>ERZ772993.111-NODE-111-length-41659-cov-6.283506_pt1 | contig 41659 bp, 34 predicted proteins | sample MGYA00580670_ERZ772993 | MGnify/ENA primary metagenome ERZ772993 (study PRJEB29015, sample SAMEA2737936) | human oral metagenome | biome: human oral; feature: human-associated habitat; material: dental | place: China | collected 2136 ... | reverse complement strand
CATGGCGAGCAGGAAGTTCACCAGGAAAACGCCCGCGAGAGCCATGGTTGCGATGGTGACCATCTTGCGGAACTTGGCGGTGACGCGGATGTTGAAGAACTTGTAGGCGGCCAGGGTGGCGGCTGCCGTCACGAAGGTGGCCAGCACCGCGGAGACGACGATGCCGGGCCACGTCACCTCGAAGTACTTCGAGATGCCGCCGATGAACAGGCCCTCGAGTGCGGAGTAGACCAGGACACCGGCCACCGGGACCTTGTGCCGGGTCACGACGAGCAGGGAAACGACGAAAGCGCCGAGCCCGCCGACGATCATCGCCGGGAACACGAGGCTGAGCGGCAGCAGCGTGAACGTCGCCGCCGCGGCCGCGAACACCACGAGCAGGGTGATGGAGGTCTTGGCCAGGACGTCGTCCATGGTCATGACCCCCGCGGTGGTCTGCGGTTGGGGCTGCACGTACCCGGGCTGCGGCTGGTAGCCGTAACCCTGCTGCTGGTAGCCGTACGGCTGCTGATAGGCAGGCGGCTGGTTGAAAGCCGAACTGCGGCTGAACACGGGATTCGCCATGTTGGGGTTCCTTCAGAATCGCGATGACTTTTGTTTCAAGTGTATGTGATCCCACCGACAGGAACACGCGCCGATGCAGGTGGATCCCTGCACGGGACGAGCCGGCCCTCGCGAACTTTCAGACGCGGGCGGTGAGGAACTGGATCAGCGACTCGAAGAACCTGCGACCGTCCAGCGACGCCCCCGTCAGCGCCTCGACGTTGTGCTCGGGATGGGGCATCAGGCCGACGACGTTGCCGTGCTCGTTGGTGATACCGGCGATGTCGTTGGCCGATCCGTTGGGGTTGTCGAGGTAGCGGAAAACCACCTGGGCGTTGTCCTCGAGGCGTTTCAGGGTCTCGGGGGCAGCCTGGTAGTTGCCCTCGCCGTTCTTCAGGGTGATGACGATCTCCTCGCCCCTGGTGAAACCGCAGGTCCAGGTGGTGTCGATGGACTCGACGCGGAGCCTCTCGTCGCGGCAGATGAAGTGCTGATCGACGTTTCGGATCATGGCGCCGTCGAGGAGGTGGGCCTCGCAGAGCAGCTGGAACCCGTTGCAGATACCCAGCACGGGCAGCCCCTTGTTCGCGGCGTCGATGACGGTGTCCATCACGGGGCTGAACCGCGCGATGGCCCCGCAGCGCAGGTAGTCACCGTAGGAGAAACCGCCCGGGAGGATGATGGCATCCACACCGTCGATGGAATCCGACCCGTGCCACAGCGGGACGGCCTCGGCCCCGCACAGCTTCACGGCACGCAGCGCGTCGTGGTCGTCGAGGGACCCCGGGAAGGTGACCACGCCGATGCGGGGCATCAGCCGGTCACCACTTCGTAGGCCTCTATGACGGTGTTGGCGAGCAGTTTCTCCGCGGCCTGGGAAACCCGTTCCAGAACCTCGGGAGTGACCTCGCCGTCCACCTCCACCTCAAAGCGTTTGCCCTGGCGGACGGTCATCCCATCGAACCCGAGACGTTTGAGAGCACCGGTGACCGCCTTGCCCTGCGGATCGAGGATCTCGGGTTTGGGCATGACGTTGACGACGACGCGTGGCATGACAGCACCCTATCGGGCCGGATCCCGCCCTGTCCTACAATTTCGCGCCATGTCGCAACCCGGTTGGTATCCGGATCCCGAAGACCACATGCGTTACTGGGACGGCAACGCGTGGAAGGGCGCCCCCGAGCCCCGGCGACCCGCGACGACGCCGGGTTCCCCGGCCGGAAGGGCGGCTGGGTGATGTGGGTCGTGCTGGCGGTGGGGGTCGTCGCGGTTGCGCTGCTGGCGTGGAGCGTGCTCGGCCGGGTCTCCAACCAACCACCCCCGCGGACACCGTGTCCACCGAACCGACGGGCAGCGCTTGAAACGAGAAGGCGCCGGATGCGCCCTCGATCAGGCCAAGGAAAACCTGCGGATCGCCTGAGAAACCGAGTCAGGTGAAGGCGGCGCGGAAGGGTTCGAACACGCGTTGTTCCCTCGTCCGATCGAGGATGGCGAAGACCGCCAGGTCGAAGGCCCCGGCCAACAGGTCGCGGAAAGTGGCGGCGACGAAACCGGGATCGTTGCGGAAAACCCCACAACCCCAGGCGCCGAGCACCAGATTCCGGTGGCCGTGGTCGTGTGCGACGACCAGCACCCTGCGGGCGCGTTCACTCAGCGCCTCCTCGAGCCGCGCCGTCTCCCCCGGGGTGCGCCACTTCGCCGCTCCCGCGTTGGGCGCCGGGGCGGTGATGATGGCGGTCAGCCACGGCGCGTCGATGAGGGAGTCGTCCCCGCCCCGGAACACCGGCACGGCGGGCGAGTAGATCATCGCGTGGCTGTAGGCCCGGTCGTGGTCGCGGTTGATGCGGTACATGTCGCGGCCACGGATACAGGCGTAGAGGGCGCTGTCGCGGGCGAGGGCCTCCTCCTGCGCCTGCGCACCCAGCAGGAAACCCCCGCCCGGGTGTGTGGCCGACGCGAAGTTCAGGACGACCGGATCGGCCGTCCGTATCCGGTGGGCGGCCTCGAAAGTACCCATCTGCTGCACCTTGACGTGCACCCTTCCGGGTTTCGGCTCCGGGTTCGGGAGTTCGGCGTCGGGGGCGTACTCCACGGTCCCCGCGACGGCGCGTTCGATCTGTTCGCGCAGCTCGACGCGTTCACCGCGGCCGTTGAGGTAGAAGCCGCGGTCGATGATCTCGACGGTCTCGCGGGCCAGCGCCGCGAGATGGTCCCGGTGCACCATTCAGTGATCATACGGCAGGAATCTCCCGGAACGACCGCCCGGTCAGGCGTTCGTAGGCCTCGACGTAGCGGGCGCGCGTGGCCTCGACCACCTCGGTGGGCAGCTCCGGTGGGGTCGTCTCCCGGTCCCAGCCGGACTCCTCGGCCAGCCAGTCGCGGACGTACTGCTTGTCGAAGCTGGGCAGCGACTCCCCCGGCCTCCACAGTTCCGCGTCCCAGAACCGCGACGAGTCGGGGGTGAGCACCTCGTCGGCCAGCACGAGGGTTCCGTCGTCGCGGCGCCCGAACTCGAGCTTGGTGTCGGCCAGGATGATGCCCCGTCCGGCGGCGATCCGCTCGGCCTGCGCGTACACCTCGAGGGTGAGGTCGCGCAACCGGACGGCCAGGTCGTCGCCGTGGAGGCGGGCGATCGTGGCGAGGTCGACGTTCTCGTCGTGCTCCCCCAGCCGGGCCTTGATGGCGGGGGTGAAGATCGGGGCCGGGAGTTTGTCGCCGTCACGCAGCCCGTCGGGCAGCGGCACCCCGCACACCGTCCGTGACCGCTGGTACTCGGCCCAGCCGGACCCGGTGAGATAGCCGCGCGCCACGCATTCGACCGGCACCATGTCGAGTTTTTCGACGACGACGGCGCGGCCCCTGACCGCGTCGGGAACGTCCACGGAGACGACGTGGTCGGGCACCAGGTCGCGCAGCCGTTCGAACCACCACAGTGACAGCTGCGTGAGCACGGCCCCCTTGCCGGGGATGGGGGTGGGCAGGACGTGGTCGAAGGCGGAGATGTTGTCGGTGGCCACCATCAGCACGTCACCGTCGGGCAGCGCGTACATCTCGCGCACCTTCCCGGCGTGGATGAGGGGCAGACCAAGCGATTCGAACTGGCTCACGACGTCAGCCTAGAGGCTCCGCTGCGGACGGCGGGAAACGCCTGCCTTGCAGTCGTGTGCTTGCGCTGTAGCGCAGGCACACGACCACAGGACAAGCGTTTCCGGCTGGAAGACAGGCGAACGGCAAGAGGGCAGGCAAACGATAGGAAGACAGGCGTTTCCGGCGGGAGGGCAGGCGACCCGTCAGGCCCGTCCCGGGTCGTCTCCTGCCGCCAGGAACGCACCGAGAGCGTTTCCTGCGATCAGAAAGGCACTCATGAACCCGAAGGCGCCAAGGGTCTGCGGCAGCACGTCGATGATCGCGGGTCCGACCAGGGATGCGTCGCCGAGCGCGTATCGCGCGCCGAGCCCCAGCAGCGTCCCGAGGATCAGGATCGCCGAGGTGACCAGCAGGATCACCGCCTCCACCGCGACCACTCCCATCACTCCCCCACGACCGACACCGAGCGAGCGCAGGGTGGAGTATTCGCGGCGACGTCCTAGGTTCGACGCGATGGCCATCTGGGTCATGCCGACCAGGCTCATCAGATAGATGGTCCCGAACAGGCCGATGTTCGAATTGGCGGTGGCGACGTGCCGGGCCTCCAGGCGTCGTTGCACGTAACCGGGCACGTCCGTGACGGAGCCCGCCACCGAGTTCTCATCGAGTTTCCCGGCGAGCTCCCCGGTGTCGCCGGTTCCGTTCACGAAGACCGTCGGCGGCCCGGCGCGGCCGCCGGTCATTGCCGCGAGCTGCGTCCAGTCGAGGAAGAGACCGTCGTTGACGGGGTCGCGGACGACCGCCACCACTCTCAGGGTGACCGGCTTCCCGGCCGCGTCGTCGAGGGTGTAGGTGTCACCGACCTCGTCGCCCTTCTCACCGGAGACGATGGACTTGCCCCCGGCCTGTGAGAGATCCCCGGAGACCACCTGCTGGCTCCACAGCTCCGCGTACGCCATCGGGTCGACGAAGTTCAGGCGTTTCAGTTCGAGATTCCCGGCGGGATCGGCCACGGGCCGCATCGCGGAGGTGTGCCGCGCGATGGTGGATGCGCTGCCGCCGATGAGATCCACCACCCGGTCCGCGCTCGCCGCATCCGGAACGGACACCACGGCCGTCGCGGTGAGCAGCTCGCCGTACGCCCCGAACGTCCGATGCTCGTCAACCGCGTTTCCGATGTGGAAACCACCGAGCAGCCCGACCGCGAGGATGAACGGCATCGCGACACCGACGTAACGGCGGCGGTCCTTGGAGGCCCGCCCGGCCGCCAGCATGGCGGGACCGGACATGATGGGCGCCAGCACCCTCCCGGCCAGCCAGGTGACCACGGGCACGAGGAAGGGAGCTAGGGCCAGCAGGGGCACGACCGCGATCACCGGCACCAGGATCGCCAGACCCGCATCGCTGTCCGGACCGATCAGCGCCACGGCGCACACGCACGCCCCGGCCACGACCAGCCGTCCCGCGACCTGCAGGGGCCGCATTCGCCCGGACAGCGGATCGGCGCTGCCGATCAGATCCCCCCGGGTGGCGCTCCTCGCGGCCAGCAGGCCGGCCGTGGCGGAGGTGAGAACCAGGACCGCCGTCACCATCACGATCGGAAGCACCTGCACGGAGGTATCGAGCCCGACCCTGCTGAACATCCCGACCGTCTTCAGCATCTCGAAGAAGGGCGAGGCGAGCGCGCCTCCCAGCAGTGCCGACGGCGCGGAGGCCACTAGGGCGAGCGTCGTGCATTCCAGGAAGGCCATGACGCAGACGTGCCACCGGCCGGCCCCGGCCAGCCGCAGCATCGCCAGTTCCCGCTGCCGGAGCGAGACGACCTGCTTCACGGCCGAGAACACCAGGAAACCGGAGATGACGATGGCCAGCCCGCACATCGCAGTCAGCAGCCAGCCAGCCAGCTGGGCGGTTTTCGTCACCTGCTCGCGGGCCAGGCCGTCGACGAAGACCCGCCCGGGATCACCGAAAGCCGCAGCGACGGTCGTCTCGGCGCCCGTGACCACCGCCGTGGCGGCGATGGTGAAGGCGCATCCGGCGTACAACCCCAGGTGGCGCACCACCAGCCGCGTCGACAGGTGGATCATCTCCAGCGCCCTCATGGGCGCGCCTCCAGATCGGTGAGCCTGGCGGCGATGTCGCGGGCCCCGAGACCGCTGCGGTCGTCCACGATCACGCCGTCGTACAGGAAGAGCACTCGCGATGCCGCGGCGGCGACGGTCGGGTCGTGGGTGACGACCACGACGGTGCTCCCGAGCGCCGGGAGCGCGGCGAAATGTTCCAGCACCTCCCGCCGGGATGCGCTGTCCAGGGCTCCCGTCGGCTCGTCGGCGAAGACCACCCTGCGTTCCGCGGCCAGTGCCCGCGCGATGGCGACCCGCTGGCGCTGGCCGCCGGACAGCTCGGCCGGGTACCGGTTCTCCAGGCCCGACAGGCCCACCAGCGCGAGCATTTCCCGGGCCCGCGGCTCCGTCACCTCGGCTCCGCCGAACAGCGACGGCAGCCGCACGTTCTGGACGGCGGTCAGGGCGTCGATCAGGTTGTAGTCCTGGAAGATGAAACCGAAGGAGGTCCTCCTGAGCGCATCGAGTCTTCTGCGCCCGAGCCCCGTGATGTCGACGCCGTCGAGGAACACCTTCCCGGATGTGGCACGGAGCATGCCCGACAGGCAGTGGAGCAGCGTGGTCTTCCCGGACCCGGACGGCCCCATGATCGCGGTGACGGAGGCCTCGTCGAAGGCCACGGAGACCCCGTCCAGCACCAGATTGTTCCCCCCGAACCTCTTCGACAAATCCACTGTTTTCAGCAAGGGATGATCCTTCCGGACGGTTCGCGATGATCGGGAAAGCGGCGCCAGCCGTCCGGACGGAGTCACGGCACGGACCCCACGGACCGGAACACACCTTCCGTATCGCCGTATTAAGTGATTAATACACTAGCACGGCGGGGTCGCTCCGGCAGAACAGCGGGAACGCCTGTCTTGCGGTCGTGTGCCTGCGCTACAGCGCAAGCGAACGACCGCAAGACAGGCGTTTCCGGCGGGCGGACAGATGTTCCCGTTTTTCGCGAAGCATTTACCATCACTTCCATGGCTTCACGCGCACTGCCCGAGAACTGGCTGAGGCAGGACCTGATCGTCACCGCCGCGGCCGTGGCAGGGGGATGCCTGATGGCCTGGCTGACCTTCGTCCTGGGCTCGACTACCTTCGCCACGCCCATTGAGACCCAGCTGATCGGTTGTCTGCTGCTCCCTCTTCCCCTGATCTGGCGGCGAAGCCACCCACTGGCCTCCGGGATTGCCGTCAACGCGCTCTACATCGCCCTGGCCAACACCACCGGGATGGATCTCTACGCATCCCAGGTCACGCTCTTCCTGTCGTTCTACTCGATCGGGGCGTGGTCGGCCCGACGCGGGGCGGCGCTGGCCACCCGGACCGTCATCAGCATCGCCATGGGATTGAACGTCTGCCTGAGCCTGCTGGTCAACCTGGGGTCGGCGAAACTGAACGTGCAGTTCGCCTCCGCCACCACCCTGGCGGCGCTGTTCACCCTCTATCTGATGATCAACCTCGCCTTCTTCGCGGGCGCCTGGGTCTTCGGCGACCGGGCCTGGCAGCAGGCCCTGGAACGGCAGGAACTGGTCGAGGCCAACAGAAACGTCAAGGCGCTGCAGGCCGAGTTGATCACCCGCGCCATCGAGGAGGAAAGGCTCCGGATCGCCCGCGAGCTGCACGACGTCGTCGCCCATCACGTCACCACCATGTCGGTGCAGGCCGCGGCCGCCCGGCGCCTGCTGGGAAGGGACCCGGAGCACACCGAGAAATCGCTGAAGCAGATCGAGGCCAGCGCGCGACAGGCGGTGAACGACCTGCGTTCGATGGTGTTCACCCTGCGGGAGACCGACGCGACGGAGGAGGGCCTGCCAACAGTGCAGGACATACCCGGCCTGGTGGAGTCCGCGCGACTGGCAGAGGCACGAGTCAGCTACGAGACGATCGGGGAACTACCCAACCTCAGCCCCGCGGTGGAACTGACCCTCTACCGGGTGGCCCAGGAGGCCCTCACCAACGCCGCCAAGCACGCCGGCCCGACCGCCAGCGTCGCCGTGCGCCTGCGCTCCCGGAAGGATTCCGTGGAGCTGGAGGTCTCGGACGACGGCTTCGGGATGCGACGCAACATCCCGGGCACCGGCACCGGACTGACCGGGATGCGGGAACGGGTGACGGCCCTCGGGGGCAGCCTCGAGGCCGGTTCGAAACCCCGGGGCGGTTTCCGGGTGCGAGCCGAGATCCCGACGGCGGGAGCGACCGCATGATCCGGGTCCTGCTGGTCGACGACCAGCCCCTCATCCGCACCGGCTTCAAGACCATCCTGGAGACCGAACCCGGCATCGAGGTGGCGGGCGAGGCGAGCGACGGCACCCGGGGCGTCGAACTGGCCCTCGAGCTGCGCCCCGACGTGGTCTGCATGGATGTGCAGATGCCCCGGATGAACGGGATCGAGGCGACCCGCGAGCTCACGTCCCGGGGATGCGGCTCGGCCGTGCTGATACTGACCACCTTCGACCGCGACGACTTCCTGTTCGAGACCCTCCAGGCGGGCGCGTCGGGATTCCTGCTGAAAACCGCGGAGGCCGAGAAACTCATCGAGGCCGTGCAGATCCTGGGGCGCGGCGAGGGGTTGCTGTCGCCGCAGGTCACCCGTCGGGTCATCGAACGCTTCACCGCGCCCCGGCAGGAGCCCCACTGCCCCGGCAGGGTCGCGGCAGGGGTGTTGACGGAACGCGAACACGACACCCTGCTGCACCTGGCACGTGGCCTCAGCAACGCCGAGATTGCGGCCGAGATGTTCGTCAGCCCCGAAACCGTCAAGACCCACGTGTCCAACATCCTCACCAAACTGGGGTTGCGCGACCGCATCAACGCGGTCATCTGGGCCTACGAGAACGGTCTCGTGCCCCGCTCGAGCTGACCCGCGCTCACCAGCGAGCGGGTCGAGTCGAAACCCGGCAACCGCACCCAAGACCCTGTGGACCGGGTCTGCTGTTTGGCCGCCAGGGTGGTTTCGACACGGGCTACTCCTTCGTCGCAGCCCGGCTCAACCAGCTTGAGGAACAGAAGCCGGTTGAACCGACCCGCGAGCACCAGCAAACAGGTCGAGTCGAAACCAGGCCGCGGCCGAACCACACGACAGGCGTTACCGCCAGGAGAAAAGGCGGATCGCCATCCCGTATCCCCCGTGTGGGGGAGGACGGATTTCCCCCCGCCGCGGGAAGCGCCGACCGGGTCCCGATCCGTAGCGTTGAGGTCATGATCAGCGTACGGAACGTTCACCGGTTCTTCGGTGACAAGCATGTGTTGAACGATGTCTCCTTCGACATCAGGCCCGGCCTCATGACGGGTTTCGTCGGCGGCAACGGGGCCGGCAAGACCACGACCATGCGGATCATCCTGGGGGTGCTGGCGGCCAATGAGGGGCAGGTCCTGGTCGACGGTCAACCCATGAACGCCGATCAGCGCGCCACCATCGGCTACATGCCGGAGGAACGCGGCCTCTACCCGAAGATGAAGATCATCGACCAGCTCGTCTACCTGGCCCAGCTGCACGGCAGCGACGCGGCCGAGGCGCGCCGCTACGGCCTGGAGCTGCTGGAACGTCTCCAGCTCAACGGCAAACCCACCGACACCCTGGAATCGCTGTCGCTCGGCAACCAGCAGCGGGTGCAGATCGCCGCGGCCCTCATCCACCGGCCCAACGCCTTGATCCTCGACGAGCCGTTCTCCGGTCTCGACCCGGACTCGGTGGACATCACCGTCGACGTGCTCCGCGAGGTCGCAGCCAAGGGCGCCCCCGTCCTGTTCTCCTCGCACCAGCTCGACGTGGTGGAGCGGCTCTGCGACCAGCTCGTGATCATCTCCCGGGGTGAGATCCGCGCCAACGGCACCCGGGCCGAACTCCAAGCCGCCAACGCCGGCAACGAGTGGGATCTCGAAATGAACGCCGACACCGGATGGGTGCGCGACGTCGTCCCGGTGGTCGAGTTCGACGGCGGCTACGTCCGGTTCCAGGCACCCGACGAGGAGACCGCCAACCGCGTCCTGGCCGCCGCCCTGGAACGCGGCACCGTCCACACATTCAGGCGCGTGACCCGCAGCCTGCACGAGATCTACAAGGAGATGGCCCAGTGAACACCCAGACCCCCACCCGTCCGAGCTTCTGGAGCACCGTCGGTATCGTCGCCAAACGGGAAATCGTGGTGCGGTGCATGTCGAAATCGTTCATCATTTCGACCCTCATCATCTTGGCCATCATGTTCCTCGCCGTCGTTTTCGCCCCCCAGCTCGGGAAAATGATGAGTGGTGGCAACACCACTGTCGCCGCCACTGCCGACCTTGTCCCGAAGCTCAGCACCCTGCCGAACGTCACCGTGGTCGAGGTTGCGGACCCGGACGCGGCGCGCAACGCCGTGCTCTCCGAGGAAGCGAACGCCGCCGTGGTTCCGGACGCGTCGAACCCGCTGGGACTCGAGATCCTGTCCCTTCGGGACGTTCCGGAGCATCTGATGGGCGGTCTGTCGGTGTCCCCGAACGTTCAGCTGCTCGATCCCAACACGCCGCATCCCGCCCTCCGCTATTTCCTGGCACTTGGTTTCGGCATGGTGTGGTTTATGGCGGTCATACTTTTCGGCATGGGCATTGCCAACTCGGTGGTCGAGGAGAAACAGACGCGCATCGTCGAGATCCTGCTGGCCAACATCTCCTCGAAGGCACTGCTCACCGGGAAGATCATCGGCAACTCCGCCGCGGCACTGGCGCAGATCCTCGCCATCGCGGCCACCGTCATCGGGGGACTGGCGATCAACGGCAGCGTCCTGCCTGTGGCGGACCTGGTGTGGCCCATCGTGTGGTTCGTCATCCTGTTCATGTTCGGCTTCGTCATGATCGCGGCCCTGTACGCGGCGGCCGCCGCGCTGGTCTCCCGCACCGAGGACCTCAACACCGCGCTGCAGCCCCTCAGCTGGCTCGTGATGCTGCCCTATTTCGGCATCATCTTCGGCAACAGCAATCCCCTGGCCATGACGGTGATGAGCTACATCCCGTTCTCCGCCCCGGTCGCCGTTCCGGTGCGCATCTTCCTCGGCCAGAGCGCCGGCTGGGAGCCGTTCGCCTCACTGGCGCTGCTCATCCTCACCACCGTCGCAGCGGTCTGGTTCGCGGCCCGGATCTACGACCGCGGCCTGCTGCGCACCGGCAAACCCATGAAGTGGCGGGAAGCCCTCACCGCCGCCTCGTGACCTTCCCGGCAGAAGGGGCTGTCGACCGGACACAACCCGGTCGGCAGCCCCTTCGCCACGTCACCGCTGTACGACCCTGAACAGCGCCCCGGACGTCAGGCCGATGAGAAACAACAACCCCAGGAAGATCCCGAACAAGAGCAGGATGGCACGGGCGAAATTCTGCTTGGCACGCGAGAAACTCGACGAGAACGCCATCACCAGAACCGCGACGATGTTCGCCAAGGGGATGAACATGAGGATCACAACCCCGACCCAGCTCGCGACGCTGTCACGGCTCGGGTCCTCCCAGCGTTGGGACGGGAACTCGCCCACGGCGTAGGGGTCGTACCTGGACGATGACTGTTCGGGTGCATACAGGTAGCGGTTGAAAGCGGCTGCCTCGTCCGTCCGGCGGGACTGCCCGGTCGCGGCATCGGCGGATCCGGCTGACGCGCCGACCGGTTCGGAAGCTTCGCCCACCTGACCGGCTGGTTCACCGAGCATGAAATCGGGGGCTCCGCTACCTGAAGGTTCCGGCTTGGATGGATTCGCGTTCTGGGGAGACTGGTTCATGGTGCTCCTCTGATTTCCTGACGGTCTTGGAATGCTAACCCCTCCCGGGGTGCAGACGTGACGGAAACCCGAGAGTTGCGGGGTGAAACCAAGGGGGTGTTCTTCCGGATGCGAGCAGGCCGGCTCAACCAACTTCCGCCCCTCAAACTGGTTGAGCCAGCACGTGAGCGTCCTCTCCCTGAAACTGGTTGAGCTAGCACGTGAACGTTCTCTCCCCGAAGCTGGTTGAGCCGGGCCGCGACGAAGGAGCAGCCCGTGTCGAAACCATCCGACAGCCAAACAGCAGACCCGCTGAGGAAGCCACATCCTGCCCGGGTTACAGTGGTGATGCGCGTGGCAGTAGCGGTGCGAAGTGAGCTCGGCAGCCTTCCGGACGGTCGGTGAGCCGGGCTTCGCGCTTCATGGTGACGGTTACTCGAACCCGTCGACGAGTGACGCGATCCGACGTTTCCAGTCGCCGCCTTTGACATGGCTCCAAGCGATCGCGTCAGGGGCCCGCAACAACTGCCGCGGTCATCGCGTATCCCTTGAGGCTTGTTCACGGGCAACGCCTCGGCCAGCGAAGCCCTGGTCAGACAACGCTTGAGGACGGCTGTGAGTAAGCCTCCGTGATGGTCTTCGCATCATGAAAACTGCCCACTGATGGTTTTGAGAGCCAGGCGAGGTGTCCGGCCACCTGCGGATTCATCCCCGTCGTGTGGCGCTTGCCCCAGTCACAACTCAGCACTGTTGGGCCATGGTCAGCAGGACGCCAGGGTACCGTCGATGAGCGTGCTGCCGGATCCGGGTCGAGGTCCCCCACATCAGGCACCCACGCCTTGGATGGCCTCGGCGATCAAGGAAGTGTAGACCGTGACCACTCGTGAGACGGTGGTTTGGGAAACCCGCGTGAATGTCTGTCAGCAACTCCCGAGTGAGATTGTTCCCGAGCATCAACAAAGTGACCTGGATGCGGCGGAACAATCCCAGGGCACGAGACCCTGCTGCCGGATGGGTTTCCGGAACGGGGGTGGATCAGGTCACACGGGTCAAGGATCTGGTCACGGTCAAGGCTTGTGGTAGCATTCACGGCAGCGATTTGTCTTTCTCCTGAGATTCTTTGTGGCGGGACACTTTGAATTGTCTCAGATCGGGCAAGCCGTCCCCACACTCCCTCGAGGCAAAACGCCACTTGGGGGAAATTCAAAAAACCCATGAATAAGCCTCAAGGACGCAACATCATGGATTGAACACCGACTGCAGTCAAACCAGGCTTCAGTCCACAATCGGATACCGCACCCCGAACGAAGTCCACCAAGAATGGAAACAAACCGAGACGGCAGCCTAAACCACAATCCAGGTTTTCGCCACCCTCCACAAAACAGCAGTCCGGCTTGAAGAGGACGTGAACATGTCGAGAGCATCGGAACCTTCGTGAGGAACCTTGAATACCGCAAGCTGTGGGTCGGGAACGCGGCATCCAACCTCAGCGATGGACTGGTATTCATCGCCATGCCCCTGATTGCTACTGCGCTGAGCAAAGATCCGTTGGCCGTCTCCAGTTTGACTGTTGCCTACACGGTTCCCCGGATCGGCGCGGTGCTCGGTATCGGCGTCATGATCGACCGTTTTGATCGCCGTCATCTGCTGTACGTGGCGAATCTCTTGCGATTCCTCGCCTACGGCGCCCTCGCCATCCTGTTGGTCAAAGGTGCCGTGAATCTACCCCTTCTCTACATCATCTACGCCGCAGTGGCGCTGGTCGAGACCACATCCGACACGGCAGTGTTCTCTGTACTCCCGTCAATCATTCCGGCCAAGGAACTCGATCGGGCGAACTCCCAGATCACCGGCGCTCAGCTCGTCATTGATGAATTCGTTGGGCCCCCGTTGGGAGGCTTCCTGTTCGCGGTGACCGCCGCACTGCCCGTTGGGGCTAGTTCCTTTGCCTGCGGCGTCGCCTCCCTGGCCTTCTTCCTCCTACGGGGACCGTACCGAGGCAGTGAGGCTGGTGCGGAACGTACATCCATCTGGAACGATCTGAGTACGGGCCTGGCGTGGCTCCGCAGGAACGAGATCGTCGCTGGCCTGGTCGCGATCAACGGGCTAGCGAGCTTCGCCTACAGCCTGCCTTGCTCATTCCTCGTTGTCTTCGCTCAACGCGTCCTTGGGCTGGACAGCGGAGGCTACGGACTCATGATGTCTTTCTCGGCGTTGGGTGGGCTCCTGGGGAGCTTCGTTTCGCCGCGGCTCCGTCAGCGATTCGGGTACGGCACCGGCATCGTCCTGGCTCTGTTTCTGGGGGCTGTCTCGATCACCATCTGCGGAGCCACTTCGAACACCTTCGTTGCAGCAGTAGCGATGGCCGCGTACATCTGTCATGCGGTGGTCTGGAGTGTGCTCGCCGGCTCGGTTCGGCAGAAGATCATTCCGCAGGACCTGTTGGGGCGAATCGGATCCGCGGGACGGCTGCTGAGCTATCTTGGCCTTGCGACCGGGGCGGCTGCGGGTGGGTGGATGGCTGCGACACTGGATCTGCGGGTCCCGTTCTACGTGTCTGGGCTGTGTTTCCTGGGCTGCGTGGCGATTTCGGTTCGTCTCCACGGCGCAATTCGCGCCTGGGAGAGCGCTCAAGACGAGACGGCCGTCACGGAATGAGGCTTATTCACAGGCGGCGCGTCGATCGGTAAAACCCATGGTCAGAGCACAGTTGAGGGTGGCCGTGAATGAACTTCCTTGAACACGGGGTTCTTTCCCTACAGCACGGCTCCCGGACGGTAGGCGGCCGCCTCCGGGTGGGTCGCCGTGATTTCCGCGACCTCCTCCGCCATCCGCGCCACCTGCGACCCGGCGGTGCCCGCCAGGTCGAGGGGATCGGTGACCAGAGCGCCCAGTTCGTCGCGGTTCAGCCTGAGGCGGGGATCGGCAGCGAGGCGGTCGAGGAGGTCATTGGTCCTCATACCGTGGCGCATCTCCAGCGCGACGGCGACCGCGTGTTCCTTGATGACCTCGTGGGCCTCCTCGCGACCCACTCCCCTGCGCACCGCCGCCATCAGCACCTTCGTGGTGGTCAGGAAGGGCAGGTATCGGTCCAGCTCGGCGGCGATCACCTCGGGGAAGGCCCCGAAGTCGGCGAGCACGGTGAGGAATGTCTCGAACAGCCCGTCGAGCGCGAAGAACGCGTCGGGCAGCGCCACCCGCCGCACCACCGAGCAGGAGACGTCGCCCTCGTTCCACTGGTCCCCGGCCAGCTCACCGATCATGGAGACGTGGCCGCGCAGGATCACCGACAGCCCGTTGACGCGCTCGCAGGAGCGGGTGTTCATCTTGTGGGGCATGGCGGAGCTGCCGACCTGTCCCTCCTTGAAACCCTCCGTGACCAGTTCGAGGCCCGCCATCAGGCGGATGGTGGTGGCCACGTTCGACGGGGCCGCGGAGGTCTGCGCCAGGGCGGTGACGACGTCGTAGTCGAGGCTACGCGGATACACCTGTCCCGTGGAGGTGAGAACGGCCTCGAAACCCAGCTCGGAGGTGACCCGGCGTTCCAGCTCGGCCAGCCTGCCGGCGTCACCGCCGAGAAGATCGAGCATGTCCTGGGCCGTTCCGACCGGCCCCTTGATCCCGCGCGCCGGGTAGCGGGCGATGAGCTCCTCCACCCTCCGGTACGCCACCAGCAGTTCGTCGGCGGCGGTGGCGAACCGTTTGCCCAGGGTGGTGATCTGGGCCGCGACGTTGTGGGAGCGACCGGTCAGCGGCTGATCGGCCCATGCGACGGCCAGCCGGGCCAGCTGCGCCAGGGCGGCGACGACGCGGTCGCGGATCACGCGAAGCGAGGACAGGACCTGGTACTGCTCGATGTTCTCGGTGAGGTCGCGCGAGGTCATGCCCTTGTGGACGTGTTCGTGCCCGGCGAGGGCGTTGAACTCCTCGATCCGCGCCTTGACGTCGTGGCGGGTGACGCGTTCGCGGGCCGCGATGGATTCGAGGTCCACCTCGCCTGTGACCGCCTCGTAGGCGGCGATCACCTCGTCGGGGTCGGCGCCCCCGAAGTCGACGCCCAGGTCGCGTTGGGCGCGCAGCACCGCCAGCCAGAGCCGCCGCTCGGCGACCACCTTCGCCTCGGGCGCCCAGATGGCGCGCATCTGCGCGGAGGCGTAACGGCTGGCCAGCACATTGGGGACGCTCATGCGGGCAACTCTATTGTCCCCACCACATTTTCTCCCGATTCCCGGAGGCTCCATGGGAGCGAAGGACCCCTTGAACCCGGTTGAGCCGGCAACCGAACGACAAACCTGACTCAAGTCCCCAGACACACGCAGGATGGTTTCGACACGCCCCACTCGCTGACGCTCGTGAGAATCGGCTCAACCAACTTCACTACTTCCAAGCCGGTTGAGCCGGGTCGCGAGCACCCCCTCCCCAAGCCGGTTGAGCCGGGGAGCGAGGAACGAGCGACCCGAGTCGAAACCACCCCACACCCAGCCGGCAAACCCAACCCCAAGGCCCCGGACACAGTCACTCTGGTTTCGACACGACCCACTCGCTGACGCTCGTGAGGGCTGGCTCAACCAGTTCAGGGGAAAGCCTCGCAGGTCGGCTCAACCGACTTTGGGGAGCTGCCGGCGGGCTTCTCAGTGTGGGATGCCGATGTCGGTTCGGTGGAAGCCGTCGGGGAAGCCCACCCGCGACAGGTGTTGGTAGGCGCGACCGCGGGCCTGTTCCAGGTCCTCTCCCAGCCCGACGATCCCCAGCACCCGTCCCCCGGATGCGACGAGCCTCCCATCAGTCGCTTTCGTCCCGGCGTGCACCGTCCATGCGCGGTCGGTGTCGGCGGGCAGCTCGATGTTTCCTCCCCCGACCGGGGTGCCCGGGTAGCCCTGCGCCGCCTCGACGACCACCACGGCGGCGCCGTCGCGCCACCGCAGCGGCGGCAGGCTGGCAAGTTCACCGCGGGCGGCGGCGCGCAGCACACCTACGAGGGGGGTTTCCAGCAGCGCCAGGACGGCCTGGGTCTCGGGGTCACCGAACCGGACGTTGAACTCCACCACCCGCACCCCGCGACCGCTCAACGCCAGCCCTGCATACAACAGTCCGGTGAAGGGCGTGCCGCGGCGCCTCATCTCGGTCAGCGTCGGGGCGATCACCTGGGTCATGACCTCCTCGACGAGCCCGTCCGGGGCCCACGGCAGCGGGCAGTAGGCCCCCATGCCGCCGGTGTTGGGGCCGGCATCGCCGTCTCCGACGCGTTTGAAGTCCTGGGCGGGCAGCAGCGGCACCGCGGTGACGCCGTCGCAGATCGCGAACAACGAGAGCTCCGGCCCGTCGAGGAACTCCTCGATCACCGCTTTCCCGCAGGCCTCGGCGTGCGCCAGGGCTGCGGCACGGTCGGGGGTGACGACGACCCCCTTGCCGGCCGCCAGGCCGTCGTTCTTGACGACGTACGGCGGACCATAGGCGTCGAGGGCGGCGGCGGCCTCGCCGGGCGTCGCGCACACGCGGGCGGCGGCGGTCGGCACCCCGGCGGCGCGCATCACGTCCTTGGCGAAGGCCTTGGAACCCTCCAGTTCGGCGGCCGCCGCGGACGGGCCGAAGCAGTCGATGCCGGCCTCCCGGACGGCGTCGGCCACCCCCGCCACCAGGGGTGCCTCCGGTCCCACGACCACCAGGTCGGCCCCGACCCGCCGGGCCAGTGCGACCACGGCCGCGGGGTCGGAGGGGTCGACGGCGTGCAGGGTCCCGATCGCGGCCAGCCCGGGATTCCCGGGGGCGGCGTGCAGCTGGACGGAGGGATCGGCGACGAGGGCGCGGCCCAGGGCGTGTTCGCGCCCGCCGGAACCGAGAAGCAGAACAGTGGTCACCCCCCGAGCTTAGATCCTGCCCCGAGGGTCGCGCCCGGCCGCAGCGCACCGGACCGGGCGTTCCGACGCCCCACGACCGGATGTGGGGAACGAGGCAGCCAGGCCTGTCGGGCGATCGGCCGACAGCGAACCTCCTGGGTCGCGCCGAAGTCTCGATTAACCTGTATCCATCGGCATGCAGAGGCGTGAGGAGCCAGATGAGCATCCAATCGGGATCACCTGCTCATCTCGCCATGCACGCAGACATCCCCCACGACGAGGAGGCGACGCTTCCCGCCCGTTCAGGCGTGCAGGCGTGGCTGCAGGAACTGGCCGAGAACGAGCTCGCCATGGACCGCATCAATCCTCGTGAGCTGACCCAGCGGATCATGCAGGACGCGTTCGGGCGGTATTCGCTGCCTCCCCGGGTCGCGGGGATGCTGGCCGCCAGTCATCTGCTGCGCGACGCGGACCCGCAGGACCGGCAGGGCATCCGGCAACTCGCGACGGCCTGGTTCACGTCCATGCCCCCGAGCGCCGTCGACGAGTCCACGTGGTTCGTTCGGCAGGCCGTTCGACGCCCCCAGACACCACATCTGACACTTGCGGGACACACCGGCGACGTCACCGAGCTCTCCCGCTGCAACGCCCGGGACGGCCGCTCCCTGCTCGTCTCCGAGAGTGACGACGCCACCACACGCACGTGGGATCCCGGTACCGGGGAAGAGACCGACGAGCCCGTCGACTCACCGCTCTCGGGCATACCCACCAGGCGTGAGGCCACCTTCACCGACGCCTACGGTCGGACCCTGCTGGCCTCCCCGGACGGGAACAACGTCCAGATCACGGATCACACGACCGGCGAGGAGGTCGGAGTTCCGCTGCGCGGCCACGATTTCCAGGTGACGGCCGTTTCCTCCTTCTACGGCCCCGCCGGGCGTCCACTGCTGGCGTCCGCCTCCCGCGACCACACCATCAGGGTCTGGGATCCGGCCTCCAAGTCGCGCCCGGCGGCGAGATTCGTCGAACAACTGGACGAGATGCAGGTGATCACCTGGTTCACGGCCGGCGACGGTTCGCCGCGGGTCGGCACCATCGGCCACCCCTACGACGACGTCCTCCAGATCTGGGAACCCGACACGGGCCAGTGGGTCGGGGCGTTGAACGCCTGCCCCGGACAGCTCTGGGCGGAAACGTGCAGTGCCCGGTTCACCACCCAGCAGGGCAGCCAGATGCTCGCCGTCGCGGAACAGGAGTCCCTGCGATTCTGGGATCTCGATTCGGGACAGCTCGTCGGCGATTCCCTGAGCGGGCACGCCGCACGCATCAACGACATCCTGGCCTGGACCACGCCGTTCGGGGATGTCCGGCTGGCCACGGCCAGCAGCGACGGCAGCATCCGGCTCTGGGATCCGATCCGGGGAACGCAGGTCGGCCGGTCGCTGACGGGGCACGCCGGACCGGTCAGGGCCTTGAGCACCTTCACCACCCGTCACGGCGACGCCTGGCTGGCCTCCGTCGGCGACGATGGCGCCATCCGCGTCTGGGATCCCGACGTGGGCCGGCAGATCGGCAGGCCCCTGCAGGGACCGTCCTGCCCGATGACCCGCGTGGGGGCCTTCTCCGCCGCGAACGGCGAACCCCGGCTGGTGACCACCGGGGACGACTACATAGTCCGCGTCTGGGATCCGGGCAACGGTCGGCAGCTGGGTCGTCTCAGCAGCGGCGAGGAGAACCTCTGCGACGTCGTCCTGGTGGGAACGAACCGGGAGGGTCGCACCCGCCTGGTCACGTCAGGACTCGACCGCTCCATCAGGTTCTGGGACATTGCGACGGGCAGGATGACCTACGCCATGCACGCCCTGGACTACACCGAAACCATCATGTCGTTGCGCTACGGCGACCTGGCCGTGAGCCTCGACGACGGCTGGGCGCTGCTGCGGCTGCCGCTGGGGGTGTAGCTCCGCCTCCGTTTTGTCGGTTGCGCCGGGTACTGTTCAGGCCATGACCCACCTGAATGCCCGCTCCGGAGAACGCCGAATGACATGCGCCGTCGCGATCCCGGAAGGCTGATCGGATGCGTCGGATCCCGAGGAAGATCGTTGCCGCCACCACCCTGGGCGTGTTGGCCCTGGCCCGGCTCAGGCGCACACGAGGGCGCGGTGCCGTCAGGTCGATCGCGACCTTCACCACCGCGGACGGGAAACCGCGGGTGGCCACGCTCGGTCGCAGCCGCTTCGTCCGTATCTGGGACGCCGATTCGGGGCGCCGGCTGCGGAGGCTGCCGATCAGCGGCACCCCCGTTCGCCTGACCACCTTCGTGTCGAGCACCGGGAGCCCTCGGCTCGCGGTGCTCACCGCCGACCAGGAAATTCACGTCCGGGATCCGGTCACGGGAGACCGGATCGGCGAGCTGCGGGTCGCGGAAGCAGACACGGGATCACGGCTGGCGGCGTGGAGCACCACGTCGGGTCGACCCCGAATCGCGGTCACCTGCGGTGACGCCGGTATCCGCATCATCGATCCCGAGGCCGGGCCGCAGGACGGGCTTGCGCTCATCGGCCACGAGGTCGCGGCCGTCGACCTCGTCACCTGGCTCACCCCCGGCGGTCAGCCACGGCTCGCGTCCAGCGGCGACGGCGTCACCTTGTTGTGGGACCCGGAAACCGGCCGCAGCGTGGGGCGGTTGACCGGGCCTGACGAATGGTTGAACAGCATCACCGCCCACACGTCCCCGGAGCGGACGCTGTTGGTGGTGATCGACGAGGAAGGCGGTTACACGCTGTGGGATCCGCAGGCCGAACAGAAGGTGGCCTCCTACCGGCTTCCCTCGGGGCTCGAACCCGGTCTCGGGGTGTCCCTGCCCGGGCTACGGATCGCCACGGGACACGGTGACGGCACGGTCTGGGTGACGGACCCAGCAACGGGTGACCAGCTCCACGAGACCCGCTTCAGACGACCGGTCCGGGCGATCGCATCCCTTCCCGATGGGGTGGTGGTCGGCCTGGACAACGGTTGGCGGATGGTGAGGCTCCCCGAGGCCGAGGCGGCCTGATCCTCGGTGCCGTCGGCCGGCAAGCTTCCGCGTTCCCGGGCGACCCTTGCAAATAGTGAGTATACGTATGCATATACTCACCTCATGCCACGACGAACGATCTACGTCTCGGAGAGCGATCAAGAGCTCTTCGAACGAGCCGCACAGGAACCCGGAGGCCTGTCCCCCACCGTCGCGATCGCCCTGAATGAGTACATGGCCAGGGCGGTGCTGCGCAACGAGGGGATGGAGGTCATCGACCTGACCATCGACGACGACGGCGTCAGCCACAAGGTCCGTTTCACCGGCCGGAAATTGCTCCGCCTGGAGGAGAAGGTCGACAACGGGGTCCGTGTCCGGTTCGCCTACCTCACCAAACAGAACCGGTACGCCATCCACGAGAAGATCATCGCCGACCCGGCCGACTGGGAGGGCCAGGGAGAACGCCTCTGGCGTGACCCCCTCACGTGGACCCACAGTTTCTGGATCCGCAGCGACCGCACCCTGGAGATCTACGACACACTCGACCAGCTGCGCGAGAAGGAACCGGATCTGGCCGAGCGGATCGCCGCTGCCGAAAAGATCCGACCCCTCGAGGAACTCGACATCTAGAGCCTGTCGCGAAAGCCCTCCCGGGCGTGCCCTCCCTCCGAGGCCTCCGACCCAGAACCTGAACCGACCCGGCAACACGCGGTGGGAAATCAGATCATCCCGCCATCCCGCGACCCCGCCTCACGAGGTGGCCCGGGGATCCCCCAGGAACTCCTGCAGCACCACCGCCTGGTTGATCCGCGGGTCGTGCGCCGCGTACAGCAGCGTCACCACCGGCCGGTCGGAGAGTCTCTCCGCCAGGGCCCCGGCCGCGCCGGAGGCCTTCAGCTCGGCCCGGTAGCGGTCCCTGAACTCCCCGAACCGGGCCGGGTCGTGCCCGAAGTCGCGTCGCGCTTCTGTGCTCGGCGCCACGTCCTTGCACCACTCGTCCAGGTGCGCGGCCTCCTTCGAGATCCCACGCGGCCAGAGCCGGTCGACGAGAACGCGGTAGCCGTCCGTCTCGGCGGGTTCCTCGTAGATGCGTTTGATGCGCCAGGAGGTCATGGTTTCATTCTTCCCCCGAAACCGGATCCTTCAAGACGTAGTGGAACCCGCGTCCCTTCCGGTGGGCCCACGCGGGCTGCACCACCCCGGTTCGTTCCAGCTTCTGGATCAGCGGGACCGCCCCGGCCGCCGATATCCCGAGGATCGATCCCAGCTCCGTCGTGGAGAGCCTGCCCCGCGACTGCACGTAGCTGCGTGCCACGGCCTGCCGGTCGCGTCCCGGCATGGCGAGTTTCACCCGGTCGTACAGCGCGGCCAGTCCCTCCCGTGCCGGTTGGGACAGGGTCCACACCTCGGGGCTCTCCGGCGGCACACCGGCCACCGGGATGAGAAGCCAGGAACCGGAGACCTTGATGCTGCCCAGTTTTCTCAGCAGTGTACGGGCCAGGATTTCATGCGCGTGGGTGATCCTGGCGGCGGTCCTGATGTCGATCCAGCGGTGGTCCGCGACCCGCCGTAGCAGCAACAGCAGGCGGTGGTCCTCCAGCGTCCGCGGCCACCCGAGTTCTGAGATCCAGAGCTGCCAGGCGGGATCGGGGGGACGGCCACCCAGGAGCACCTCGACGCTGCTGCCCTCCACCTCCCGGAAGGTCGGGGCGGGTTGGCCGTGCCCGACCAGTCCGGAGACCATCCTGCGGACCCCAGTCCCCCGGATTTCCACCAGCCCGAGTGGCTTCAGGAGCTTCATCAGATGTGAGTTGCGGGGAAACTGCGACCGGGAGAACACGTCGTACTCCCCGAATCCCCCGACGAAGCCCCCGGGACTGCGCACCCTCAGCGTCCCGAGGCGGTGCTCCTGCTCCACCTCGGTGGCGTGCGGGACGGTCCAGTCGCGGTGCACCACCCCGTTGATGACGGCCTCCCGGGCCACCTGGGCGCTCAGGGCGGGGACGGTTTCCTCCTCCGCCCAGTCGGGCATCCGGACCTCTGGGTTGTTCCTGCGGACGGCATCGAGCACCAGAGTCAGCTGCTCCAGGACGGAGAGTTCCCCGCTCAGCCGCAGCTCCCTGTGCCCGCCTCGGAGCCGGTACTCGATGACCGGGCGTCCGTTCCCCACGAGCATCAACCAGGCGGCATTGGTGAGCATTCCGTCGCCACCGACCGCTCCCAGGCGCTGCAGGAGTTCGGAGTCGGGTGAGGCTGCTAGGTCACGGGGCTCCGCTTCCCCGGATGCCTCGAGGTACCTCCTGACCAGCTGGAGGGCCTCGGGGCGCGCCAAGTCCGGGGCGATGCCGGAGGACTTTCCGGACCAGGTCAGTTTCGGGCGTTTCCTGCGAGATCCCACCGAGGTCATGTGCCCAATACTCACCTAACCTTCGGTCAGCTCGGTGGAATCGCGCCCCTTCCCTGCCCAAACCGGCCCAAAAGCCGACACGGTCTTGGATGGTTCAGATTCCCAGGAGCTTCTCCCTCAGCTGGGTGAGACGTCGCTGCTTGGTCTCGGGGCGTTTCGCGTCCTCGATGCTCCTGATCCATTCCCGTTGATGGCTGGGAGGAAGCCGTTTCCAAGCGGCCAGCAGCTCCCCGTCGCCGGCGAGGGCCGCATCCAACGGGGGCGGTGGGGTGATGACGGCGCGCGGTTTCGATGTCATGTCGTCAACCTACCGGTCCGTCACAGGAGGTCGTTGACGATGATGGTCTGTTCGCGTCCCGGACCGACCCCGATCCCGGAGACGCGGCAACCGATCAGCTCCTCCAGGCGTTTCACGTAGGCCCGGCAGGTCGCGGGCAGCTCCTCGAAGTCACGGCAGGTGGAGATGTCCTCGCTCCAGCCGGGCAGCTCCTCGTAGACCGGTGTGGCGTGGTGGAAGTCGGACTGGGTGACGGGCATCACGTCGTGGCGCGTCCCGTCGACGTCGTAGGCCACGCACACCGGGATCCTCTCCCAGCCGGAAAGGACATCCAGTTTGGTGAGGAAGACGTCGGTGAAGCCGTTGATCTTCACGGCCTGTTCCACCACGAGCGCGTCGAACCAGCCGCAGCGGCGCGGCCTGCCCGTCGTGGCCCCGAACTCGCCGCCGTCGCGGCGCAGCCTGTCGCCGTCCTCGTCGTGCAGCTCGGTGGGGAACGGTCCCTCGCCGACACGAGTGGTGTAGGCCTTCGCGATGCCGATGGTCCGGTCGATGCGGGTGGGACCGACGCCCGCCCCCGTGCAGGCGCCCGCCGCGATCGGGTTCGACGAGGTCACGTACGGGTAGGTGCCGTGGTCGACGTCCAGGTGGTGTGCCTGGGCTCCCTCGAACAGCACCACCTCGCCGCGGTCGAGGGCGTCGTTGATGAACCTTCCCGCATCGATGACGTGCGGCCGGATGCTCTCGGCGTGCGCCAGCAGCGCCTCGACGATCGCGTCGGCCCCGATGGGGCGGCGGTTGTAGACCTTGACCAGCAGCTGGTTCTTCTGGTCGAGGGCCGCCTCGACCTTCTGCCGCAGGATCGACTCGTCGAAGATGTCCTGGATGCGAACCCCCACGCGGTTGACCTTGTCGGAGTAGGCGGGACCGACGCCGCGGCCGGTGGTGCCGATGCGCCGCTTGCCCAGGAAACGTTCGGTGACCTTGTCGAGCACCTTGTGGTACTCGGTGATGATGTGGGCGTTGGCGCTGATCAGCGGGTGTGGCACCTCGACCCCACGGGAGGCGAGGGTCTGCAGCTCCTCGGCGAGCACGTCGAGGTCCACCACCACGCCGTTGCCGATCACGGTCGTGGTGCCGGGGTTGAGGATCCCGGAGGGCAGCAGGTGCATGACGAAGGTCTCACCCCCGACCACGAGGGTGTGACCCGCGTTGTTGCCGCCCGAGTAGCGCACGCACAGGTCGACGCGATCCCCCAGTTGATCGGTTGCTTTGCCCTTGCCCTCGTCACCCCACTGAGCTCCGACCACGACAACACCAGGCATTGATTTCCTCCAAGACGCGAAGCAAGCCCCAGCAAAGCCGGGGCCTTACCGCCGCATCCTACCCACACCGGAACCACAACCCCAGCCGAAAGTTCGTGCCCTCATGGCCGCCGGCCCGGCACGCTCGTGCAGCCCGCACGCTGTTTGCTTGATTCACAAGCGGTTTCGCGCGAGCATCGAGGATGAACGGTCCGCAATGGAGCAGGAGCACCCCACATGAAGAAGTTGATCAATTCACCCGATGACGTTCTGGCCGAGGCCCTCAGGGGCGTGGATGCAGCCGACGAGAACGTCCGTGTCGACCACGAGAACCGCGTGATCTTCCGCGCCGCACCCGCCCGCACCGGGAAGGTCGCGGTGATCTCCGGGGGAGGCTCCGGTCACGAACCGCTGCACGGTGGTTTCGTCGGGGTCGGGATGCTGGACGCGGCCTGCGCGGGTCAGGTGTTCACGTCCCCCAGCCCGGACCAGATCCTGGCGGCCACCGTCGGCACGGATGCGGGCGCGGGGGTGCTGCACGTCGTGAAGAACTACACCGGCGACGTCATGAACTTCGAGATGGCCGCGGAACTGGCCTCCGAGCAGGGGGTGCGCGTCGAGACGGTGGTGGTGACCGACGACGTCGCGGTGGAGGATTCGCTCTACACCGCGGGCCGCCGCGGGGTCGGGCTGACGGTTCTGCTGGAGAAGATCGTCGGAGCCGCGGCCGAAGAGGGCCGCGACCTGGATGCGGTGGTCGAGGTGGCGAACAAGGTCAACGCGAACGGCCGTTCCATGGGCATGGCGCTGACCTCCTGCACCGTCCCCGCCGCGGGAAAGCCCACCTTCGACCTGCCCGAGGACCAGATGGAGATCGGCATCGGCATCCACGGCGAACCGGGCAGGCACCGCGAACCGCTGACCGGCGCGAAGGACATCGCCCGCCAGCTGGTGGAACCGATCCTCGCGGACCACGACTTCGCGGGCTCGGAGGCCATCGTCATGGTCAACGGCATGGGCGGCACCCCGCTCATGGAGCTGTACCTGATGTACGGGGAGGTCAGGGCCCTCCTCGACGCCGCCGGGGTGAGGGTGGTGCGCAACCTGGTGGGCAACTACATCACCAGCCTGGACATGGCGGGCTGCTCCGTCACCGTTCTGAAAACCGACGACGAGCTGCTGGCCCTGTGGGACGCGCCCGTGAGGACGGCGGGGCTGCGGTGGGGACTGTGATGCTCACCCACGGGCAGTGCTTGGCCTGGCTGCGGGCCTTCGCCGCCCTGATCAACGACAACACGGATTTCCTCACCGACCTCGATGCGGCCATCGGCGACGCCGATCACGGCACCAACATGGCCCGCGGCACGACGGCGGCCCTGGGGAAGCTCGACGACGCAACCCCGCTCGGGGCCATGTTCAGGTCCGTCGGCATGACCCTGGTCAGCACCGTTGGCGGATCCGCCGGGCCGCTGTACGGCACCTTCTTTATGAGATTCGGGGCGAGGCTCGGCGACGTCGAGGACGTGTCCCTTCCCACCTTCGCGGCCGCCCTGACGGCCGGGCGGGACGGGGTGGTCGCGCGCGGCAAGGCGGCCGTCGGCGAGAAAACCATGATCGACGCCATGACCCCCGCGGTCGAGGCCTTCGAGTCGCACGTCGCCGATGGCGATGGGCCCCTGGTCGCCGCCGAGGCAGCCCTGGCGGCCGCGGAGCGGGGCCGGGACGCCACCATCCCGCTGGTGGCGAGGAAGGGCCGCGCCTCCTATCTGGGAGAGCGTTCGGCCGGGCACCAGGACCCGGGCGCCACCTCCACCGCCTACCTGTTCGAGGCCCTCGTGGCCGCCGTCAAGGAGGGCTGAGTCGTGGCTCTGGTCGGGCTCGTCGTCGTCTCCCACTCCCGCCCGCTCGCCGAGGCCGCGGTGGAGTTGTCGCTGCAGATGTTGCACGGACCGCGACCGGAGATCGTGATCGCCGCCGGAACCCCTGACGGCAGATTCGGCACGGACGCCACCCGGGTGGCGGACGCGATCCGGGCCGCCGACCGGGGCGCCGGTGTGGTGGTCCTGACGGATCTGGGCTCCGCGGTGCTGAGTGCCGAGTTCGCCATGGACCTGGTCCAGGATGCGAACGCGATCCTGGTCGCGGCCCCGTTCGTCGAGGGTCTGCTGGCCGCGGCGGTGCGTTCCGCAACGGGCGGCACCATGGAGGAGGTCGCCGACGAGGCCCGTGCCGCGCTCACCCCGAAGCTGACCGCGCTGGGGCCGGAACCCTGCGCGAATGACGAAACCACGGAGGAAACCGGCGAGCTGCTGTGGGTGACCGACGCGGAGAACCGGGTCACGCTCCACAACGCATCCGGCCTGCACGCCCGGCCCGCTGCCCTGCTTGTCGCCAAGGCCCGGGAATTCGATGCCGAGGTGCGGCTGCGCTGCCACGGCCTGGAGGGGGGTGCGACATCACCGATCGCCCTGGCGACCCTGAACGCCCGGCAGGGCGACGAGGTGTGGATCGGGGCGCGCGGCCCGCAGGCCGTCGAGGCGGTGGCGGCCCTGACCTCCCTGATCGCGGATGGTTTCGGGGAGCCGGCGAGACCCCCGAGAACGACCGTCGCGGCGACGGCCGGCCCGTTGGGGGTCAGTCCGGGACGGGTCGTGGGCGTCGCCCGGCTGATGGCGGCCCCGCTGGTCGATCCCCCGGTGGAGGCCCGGTTGCGGACCTCGCAGCTGCCCGGGGAGAAGAACCGCCTGGAAACCGCGCTGGAGGAGGTCGCCGCCGATTACGAGGCGCGAGCCGACGCCTCCGGGGGCGATGCGGCCCAGATCATGCGGGCCACCGCCACCCTGACCCGGGATCCCGAGCTGCTCCGGTCGGCGCAGGCCCTCATCGACGCCCTGCACGTGGGTGCCGCGACGGCGGTGTGGCGAACCGCCAACGACATCGTGGAGCGGCTGCACGCGGCAGGCGGGCTCCTCGCGGAACGCACCACCGACATCACCGACATCCGCGACCGCGTCGTCTGCCGCCTGACGGGACGCCCCATGCCCGGGATCCCGGAGTCCGAGGAGCCTTTCGTGCTGGTTGCCCACGACCTGGCGCCCTCCGACACCGCTTCCCTGGAACGGGAGCGCTGCCTGGGCATCGTCACCGTGGGGGGCGGCCCCACTGCCCACACCTCGGTCCTGGCCCGCAGCATGGGCATCCCCGCCGTGGTGGGTTTCGGTGACGCCCTCTCGATTCCCGACGGGACCGAGGTGCTGGTGGACGGATCCTCGGGTGAGGTGATCGTCCTCCCGGACGAGACCCAGCGCGCCGGTGCGTGCACCGCCCCCAGCCCCCTGGAGCCGTTGAGCGCCCCCGGTGCGACCCGCGACGGTGTTCCCGTACCGCTGCTGGCCAACGTGGGTTCCGTCGCCGAGGCCCGGGCCGCGGTGAAAGCAGGAGCGGAGGGAATCGGGCTTTTCCGCACCGAGATCTGTTTCCTCGACGCCGACGTGGAACCGGATCCCGAACAGCAGTTCACCACCTACCGCGACGCCCTGGCGCAGTTCGCGGGACGCCGCGTTGTGGTGCGCACCCTGGACGCGGGCAGCGACAAACCGATGCCCTTCCTCACCATTCCCGGCGAGGAGAACCCGGCGCTGGGGGTGCGCGGCTACCGCACCGCGATCCGTTCCCCCGGGGTGCTCACCCGGCAGCTCGAGGCCATCGCCCGGGCCGCCCGGGTGAGCGAGGCCGAGGTCTGGGTGATGGCGCCGATGATCTCCACCCCCACCGAGGCCACGGAATTCGCGGAACTGGCCCGCGCCGCCGGTCTGGGGCAGGTCGGGGTGATGGTTGAGATTCCCTCGGCCGCGCTCCAGGCGGAGGAGATCCTCACCGCGGTGGACTTCGTCAGCATCGGAACCAACGATCTCACCCAGTACGCGATGGCCGCCGACCGTCAGGCGACGGGCCTGGGCGACCTCCAGGACCTGTGGCAGCCCGCCGTGCTGAGGCTGCTGCACATGGTTGGCCGCGCGGGAAGGCGCACGGGCAAACCGGTCGGCGTCTGCGGGGAGGCAGCGGCCGACCCTGCGCTGGCGGCGGTGCTGGTCGGGTTCGGGGTGACGTCGCTGTCCATGGCCCTGCGCGCGCTGGAGCCGGTGCGCCGCGCACTGGCCCGGGTCACCGCCGAGGACTGCCGCCGGGCCGCCGCGGCCGCGCTCACGTCCGTCGATCCCGCAGCGGCCAAGCAAGAGGTTTCCCGCGTCCTCTCGATGAGGTAGAACGTTCCGGGTTGACGAGGTGACCTCCACCCATGTCACACTATTTGCAGTCGCAAACGCTCTGGACTGAAGGAAACCCCATGAGTCGCTGTCTCCCCACCATCGTGGTCACCTCCCTCGCCGCCCTCGGCCTCGGTCTGAGCGCCTGCTCAAACACCATCCCCGCAACTCCCTCACCCGCCGACAGCGTCGCTCCAGGACTGACGCAGTCAACCGGGGACGCGACGGGAGCCAATTCCGACCTCGCCTCCAAGCTCCTGGTCGGCCAGGTAGCCGGCGCCACCCTCACCCAGGTGCAGGTTCACGAGGACGCCACCAGCCCGTTCCCGGACCTGGAGAACCCCTACTACGACAGCGATGCGGACCACAAGATCGAGCCCGCCGGCTGCGAGGCCACCGGCATCGAGCAGCTCCTCGTGGGATCCGAGGGGAAGACCGAGAACGAGGGCGTCCGGGTCGCACTGGGCACCGGCACTTCCTCCCCCCGGAAGCACAAGGACTACGCGAACAAGTGCACCGAGATCACCAACCACCTCACCGAAACCCCCACCCGGGACAGCATCCAAACGCAGCAGATTCCCGCCATCGACGGCGTCATCGATGTCGTCGCGACGAAGACCCAGCACGGCTTCGTCGGCACGGAGGGGGACGCGGGCTTCTCCACCTACCTGATCACCGGCAACGTCGGCAACATCAACGTCACGGTCCAGACATACCCATCCCAAGCGGACGCCTCCACGGGCAAGGAGGCATCCCTCGACACAGCCGTGAAGATCTTCAACGCCCAGGTCAAGAAGCTCAAGGGCTCCTCCGGCTCCGCCGAGGACTCCACCGCCCCTTCCCAGACACCGCCGGCATCCTCCCAGGAGAGCAGCACGCCCTCCCAGAACACCTCGAACCAGGATCTGTCCTCGAAACTCATCAACGGTTCCGTGGCCGGTTTCTCCTTGGCACCGATGGAATCCCTCAGCCCGCTCGCGGCAATCTCCAACTCCTTCTACGAGGCCACGGAGCACGAGCTCAACCCCGAAGGATGCGACCAGACCGGCCTCGACAACCTCACCGCGGGAACCGAGGGCTCCCACGGCCCCGTACACGCCAGGGTCGCGCTGGGGACCGACACCTCCTCCCCCCAGAAGCACAAGCAGTACGCGCAGAAGTGCTCCACGATCACCGGATCCGTCAACGGGGAAGCCATCTTCGAGTCCGTCACGCTGGAGGAAGCCCCCGTGGTTAAAGGCGCCAACAACATTGTGGCGACCTCGATGAGCGGCAGCACCCCCAACACCGACGAGGTCGGCCCCAGGTCCTACCTGATCACCGGAAACGTCGGCAACGTCAACGTCGTGGTCCACCTGTTCCCGATCGAGGACGGCCAGGATGCCTCCTTCACGGACGCCGTGGCGCTCTTCAAGGCCCAGGTCGAGAAGCTCAACAGCTGAGAGCCGACCCTAACCCCAACCCCGAGGACGACCTGCGGAGGCGCACGCTTCCGCAGGTCGTCCTCTGCGTCTCCCGGGACCGGATGACCCGCCGGAATGCGATGATGCCCACACCTTTCCCTTTGCAAGGAGGACTCATGCGCCGTCGCATTTACGCCGTCACAATCGCCTTGCTGACGGCCCTCGCTCTGGGATCCTGCTCCGGGGCATCATCCACTGACCAGCAGACACCATCTCCGCACCAGGACTCCCACGCCTCACAAGCCACCGGAAGCCCCGGGGCGGTCGCGTCCCCGAGCTCCACCGACGTGTCCTCGTCGTCCGGTTCCGCCCTGTCCAACAAGCTCCTGACCGGCCCGATCGCCGGTGTCGATCTCCAGGAAATCGACCGAAACATGTTTCCACACGACATAGGAACCGTCTTCGGTCACTGCGGGGACTGCGAGATCGATCCCCCCGAGTGCCTCACGACCGGCCTCAGTTCTCCCGAAGTGGCCTCCCAGACAGACGGCGCCACCGCGACCGCCACCGTCATGCTGGGCTCCGCCACCTCCTCCCCCGGGAAGCACAGGGAATACGCACAAAAGTGCCCCTCCGCCAGCGGAACCGCCAGTTCAGTGCCCTTCACCCTGAACGTGGAGCTGCTGCCGGAACCTGACATCGCAGGCGTCAGCGACATCGTCGTGACGGCGAGCACCTGGCACTATGACGGCGAGACACCGCCCGAGAACGAACCATGGCTGGTCGTCGTCAGCGGCAATGTCGGCGACATCAACGTCGTGGTTCGCACACGTCCGACACCAGATGACCAGGGCTCTCCTTCCGCCGACGTCGCAACGGAGATCTTCAAGGCCCAGGTCGAGAAACTCAACGGCTGACCCCACGGCCCGGCCCTGCCCCGGTGCGGCCCGCCCGGGGCAGGTCGTGGGGACGCCATGACTCATCGGCATGGCAGGATGATCGCACATGCAAACGCATCAAGGAGTTTTCATGCCCCGCCTCCTCCCCGCGATCGCAGCAACCTCCGTGGCCGCGGTCCTCCTCAGCCTGAGCGCCTGCTCGAACGCCGCGCCCACCGACCCCGCGTCCAGCGCCCAGCAGTCGATGCCCCGGGAGCCGAAAACCTCCGGATCGACCACGAGCTCCCCGTCGGTCACGGCATCCGCGGATCCCACGACTTCTCCTGGCTCCTCCGGCCAAGGGGACGGATCGTTTCCGGCCTCGAAGATCCTGACCGGGTCCGTGGCCGGTTTCACACTCGAGGAGGTGGAAGAGACCAACTCCGAGTCGCTCACGAAGCTGTCGCACCCGTACTACTTCGAGGAACACCAGCTCGACCCTGCCGCGTGCGAGGCGACCGGCATCGAGAAACTCGTCGTGGGCTCCCAGGCGCAAACCGAACACGAGATCGTCACGGTCGCGCTGGGCAGCGACGTCATGTCCCCTGAGAGACACCAGCAGTACGCGAAGAAATGCGCCGAGGTCAACGGAACCGTCGACGGTTATCCCGTGCTGTTGAACATCGAGAAACAGAAGGTCCCCGACATCGAGGGCGCCGGCGACGTCGTCGCCACGATGACCGAACACGGCATCCCGGGTTCGGAGGGGGACGCCGGTTACAAGTCCTACGTGATCACCGGCAACGTCGGCACCACCAACGTCGTGGCCTACACGACCACCACGTTCGACGGCAACGACGCGGGTGTGGAGGCCTCCTTCGACACCGTCGTGGCGGTTTTCAAGGCCCAGGTGGACAAACTCAGGGGTTGACCCTCGAACAATGCAAGACTGGACCAGTCGTCGAACCAATCGGAGGACTGTTCATGTTCCGTCGTTTCCCCCACATCACAGTCGCCTCGCTGGCCGCCCTCACCATCGGCCTGGGAGCGTGCTCCAACACCGCGCCCACCACCTCCCCGTCCGCGGATCAGCAGACGGCCTCGCAGGCTTCCCCTGCGGCGAACGCCTCCGAGAGCTCCCAGGGCTCTCCCGGGGCGACAAATCCCGAGAGCACCGCCGGCCCCACGCAGAAGGCGGCCGATCCCGATCTGAGCTCCAAGATCCTGACGGGTGAGGTCGCGGGAGTGAAGCTCACGAAGCTGGACCAGCTCCCGGACCTGGACAAAGCCCTCAAGGATGTCGATGCCCAGCTCGAGCCCGCCGACTGCGCCAGCACCGGCATCACGCAAATCGGGGCAGGCGCCACGGCGATCACCAAAACCGGGATCGAGTCGCTCCTGCTGAGCTCCGATGCCGCCGCCCCCGGCAAGTACAAGGGGTACGCGCAGAGGTGCTCCTCGGTCAGTGGAACCGTGAGCGGCAGCCCCTTCAAGCAGAGCGTCGAAATGCAGCAGGCGCCCGCCGTCGAGGGCGTGAACGACCTCGTCGCAGTGATAGTCACCTCCGATTCCACCTTCGGCGGCAAACCGGTGAAAACCAAGGGCTACCTGCTGATCGGCAGCATCAATGGCAACACCATCATTGCCCAGTCGCTGAACCTCAACGACAAAGAACCCCCCTCGGAAATCATTACAGAAATTTTCAAGGCCCAGGTCGAGAAACTCAAGGGCTGATTCCTCCTCTTCCCGGCCCCGGGCGCGAGCCGCCCGGGGCTGTCTCATGCCAAGGACACGGGTTTCCGGGGCGTACACTGTCCCGCGGCCCTGCCACCGAACCTTCGAGGAGCCCGCATGCCCATCCGTCACGACCTGCGCAACGTTGCGATCGTCGCCCACGTCGACCACGGGAAGACGACGCTCGTCGACGCCATGCTGTGGCAGTCGGGCGCCTTCCGGGAGGGCGCCGACGTCAACAAGCGAGTCATGGACTCCATGGACCTGGAACGCGAGAAGGGCATCACGATCCTGGCGAAGAACACCGCCGTGCGACACCGGATGGCCGACGGCCGGGAGGTGACCATCAACATCATCGACACCCCGGGCCACGCCGACTTCGGCGGCGAGGTGGAGCGCGGCCTGGAGATGGTCGACGGCGTGGTGCTGCTGGTCGACGCCTCCGAGGGGCCGCTGCCGCAGACCCGGTTCGTGCTGCGCAAGGCCCTGGCGAAGAAGCTGCCGCTGATCGTCGTGGTCAACAAGGTGGATCGTTCCGACGCCCGGATCTCCGCGGTGGTGGACGAGACCTACGACCTGTTCATGGACCTGCTCGACGACGACGCCTCCGACGCGCTGGACTTCCCGATCGTCTACGCCTCCGCGAAGGCGGGGCGCGCATCCCTGAACCAGCCCGCCGACTCCGAGATGCCGGACTCGCCGAACCTGGAACCGCTGTTCGAGACGATCCTGGAGCACGTGCCCGCGCCCTCCTACGAGGAGGGCGCCACCCTCCAGGCGCACGTGACGAACCTGGACGCCTCCCCCTACCTGGGAAGGCTGGCGCTGTGCCGGGTGGTGGCGGGTGAGCTGAAACGCGGCCAGCAGGTGGCCTGGTGCCGCCACGACGGCAGCGTCCAGAACGTGAAACTCACCGAACTGCTGGTCACCGAGGCCCTGGAACGCGTCCCGGCAGAGTCCGCGGGCCCCGGCGACATCGTCGCCATCGCCGGCATCCCGGAGATCACCATCGGAGAGACCCTCTCCGATCCGAACGACCCGAAACCGCTGCCGCTGATCTACGTCGACGAACCGTCGATCTCCATGACCATCGGCATCAACACCTCCCCGCTGGCGGGCAGGTCGGGCAAACACCTGACCGCGCGGCTGGTGAAGGCCCGGCTGGAACAGGAACTGATCGGCAACGTCTCGATCCGGGTGAAACCGACCGACCGTCCCGACACCTGGGAGGTGCAGGGCCGCGGCGAGCTGCAGCTGGCGGTGCTGGTGGAGATGATGCGGCGCGAGGGTTTCGAACTGACCGTCGGCAAACCGCAGGTGGTGACGAAGGTCATCGACGGGAAGGTGCACGAACCGATCGAGCGCCTCACGATCGACGCCCCCGAGGAGTTCGTCGGCGTGACCACCCAGCTGATGGGGTTGCGTCGCGGCCGCATGGAGCAGATGGTCAACCACGGCACCGGCTGGGTGCGGATGGAGTTCCTGGTTCCGGCTCGCGGCCTGATCGGGTTCCGCACCGAGTTCCTGACCGAGACCCGCGGCACCGGGATCATGAACCACGTCGCGGAGGGCTACGAACCGTGGGCCGGGGATTTCCGCACCCGCCCGACGAGTTCCCTGGTGGCCGACCGCACCGGGGTGGTCACCTCCTACGCGCTGTTCAACCTGCAGGAGCGGGGCACCTTGTTCGTCGGCCCGGGGGCCGAGGTCTACGAGGGCATGATCGTCGGCGAGAACCCCCGCCCCGAGGACATGGACGTCAACCCCACCAAGGAGAAGAAACTCACCAACGTGCGTTCCTCCACGGGTGAGGAGCTGGAACGTCTCATACCGCCGCGCCTGATGTCGATGGAACAGCAACTCGAGTTCTGCGCCGCCGACGAATGCCTGGAGGTCACCCCCGCGGTGGTGCGGATCCGCAAGGTGGTGCTGGGCCAGAAGGACCGCGCCCGCCTGAGGCGCGGCTGAACGGCCCTTCCCAAGCTGGTTGAGCCAGCACGTGAGCGCCCTGTCCTGAAGCTGGTTGAGCCGGACTGCGAGGAACGAGCAGCCCGAGTCGAAACCCCCGGTGGCCAAACAACAAACCCGACCACAAGTCCCCGGACACGCGCAAGAGGTTTCGACGCGACCCGCTCGCTGACGCTCGCAGGCCGGCTCAACCAGCTTCAGGGTGGAAGGTTTCGACGCGACCCGCTCGCTGACGCTCGCAGGTCGGCTCAACCAGCTTCAGGATGGAAGGCTTCGGCACGGACCGCGGTCAGTCCCGGGGTTTCAGCAGGTCGACCACGGAGGCCACGACCTTCAGCCTGGTCTCGACGTTGGCCCCGGCCGGGGCCTTGACCCTTGCGCCCAGGTAGGCGACCCGGTCGCTGGCGACGGAGACGCAGTCGGTCACACGCTGCGGTGTCATCAGCGAGGCCGGCTCGTCGGTGGACAGGGGAAGCCGAAGATCCGTCCACGCCTTTCCCCAGCGCGTGTCGACGGCCGCGACACCGGAGAAGATCAGGCCGCGCAGCCGTCCGGCCTCGGCGAGGATCTCGACGTGCTGGCGGGGGCGGTCGGGATTCTGCCATTCGAGGGCGGAGCTGCCCCAGCTGATCGCGAATCCACACTCATCGGCGACGGCGAGCTCGGTGATGAGGCTGAGGAATCGTTTGTCCCCGGGAAAGATCGGCGAATAGGCGTCGCAGTGCTCGATCACCATCTCCGCCCGGAACCTGTCGTCGGCCTCCAGGTCGGCGAGGGAACGCTGGAAGGCGTCAGCAGATGCCCTCATCCCCGGGGCCGAATGGACGTGAACGAACGAGACGGTTTCCTCCCCGGTTCGCTGGTTCAGTTCCTCAGCGGCCCGCCGCACCTCGGTGATCCACTCGACGGCGGCCCGCCTGCCCTGGTCGTCGGTGGAGGCCAGTCCGAAAGCAGGATCGTCCGCGAGGCGTCTCACCGTGCCGGGAAGGGCCGTGACGACGCCGTGCCGGAATCGGCCACGAACCTGGGATGCGAACCAGACCGGATCCTCATGAATGGAATCCGCGTAGGGAATCTCGAGAGCCGTCGCGAGATCTCTCTCCGCCAGCCCCGCGTAGAAACTCTCCTGATCGCCCCGTTCAAACGGCATTGTCGCGTGGGCGCCGACGATGATTTCCGGCATGGTTCCTCCCCCTCATGATGAACAGCCGAAGAGTACATCACGCAATCGATTCAGGGGTAGCCTCGAGGTGGTGTCATCGCGTCGTTTCGCGACGGAATGGACCGCACCTCCCGGAACACACACCCCGCCGGCTGGACTTCCTCCCTCCGGAAGAGTAGCCACGAGGCCACGAACCAGGGAAGGGAATTAACGAAATGGAGTGCCACGTGTTTCGTGGGCAGTGCTGAAAAACAGATTTGATCGAACAGGCGAGGTAAGATCCGCATTGCGTCGGCATCCAAGTACAGTGAAAACTTCAAGCAGCGGGTCGCGTTGGAGGTTGTCGAAGAGTTCCACGCGATCAGCGAGATGGCGAGATCCTACGATCTGGCCGCGCAAACTGCAGGAAACCGGGTGAACAAGCGGAGGACACGGCACCTTGATCCATTTGATGTGTCGCCACCTGAAGGTGTCGCGTTCCGGATACCACGCGCGGCGGGGCAGAGGCATGCCAGAAACCCGGAAACGCCGTGAAATACTCGCCGTCCCAGCGACGCATCGAGGCTTGTTCCAACCATCTTCAAACGAGCTCTGGCCAAGGGCTTTGCTGGCCGATGCGCCCCCTGTGAACAGGCCTCACGAAGCAATTGAGTACGACACCTTCCGCGCAAGGAGGCATGAGGCTCGGGCTCCCAGGACAATGCACCCAACAGAAATCCTCGGAGCAGACTCGAGGAGTTCACAGTCGCGGACCACCACCGTCCGCAGGCTGAAGCCCACGACAACTCTCAGGCCGTAACGGTGTGCCGCTTCAACAGTAGCCGCGAACTCCAGCTTCAGCAGGTCTTCGTCACAGCAGCCCACGTGGCAGTCATGCAACCACGGCTCGAGCACGTCGATACCACTGACCGCCAAAGGGCCACCCGACTCACCTGCGTGAACAAGCCAGCACCTGTCATCGGACGCCCCCCGCGTTGTGGGCGACCGAACCCACCGAGAGGCGCATCCAGCGGCCGCTCCTCACCCGACGCCATCCGATCAGCAGCCTCGCCAGTTCCTCGACGCTCAGCAGCGCGTACACGGCCCATGTCGGCCAGCCGAGAAGACAAGCACCGAAAAAGGCCAGAGGGACCCCCAACAGCCACGTGGCAAGGCTCTCCATGACCAGTTGGTAACGCGTGTCGCCACCTGCAGGCAGAATGCCCCCGGACATGACCAGGTTTCCCACCTTCGCCACGAGATAGGCCGAGAAGACCCATAGGCAGGCCTCCGACAACGTTGCCGTCGATGGCGTCACCGAGTAGGCATGTACATAGAAGGGCGCAAGAAGCGCCACGATCATGGCTACGACGGCGGCACCGACAATGCCAATCCGCAAGAGTGCGTGGGCATCGACCAGTGCCTTGTCCCGACGTTCGTGCCCCAGGTCGTCACCGAGCACGGGAACCGAGGCGGCTGCCAGGCCGCTGAAGAGTCCCATGACAATCCCTTGAACGGGGTAGGTCATCGTCATTGCGGCCAACGCTTCCGTACCGATACGCCCGTAGACAGCCACGTACGTGTTTTCACTGAGAACCCAGATCAGTTCGGTCAACACCAGCGGCAAAGCGGCGTCTCGAATCTTGCGCCGCATGGCAGCGGGCATTCGCTTCCCCCAGCCCTTGGCCCCCAACAGCCGCATCATGGCGATGACAATGCAGACACACTCCGACAGACGGGCCACCAAAGAACCCACACCAGCGCCGACAAGTCCCAGACGTGGCGCTCCGAGATTGCCGAAGATGAGCACCCAATCGAGAAAAAGATTGACGAAGATCGCGGCCGCTGCTGCCTGCAGGGGCAGTTTCGTCTCACCCATGGATCGCATGATGGCCGTGCAAACCAGGATGACCGCGGTGGGCAGGACCCACAAAGCGACCAACCGCAAATACGGGGCTCCCGTCACCTCCAGGTGAGGATCCGCAGTGAAGGGGCGGACAAGGAAGGCCGGCGCGATGGCGCCCACCACGACCACCGGAGCCGCAATACACATTGCAACAAGGCTGGCATAACGCAGGGCTCCACGGACCTGACCGGTCTGACCCGTAGCCGCGAATTGCGCCGTGAATGCGCCCACGGCAGTCGACAGGGCTGTGACCACGACTGAGACCAGCATCGTGACCTGAGCACCGATGCCGACGCTCGCCACGGCCGTCGAACCAATCTGCCCCACCATCAACTGGTCGACGAGCGAGAGAGTGGACATGAGAAGACTCTGCAGCGCCACGGGAAGTGCGATCGATATGACGCGACCAACGGCGACCTGTTCGGGTTCGCTCATGAAGCGAAAATTATCACGGTTCCAGAGAGGAAAATACAGCCATCCACGCGGGTAGACACGTCGGCCGACATGGGATTGAGCAAGAGTTTTGGGGTTCACCGCCAACCACGGAGAAAGTCCACCTGCACCGCTTGACCCATGATGCGCGAAGTTTCAAACATGAGAACACGCCGGTAGTCGCGTCTTTGGCGACAAGAACGCCGTTCAACTTATTTCCGACAAGTTTAAACAAGACCTGTCGAACTGCCTTGCCAACAACCGGACCTGGTTGCCCGATAGACAAACAAACCAGAAGCCACGGACCAGATCCACACCCCGAGCCGGACAATTCACAGAGGGCCACTCAATTCATGCTGAAAGCCAACCCAACGAGCCCGGGCCCCACCGGAAAAATCGGAAGAAGCGAACCATCCGCACCGGGCCTCGATCCGGCTCAGCCCGCAGTGAACGAGAAACTCAGCGCCACCGCCCCCGCCCACAGCGACGCCCACAGCAGACTGGCGAGGGTTCCTATGATGAAACGCTCGCTCTTGGCGGTGTCGGGGGTGCGCAGCTCCGGGTAGCGGCCGAATCCCTTGACCACCATCACCACCCCGATCCCGGCGGGGAAACCCGCGACGATGCAGGCGTAGGTGGCGGCGCGTTCGAGCAACCCGAGCCAGCGCCCCCCGGGCAGCTCCTTCCCGGCCCTGACCAGCCGGAGGTCTATCAGTTCCGGACCACCCTCCCCTTCCTCGGCCGCCTCACGCCGCTGGGCCTCACGCCGGGTCTGCCAGTCCACCAGCCGGAACAACCCGCGCACCACCGGCGTGCCCGCCACCGTGGCCAGCAGAAAACCCAGCACCACCACCGTGACCCGCGAGTAGATCTCCATGGCACCAGCCTCCCACCCACCACCGACAATTCCACGGAACAAATTTTCTCCGGACCATGGGAAAACGTCCTTCACCGGGGTTAAACTGACGAAACCCTACAGGGCGAAGACGCCCGGAAACAGGAGGTCACATGGCCGCCCCGTCAACCCAGCAACGTCCTGCGCTGGTAGCAAAGGAGTTGCGTGTCCCGTTCCTGCTGCTCCTGTTGTGCTTCGCCGCCTGGGGCACGGCCGCCAACCTGACCGACGTGTTGGTGGGTGTGTTCCGGAGCATCTTCACCATGACCATCCTCGAGTCGTCGCTGGTTCAGTTCGCGTACTACGGAGCCTATTTCCTGCTGGCGATTCCAGCCGCGATGATCAACCAGCGATTCGGCTTCAAGGCCGGCCTGCTGACCGGTCTCGGGCTGGCCGCGATCGGGGGTTTCCTGTTCTTCCCGGCGGCCAAGACCCTCACCTACGCCATGTTCCTGCTGGCACTGTTCACCCTGGCCGCCGGGCTGTCCATCCTTGAAACCTCCGCGAACCCCCTGGTGATCGCGATGGGCGACGAGACGACGTCCACCCGGAGGCTCAACCTGGCGCAGGCCTTCAACCCGATCGGCGCGAACCTCGGTGTGCTGATGGGTGCGGTGCTGATCCTGCCGCACCTGACCCCCGAGACCGCGAAATCCATCATGAACGAGGAGGAGGCCCTCGCCGCGCAGGAGGCCGATCTCGGTCTGGTGCTCGGCCCTTACCTCGGAATCGCGACGGCTCTGGTGATCATCTGGCTGCTGATCGCTTTCCGCAGGCTCCCCCTGCCCCCGCAGGAGGCCACCCCCAAGGGAGGGAGCGGACGTTTCGGGCGCCTGTGGGGCAACAAGCTGTACCGCTACGGCGTGGCCGCACAGTTCTTCAACGTGGCCGCCCAGACCTGCACCTGGACCTACACCATCATCTACGCCCAGGACGTGATGGGAACCTCCCCCGAGGCGGCCGGCTGGTGGCTGCAGGGCAGCCTGCTGTTGTTCCTGGTGGCCCGGTTCGTGATGGTCTTCGTGCTCGGCATCGTACGACCGGCGGTGCTGCTGCTCATCATGGCGCTCTTCGGGGTGGGATGCTGTCTGACCTCGATTCTCGTGTTGAACATCATCGGTCTGATCGCGGTGGTGTGCATCTCGGCGGCCCTGTCGCTGATGTTCCCCACCATCTACGGTATGGCCCTCAAGGGCCTCGGGGACGACGCGAAATTCGGTTCCGCGGGCCTGGTGATGGCCATCCTCGGCGGCGCCCTGATCCCGATGGTCCAGGCTCGTGTGATGGACGTCGCCGGATCGGCGGTCGGCTTCATCGTGCCGGCTGTGTGTCTGGCGCTCGTGGCCGCCTACGCCGCCTACGACATGCTCCACACCAGGAAGGAGGCATCATGAAAGCCCTGTCGAAGTGGTTGGCAGCCGCCCTGGCCGTCGGCATCACCGCCGCCCTGGGCGCCTGCTCCGACAACCGGACACCGGTCAGCATCGGGCTCATCACGAAGCAGGAGACGAACCCGTACTGGGTGACACTGCGCAAGGTGGCCGAGGACTCGGCCCGCAAGGCCGGTGCCACGCTCACCGCCGCGACGGGCAGCAGCGACGTCGACGTCGAATCGCAGCGCACGGCCCTGAAGGAGATGGTGGACAAGGGGGTCAACGGCATCCTCATCACCCCGACGAACTCGACCGCCCTGGCCGCCGACATCCAGGCCGCACGCGACAAGGGCATCACCGTGATCGCCCTCGACACCCCCATGGAGCCGCAGGAGACCACGAACGCCTACTTCGGCACCGACAACAAGCGGGCCGGGGAACTGATCGGCCGCTACGCCCGGGCGAAGAGCGACGAACTCGGGCTGAGCCCACAGATCGTGATGTTGAACCTCTCACCCGGAATCGCCTCGGGTGAGAGCCGGGGCACCGGTTTCCAGGAGGGCTTCAACATCCCCGCCGACTCGGGCTGGGTGGTGGCCCAGGCCAACGTCGAAGGCGACCAGGGCCTGGCCCAGCAGGCCATGACGGAGGCCCTGACGAGGAACCCCGGAATCAACGTGGTCTACGCGGTCAACGAACCCGCCGCACAAGGTGCCGTCGACGCGTTGAAGTCGGCGGGCAAGGACCTGTCGAAGGTCGTGGTGGTCACCATCGACGGCGGCTGCGAGGCCATGAAGAACTCGGTGCGCCCCGGCGACATCGACGCCACGGCCATGCAGTTCCCGCAGAACATGGCACGCGAGGGCGTCGAGGCGATCGTCGCGAAGGTCCGGGAGGGACGCGAACCGTCGGGCTACCTGGCCACCGGAACCGAGCTGGTCACCGGCTCACCCGCGCCGGGCGTCACGTCGAAGAACGTCGAGTACGGCGTGCGCACCTGCTGGGGCGGCTAGGAGGCGTTGCCCGCCATGATCGGGCGCGGCCCCGTGTCGAAACCACACGGTCAAGGCCGGTTGAGCCGACCGGCGGGCCTCGGGCGAGCAGGTCGCGTCGGAATCATCTCGCATCAAGTTGGGTGAGCCGGCCTGCGAACGTCAGCGAGCTGGTCGTGTCGAAACCATCGTGCGCCTGTCCGGGGGCTTGCGATCGGGTGCGTTGTTCGGCTGCCGAATGGTTTCGACTCGGGCCGCTCGTCCCTCACGGCCCGGCTCAACCAGCTTGGAGGAGCGAAGCCGGTTGAGCCGACCTGCGAGCGTCAGCGAGTGGGTCGTGTCGAAACCAAGGCGAGGGTGATCGAGGACCGGT
>ERZ772993.109-NODE-109-length-41926-cov-5.881828_pt1 | contig 41926 bp, 35 predicted proteins | sample MGYA00580670_ERZ772993 | MGnify/ENA primary metagenome ERZ772993 (study PRJEB29015, sample SAMEA2737936) | human oral metagenome | biome: human oral; feature: human-associated habitat; material: dental | place: China | collected 2136 ... | reverse complement strand
CCCGGCTCAACCGGCTTGGGGTGGTGAAGTTGGTTGAGCCGGCCTGCGAGCGTCAGCGAGTGGGTCGTGTCGAAACCATCCCGACGTGGAGGATCAGCGGCGGATGGTGCGTTCCATCCTCACGTGACCCAGTTCGAAGGGGGCCAGGCTGGACCAGTCGTCGTCGAAGGTGAACTCCGTGAAGGTGGACGTCGGGTACCAGCACTGGAGACGGTCGGCCTCCCGGCTGTCGGAGGCGTTGCCGAGCTGGGCGGCGAGTGCCGGAATGGTGGGGGCGTGCCCCACCACCAGCAGGCCGTTCACGGCGGGGTCGGTCTCGCCGATGTGCCGAAGGAGGGCGTCGGCGCCCTCGTAGTAGAGGTCGTCCAGGTATTCGACGGGGATGTCGAGGCCGAGTGCCGCGAAGGTCTGCCGGGCGCGGGTTGCGGTGGAGACCAGGGCGTGTTCCAACCCGAGGGGACGCAACTGCAGGCCCGCCTCCTGCGCGTCCTGGATACCGGTGGGCAGCAGCTCCCGCGAGTGATCGCCGCGGGGATGGCTGGCCCGGGTTTTCGCGTGGCGCATCAGCACGAGTCGTCGCATGGGGTGAGTCTACGAGCTCCGCTGGCGCCGGTCCGTCGCCCCTGACTCGTTTTGCTGGCCCTATTCCCTGTTTGCTGGGCTTGTTGATGTTTGCTGGCCTCACAGCGCAGGCAAACGTGAACAAGCCCAGCAAACCGGTGGTAAGGCCAGCAAAGCAACATTAAGGCCAGCAAACCGACGGGCGGGGTGGGGTAGGGTGGGGGAGCGGGCCCCGCTGGCGTGCTCCTCGGGCGATGTGATCCGTCAGTCGGTGGCGACCGGTTTGACGGCGACCATGAGGTCGCGGCGGATGGAGGAGTCGACGCGGTGCGCGAACCGGTCCCACGCCCCGCCGGTGAGGACCTCCAGGCCGGCGTCGGCCAGCAGCGCCGCCAGGTCCTCGCGGGGCATGCCGAGGGTGTTCCAGCTGATCCCCAGCGACCCTCCCGGGTGCAGCTGCCCCGCCCACACCGGGATCGTCTCCGCCAGCAGCTGCGCCGGGGTGCGCGACCTGTGTCCGCCCGACGTCGATCCGTGCACCACCCCGTAGGGGGCGTCGGTGACGATGGCGTCGAAACGTTTCTTCCCGTACAGCGACCCCGACGAGCGGGCGTCCCCGGTGAACACCGTCGCCACCAGCTCCCGTCTGTCGACGGTGATGCGTGCGTCGAAGCGACGTCCGATGCGCACCCCGTCGCGGCGCACCGGGGTGACGGCGGCCGTGTGTTTGATGCGTTTGCGGCGCAGCCAGGTTTTGTAGAACGCCGCCATCGCGTCGAAGGCCTTGTCGTCGGCCTCCACTCCGAAAGCGTCGTGACCTGCGATGAGTGCGGTCGAGATGGTGGTGCCGCGCCCGGCCATCGGGTCCAGCACCCGGTGGGGGGCGTTGCGCCTGGCCGCCGCGACGGTGACGTTCAGCAGCAGCCGGGTGAACTGTTCGTTGGTCTTCCCCTGGTACTTGGGGATGGTCACGAGGGCGTCGTCGAGGACATCGGTTCGCGGCAGTGCGACGGGCCGCAGCAGGTCGCCGTCGCGCTGGAACAATGCGAACGCCGACGACTGCCGTGCGATGCCCGCCAGCTCGTCGCGCCCCATGCGCTCGGCGTCGAAGGCCAGGTAGTCGACGCCCGCCACCTCGGCCTGCGCGATCCCCGAGACGAAGGGGGCGGTGATCTCCAGTTCGGCGGCGGTCAGCGCGGCCGCCTCGCCCGCGTAGACGCGATTCGCGGACGGGTTGCGCAACAACAGGTACGACGACATGGGGGCAAGTCTTTCACGTCGTAACGTCGCAGGGGTTTACCGCCAAGGAAGAAGGCGCCGGTACTGTTTGCGTGCGGGCATCGCATGGATGACCAGTTCGTCATCGTTCTTGAAAGTCAGGACAACCACTTCAAGAAGACGACCTGCGGAATCAAAACCCAAGCGCAGTTCCCGGTGCGGCCAGTCATCGTCTTCAAGAGGTTCGATCCAGTGAGGCCACGCTGCGACAAGGGAGGCGTCCGTTTCGGAGACGCCGTGTTTCAATGCGGCTGGATGAACTCTCATGCGGCGAACTGGGCCAGCGCACGCCGGATAGCCTCCGACCTGGAGAGGTTTTCTTGGGAAGCGATTGCGTCGAGCGCATTGAGTTCGTCGGTTGTCAGCCGGACCGCGACCACCTGCATCGGTTCGGCCCCGCGCCCGGGGCGTCCGCGCCCACGTCGTGTGAGTTCCTCGACGTCGTATCCGGCCTCGGCTTCGTCGGCCCAACGTTGGATCTGTTCTTCGGTCACCATGGAAATATTGTATGACGAAAATCCTGGGATGGGTTCACCGCAGGAACAGGGCCTTGAGGCGCAGCGACGCCACCCACACTCCGAGTATGGCCAGGACGACGAAGTAGAGGGCGTGACCCGCGGTCAGCCAGCTGACCGCTCCCGCGTTGAGGTCGCGGAGCATCTCGATGCCGTGCCACAGCGGCAGGCACTTCACCGCCGCCGCGATCGGGGCCGGGTAGACGTCGACGGGGTAGAAGGTGCCGGAGAACATGAACATCGGCATCAGCACCAGCGTGATCCAGTCCATCTGCTGGAAGGTGCGGCAGAACGACGTGGCCGCCATCCCCAGGGCCGCGATCCCGAAGGCGATCAGTAGGCACGCCGGTATGGCCAGCAGCACCCACCACGACCCGACGAGACCCAGCAGCGCCATGACGGCGACGAAGCTGGTGGCGTAGATGCCGCCGCGCACCAGGGCGACGGTGATCTCACCCAGCGCCACGTCCAGCGGCCCCAGCGAGGTGCTGAGCATCGTCTCGTAGAGCTTGTCGAATTTCAGTTTCATGAACACGTTCCAGGTGGCGTCCATGACCGCCCCGTTCAACGCGGAGGTGGCCAGCAGCGCGGGCGCGATCCAGGCGGCGTAACTGGTCCCCGACTGCACCTGACCGATGAAGGCACCCAGCCCGATCCCCATCGCCAGCAGGTACAGCACCGGTTCGACTGCCCCCGAGGCCATGAGCATGCTGCTGGCACCCCAGTTCGCCTTCAGGCCCCGGGCCGCGACGACGGGGAATCTGCCGCTGAACGAGGCCGAGTGGCTTGTCCTGGGCAGCATCGACTGGCCATCTGGCAGCCCGCCCGGAGCCGCAGCCACCGGTTCCGACGAGACCCTCTTCCTGGTTCGTTTCTGGCGGGGGTGGGGCAGGGCCCCGGTCAGCCGCAGGTGGAAGATCCGCCGGGCGAGCAACAACCCGGCGACGGTCAGCGCGGTCAGGTAGGCGACGTGCACGAACGGCAGCCACGCCGGCGCGGCCTGCCCGAGGGTCAGGATGCGGGCCAGGTTCACCCCGTGCCACAGCGGCGAGATCCAGCCGAGCGGGTGCAGCCAGCCGGGCAGCACGTCGAGGGGAAAATAGGTGCCGGAGAACAGCGTCAACGGCAGCACCACCAGCCGCGAGAAGATGGAGAACTGGCCGTTCTCGTTGTGTTGGAGGGCCGTCCAGGCCATCACCGGGTTGCCGAACGACCACGCCGTCAACACTGCGACGGGAAGCAGGACCAGCACGCTCGCGGGGGTGATGGCCCCGAAGACCAGCAGCACCGCGATGACGGTGGCGCAGTTGATGAGGTAGCGCACCGTTGCGCCCAGCCAGTGTCCCTCCGCCAGCTGCGACGGGGTGGTGGGGGTGGAGGCGGCAGCCTGGTACAGCTCGTGCCACTTGAAACTGGAGAACACCCCGAGGGTGTTCTCGATCTGGGCTGCGTGCACGGCGGTGGAGAGCAGCATCGCGGGCGCCACGAACTGCAGGAAGGGCACCCCGAGCGCCCCCGGGCTGGCGGCATCCACCACCACGCCCAGGCCCACTCCCAGCGCCAGCACCGTCAGCAGCGGATCCAGGGCGCCGATGGCGAACAGGCTCACCCACCAGGAGCGCAGCTGCATGACGACGTTGCGGGCGTGGTGGAAGGCGCCCCAGCGCGCGACCTGCGCGGCCCGGGCGTCGTGATCGACGGGGGTGAGGGTTTCAGTCAATCAAAGACCTCCCAGTCAACCTCAGGAACACGTCCTCCAGTGAGCATCGCCGCACCAGCGACGAGTTCGGCTCCAGGCCGCGTTCCATGATGGCGCGCAGCGCGGCCTCGCCGTCGTCGGAGTAGACCAGGATCCGGTCGGGGAGGGTTTCCATGCGGTTCCCGATGCCTGCGATGCTCTCGGCGGCCCCGGCGTTGCGGGTGGAACCGAAACGCAGCTCCACCACCTCGCGGCCGGCGTGTTCCCGTACCAGCTCCGGTGGGCTGCCCTCGGCGACGATCACGCCGTGGTCGATGACGATCAACCGGTCGCAGAGCTGCTCGGCCTCGTCCATGTGGTGGGTGGTCAGCACCAGCGTGGTGCCCTTCTCCTTCAGCTGGAACAGCCGGTCCCACAGCACGTTGCGGGCCTGCGGGTCCAGGCCCGTGGTGGGTTCGTCGAGCAGCATGATGCGCGGGTCGGAGACCAGTGCCCGGGAGATCGTGAGGCGGCGTTTCATGCCGCCCGAGAGGTCGTCGACCCGGGAGTCGCGTTTTTCGGTGAGCTGCGCGAACTCGATCAGTTCCTCCGCCTTGGCGGCCAGCCAACGTTTCGGCAGGCCGAAGTAGCGGCCGTAGAAGATGAGGTTCTCGCGGACCGTGAGCTGGGCGTCGAGGTTGTCGTTCTGCGGCACGACCCCGAGGTGGGCGCGGATCCGCGGCCCCTGCTCGTCGGGATCCATCCCGAGGATGCGCAGCCGGCCGCCGGAGCGGTGCGAGACCCCGGCGATCATGCGCATGGTGGTGGACTTGCCCGCCCCGTTGGGGCCGAGCAGCCCGAAGGACGTCCCGGGCTCGACCTCGAAGTCGATGCCGCGCACCGCCTCGAAGGTGCCATACGACTTGCGCAGCTCCTGGGCCAGGATCACCGGATCACTCACGGGGCAAAACCCTACGCCGTCGCCCTGCAGAATCCGTGCCCGGCAGGCATCACCGCAAGCCGGACTGCCCCTGGGGTTGCTGGTAGGTGGGTTGCTGCCAGGGTTGGGCCGGGGACTGCTGCAGCTCGGGTTGGGCCGGGGACTGCTGCCATGCGGGCTGCTGCGGTCCCTGGGTTGTGGGCGGGAAGCAGTCGATGTAGCGCTCCACGTAGGCTTTCTGGCCCTTCCCCTGCTCGACGTACTTCTCCACGTGGGGAAGCTGGGTGCGCATGAAATCGACGATGGCGACCGTGACGGTCTCGCCCCTGCCGTTGCGCCAGAACACCGCGGGTTCGATGTGGATCCTGTTGACGCCCGCATGGTCGAACACGTCGAGGTGGTGATTTCGTCCGGTGAGACGCATGTGTGCGATCTCCGGGTAGGTGATCTGCCCCAGCACGTCGTTGCCCTGGGTGAGGACGAACCGGCCCTCACCCATGCGGACCTGGCGGACCGGGTCGAGCAGCCACAGGAGTAGGAACAGCGGTACGAATGCCGGGGACAGCAGCAGTACGAGCAGGGCCCCGGAACCGTTGGTCAGGACGTAGATGTCGCTGTGGTTCTGGACGACGAGGACACCGACACCGATCAGGTACACCACGCAGATCAGGGGGGACAACCACTTGATCGGGTTGCGGACGCGAAACTTGATGGTTTTCACCGGGTTTTCCTTCCGTCTCGGGCGTTCGACGGGGCCCGGGACGGCCGTAGCCTAGCGTGAGCCCCTCGTGATCCCGCAGGCGGTGGACAGAAGAACCGCATGGTGTGTGACATCCCCTCATCCCCGCGGCTGGGAACATGATCCGGGGGTATCGTCGCCGTGTGTTCACCTCGCGTCCCGCTGATCTCCTCGCCGTCCTCGCCGGGGGGTTCGTCGGCACCGCCGCACGTCAGGTCGTGCTCCTGCTGGGGCCCGCCGCCGGTCTGGCGGTGGCCAACCTGCTGGGGTGCGCGCTGCTCGGGATACTGGATGCGATCCTCGGGTCGCGACGGCCACGGCTGCGATGTTTCTTGGTCGTCGGCGGGGTCGGGGCCTTCACCTCATGGTCGTCACTTGCTGTACAGGGGCTCTCCGCGACGGGTTTGACGATCCTGGTGTTCGAGGTGCCGGCCGGGGTGGGTGCGGCGTGGCTGGGACGCCGTCTGGGAACGCGGCTGGTTCGGCTTGGGCGGACCCGGACGTGATGCCGTTGCTCGTCGCACTGGCTGGGGGAGCGGGTGCCGTGGCCCGTCATCTGGTGGATCTGGCCGTGGTGCGGCACGGGCCCGCATGGGCGGCGACGTTGGGTATCAACCTTGCGGGTTCGCTGCTGATGGGGCTCGTCTCGACCGCGGATGCGGCGGTCGTGGCCGTCGCCGGGGCCGGTTTCTGCGGCGGGTTCACCACGTTCTCGACGGCCTGCCTGCAAACCGTGCGGCTCCTCCGGGGCTGGCGGGCGGCAGCGTATGCGGTCGTCACCGCGACCGGGTGTCTCCTGTTGGCGGGTGCGGGGAGGATCCTTGCCGGTGTGGTGGCGAGCTGATCCTCCCCGTCGTTCCGTTCAGGACGTACGTGATGCCCACCGCTACGGTTCTTCGATGCCGCGTCGGTTTCACGCGAGGTTGACGTGGTGGTGCTCGAAGGAAGTGCCCTTCGCGCGTTCGATGGAGGCGATGATCTCCTCCTCCGCCTCCTTGCGGTCGGCCCAGGTGGCGCCCTCGACGGACTTGCCCGGTTCCAGGTCCTTGTAGACGCTGAAGAAGTGCTCGATCTCCAGAAGGATGTGCTCGGCCACGGAATCGAGGTCCTTCAGGTGCCTGCGGCGGGGGTCCGCGGTTGGCACGCACAGCACCTTGTCGTCGCCACCCATCTCGTCGGTCATGCGGAACATCGCGACCGCGTAGCACTGGATCAAGCAGCCGGGGAAGGTGGGTTCGGCGCCGATCACCATGGCGTCGAGGGGGTCGCCGTCGAGCCCGAGGGTGCCCTCGATGAAACCGTAATCGTAGGGGTACTGGGTGGATGTGAACAAGGTGCGGTCCAGGCGGATGCGACCCGTCAGGTGGTCCATCTCGTACTTGTTCTTGGTGCCCTTCGGGATCTCGACCGTGACGTCGAACAGCACTCGGCTCTCGGGGTTGAAGATCTCGATGCTCTCGATGACGTCGTCGCTCACTGTCGCTCCTATGATTGATGCGCCGCCGCATGCTGGCGGCCAGTGTTCAAGCACTCTACCGGACGAGGAGCGTCGATTTGTCCCCCCAGAACATCCCGTGGCGTCCCGTGATCATCGGGGGGGTGGTCGGGGCGCTGTTGACGGCCGTTTTCATCACCGCGGTCCTTCATGGCGCGGCCTCGTCCGAGGCCGGGGCGCCGGCCTCCGTCGCCGCCTCTTCGTCCTCGCCTGCGCCGTCCCCGCAGCAGCAACCGGCCGGCCCCGTCTCCGCAGCGCCGGAGGCCGCTCCCGGCAAGCTTCCGGACCGCGCCGCGCTGGAACAGCGCCTCAACTCCCAGGACGTCGCCGCCCTGAACAAGGGTGTGCCGGAGGGGTCGTCGCTGAGCCTTGCCTACCAGGTCCTCGACGTCGAGACCGGGGATGTGCTCGCCGCCTCGAACGCCGACCAGCTCCTGGTTCCCGCGTCGAACACGAAACTGCTGACCGTCACCGCCTTGTTGTCTGTCTTCGACGGCACCGAAACCTTCGACACCACCGTCGTCTCCCCGGCCCCCGGGCAGCTGGTGCTGGTCGGGGGCGGTGATCCGCTGCTCGCCTCCGCCGCCTCCGGCGGCAACCCGAAACGCGCCTCGCTGGAGGAACTGGCCGCGAGGACCGCGGAGAAGCTGAAGTCGCAGGGCCTGAGCACGGTGAGCCTCGGTTACGACGCCTCCCTGTTCCAGGAATCGTGGGCCACCACCTGGCCCTCCAGCTACCGCGACCAGGTGACCCCAATCTCCGCGCTCTGGGCCGACGAGGGCCGCGACGCCAATCAGGCGCGCTCCACCGACCCCGCGGCCGATGCCGCCCGAGTCTTCGCCACCCAGCTGGCCGCCCAGGGCATCACCGTCGAGGGCGGCCCCGCGACGGCCAAGGGCTCCGGGGAGGAGATCGCGAGGGTCAGCTCGCCCGGGGTTCACGCCCTCGCCGCGGCCGCGATGGAAACCTCCAACAACTCCTACACCGAGGTGCTCGGCATGCAGCTGGCCCGCAAACTGGGCCAGCCCACCACGTTCGCCGGCACGGCCGCCGCCGTGCAGCAGGAACTCACCCGCCTGGGGTTGTGGCACGAGGGGGCGGTGCTGCACGACGGCTCCGGCCTGACCCGTGAGAACCACGTCACCGCGTCGATGTTGGCCGGGGTGGTCCGGTACGTGATGACCACCCCCCGGGCATCCGTCGTGCAGGAGGGTTTCCCCGTCGCCGGGGTCTCGGGGTCGCTTGCCAGACGTTTCGACGACGAGATCTCCACCGCCGGCCGCGGCATCGTGCGGGCCAAGACCGGCACCCTGTCGCTGGTGTCCACCCTCGCCGGGACCACCGTCACCGCCGACGGCCGCGAGGTGGCTTTTGCGTTCATGACCAACGGCTCCACCGACGGCTGGGCCGCTCAGGTGTGGAGCGACCGGGGGGCGGCCCTGATCACGGGGTGCGGTTGCTGATGCAGCGCCGACCCCACGTCTCCTGGCCGCTGGCGCGGGCCGTCGAGCGGCTCCTCGCCGATCCGGGGCCCGGTGTTCCGCGACCGGAGGCGGTGCGCGAGGTCGCCGCGCTCAGGGCCGCGGCCCGCAGGGCCGGCGAACTGGCCGTCGAGCACTCACGGTTGGGCGGCCCGGCCGCCGCGGAGGTCGCGGTGGTGGATCGTCCGGGATGGTCCAGGCGGGCCGCGGCGATGGCCGACGACCTGCTGGGCCGCTTGCCGCTCGAGGAGCAGCCCGCCGGTCCGCGACGCAGCCTGATGGGGATCGGCTACGGGCTGGGCGCGGGGATCTCCTTCGCGGCGATGGGGCGGGGTTTGCTGGGCCAGTACGACCCCTGGTCGGGGCGGCTGATGCTGGTGGCCCCGAGCATCGTCGAGGTGCGGCGCGGACGCGGCCTCGATGCCGACGACCTGCGGCTGTGGGTGAGCCTCCACGAGCAGACCCACGCGGTGCAGTTCAACTCCGCGCCCTGGCTGCTCGGTCACGTCGAGGAGCTGATCGCCTCGCTCAGCGTCGACGACCCCTCCCCGGCGGAGATGACGGAGGGGATCCGCGCGGGCCGGGGGGTGGCGTCGCTGCTGGTCACCGCCGAGGGGCAGCGGCACCTCGACGCCCTCACCGCCACCATGACCCTCCTGGAGGGCCACGCCGACCTGGTAGCGGACGCCGCAGGGGCGGTTCACGTGCCCTCGGTGCGCCGGCTGCGCGCGACCTTCGCCCGTCCGGCCGCAGGCACCGGCTGGCGACGCCTGATACCCGGACTCGACAAGGGCCTCCAGTACCGCGACGGCCTGGCCTTCTGCCAGCACGTGGGCCTCCGGGCCGGGATGGGGGCGCTGACCGCCGCCTTCGCGGTGCCCGCGAACCTCCCCACCGTGGCGGAGATCACCGACCCCGACGCCTGGCTGCGGCGGATCCACGGCTGAGGAGGCGCAAGGAACGTGGCCAGGCGTGAACTCGGACCCGTCGCGTTGAGGGTCGGGCGGGCGGTGGCGGAGCTGCTGCCCGCCGGCCCCGTCGTCGTCGGCGTCTCTGGTGGCGCCGACTCCATGGCGCTCGCGCTGGGGGCCGCGTGGGCCGCGCCCCGCACGCGCTCCGAGGTGGGGTGCGTCGTCGTCGACCACGGCCTGCAGGCGGGTTCCGCCGAGGTGGCGGAGCGGGCGGCCGGGGCGCTGGCGTCGCGCGGCATCGCCGTCGAGGTGCGGCGCGTCGAGGTGGGACGCGACGGCGGGATCGAGGCGGCGGCCCGGCACGCCCGCCTGGAGGCCCTGTCAGGTGACGGGCATCCCGTGCTGCTGGGCCACACCCTCGACGACCAGGCCGAGACGGTGCTGCTGGGGTTGCTGCGCGGCTCCGGCATCCGGTCGCTGGCCGGCATGTCGGTTCGGCGCGGCCCTTTCCTGCGGCCGCTGCTGGGGATCCGGCGCGCCGAGACCGAGGCGGCCTGCCGCGAATGGGGGGTCGAGTGGTGGGACGACCCGATGAACACCGACCCGCGGTTCGCGCGGGTGCGCGCCCGGTCGGCGCTGGCGCTGCTGGCGTCGGAACTGGGCCGCGACGTCGCCGTCGGCCTGGCCCGCACCGCCGACCTGGCCCGCGGCGACGCCGACCTCCTCGACGAGCTGGCGGAACTCGCCCTCGTCCGGGCCGCCCGGGACGATGCCCTCGACGTCGCCACCCTCGCCGGGCAGCCGGACGCTCTCCGGGGCCGGGTGCTGCTCGGCTGGCTGCGGAACCGCGGCAGCGAGGCGACCCGGGTCCACGTCGCCGCCGTCGACGACCTCGTGCTGGCCTGGCGGGGCCAGGGCCCGGTCGCGGTGCCGGGAGGGTCGGTGAGAAGGGTCGCGGGCCGGCTCGAATGGGTGGCCGGCTGAACGGATCCGTGACGCTCCTACCGGCAGGGAGACGGTTAAACTGGGACCGTGCAATGAAGGCAATGAAGCGGCAGCCGAACTCGCCGAGAAGAGGAATCTGATGGAAACCGGTGTTGTCCATCGCTACCGTCCCGCCGGCCTGCGCTTCCTGCGTCCTGGCGGCGCTCATGCCACATCCGCGACGGGTGACGCGAGACGAGATCTGTTATTTCCCCCGGGCTCCCGGGTGCGGGGAGCAGTGACGTCGTGAACCGTCACATCGTGATCGGCGCCCTGGCGGCATTGGTGTTCGTGGCCGGGGCCGTCCTGTCGCTCACTCGGGGTGAAACCCTGATGGCCGTCGTGTTCGGGCTGGGTGGTCTCGCCTTCATCGTCCGCACGGTGCTCGCCGTGCGAGGTTCGTCGCAGGAAAAAGATGACTGACCGGCCACGGTATGCAGCGGAACCCCTGCTCACCGTGCGGGGACTGACCGCGTGGTACAAAGCGGGCTCCCCGGTGCTGAACATCGGGGAACTCGACATCGGCCAGCACTCCGTGGTCGGGTTGCTGGGAACCAACGGCGCCGGCAAGACCACCCTGATCAACACGCTCGTGGGGGTTCACGAGCACGCCAGCATCCAGCACATGACCTGGCGCTCCCGCGCCACGCAACCGCGCGACAAGGCATTCCAGCTCGGACGCTACGCCGTGTTCACCGAGAGCAGCGGTTTCGCGTACTGGTCTCTGGATCCCTACCTGCGTTTCACATCCCGCGTCTTTGGCCGCTCGCCGGACCCGTCGCGCGTGGACGACCTGGTGGCGGGGTTCGGGTTCGAGCCGTTCCGCCGCAAGACCATCGGAAGTCTGTCGATGGGGAACAGGAAGAAGGCCTTCCTCATCGCGGGGCTGAGCCTGGGGTTGCCCCTGCTCATCCTGGACGAACCCGTGGACGGGCTGGATTTCGAGGGCACCGAGTTTCTCTACGAGCGCATCAACGCCTACCGCGACACCGGATCGGTGTTGATGAGCTCCCACGTCGCAGAGAGCTTCACCCGGTGCTGCGACCACCTGTACGTGCTCGACGGGGGTGACCTCAGCCGCCCCCACCCGCTGGATCCCGCAACCGACATCCGCGCCCTGCTCAAGGAACGTCACCGATGACCCTGGTCCTGCTTCGCGCCTTCACCACATATCGCCGCGTCGTCGTGGATGTGCTGATCTGGGGCCTGGCCTGGTTGCTGGCCCCGACGGTGGAAATCCGGATCCCGCCGACGATGTACGTGGTGGGTGTGGCCGCCGCGTCGCTGGTGTCGTCGGGTCTGCTGGTGAACGCGGTCTTCCGGGTGGACGCCATGCGGGATTACGCCCAGCTGCCGCCCCGCCCGGCCCGGGTGAACCTGGCGTTCGCGTCGGCCGCGTGGATACTTCTCGTGGCCGAGGTCGTGGTGCCCGCCGCCCTGTTCGGTCTGCGGCTGGGGCAACTCGCCGCACCGGATGTCTGCGCGATGCTCGTGGTGGCGGCCTGCGGTCCCCTGTCGGTGATGGCCGTGCTGGCCTCGGCCGGCACCCGGCCGCGATGGGCCGGGCCGCTGCTGGTGCTGGCCCTCGACGGGTTGGCGGTGTGGGCCTGCACGGTGGTGCCGCCGTGGCTGGTGGCCGCGGCGCTGTCGGTCGCGTTGGCGGCCGGGCTGGTCGCCCTCCCCGCCACGGGCCTGCTGCCCACCCGCGGGGCCGCCGCGATGCGCGGACGGGCGGGGACCAACTACTTCCTGCGCGCCTCGCTGGCGGATCGCGTCGTGTGGATCAACGCGGTGGGGCTGTTCGCCGTGGCGACGGTGTTCACCGTGACCGCCTGGGAGCAGGGCCTCCGGTTCCCGCTGGCGCTGGCGCTGATCGCCGTCAACAGTCCCCTGGCCACCATGATCTCCGGCGATCCCGACCTGGCGAGGCAGCTGACAATGCTGGGGCGGCCCGCGCTGGCCTGGTGGCATTACGCGGTGGCCGTCGCCGCGTTCCTGGGAACGTTCAACGCCGGGGCCGGCGTGGTGTACTGGCTGCTGGGTGCCCGCGACCTGCCGCTGATCGCCGGGCTGGTGGTCGTCGTCACGGCGCTGGAGGCCCTCGCCGTTCCCGCGCTGGAGCGTCACGCCCCGCTCCGGGGGCTCCGCACCCGACGCGACGCCTGGCGTCACCCCCGCAAATACCTGCTGCCCGCCGCCCTGCTGCTGGCCTTCGCGTGGATCCGACTGGGCTGAGGACGGCGGGTGGCGGATTTTCGCCAACCGGGAGGAAGAACCCGGTTGTGCAGCGCCCAACCGCGAAAATCGCTCCCGGAGGGGTGAAAATCGGGTTGAGTGCTGCGCAACCGCGATTTCCCGGCGGAGCCAATCAACCGGTTCCGGCGAGCGAGTCCACCAGCCCAGCGGCCGGCGGGGTTTCGGGGGCGGGAAGCAGCCCGACGGAGGTCGTCACCGCCTCCGACTGGCCGCCGGAGTGGGTGAGGGTGCCGTCGCCGTGGGCGGTGAGCTGGGAGGCGTGGTGTCGCAGGGCGTCCTCGACGACGGGTTGCAGGTCGCGCAGGTCGAACCAGCGGACCTCGTCGCCCGGGTCGTGGACGACGGCCGCGAAACCCTTCCCGGTGCGCTGCGCGGCGGCCAGGGATGCGTGGTGGATGCGGACGTGGTCGGGGTGCCCGTAGCCGCCGTCGGTGTGGTAGGAGATCACCAGGTCGGCATCCACCGCCCGGACCCAAGAGGCGATGTCCGCCACGACGTCGTCGAGGTCTGCGGCGCACAGCGAATCCGGTTCCGCGTCCTCCGCGGGCCCCGCGAGGCCCTCGCGGATCCAGCGCATCCCCGAGTCGCGGTAGCGGCGCCCCGAACCGGCGGGCGGATCCCCCAGGAAGCCGTGCCGGGAAACCCCCAGCACCCTCAGAGCCCCGGCCAGCTCGCCTTCCCGGTGGGTTTCCAGGGCGGGGGTTCCGGCCAGGTGCGACAGCGGCCCCGGCACCACCTCGCCGCGTTCCCCGCGGGTGGCGGTCAGCAGGCTCACCTCGTGCCCGGAGGCCACCAGCCAGGAGATCAGTGCGCCCGTCGTGAGGGTTTCGTCGTCGGGGTGGGCGTGGATGAAGGCGATTCTCACAAGATCCTCCGGTACTGCTGCAGGGTGCTTTCCGCGGCCCGGCCCCAGGTCATCGCCAGCGCCCGCTGCCTCCCGGTGGCGCCCAGCAGCTCGCGGCGCGGCTCGTTGGCGAGCAGCGCCCCGAGGGCCTCGGCCCACATATGGGGGTCGTGGGTGGGGATCAGCAGGCCGGTGTGGGTGTTGCAGATGGCCTCGGTCAGGCCCCCCGACGCGGCGGCCAGGACGGGAACCCCCGAGGCCGAGGCCTCCAGGGCGATCAGCCCGAAGGTCTCGGAGTGCGACGGCACCAGCATCACGGAGGCGTGCCGCACGATGCGGGCCAGCGACTCGCGGTCCTGGCCGGGCAGGAAGTGCACCTGCCCGCGCAACCCGAGGTCGCCGACGAGGGCGTGCAGCTCGGCCTCGTAGTCCGCGAAATCCGCCGACGTCTCGCCGACCACCGCCAGGTCCGGGCGGATGGCATCGGGCAGGCAGGCCATGGTGCGGATGGCGACGTCGGGGGCCTTGAGGGGTTGCAGCCGCGCGGCGAACACGACGTAGCCGGGGCGGATCCCGGGTGGCGCCCAGGGATGGGTGGCGGGGTGGAACAGGTCGACGTTGACGCCGGGGCGCACGATCCGCACCCGCTCCGGATCGGCCCCGCAGCGGCCGATGACCACGGCCGCCTCGTGCCGGGAGACGCACAGCACCAGATCGGACTGCTCCGCGCACACCACCTCGCCGTCGACCCGGGCGGGCGACTCGGGCGGTTCCCCGTCGCGCAGCGGCGAGTTCGGGTGGGCCGCCACCGAGTGGAAGGTCATCACGTGCGGCACTCCCCAGGCGCGGGCGACGGGCAGTGCCGCCACCCCCGACATCCAGTGGTGGGAATGGATCAGGTCGTGGGGCTCCAGGGCCTCCATGGCCTCCCGGAACTCGTCGACGTGCTGGTCGATCTCGCTCTTCGGCAGCGGGGCCGGTGGGCCCGCGGGGAGACGCCGCAGCGTCACCGACGGGGCCACGTCCTCCCGTTCCGGCTGGTCGGGGTCGGTGCGACGGGTCAGGAAGTCCACCCGCACACCGAGCCTTCCCAGCGCCCGGGCCAGCGCGGCGATGAGCACGTTCATGCCTCCCGCGTCCGCGGTTCCGGCGCGTTCCAGGGGGGAGGTGTGCATGGTGACGAAGGCGACACGAAGTCCGGCCCCCGGCAGGGAAGGCTGATGGCTCATGATGGTTTCCTCCGGCTCTTCCGGGAACGACGTTCCCCGCAGCGATGCTACTGCGGGGAACGTCGTTGTTGGCGAAAACCGATGAGGAGGAGCCCCTTATCGGAGGGAAATCACTTCCAGGCCTCGAGGAAAGCCTTGCCGTTCTCGGCGATTTCCGAGGCTTTCCCGCTGGGCCCCATGGATGTGATGACGGCTCCTCCATGAGCGGCGGCGACGCACGATATGCCGCTCGCCGAAGCCGACGAATTGCTGGTCCGGGGGGCCGTTCCGCAGGTCCAGTCGCCGAAGGTCTCGGAGTTCTCCAAGGTTTGGGCCATGTTCTCGGCCATCGTTTTGCCCCTGAGGTAGAAGGCCGAGAACATATCCGACCCCTTGCGGTAGATGGTGATGACCTTGCCCGGGCTCAGGGCCTTGAAACCATTGAACGACTGGGGCATCTCGGGGGGCATGCCTGAGCCACCTGAATCGTCGTCGGAGGTTTTCGTCGAGCTGGGGATCCCCGTTTCCGAGGCCGGGGGGGTTGATTTCGACGTCTTGTCGTGGGTCGGGTCGGTGCTGCCGGGAGCCTGCGAAGACGCCTGCGCCGTGGTGGCGGTCGCGGACGGATCGGCGGTTTGCTGGTTGTTCCTGCCGAGGAACCACCAGGCTCCGAAGGCCAGGGCGATGACCAGGACCCCGACGAGTGCGACTATCAGGCCGGTGTGGTTTTTCTTCGGTGGTTGTTGGGGTGCGCCGTAGGGTGGCTGCCCGCCGTAGGGCGGTTGGCCGCCGTAACCGTACTGGGGTTGCCCGCCATATCCCGGCTGTGTGTAGGGCTGCTGTCCGGTGTAGCCGGGTTGGGGTTGCTGCTGTCCGGTGTAGCCGGGTTGGGGTTGCTGCTGCCCGTTGTAGCCGGGTTGGGGCTGCTGCTGCCCGTTGTAGCCGGATTGGGGTTGCTGCTGTCCGTAGCCGGGCCACTGGTTGTTGCTCATTCGTGCCTCCTGCATTTCATGGTAAGGGGTGTGGGGGTTGACGTGCTCCGGGGTCGCCGGTCCTGCCCGGGAGCTTCGCGGGATCGTGTCCTGTTCGGACTGGCTGAATCGAGCCGGAGCGGTACCGATCCCCGAACGTCCTTGGTGGTTTTCCACGCGGATGATTCCGGGTTTCGCGGAGCGCCCTGCCGGTTTCGCGAGTTCGGGCAAGGAGGTGTCATCACCCTAGCTGGTCATTGCTTCCCGGGAACCACCAGGCTTTGCGACCGCCGGGGCCGCGGCGAATGCGACGATCACAACGATGCTGCTCTTCGGGGGTGGTTGCAGGGGAGCGCCGTGGGCGTTTGGTGTCGCCGGACCGTGGATCGGGGTGTGGCCGGTCAGCGTCTCCCGGGGCGCACGTGGCTACTGCCAGGCGTCGAGGAAACTGTCGGAGATTTCCGTAAGCGTGGAGAACGGCTTGTCGGGCATGAGCGTGGCCACGGTGCCGGAATGGGCCTCGGTCAGGCACATGGACATGTCATCGGAGTCCTTGCCGCAGGTCCATTTCCCGATCTTCTCGATGTCCGTGAGGTGGGCGGCGTTCGCTTCGACGGTTTCTCCCGGCCCGTGGGCGGCGACGAAGAAATCCCCGTTCGAGTTCTTGTAGGTGGAGGCTCCGTCCTGGTTCGTGTCGAGCATGAAGTCGCCGAATGACGTGGGCATCTCCGATGTGGTGCCGGAACCTTTGTTCTGGGTGGTCGAGGAGTGCGTGGGGTCGGTGCTCTTCCTCGTCGAGGCGGAGGGGGGATTCTCGGAGCGTTGGGTCTCCTGTGGTGCTGCGGTCTGTGTGCTGGAGGTGGGGTTCGCGGTCGGCTGGTTGTTTCTGCTGAAAATCCACCACGCCCCGAACGCGATGATCGCGACCAGGACGACGACGAGCGCAACGATCAGGCCCTTGTCGCCTCTATTCTGTGGGGGCTGTGGAGGCATGCCCTGACCGGCGGGGCCGTAGACGGGCTGAAAACCCTGCTGTCCGTAGCCAAGTTGCTGATGACTGGGCTGGGGTGCTTTGAAGGAGGGCCGCTGCGGATACCCGGGCTGCTGGGCGCCGGACTGCTGTCCCTGGCTGGGCTGGGGTGCTTTGAAGGAAGGCCGCTGCGGATACCCGGACTGCGAGGGGGGCTGCTGTGGATATCCCTGCTGCTGTTGTCCTCCGGGTACGAACCACTGGTTGTTGCTCATTCCTACCTCCTCGCCTCACATGGTAGGAGGTTCCGCGGGCGGATGTTCCGTCCACGGGTCGGGGCCCCTGAACGTCCCCTCAAAGCGAGTTGCACATCCTCCGTGCACTCGTGCTAAAGTTCGTCCCCGGACGCGCGAGTGGCGGAATGGTAGACGCGCTGGCTTCAGGTGCCAGTGCCCGCAAGGGCGTGGAGGTTCAACTCCTCTCTCGCGCACGGATCGGTTCCCCCGTCTCGGCAGAGGCGGGGGGCCGCTGCTTTCGGGGGTCTCGACTCAGCCGCTCGTGTGCCGGCTCATCTGCATCGGGGGTTTCTCAGTCGCCGTCGAGCAGCCGGCGACGGTTCCGGCCCGACGCCACCCAGCGCGCCAGCGGGCCGTGCTCGTTGATGAGCGTCAATCGGCCCTGGACGCGTTCGACCAGGCCGGAGTCGACTGCCAGCAGCAGTTCGTCGCGACCCTGAAGACGCAGCGTTCGGTCGGGGATGAGGATCTTCTTGTCGCGGATGATCATGGAGACCACGGCTCCGCGGGGCAGTCGCAGGTCGTGCACCCACATTCCCACCAGGCGGCCCGTGTCCGGGACCTGGAACTGCACCAGCGAGGCGTTGATGCCCTCGAGCGGGGAGGAGTCGAACTGCAACTCCCGCGGGGAGATCTGTTCCAGCACCCCGGCCCACGGGGCCAGTTTCGGCAGCAGCGGGCCCTGCACGAGGGTGAACGTCACCACCAGCAGGAAGATGACGTGGAACATGTGCGAGGCGCCCGGCAGGTCGTGCGTCAGCGGGATTGTCGCCAGCATGATGGGCAGCGCGCCGCGCATCCCCGCCCAGGAGATGAACAGCTGGGTCTTGAGTTTCTCCCGGAACGGTGTCAGGCAGGCGAACACGGAGATCGGGCGGGCGATGAACGTCAACGCCGACCCGATCACCAGCGCCGGGATGATCGCCTCCGGTAGCTGGCTGGGGGAGGCCAGCAGCCCCAGCATCACGAACAAACCGATCTGCGCCAACCAGCTCACCGACTCCGTGAATCCCTCCGTCGTCGAGTGGTGGGGGAGGGCCTGGTTGCCGAGCCACAAACCGGCGATGTAGGCGGCCAGCAACTCCGAACCGCCCGCGACCCCGGCGACGGAGTAGGCGATCAGGGCGATCGCGAGGGTCGCGAGGGGGTACAGGCCTGCGCTCGGCAGGGAGATGCGGTGCAGGAAGGCCTGCCCCACCATCGCCACCGCCGCCCCGATGAGGGCGCCTGCGGTCAGCTGGAAGAGCCCGTTCGCGAGCATTCCCGTCACCGACATCTGGTTCCAGGCGTCGGAGACCACGACGGTGACGATGATGATCGCGGGCGGGTCGTTGAAACCGGACTCGCCCTCCAGGGTGGTGCGCACCTTCGATCTCAGGGGCAGGCGACGCAGGATCGCGAACACGGCAGCGGCATCCGTAGACGAGACCATCGCCGCCATCAGGATCCCGGTGCGCAGGTCAACACCCAGCACCAGCATCGCGATGGACGAGGCCACCGCCACCGACACCAGCACCCCGACGGTCCCGAGCAGTCCAGCCCGGGAGGCCACCGGTCTGAACTCCGCCCAGCGGGTGGTGAACCCGCCGTCGAACAGCAGCAGCCCCACCAGTAGCGCGGAGATGTTGTAGGCCAGCTGGGCGTCGTCGAACCGGATCCCGAGGCCCGCCTCGCCGATCCCCAGGCCGATGCCCAGGTACAGCAGCAACCCGGGCATGGAACTGCGCGACGAGATCCGCACCGCCGCGACACCCGCCAGCAGCACCCCGCAGGCGATCAGGACCACCATGTCCATGTCGTGATGGCTCATGGTGCGTCCTTCCTGATCGTGCGGACATTATCCCGGGTTTCGCGCCGTCAGGGCCAGAAGCGACGCGGATTCCCCGCGATCAGGTGGCTGAGCGGGGTGTGGGTCTTCAACCCCGAAGTTGGTTGAGCCAGCTCGTGAGCGGAGCGAGCGGCTGTGTCGAAACCACCGGGCAGTCGAATGGTGGATCGGGGTACAGGTCCCCGGTGGTGGTCGTTTTGGTTTCGACTCGATCTGCTCGCTGGGCTCGCGGATCGGCTCAACCAGCTTTGAGGGTGGGATGGTTCCGACTCGGGCTGCTCCTTCGTCGCGGATCGGCTCAACCAGTTTCAATGGATCGGCACTTTTCCACAATTTAGCTTCAGCAGTCGCTTCGCCTACTCCTCCCGCCCAGAGTGATGACCATGGGATGGGTTTACATTCTCGAATGCGCAGACGGCTCCTACTACGTCGGAAGTACGAAATGCCTGGAAGGACGACTTCGGCAGCACAACGCAGGAGAAGGGGCGGCCTACACGAGACGTCGCCGTCCGGTACGACTCCTGTGGTGTCAGGAGTTCAGTAGCATCGCTGAGGCATGGGCGGTAGAGAAACAGGTTCAGGGTTGGTCCCGGGCCAAGAGAAGAGCGCTCATCGAGGGAAGATACGATCTTCTGCCTGCACTCGCATGCAAGAAGGGAACACGTTCGTCCCCATCCCGGGCTGATTGAACCGGGGTGTGGGCCTCCAAGCCCGAAGTTGGTTGAGCCAGCTCGTGAGCGGAGCGAGCGGCTGTGTCGAAACCACCGGGCAGTTGAATGGTGGATCGGGGTACAGGTTCCCGATCGCGGTTGCTTTGGTTTCGACTCGGGCTGCTCCTACGTCGCGGCCCGGCTCAACCAGCTTTGAGAGGGATGGTCTCGACTCGATCTGCTCGCTGGCGCTCGCGGATCGGCTCAACCAGCTTTGAGAGGGATGGTTTCGACTCGGGCTGCTCCTACGTCGCGGCCCGGCTCAACCAGCTTCGAAAAGCCTCCGCCACGAGATGGCTCAATCGGCTTTGAACCGGCGCGACCTCTCAGGGGGCGGGGACCTCCTCGACGGGCGCGTTGAACTGCGACTGGTACAGGTCGTGGTAGCGACCCCTCGCCGCCAGCAGGTCGCTGTGGGCGCCCTGCTCGACGATGGCGCCGTCGTCCATGACGAGGATCAGGTCGGCGTCGCGGATGGTGGACAGGCGGTGGGCGATCACGAACGACGTGCGACCACTGCGCAGTGCCGCCATCGCCTTTTGCAGCAGCAGTTCGGTGCGGGTGTCGACCGACGAGGTGGCCTCGTCGAGGATCAGCAGTTCCGGTTCCGACAGGAACGCCCGCGCGATGGTGATGAGCTGTTTCTCACCCGCCGAGACGTTGTTGCCCTCCTCGTCGATGACGGTGTCGTAGCCGTCAGGCAGGGAATGGACGAAACGATCCACGAACGCCGCTTTCGCCGCCGCCAGGATCTCCTCCTGCGTGGCACCCTCCTTGCCGTAGGCGATGTTGTCGCGGATGGTGCCGCCGAACAGCCACGTGTCCTGCAACACCATGCCCATGTTGTCGCGCAACGCCCCCCGGTCCACCGTCGCGATGTCCGTCCCGTCGAGGAGGATGCGACCGGAGTTCAGGTCGTAGAAACGCATCAGCAGGTTCACCAGCGTGGTCTTGCCCGCACCGGTGGGGCCGACGATCGCGACCGTCTGGCCCGGTTTCGCCTCCAGGTTGAGGTGCTCGATGAGGGGACGATCCGGGCTGTAGGAGAAGGTGACGTCCTCGAAGACGACGTGCCCGCCCTCCGCGGTCAGGCCGCGGCCCGGCTCCGGCGACATCTCGTCGGCGTCGAGCAGCTCGAAGACCCGCTCCGCGGAGGCCACCCCCGACTGCAGCAGGTTCGTCATGGACGCGAGCTGCGTCAGCGGCTGCGTGAACTGGCGCGAGTACTGGATGAAGGCCTGCACGTCGCCGATGTTCATCTGCCCCGTCGCCACCTGGAGACCACCGAAGACCGCGACGATGACGTAGTTGAGGTTGCCGACCAGGAACATCACGGGCATGAGGATCCCGGAGAGGAACTGCGCCCCGAACGACGACTTGAACAGTTCCTCGTTGCGGGTGCGGAAGGTGTCCTCCACCTCCGACTTGCGGCCGAACACCTTCACCAGGGAATGGCCCGTGTAGGCCTCCTCGATCTCCGAGTTCAACTCGCCCGTGGACTTCCACATGTCGGCGAACCGTTTCTGGGAGCGTCGCATGATCAACGGCACGATCAGCATCGACAGCGGGATCGAGACCAGCGTGACCAGCGCCAGCGGCCACGAGATCCACATCATGATGATCACCACCCCGACCACCGTCAGCAGCGAGTTGATGAGCTGCGGCAGGGTCTGCATCAGGGTCTGGGAGATGTTGTCGATGTCGTTGGTGACGCGGGAGAGCAGCTCGCCGCGCGGCTGCCCGTCGAAGTACGACAGGGGGAGGCGCTGCAGCTTGGCCTCCACGTCGCTGCGCATCCGCCGCACCGACTTCTGTGCCGCGCCGATCAGCAGCCAGTTCGAGACGTAGGTGGCGACGGCGGAGACGACGTAGAGCACCAGCACCAGCACCAGGATCGACCCGATGGCGCCGAAGTCGATGCCCTGGCCGGGCGTGAAGTCGACGCGCTGCAGCATCTCGACGAGGGTGTCGTTCCCGCCGCCGCGGGCGGCCTCGATGGCCTGCTCCTTCGTGACGCCCGCGGGCATGTTCTTGCCGACGATGCCGGCCAGCAGCAGGTCGGTGGCCGCACCCAGGATTTTCGGGCCGAGGGTGGACATCACGACGGCGCCGACGGACAGCACCAGCGCGACCGCCACCGCGATCCGATGCGGTTTCATGATCCCGAGCAGACGCTTCAGCGACGGCAGGAAGGCGACCGCGGTCTCCCCGGAGCCGCTGGGTCCGCCGGGCCCGAAGCTGATCTTCCCCGGGCCGTGTGCGGGACGTTTGTTGGCCGCGGGTTTGGTGGCGGCCCCGGTGTTTCCGGTGGTGGTGCTCATGCCCGGGCCTCCTCGGCGCTCAGCTGGCTGTCGACGATCTCCTGGTAGGTGGCGTTGCCCGCCAGCAGCTCCTCATGGGTGCCGCGACCCACGATGCGGCCGTGTTCCAGGACGAGGATCTCGTCGGCGCCCCGGATGGTGGCGACGCGCTGGGCGACGATCAGGGTGGCGCGGTCCGCCGTCGCCGGGGCCAGGGCGGCCCGCAGCCGGGCGTCGGTGGCGACGTCGAGGGCGGAGAAGGAATCGTCGAAGACGTAGACGGCGGGTTCCTTCACCAGCGCCCGCGCAATGGACAGGCGTTGCCGCTGCCCGCCCGAGACGTTCGTGCCGCCCTGCGCGATGTGGGCGGCGAGACCGCCGTCGAGTTTCTCGACGAAATCGGCTGCCTGGGCGATTCGCAGCGCCTCCCACATCTGCTCCGGTGTGGCGTCGGGGCGTCCGTAGAGCAGGTTGGAGGCCACCGTCCCGGAGAACAGGTAGGGCTTCTGCGGCACCAGCCCGATCCGCGACCACAGGGCATCGGGATCGAGGCGGCGCACATCGACACCGTCCACCAGCACCTCGCCGCCGCTGACGTCGTACAGGCGGGGGATCAGGTTCACCAGGGTGGACTTGCCCGATCCCGTCGACCCGATGATCGCGGTGGTGCGGCCCGGGGCCAGGGTGAACGACAGGTTCGCCAGCACCGGATCCTCCGCACCCGGGTAGGTGAAGGTGACGTCGCGGAACTCGACGACGCCCGTCAGCTCCTGCGGGGCGACCGGGTCGGCGGGGGGAGCCACCGTGGGTTCGGTGTCGAGCACCTCCAGGATGCGGTCCGCGGACACCGCGGACCGCGGTGCCAGGAACAGCAGCATCGTCGACATCATCACCGAGATGAGGATCTGGATCAGGTAGTTCAGGAAGGCGGTCATCTGGCCGATCTGGATGTCACCGGAGTCGATGCGGAAGGCGCCGAACCAGATCACCGCGACCGATGAGATGTTCACCATGAACATGGCGATCGGGAACAGCAGCACCATCCAGCGGGAGGCGCGCAGCGTGACCGAGTAGACGTCCTCGTTGGCGCCCTCGAAGCGCCTCGACTCGTGGTGCTCGCGAATGAAGGCGCGGATCACTCGGATACCGCTGATCTGTTCGCGCAGCACCCGGTTCAGGTTGTCCAGGTTGGTCTGCATCCGCTGGAACAGGGGAGAGACGAAGATCACCAGCAGCGAGACCGCCACGCCCAGCACGGCGACGCTGACCGCGATGATCCACGACAGCCCGAAGTCCTCGCGCACCGCCATGACGAAACCGCCGACCATCATGATGGGGGCGCCGACGATGATGGTCAGGGTGGTCTGGACGATCGTCTGCACCTGCAGGACGTCGTTGGTGTTGCGGGTCAGCAGCGACGAGGCCCCGAAGTCGCGCATTTCGCGGGTGGAGAACGACAGGGCGCGGTCGAAGATGGCGGCCCTGAGGTCGCGGCCCAGCGACATGGCGGTGAGGGCGCCGAACCAGGTGGCGCCGATCTGCCCCGCCGCCTGCACCAGGGAGAACAGCAGCATCAGGGCGCCGCTGCGCCAGATCAGGTCGGTGTCGCCCTTGACGACGCCGTCGTCGATGATCTGCGCGTTCAGGTTCGGCAGGTACAGCGACATGGCGGTCGCCAGCACCTGGAGAACCAGGATGGCCAGCAGCTCCCTCCAGTACGGCTTCAGATACGTGAATATCAGCCGGTTGAGTCGTTTGATCACAGGGAATCCTTCCTGCGGGCCCCGTCGAGGGCGAGGCGCGCCAGGGTGGCGGGGTTCAAGCTGGTATCGGGAGATCTGCCGTGCGCGTACCCCATGGCCAGGGTGATGACGAGATGGGTGAAGTCCTTGACCGGGATCGTCAACTGGGTCTCGTGCGGGGCCAGGCGATCATGCATCCAGCCCGCGATGTCACGGACCCGGGCCTCCCACAGCTCCATGATCCGGAACCGGATCTCGTCCTGGTCGCCGCCCCGGTGCGGTCGGGGGATGAAACGTCCGAAGGTGGTGACGTAGTCGGCGGCGGTGGACAGACACACCTCGGTGGTCTCGTCGATGGTCGTGGTGGCGGGGGCCGCGGCGAAGATGTCGGCGAGCCGCTCGGGGGAGAGGTGGTCGGCGATGGTGGCGGCGATGAGGTCGCGTCGGGTCGGGAACACCCTGAACAGGGTTCCCTCGGCCACCTTGGCGGCCTCCGCCACCTGCCGGGTGGTCACCTCTGGGCCGTGGTCCAGGATCAACTGGCGGGTCGCGGCAATCAGCGACGCCCTCCGCTCAGCAGGCGGAAGAGGTCGGGCACGGGTCATCACGACGCACCAGTGTATGAGTGAGTGCTCACTCATTCAAGGTGGGGTAGGCTGCTCTCCTGTTCCCCGGGAACGGGGGTGACCCAACTGCAGAAGTGGGGGGGGAGTTTTCCCCACGAGAGTGGGGTTTGAAGCCGGGGCGGCCGGTCCTACGGGGTTGGGTAGGAGGTCCTTGGAAGTGTGGAGGTTGGGGAGATCAAATACTGCGAAAGCTGGGGGAGGAAATGAGGGGGTTGCACGATCGCTGCGCTTGTGATTAAATGACTTCGGGGCCGTCGTTGGCGCGACAGCCCCGAAGTGAGCCGGGTAGGGCTCTTGCTTGCTACAGCTTGGGCAATTCTACCCGACTCCTTGCCATGGATCAATTTCCTGGATGGAAGGAGTATTATGTGTTTTCCCGTGGGGAAGTCCAGTCGTTGTCGGTTTGTCGGTACGCCTGATGGTGTGTGTCACGATCTTGTCAAGAGACATTCTGCATGTGGGGTGGAGGCGTTCTTGGAATTTAATGAAGCTGTTGGTTTCGACCCCGATGACATTTCGCAGGCTGAGGTAGAAGGTCGCGTGCCCTGCCCCAGATGTTTCAGCTGACATTCAACGTCTTGCTGTGTGACCCCCGGGTGTCGTCCCGGGACGAAACATCGCTACAATGATGAAAGCCGCTAGCGGGAAAGCGGCTTGAAGACGCTTCACAGGTGTTTCTTCGGGACATGTCGATGGGCTGTTGGTACCCGTCGGAAAGCCTGATTGACACCTGATGATTGGCTGCATCATGCCGTTTTCCTCTTGTGGTTGCAGTTTGTATTGATTTTCCCAAGGGAGGGAAGAAATAAAATGGCACGTCCGTGCCCGGGGGCTCCTGTCTCCGAACCCAAGGACCTGAAGCCTCCGTCTTTTCCTGATCCGCAACCGGACCTGACCGGGGCCGCCCTCTCGGAGCTGACGCTCTCCTTCTGGGCCAAGAGCGGCAAATCGGATCCGACGACCTGGCTGTCCGTGAGCCAGCACCTGATGGATGCCGCCGATGTCGCTGGGCTGCTCTTCGACCACTACCTGTCGGAGCATCACCGTCGGCTCCTGGCGTCGGTCTGGGACGGCGACACGTCCAAGGCGCGAGCAGCGCTGGTTTTCCAGGCGGGTGTTCACGATGTCGGGAAGATCTCGCTTCACTTCTGCTGCCAGCACACCGGACTCGCGGAGTTCGTCCGTGAACTTGGCCTGCCCGTCCCGGAGAAGAGGGACGTGCAAGACCGCGAGCATCTTCCGCACGGATTCGCCAGCCAGTTCGCGCTGGTGGAGGCCGTGGCGGCCGGTGGCGGCAAGAGAAGTCGCGCCGTCCAGTGGGCTGTTGTCGTCGGCGTCCACCATGGCCGCTATCCCGATCGAGCGGTTCTCAGAGTGGCTCGCGAGGCATATGAGGGAGGACCCGGCTGCCGGGGACGCGAGTCCCGCTGGCACGAATCCAGGCAGGAGACCATCCGCTGGATGGCCCGTCGGTCAGGTTTCCCTATCGAGAACTGTGCTGAGACGGCGCTGCCCGAACTGCCGATCAGTGTGGCCGCCGCCTATTCCTCGGTGGTCGTCATGGCGGATTGGCTCGCGTCGAACGAGGACTACTTCCCCCTCCTTCCCCAGGAGGAGCGCCGGGAGCAACTGAACCCGGTGGAACAGCGGCAGAGAGTCGAGCGGGGATGGTCGCGGGCGAAAGTGCTGCCCCCCGTGAGAGCCCCGAGGCGCGAGGAGGCGAACCTTCGCGACCACTATCGCCACAGGTTCGGTTGGGGCCCCGAGATGCACCCGTCCAGGGCCCAGCAACGGGCGGTCGAGATCGCCAACGATGGCGACCCGGACCTCATGATCGTCGAGGCCCCTCCGGGATCGGGAAAGACGGAACTGGCTTTTGCTGCTGCTGAAGGACTGATGCGGAAACGCGGGCTGCAAGGGGTGATGATTGCCCTTCCTACGCAGGCCACCACCGATGCCATGTATGCCCGTTCCGTGGATTGGCTGAGATCCATTCTGGAGGATAGCCCCCAGGAGATCGGCGTCCACCTGGCGCACGGCAAGAACGACCTCAACGAGGGTTTCCTCTCGCTTTTCGGTAGGCGACAAACCCCCGTGCAGGTGTACGACGACGAATCTGGTGGCGGCAGGGAGAACGGCCTGCTGGCCAGCAGATGGATGGCGCTTCGGTGGCGCGCCACCCTGTCGCCGGTCGTCGTAGGGACGATCGATCAGGTGCTGCTGGCCGCTCTGAAATCGCGACACGTCCTGATGCGTCACCTGGGGTTGATGGGCAAGGTGGTGATCATCGACGAGGTGCACGCCGCCGACACCTACATGGAGGTGTACCTGGAGACGGCACTCACCTGGCTCGGGCTGTACCGGGTACCCGTCGTGCTGCTCTCGGCCACGCTCCCGTCGGATCGTCGGCGTGGCCTCGTCGCCGCCTACCGCCGCGGACGCACCCACGGTGAACTGGGTGACGATCCCGGCCTGGAGGGTGACATCGGGTACCCGGTGATCACCACCGTGGGTGAGGAGGGCCGCACCGTTCACCGCGAGGTGGTCTCGGGGGGCGGTGTTCACACACCCAAACGAATCGTCCCGCTCGATGTGGTCGACGAGAATTCCTTGGCGGACCTGTTGTGGGAGAAAACAAGAAAAGGCGGCTGCGCCGTCGTCATACGCAACACAATCAGGGCAGCCCAGGAAACCTACGACGTCTTGGCGCAGAGGTTCGGCACCGATGAGGTCACGCTGCTGCACTCGCGTTTCCTGGCCTGCGATCGGGTGGAACGCGACGAACGGATGCTGCGCCTCTTCGGCAAGGACGGTTCCAACCGTCCCGGGCGACACATCGTGGTCGCCACCCAGGTCATCGAGCAGAGCCTGGACGTCGATTTTGACATGATGATCACCGACCCGGCCCCCATGGACCTCGTGTTGCAACGGATAGGTCGCCTGCACAGGCACCCGGGAAGGAAAAGACCGGCGGGGTTGGAGGAGGCCGTCTGCCACGTTATCGTCACCGACCGCAGTGCCTCGCCGTGGGGCTACGGACGCGGCAGCGAGGTCGTCTACGGGGCGTATCCGCTTCTCAGATTCCTCGGTGTCCTGGCTGATCACCCCGACGGAATTGTGGTCGAGGAACCCGGCGACTACGCGGCCTACACACAGCTCGCCTACTCGACGAAGAAAGTCGGTCCACGATCGTGGGCGGAAGCCATCGGAAAAGCCCGGGAGAAACAGGATGCTGAGAACAGCAGGTCGATTTCCAAAGCTCGCGGCTACTGCCTGGATGGGCTCAAGCTGCCGACGTGGAAGGCGGACGCCTTGGTGTCCTCGTTCGCCGGGAACGCGGCGACGGGGGATGAGGGCCTGAACAAGGAAGGCATTTGTGCCCAGGCGGCGGTGCGGGACACGGAAGACCAGATTCCCGTGCTCATCGTGCCTTTGGATCCCTCGATGGGAAACGTCCCGATCATTCCCCCGTGGCTGGAGGACGAGGACGGTATTCCGGTGGTACTGGACGTCGGAACCTGGCCCAGCGCCGAGCATGTGAGGCAGGTGCGATCCTGGAGCGTCTCGCTGCCACCGTGGTCCTTCAGGGACAAAGGCGATGTCCTCGACGAGACCATCGAAAAAATTGTCGGCGCCATCTGGGATTGTGAAATCACTCGGAACTGGGAGTGGCTCGAACACCCCCTGCTCAGGGGCGAGCTGATCCTCCCGATGAGCCGTGTGGACGCGTACTCGACTCGCCTGGAGACGGAACTACACAACCGCAAACTCGTATACACCCAGGAGAAAGGGCTGGAGGTGCAGGAACTTGACCGAATGTGACTACAACCTGCTGGACGAGGAATGGATCCCCGTCCTGCTCACGGACGGCGGCGTGGAAAAGGTGGGGATCCTCGGGGCGTTCGAACGCGCCTACGACATCGAGGATCTCGCCTGCGAGCTGCCGACGCAGAAGATCGCCATCCAACGCGTGCTCCTGGCCATCTGCTACCGGGTGGCGCCTTTGGAGGACGAGGAGGACTGGAAGAACCTGTGGCGTGCAGGTTTGCCGACGGATGCGATCCGCGCCTATCTGGAGAAGTGGCGTGACCGCTTCTACCTGTTCGGCGGAAGGCATCCGTTCATGCAGGCCCCAGATCTGCGCACACCGAAGGATGCGGTGTCCGGGCTGGAGAAGATCGTCGCCGACGTCCCGAACGGCGAACAACTATTCACCACCCGTCACGGACAGGCCCTGAAGCGCATCACCCCCTCGGAAGCGGCTGCCTGGGTGATCCACACGCAGGCATACGATCCCTCCGGCATACGCTCGGGCGCCGTCGGCGACGTTGACGCGAAAAACGGCAAGGGATATCCCATAGGCCCCGCGTGGTGCGGGCAGACCGGCGCCGTCTGGCTCCGCGGCGGCAATCTCGAGGAGACCCTGATGTTGAACTTGGTCCCTGCGGATACGGGATACCTTCGAGGGCCATCCCCGCAAAGCGACGAGGCGGCCTGCACGTGGGAATCGGAGGTGGTGGAAACCGCGGTGCGGCGTGACTACAGCAGGGAGGGAAAACCGGCCCCGAACGGGATCGGCATTCCCCGGCTGCTCACCTGGCATTCTCGGCGGATGCGCCTGCACGGCGACCGCGATGGCGTGACCGGGGTGGTCCTGGCCCAGGGCGACAAGCTGGGGCCGCAGAACATGCAGCGTTTCGAACCCATGAGCCTGTGGCGATATTCCCAGCCACAGTCCAAGAAGTTCAAGGAACACGTCTACATGCCCGCCAAACATGAGCCGGGACGGGCCTTCTGGCGGAACCTGCCATCCACCCTGCCGGTGACCGAGAAAATCCCCGGTTTCGATAAGCAGGGGCAGCAGAAGTTCCAGCAGTCCGCCACCCTGCTCTTCCAAGCGGGTTTGGACACCTCGGATCTGGAACGTTTTCCGGTGCGCATCCGACTTGAAGCAGTCGGAATGACCTATGGCGCCCAAGAGGCCGTCATTGAGGACCTCTACCACGATCAGATGACCTTGGCGAAGGTGCTGTTGGAAGAAGAACGCAAGGAACTTGCCTACTTGGTGAAGCAGCAGGTCCTCGCCGTCGAGGAGGTTGCCAAGGCCGTCGGAATCCTGGGGGCCAACCTCTCCAGGGCGGCCGGAGAAAGCGGGGATGGCGCGGGGGAGGGTGCCCAGAAACGGGCCAAGGAGAGTTTCTTCGCACTGATCGATGATCCGTTCCGTTCCTGGTTGGCGTCACTCGACGGGAACAGCGATGTCGACGACAAACAGCGGGAATGGACCGAAACCGCCCGGAAAATAGCAAAACAGGTCGCCGGTGAGCTGGTCGCGTCCGCCCCCCGCTCCGCGATCACAGGACGGGACACTGGCATGACCTACATGAGCAGCGGAATCGCCGAGAACTTCTTCAACAAGGCACTGAACAAAACACTGCCACCCACTAACTCCACGAAAGGAGAGAACAAGTGACCGCGGAAACCATGGATACCACCTCGACCGATGAATCCGAGAACGCGGACTGGAGCGGCTCCCTGCGTTCAGCAGACGATGTCAAGAAACGAGTGCGCAGCGTGATCAGGCTGCGACAGAAAAGGACTCCGGCTGCGGTGGCCGCCCGCGCCCACCTGCGTTCCGCCGTCGGACGGGAGGTTGGGGACGTGCCCGCCATCTGGGTCTACACCCTCGACAGCGGGTCGGAGAAAGAGCTGGGACAGAAACCAACCGTGGGGGAGCGCGCCGTGCACGCCGCGCTCACGCTGTGGGCCCTGCACCAAGGATCGAACGACGCTCCCATGAACAGCACCTGGAAACACGAACGCACCATCGGTGCTTCCGTTCGCAGATTGGCGTACTCCGACATGGGAGGTCGTGAGCGAGCTGAGGAACATCCCGTCTACAAGCGGTTGTGCGCCATGATCGCCGCTTCCACCTTCGAATCCTTGACCGTGCACGCGCGGGGCCTGGTCAGCATGCTCCGCGGTGCGGAAATCCCGATGGACTACGGATGTTTCGCGGCGGACCTCTACCACTGGCAGAAACCGGAGCGCCGCGCTGGCGTGTTGCGCCGGTGGGGTCGTGATTTCGCCCGAACCCCCACCGATGAGGAACAAACCGGCTCCTCCGACACAACCTCTATCCCCGAATCCAACTGAATTGAAAGGAACCACTTCCATGGCACGTTTCATCGACATTCACGTTCTGCAGACCCTCCCCCCGTCCAACCCGAACAGGGATGACACCGGAGCTCCGAAGTCGGCCACCTTCGGCGGTGTTCGCCGCATGCGGATCTCCTCCCAGGCCGTGAAGCGGGCCACCCGCCAAGACTTCATCGATTCCCTTCCGGACGGAAACCGGGGAATCCGCACCAAGCGGGTCGTCGAGGTGCTGAGGGACGCTGTCGTCCAGCGTGATCCGGCATTGGCTGAGACCGCCGCAGGCTTGGCGGAGATGGCACTCACTGAGATGGGTTTCAAACTGAAGGAACCTCGTCCCAACAAATCCAAAGAGATGACCGACGAGCAGCTCAAGGAAGCCGGATTCCTGGTGTTCCTCTCCGCCAAGCAGGTCGACCACGTGGCGGACGCCATCGTCTCCGTCGCCCACGCCGACGATGCGAAGAAGGCGTTCAAGGAACTCAAACCCAGGAACCTGGCCGATGTTGACCACTCCGTCGACATTGCTCTCTTCGGGCGAATGGTGGCAGAACCCAACAGCCTCAACGTCGATGCCGCCTGCCAGGTGGCGCATGCACTGGGGGTGGGGGCCGTCGAGTCGGAGTTCGACTACTACACCGCCGTGGATGACGCGAAGAACGCCGACGACGAGGCGGACGAGGGTGCGGGCATGATCGGTTCCATCGAGTTCGCATCGGCGACGCTCTACCGCTACGCGACCATCAACCTCGAACTGCTCAAGGAAAACCTGGGTTCCGAGCAGGTGGCTGATGAGGCCGTGAAGGTCTTCATCGACAGTTTCGTGCGTTCCATGCCCACCGGGAAGATCACCACCTTCGCGAACCGGACGTTGCCCGATGCGGTCCTGGTTCAGGTGCGTGACGATCAGCCGATCAACCTGGTCGGTGCCTTCGAGAGTCCCGTCGTGGCTGACCAGAAGGGTTTTGTCGAGCCGGCCGTGAAAGAGTTCGTCGACTTCGAGAAGGAACTGCGCGAGGGCAGCGGCCTGCTGCCCGAGAAGTCCCTCGTCGCCTGGACTGTCGCACGCGCCCAAGGGATCGAGGCCCTCGGGGAGCGCGTCCCGCTGGTGAACCTGGGTGAGGCAACGGTCACGGCGCTTCGGGACGCTCGATGAGCAAGGTCCTCGTACTCAGGCTGGCAGGCCCCATGCAGTCATGGGGCTCCTCCAGCCGTTTCACTCGACGCTCCACGGAGGCCTTCCCGACGAAGAGCGGCATTGTGGGACTGCTCGCAGCTGCTCAGGGGAGACGCCGCACCGACCCCATCGAGGATCTCGCGAATTTGAGGATGGCGGCGCGTGTGGATCAGCCCGGTGAGCTGCTGCGTGATTTTCACACGGCACACCGTGAAGGAAGCCCCATGCCCCTCTCGGATCGTTTCTACCAGGCGGATGCAGTTTTCGTGGCATTCGTCGAAGGGTCGGCAGAGCTCATCGAGGGACTGGCCGAGGCCCTCCGACGACCGGTTTTCCCGCTCTACCTGGGAAGACGGTCCTGTCCTCCGACCATGCCCTTGTTCCTGCAGGTGCACGAGGGCAAGTCGTGGGAAATCATCACTCAACTGCCGTGGCAGGCAGCTCGTTTCTGGCAGCAGCAGAAGAAAAGGGAAGAACATGTTTCCCTGCGGGTGGTGGCCGACAAGGGGATTCTCCCGGATGATGAGCCGTCGTCGTCCTCCCACAGCCTGCAGGACGTACCCGTGAGCTTTGACTCCACACGGCGCCTCTACGGGCTGCGTTCGGTCGATGAGACACGGGTGACGGTCCGCAATCCGCAGTATGAAAAACCCAAGGAATCGCCAGTTCCTGTGTCCGGCGGTCATGATCCCATGGCGGTTATCTGATGTATCTCACACGTGTGTACCTGAACCCATACCGTCGCGGTTGTCGACACCTGGTGTCGTCTCTCCAAAGGCTGCATGCGGCTGTTCTCGCCAGCTTCCCCCCGGGAGTTCTCCAAACGGAAGGTGAGGGCAGGGTGCTGTGGCGGCTGGACAGGCCGAACGACAACCGCCGGGCCAGCAGAAGTGCAGGCACGGATGTGAGTCCTGGGCTCTGCCTCTACATTTCCTCGCCGGCGGCCCCCGATCCTGCTGCTCTCGTCGAGCAGGCGGGATACGAGACCGAGGGAGGGGTCGTGGTGAAGAAACTCGACGATTTCCTGGCCACGTTGGAGGAAAACCAGGTGTGGGGGTTCCGCATCACGGTGAACCCGACCTATCGCCGCACGGACGATGACGGCAGGAAGCGGCTCCTGGGACACGTCACCGTGGCTCAACAGACGCAGTGGCTGTTGGATCGTGCGGAGGTAAACGGATTCCAGATCCCGATGTCTGCTGAAGTTGGCGGGGACCTGCCGGTTCTCGAGAACGAGGCGGGCGAACGAGTGGACGGAAGGAATCTGCTGGTTTCCCTGGTTGATCGACGTGTCGAGAACTTCGTCCGGGTGAAGGGTGAGGACAAACGCCCTGTCACTCTCAAGTTGGCGACCTTCCAGGGGACTCTCAAAGTGACCGATCCGCGGGCCTTGCGGTCGGCGCTCGCCAATGGAATCGGTAGGGCCAAGGGCTACGGGGCTGGCCTGTTGACGTTGGCGCGGCCATGAGGGACATACCGGGAGCGCGGCCTCCGGCTCCGAAAGACCTGGTTCGGATCCGGGACCGCCTCACTTTCTTGTACGTGGAAAGGTGCACGGTGCATCGGGACTCCAACGCGATCACCGTGACCGACGCCAGAGGCGTGGCCCATGTTCCAGCTGCCGCGTTGTCCGTCCTGATGATCGGGCCGGGGGTACGTGTCACCCACAGCGCCATGTCCGTCCTGTCGGAGAGCGGCGCCACCACTGTGTGGGTGGGGGAGAACGGTGTGCGTTACTACGCTCACGGTGTTCCTCCGTCGAGGTCCTCCCGTTTGTTGGAGGCGCAGGCCAAGGCCGTGAGCGACCCAGTTTTGCGGGCTTCGGTGGCCAGACAGATGTATCTCATGCGGTTCCAAGGTGAGAACGTTGAAAACCTGAGTATTCAGCAGCTTCGGGGTCGCGAGGGAGCGCGAGTCAGGAAACTGTATCGGCGAAGCTCCAAACGTACGGGGGTGCCGTGGGACGGTCGTGAATACGACCCGGATAATTTCGACAATTCCTCCTTGGTGAATCAAGCTTTGTCCGCGTCGAACTCTGCGCTGTACGGGCTGATTCACGCGGTGATAGTCGCGCTGGGATGCGCCCCGGGTTTGGGTTTTGTCCACACCGGTAATTACCGTTCTTTCGTGTATGACATCGCTGATCTGTACAAGGCCGATCTTTCCATACCTGTCGCGTTTGATGTCGCCTTGGAGAACCCGGAAGTGGGAGTCGGTACCGAGGCGCGGAGACGCATGCGGGATGCCATCAGGGAAAGCAGAATCCTGGAACAGGCGGTTCGCGACATCAAGGAACTGCTGAGCAGGGGAGGTGCTTCTCCGGAGGAGGATGATGAGGACCTGATCGTCGATGACCTGCACCTCTGGGACGATCTTCTGGGAACGGTTGCGGCCGGCGTCTCCTATGCCGAGTGGTGAGTGCTGATGGTTGTTCTGGTCCTGTCAGCTGTGCCGGACGGGTTGCGTGGCCACGTGACCAGGTGGTTGCTGCAGATCTCGCCGGGCGTGTTCGTGGGTAATCTCAGCGCGCGGGTCCGGGAGAGGCTGTGGCAGATCGTTACTGAGACGATGGGAACCGGGCGGGCAATCATGGTGTTCCGCGCCAGGAACGAGCAGGGTATGTCCTTCCTGACATGGGGTGATCCATGGGTACCAGCCGACTACGAGGGGCTGACCCTGATGGTCCGCCCAGGTCCTTCAGAAGCCGAGCCAGACGACCCACCCCGCCAGGAGGGCGGCCGTCGCCGACGCGGGGCGAGCGACTTCGAGAAGCGGAGACGTGCGAGGAGGGGGTTCCCAAGATCCGACAGGTCCGGCTGATAAAATCCCTTGTCAACAAGTGTATTCCCCGCGAGAGCGGGGATGATCCCACTGATCGCTGAGGTCGACGCCATTTGGCCCAGTATTCCCCGCGAGAGCGGGGATGATCCGCCCCTCCCTGGTTGACTCACTGCTAAATCTCGGTATTCCCCGCGAGAGCGGGGATGATCCCTACGAAGCACGACTCACCTCATCCACAGAACCGTATTCCCCGCGAGAGCGGGGATGATCCCCGACGTTGCCCTCCAGAGTGCCCTCCACGAGCGTATTCCCCGCGAGAGCGGGGATGATCCTCCTCCTCCTGCAGATAGAGGACGGGCCCCGGAGTATTCCCCGCGAGAGCGGGGATGATCCTAAGGCACCCAACTTTGTCAGTTGTGCATTCCCGTATTCCCCGCGAGAGCGGGGATGATCCCCGTCCTGACGTGCGGTTAAGCAAGGACACGTGGTATTCCCCGCGAGAGCGGGGATGATCCCCACACCGGGTCGGGCGCCGTCAGCTGGGTGTCGTATTCCCCGCGAGAGCGGGGATGATCCGACGGCGTTGGGCCCCTGGCGGTTCAGGCGGCGGTATTCCCCGCGAGAGCGGGGATGATCCCAGCCCGGCAGTACCCCCGCACGGTGCCACTGGGTATTCCCCGCGAGAGCGGGGATGATCCCGGACGTGTTCACCGCCTGCCTGAGCGCCGCACGTATTCCCCGCGAGAGCGGGGATGATCCACCTTCACGCGGGTACGGCGTCTCCCACACGCAGTATTCCCCGCGAGAGCGGGGATGATCCGATGTGCCATATTTCTGACCCCCACGGTACCACGTATTCCCCGCGAGAGCGGGGATGATCCCCGGACGAAACCCCGGCGCGGACAGCATTGGTGGTATTCCCCGCGAGAGCGGGGATGATCCTTACCGTTGACTTCAGCAATGTCCGTGAAGGCTGTATTCCCCGCGAGAGCGGGGATGATCCCCTCCATCTCATCAGCGCCATAGAAAAATGCATGTATTCCCCGCGAGAGCGGGGATGATCCGGCCGATCTCTCTGACTCCCATGAATGGTTTGAGTATTCCCCGCGAGAGCGGGGATGATCCCATAATGGCTGTCAATAACTTGAATATTTTTGCGTATTCCCCGCGAGAGCGGGGATGATCCCGTGTTTTCGGGTCCGGCAACACCATTGAGTTGGTATTCCCCGCGAGAGCGGGGATGATCCTAACCAGTCTTATAATACTCCTCAAGGCACTCGGTATTCCCCGCGAGAGCGGGGATGATCCCCACTGAGACACCAAGGAGCTACAATGTCCAAGGTATTCCCCGCGAGAGCGGGGATGATCCCTGGCGTGTCCCCCTGGACGAACTCCTGTGGACGTATTCCCCGCGAGAGCGGGGATGATCCCTGCCCAAGATATGTGGGCGCAGGATTGGTCTGGTATTCCCCGCGAGAGCGGGGATGATCCTGAGCATTTCCAAAGCCCACGAGTCCGTGGGAGGTATTCCCCGCGAGAGCGGGGATGATCCCATCGAAAACTCGGAGGCGGTAACATTGAAGACGTATTCCCCGCGAGAGCGGGGATGATCCCCAACTGTCCGAGAGCGGCCTGGCGATGGAGAAGTATTCCCCGCGAGAGCGGGGATGATCCCCCACCCGCTGGCGCCAATTCTCCAGCAAGAAGGTATTCCCCGCGAGAGCGGGGATGATCCGATTTTGCAGGCCCGTCAGGCAGGTCATGTCCTGTATTCCCCGCGAGAGCGGGGATGATCCGACCCCACATGGATACCTCCGAGGTCACCCACCGTATTCCCCGCGAGAGCGGGGATGATCCCCATGGCACCGGGACAGCGTGCTGAGTGACTCTGTATTCCCCGCGAGAGCGGGGATGATCCCTGTTGTCAATCGCTCCCAGATTATTGCTATTGGTATTCCCCGCGAGAGCGGGGATGATCCCATGCAACCTGAATACCGAATCGTACAGAATATGTATTCCCCGCGAGAGCGGGGATGATCCTCATCCTGGGTCCAATCATACTTCTCATGCGGGGTATTCCCCGCGAGAGCGGGGATGATCCGAATATTCGAGCGCCCATAACTATAGCCGGAAAGTATTCCCCGCGAGAGCGGGGATGATCCTTTGAGGTGACGACGTTGAGTTCCTTAAATTTCGTATTCCCCGCGAGAGCGGGGATGATCCCACGCAGAACACCGGGGGTTAGTGGCCGAGGATGTATTCCCCGCGAGAGCGGGGATGATCCCCAATGGGCCGGCAGTGCCGCGGCCTTCCTTGGGTATTCCCCGCGAGAGCGGGGATGATCCGAAACCGGGATCGGGTTCGAGGAGCTCCGCGAGGTATTCCCCGCGAGAGCGGGGATGATCCGTACATCTTCTAGGCTAAGCTCCCAGTCGAAGCGTATTCCCCGCGAGAGCGGGGATGATCCGTTGGGGGCGCGGTACATCAACGTGCCTGCCCAGTATTCCCCGCGAGAGCGGGGATGATCCTTCCACAGGCAGCCTGTGATGGCAGGCGGTCCAGTATTCCCCGCGAGAGCGGGGATGATCCTTCGTGCTTCCAGTTGGTTCATTTCCCGTTTGAGTATTCCCCGCGAGAGCGGGGATGATCCGTAGAGTTCGCCGCCGTTCTTAATCACAACGTTGTATTCCCCGCGAGAGCGGGGATGATCCTATTCGATGTCAGCACCAATCTCGTTCTCCATGGTATTCCCCGCGAGAGCGGGGATGATCCTGCTGTTTACAACATGATTGTGGGTCCCCGCGGGTATTCCCCGCGAGAGCGGGGATGATCCATGCACGGCCTACGGGTCAAATAATGTTCAGGAGTATTCCCCGCGAGAGCGGGGATGATCCCCACAGCCCTAACAAACAACAGCTTCCTGTCGTGTATTCCCCGCGAGAGCGGGGATGATCCCCAGCTTTTCGCCGTACCCAAGTGTGAGGCCATGTATTCCCCGCGAGAGCGGGGATGATCCTGGGTTGCTCGCAGAGGGGCCCATGGGGGTATTGTATTCCCCGCGAGAGCGGGGATGATCCCCCGCAGCCCCCACGAATCCAGAGGCCGTCGATGTATTCCCCGCGAGAGCGGGGATGATCCGCCTCCCCGTGGCTGTCCCGGCAAGCCTGAAAGGTATTCCCCGCGAGAGCGGGGATGATCCGTAGCGCCGCGGCTTCCGCGGCAGTCACAGGAGGTATTCCCCGCGAGAGCGGGGATGATCCCATGGTGGTCGGTCCCCGTGGAAACGGTAAAACGTATTCCCCGCGAGAGCGGGGATGATCCGGAATTCTGGGTCGCAACAGGAATTCGGGCGCTGTATTCCCCGCGAGAGCGGGGATGATCCCTCTGTGGTCCTCCTGGTCTGGATGACCCGCGAGTATTCCCCGCGAGAGCGGGGATGATCCCCGTGTGTCATCGTCACCTGCACCGCGCCGAGAGTATTCCCCGCGAGAGCGGGGATGATCCGGTGCAGGACGCGAAACTGACTCAACCGTCTGTGTATTCCCCGCGAGAGCGGGGATGATCCGTAGCGCGGCTCTACCTGAACGATGATACTGAAGTATTCCCCGCGAGAGCGGGGATGATCCTCCATGGTGACCTCATTCTCCCAGTGCCCTAGGGGTATTCCCCGCGAGAGCGGGGATGATCCTACTTGCACTCTTGTCTTTGCCCATTGAAATTGCGTATTCCCCGCGAGAGCGGGGATGATCCCATCACGAACAGGTATTCTTCGGCCGTTCCGGGGTATTCCCCGCGAGAGCGGGGATGATCCTCATTCTCACTTATGGGGAAATGTGATATCAGAGTATTCCCCGCGAGAGCGGGGATGATCCGAGCGAATGAACCTGCGTTTCCTTGACGGCTCCGTATTCCCCGCGAGAGCGGGGATGATCCCCGGCCCGCCAACAGCGGGCCGGTTGAGGGGTAGTATTCCCCGCGAGAGCGGGGATGATCCCACCCGCGGAGCCCTACCCGGTCGGAGTCCCTCGTATTCCCCGCGAGAGCGGGGATGATCCGTCAACACTGGCCCACTGGGACCACAGCCCCGAGTATTCCCCGCGAGAGCGGGGATGATCCTCACTGCGCGTCCTCACCGCCCGTCTCGCCGCCGTATTCCCCGCGAGAGCGGGGATGATCCCCAGCAGACCCGCAACCCCAACTGACCCCCACCGTATTCCCCGCGAGAGCGGGGATGATCCCTCCTCGAGGCGTGCGGCCGGCTCCAGGAGGCCGTATTCCCCGCGAGAGCGGGGATGATCCGGTGAGGTCCCAGGATTGGATGATCTGCCCGAGGTATTCCCCGCGAGAGCGGGGATGATCCGATCTGTTGCCGGGTGGGGTCGAAGCGGCGCTTGTATTCCCCGCGAGAGCGGGGATGATCCCTGGTCGTTTTCCCAGACGCCGTAGTCGGTGTAGTATTCCCCGCGAGAGCGGGGATGATCCGCGGGCCGTTGGCCGATTCGCCCATGCGGATGGGTATTCCCCGCGAGAGCGGGGATGATCCCCGAATTGGCAAGGTTGTCGTCAGAAATAACTCGTATTCCCCGCGAGAGCGGGGATGATCCCAAAGTCCGCGGTTGGTCGCTTGAGTTGAATGGGTATTCCCCGCGAGAGCGGGGATGATCCGGGTTGCAGCGGTCGGGTGCCCGAGCGGACATCGTATTCCCCGCGAGAGCGGGGATGATCCCAGGGCGTAATCGGCATCATATTCGTGCTTCCAGTATTCCCCGCGAGAGCGGGGATGATCCGGTATCGGCGTGGCTTGTAGTGGTCTCCACACGGTATTCCCCGCGAGAGCGGGGATGATCCCTCATTGGCCGCGGCATGATTCTCGGCGGCCGCGTATTCCCCGCGAGAGCGGGGATGATCCCCATCTGGACGAACCGCACCCCCAGCACCCTCAGTATTCCCCGCGAGAGCGGGGATGATCCCCTCAATTTGAGGCGGGAAATGAACCAATTGGAGTATTCCCCGCGAGAGCGGGGATGATCCGCCGACGCCCTCGCCCCCGCCGCCAAGCAGGCCGTATTCCCCGCGAGAGCGGGGATGATCCCCCGCCGGAGTGCGAGCCGCCATCGTGGAACGAGTATTCCCCGCGAGAGCGGGGATGATCCTACCGGGCTTCTATTGCCAGGATTACCCGTGGGGTATTCCCCGCGAGAGCGGGGATGATCCCAGGATCCGCCCGTCCTCGTCGCGAGTGCGAAGGTATTCCCCGCGAGAGCGGGGATGATCCCACCAACTGGGCGTTCGTGCCCGGCGGCGACGGGTATTCCCCGCGAGAGCGGGGATGATCCCTGCGCACTCATGCACCGCGACTGCAACGCCCGGTATTCCCCGCGAGAGCGGGGATGATCCCTCGACGAAGTCACGGATGTCGTCCCGGAGGGAGTATTCCCCGCGAGAGCGGGGATGATCCCCGCTGGCGCGCAGCCAGGCGAACAGGCGGTTCGTATTCCCCGCGAGAGCGGGGATGATCCCGGTGGGGCATCATCTGCTCCTGTCTGCTGCTGGTATTCCCCGCGAGAGCGGGGATGATCCTTTCGGGAGCAGCTCCGCCATCTGGTCACCCAAGTATTCCCCGCGAGAGCGGGGATGATCCGCGGTTACGGGTAAGCAATTCCTCTCCAAATCAGTATTCCCCGCGAGAGCGGGGATGATCCCGCTGCACCTGGACCTGGTCGCGCAGCTGCTCGGTATTCCCCGCGAGAGCGGGGATGATCCCGTCTTCGTGGTATCTCCATCGAGCAGCGCGACGTATTCCCCGCGAGAGCGGGGATGATCCTCATTGGGCCCGCGCGATCGAGACGTATGCTGCGTATTCCCCGCGAGAGCGGGGATGATCCCAGCACTTCTTGGCGTTCTGGATTAACAGTCAGGTATTCCCCGCGAGAGCGGGGATGATCCGGCCTCGAACTCCCGCAGCAGCACGGCAGGTTGGTATTCCCCGCGAGAGCGGGGATGATCCCCGCTCCACCTGCCCGGGGCGGGGGTCGAAGCGGTATTCCCCGCGAGAGCGGGGATGATCCCAAGCCAAGGCCGCATTCCTCGCTGACTGGCACGTATTCCCCGCGAGAGCGGGGATGATCCTTGGCCGGCTGTACATTGCACAGACATCCAATGGTATTCCCCGCGAGAGCGGGGATGATCCGCATCCACAATACGATAGATATTGCGTGTTATAGTATTCCCCGCGAGAGCGGGGATGATCCCCCCAGACTCCTCGTCCCGGTCCAGGTACAGAGGTATTCCCCGCGAGAGCGGGGATGATCCCCGCGTGCTGCTCTACACCCGGGCCACGTCGGAGTATTCCCCGCGAGAGCGGGGGTGATCTGTGCTGCCTGGGAAGGAGTGATCGTATGGGGAAGTGGAGAGAGATTTGGGAGTTAATAGAGGTTTCAATTTTAGGGGCGATTTTGGATCGATGAAGCATCGGTCAGATTCTTATGTGAATCATAGGGCGGTGTCATAGGGTCGTAGCAACAGTGTTTGTCAGGGAGGGGGTTGTTGGTGCGTCGGGTGTTGACGATCATGGATCGGGCCGGGATCGCGAAAGGGTTTGGGGAAGGTCATTCGTTGCGGGAGATCGCTCGTCGGATTGGTCGGGATGTATCGGTGGTCTCGCGTGAGGTGGCCCGGAACCGGGGTGAGGGCAGGTATGTGTGCGTCACGGCCGATGTGCAGGCCAGGCGGCGTCGCTCGCGGCCGAAGACCCGCATGATTGACCGGGATCCGGTGCTGAGGAAGAGGGTGTTGACCGATCTTCGGATGTCTCGGACACCGCGCCAGATCGCTGGCCGGCTGCGAGCCGAGGCTGATGATGCCACCCTTGAACCGTGTCTGGGTTCTCTACCGGTACAAGGAGCAGTCGTGTCCCATGAAGCGATCTATACCTGGATCTACGCGATGCCGAGGAAGACCCTGCGGGAGTACGGGGTGATGCTGCCCTCGAAGAGGACTCGACCTCGCCCGCGTCGAGCGTTGGGGCAGCGTGGCGCCCCGATTGTGGGGATGGTCGGTATTGATGACCGGCCTGCTGAGGTGGCAGGCCGGAGGGTGCCTGGTCATTGGGAAGGAGACCTGATCATCGGTGCCCGGGGCGCGAGCGCGGCGATCACCCTGGTGGAACGCAGTACCCGGTTCGTCACGATCCTGGCTCTCCCGAAGGGGAAGGACTCAACCGGGGTGTGTGACGCATTTGATCGACTACGTCACCGGGCTTCCCGATCTGATGCGGGGATCGCTGACCTGGGACCAGGGAACCGAGATGCACCTGGCATGCCGCGTTGACCATGGCCACCGACCTGCCGGTGTACTTCGCTCACCCGCGTTCCCCATGGGCAGGGCCTCGGCAAAGTCTTTCATTCTTCGTGTTGGCTAGGGGATTTGTCGGGGTTGGGTGATGAGTTGGAGTGGTCGCAGAGGGTCTCTGGAGTGGTG
>ERZ772993.103-NODE-103-length-43639-cov-16.670292_pt1 | contig 43639 bp, 39 predicted proteins | sample MGYA00580670_ERZ772993 | MGnify/ENA primary metagenome ERZ772993 (study PRJEB29015, sample SAMEA2737936) | human oral metagenome | biome: human oral; feature: human-associated habitat; material: dental | place: China | collected 2136 ... | reverse complement strand
CGCACGCCGGGCCGGGTATTGATGACCGACGGCGTGGCCGTCACGGTCGGCGGCACCTGCGGTGCCGGCATGGGCTGATGGCGCGGAATGGCGCGCCGCACGGCCTCCAGGTTGGGCAGCAGCGCCACGGTCCGGTAAGAGCCGGACAGCAGCAGGTTCAGCTTGCGCAGCGGCGACAGCTGCCCTGCCCCCTCGCCGATGGCCTGGTCCAGACGCGCCAGCAGCGAGCCGGCCAGCGGCAGCGCCAGCACCTGCTCCATCACCTGCCGCAGGCAATGGTGATAGGCCACGCATTCATCAAAGAGCGGCGATTCGGGCAGCGGCTGGAAGCCATAGCGCGGCATCAGCTCGCGCACCTCGCGGTCGATCGTCGGCTGGTCGGGCTCCAGCAGGGCCAGCACCTCCGAGGCCACCGACTTCTCCACCTGCCCGGTCAGCTCGCTGATCTGCATCAGCACGTCCGGATAGTTGCGATGGGGCACACGCCGGATGCCATCCAGGATCATGAACAGCTCCTCACGGCGCATCCGAAGCTTGCCACGCATGCCCACATGGCGGCACAGCCGGCGCTGGAAGTCACTGTCAGTCAGCACATCGGTGGTGGAGATGCTTTCCAGCAGCCACAGATGCTCGCGCGCATCCGCGACGACACGGCTCATCGTTTTGACCACCGCAATGTCCAGGTCCTTCAGGAGACGCTCGGCAGCCGCTTGGGTAAGGGTGTATCTCGACATCGAACATGCCTCGTTTCGATCGCATGCCCGCATGATCCCGTCTCTCCCAGGCACGCCCGTGCTGCCCTGGATACCCGGACAGCAACTGCGGATCGGCGGCAAGCCCCCCGTTTGCACAAAACCACGGAACGTGGCACCCAAACAACCCATCGCGACGACGTATCCCATGGCGTGCCCCGGACACGACAGGTGCACCCCAGGCACAAAAAAGGCAGCCGCAGGGTTTCCCCCACGGCTGCCCCGCGCTGATCCGGGTTGGCCTCAGCTCTCGACCGTCTCGACCTCTGCCTCGTCTTCCGGCTCGGGCGGCGGCGGATCGAAGGATTCGTGGTACTCCAGCGCCACCTTGCCGGCGTCGTCCAGATCCACCGTGACGCGGCCGCCATGCTGCAGACGGCCAAAGAGCAGCTCGTCGGCCAGCGCCTTGCGCACCGTGTCCTGGATGAGCCGCTGCATGGGGCGTGCGCCCATCAGCGGATCGAAGCCCTCGCGTGCCAGATACTTGCGGAACGCGTCGGTGAAGATCACCTCCACCCGCTTCTCGTGCAGCGTCTCTTCCAGCTGCATCAGGAACTTGTCCACCACCCGCAGGATGATCTCCTCGTCCAGCGGACGGAAGCTGATGATGGCATCCAGGCGGTTGCGGAACTCGGGCGAGAACAGCCGCTTGATCTCGGCCATCTCGTCACCCGGCTCACGCGTGTCCGAGAACCCGATGGAACGCCGCTGCAGGTCGGCCGCCCCCGCATTGGTGGTCATGATCAGCACCACGTTGCGGAAATCGGCCTTGCGCCCGTTGTTGTCGGTCAGCGTGCCGTGATCCATCACCTGCAACAGGATGTTGAAGATGTCCGGATGCGCCTTCTCGATCTCGTCGAGCAGCAGCACCGCATGCGGCTTCTTGGTGATGGCCTCGGTCAGCAGCCCGCCCTGGTCGAAGCCGACATAGCCCGGGGGCGCCCCGATCAGGCGCGACACGGCGTGCCGCTCCATGTACTCGGACATGTCGAAGCGCGCCAGCTCGATGCCCAGCGTGAAGGCCAGCTGCCGCGCCACCTCGGTCTTGCCCACGCCCGTGGGCCCCGAGAACAGGAACGAGCCGATGGGCTTCTCGGGTCGTGCCAGACCTGATCGCGCCATCTTGATGGCGGCCGCCAGCGCCTCGATGGACGAATCCTGACCGAACACCACGTTCTTCAGGTCACGCTCCAGGTACTGCAGCTTGCTGCGGTCGTCGCTGCTGACCGAGGTGGGCGGAATGCGGGCGATCTTGGAGACGATGGCCTCGATGTCGGCCTTGCCGATCACTTCCTTGGCCTTGTCACGCGGCAGCACCCGCTGTGCGGCACCCGCCTCGTCGATCACGTCGATGGCCTTGTCGGGCAGGTGACGATCGGTGATGTACTTGGCCGACAGCTCGGCCGCCGCCGTGAGCGCCGCTCCGGTGTAGCGGATGCCGTGATGCTCCTCGAAGTAGCTCTTCAGACCGCGCAGGATCTGCACGGTCTGCTCCACCGTCGGCTCGACCACGTCGATCTTCTGGAAGCGCCGCGACAGCGCATGGTCCTTCTCGAAGATGCCACGGTACTCGGTGAACGTGGTGGCACCGATGCACTTGAGCTCGCCCGACGACAGCGCCGGCTTGAGCAGGTTGGAGGCATCCAGCGTGCCCCCCGAGGCCGAACCGGCCCCGATGAGGGTGTGGATCTCGTCGATGAACAGGATGGCATGGCGGTCGGCACGCAGCTGCTTGAGCACCGTCTTCAGACGCTGCTCGAAGTCGCCGCGGTACTTGGTGCCGGCCAGCAGCGCACCCATGTCCAGCGAGTAGACGGTGGCCTCCTTGAGCACCTCGGGCGCGTCGCCCTGGACGATGCGCCAGGCCAGCCCCTCGGCGATGGCGGTCTTACCGACGCCGGCCTCGCCCACCAGCAGCGGGTTGTTCTTGCGCCGGCGCACCAGCACCTGGATGACACGTTCCAGCTCGCTCTCGCGGCCGATCAGCGGGTCGATCCGACCCTCGCGGGCTGCCACGTTGAGGTTGGTGGTGTACTGCTCCAGTGCGCCCTGGGGATTGGCATCGCCCCCGCCCTCGGCCGTGGCCTCCTGGGGCTCGTCCTTGCCGGGCTGTTGCTGCTGGGCCTTGGCGATGCCGTGCGAGATGTAGTTGACCACATCCAGCCGGGTGATGCCCTGCTGGTGCAGGTAATAGACGGCGTGCGAATCCTTCTCGCCGAAGATGGCGACCAGCACGTTGGCCCCCGTGACCTCCTTCTTGCCGTTGGAGGTGGACTGCACGTGCATGATGGCCCGCTGGATGACCCGCTGGAAGCCCAGCGTGGGCTGCGTGTCGATCTCTTCGGTACCCGGCACCACCGGGGTGTTTTCCTTGATGAAGCCCGTCAGGCTCTTGCGCAGCTCGTCGATGTTGGCGGCGCAGGCCCGCAGCACTTCGGCCGCCGATGGGTTGTCGAGCAGCGACAGCAACAGGTGCTCGACAGTGATGAATTCGTGGCGCTGCTGCCTGGCCTCGACAAAGGCCATGTGTAGGCTGACTTCCAGCTCTTGGGCGATCATGCTTCCTCCATCACGCACTGAAGCGGATGTTGATGCTGACGGGCAAATCCACTTACCTGCTCGACTTTGGTCAACGCGATATCCCGTGGAAACATGCCACAGACGCCGCGGCCCTCGTGATGGACCTGCAGCATCACGTCGGTGGCCTTCTCCAGGCTCATCGAGAAGAACTTCTGCAGAACCTGCACCACGAAGTCCATCGGCGTGAAGTCATCGTTCAACAGGAGCACCTTGTACAACGGAGGCGGCTTCAGAGCCAGCTGCTCCCGTTCAAGGACGACCGAAGGATCATTGGATAGTGTCATCCGACCGATTCTAGCGATTGATCCGGACCGATCAAGTGACCCGGCGACGTCCGGCAGGTGCCATCGTGACATCCACCACAACGCCAGAGGCCCCTCCCGGTCGGGCCAGCGATGTTCCAGAAAGGTCAGGCGAATGTCGATGGATCTGCCTGACGACTGACCATTCCACAATGCGTCCTTTTCGGGGCGATTCAAGTGCTTTCCGGCCAACGTCGTGATTGTGACTCATTCTTACCCGGATTGCACACAGGAAAGCAGGTCACGACGAGCGGCTCGCCCGCCTCGCGCCGCCTGGCAAGCCTCTGAGCAAGGGAAGGCCCGCCTCATGGCGGTCGCGGGCAATGCTCACGGGCCGGCTGCCCTCTCCGCCCTCTCGTCTGGACAGCTGATACTGTTCATGCCCCGTTCATAATTGAATAGGCCGTATTTATTATCCCGATATAAAAAACCGATCATTCGCCCCCTTTTCCTCAAAACTCATGAGGGAAGCGTCCGGACGGTCTTCCGGACCTCTGCGGCCAATCACAAGACCTTGGTGAGCCTCCCTCCGACCGTCTGTCGTCCATTGGTTTACATGAAGGCAAGAAAACCACAAGACGCCGCCAGCCCGCAGGATGGCAGGCAAGTGCAAAAATTTGCCACACCGCAGCGGAAACAAGATTTTCTCGTTCAAAAACAACAGGTTAAAGACTTGTTCGAAGAGGGTTCACAAGGTACTGACACGGATTGAGACCCGAAAACAAATTCCGTTGCACTCCCGGAAACTACCGTTCGCACGATAGAACTTGACTGCCCCCCTCCAATTCCAAAGAATAGTGTCTGATGTTTTCGGGGTAAATCAAGGCCCGCGCCCGAATACCTCCTCAGTCTCACACGCACGGCCTTTCAAGCAGGAAAATTCACAGTATGGCAACGGGTACGGTCAAGTGGTTCAACGACGCCAAGGGTTTCGGCTTCATTACCCCGGATGAAGGTGGCGAGGATCTGTTCGCTCACTTCAGCTCCGTTCAGACCCAAGGCTTCAAGACCCTGAAGGAAGGCCAGAAGGTCTCGTTCGACGTGGTCCAGGGCCCCAAAGGCAAGCAGGCGTCCAACATCCATCCCGAAGGCTGATCATTCGGCCAGGATGGGCTGACGCCCTTACAGAAAAGGCTGGTAACGCAAGTTGCCAGCCTTTTTTCGTGGGGCTTCGCTTCATCACGGCACGCCAGGCGGCCGGTTGCGAACGTCGCAACGCATGCACCTTCCGTCCCTCCCCTGCTCACGCCGCCCAGTGCGCAGGGCCTGCCTGGAGAATCCTCAGTGGCCGTGGGCATGTCCGGCATGCCCGTCATGGTCATGGTGATGCTCATGGCCACCCGTTCGGCCAGCCACATCCTGAACCTGGACCTGAACGTCCTGACGACCGGCGTGACGGAAATTCAGCGTCAGGGTGAAGTGCTCACCGGCCTTCAGCGGACGCGAGACCCCCAGCACCATCAGGTGGTAGCCTGATCCGGATCCCTTGTTCATGTCCAGGCTGGCCCCGGCCGGAATGTCGATGGCAGACACCTGACGCATGCGCATCATGTCGTTTTCAACCTTCATCTCGTGCATCTCGGTGGCGCGAGCGATCCCGGTACTGGCCGACAGCAGCTGGTCGTCCTGCTGACCGTGGTTCTGCACCCGGTCGATATAGACGGCCAGATTGGGAACGCCAGGCCGTGGCGCTGCGGTGTAGGCACCGCTGACGACAACAGGCGAAGTCTTGGCCTGGGCACCATGGGCATGTTCATGCCCCTGATGAGCCGTTGCATGTTCCGCGCTCTCCCGTGCCATCTGAGCGGTGGCCATCGTCGGCTGGGCCATGGCCAGACAGGCCAGCAAGCCCAAGGCCAGCCATGCCGGACGGGAGATGTTCCGGATGCCACCCGCTGAAACAGAAAAAGCGCTCTTGCTCATGCGACTGGACTCCACGAAAAATAAGAGGCGCAGGAACGCGCTGACGAAGTATCCGGGGTAACGGGCGAGATGCCGAGGAAAAACCCGACAGGCGGCATCTGGCACACTTCACTCGACACCGGATACCCGAGCACGGCCGGCGTGCCCCAAGGCCTTGACATGCCCTGGTTGGGCTCTCGCCTGCCTCCGACATGCGCGCCCCTGCACCTGCCTGGACCGCCTCGGTGTCGGGGTATCGGTCCGTAGCCCCGGACAGCCCCACAGGGACGCAGTGGATGCAGGGTCCCGACGACCCTGCATGCAATCCGGCCAAGGGAATGTGCCGTGATCAGCACTCCGGACCGTGCCAGGCCCGAACGAAACCGGAAGGATCAGGGCGCTCACGGCCCTTGGCATGTGCCTCGGCCGTACCCACGTGCACGAAGCCCAGCAGGTGCTCATCAGCCGCGAAGCCCAGAGCGTCACGCACCTTGGGATCGAAGGCGTTGGGGCCGCTGACCCAGATGGCGCCGTAGCCCTGCAGGTACAGGCCATTGAGCAGGTTCATGACGGCAGCGCCTGCCGCCAGCCACTGCTCGATGACGGGCACCTTTTCGGAGCCCTCGATCAGGCGGACGGCCGGCACGATGGTCATGGGCGCCGCCAGCTGCTTGCGGCGATAGCGTTCGGGGTCTTCGTGGCCCCGCGCACGCGCTGCCTCGACCAGGATCTCGGCCAGCGCCGCCCGGGCCTCCCCCTGGACGGTGACGAAGCGCCACGGTTTCATGCCACCGTGATCCGGTGCTCGCATGGCCAGCTCGAAGGCCGTCTCCAGCTCGGAGGCCGAAGGCGCCGGCTCATGCAACGGCCAGGACGAGAAGCGCCCCTTGAGCGCCTCGATGGCCACCTCGCCGACTTCGGTCAGGTCAATCGTCTCGCTCATCGGTTCAGTTCCGACCACGCGGCGCGTTTGCACTCTTCTGGCACGCCGGGCAGACGCCATACAGCGCCAGCCGACGCTCGGACAGATCGTAGCCATGTGCCTCGGCCACTTCGTACTGCACCTTCTCGATGACGGGGCTGGTGAACTCGTCCACCCGGCCGCAGCTCACGCAGATGAGGTGATCGTGGTGATCGCCCTCGTTCATCTCGAAGACGGCCTTGCCGCCATCGAAGACGTTGCGGCTGAGCAGGCCTGCCGCTTCCAGCTGCGACAGCACCCGATAGACGGTCGCCAGGCCCACGTCATGGCCCTGCTCCAGCAGCCGCCGGAACACGTCCTCGGCCGAAAGGTGGCGCTCTTCGCTGCCACGGATGATTTCTAGTACCTTGATTCTGGGCAGCGTGGCCTTCAGACCGACACTGCGCAATTCCTGATCCTGGGTGCTCATTGACCTTCCTGAGAGAGAAACGGTTTCGCGGCGGTGGGCAACCGGGCTATACCTTCCGGGCAATCGCCCTCGATCCCGGCATTATGAACCATTTAGGCCGCCATGATCCGTCATGTGATACTGCTTTCCTGTTGATGAACCACTGTCCGGACCTGACTGTCCGTGCCTTGCCCGGGGCCGGGCGACCCTGCTCCCCGCCCGGGGCCGGGCGACCCTGCTCCCCGCCCGGGGGCATCAGGCACGCCTTTCCTGCTACGTTCCGGCACCCCGGGGCCATCATCCGCCGCGGAAGCGCCGGCCCGGGCGCCATCATCACGCTGGTGAATGCGGATGATGCGCAAGGCATCGGGCTGCGCCACCAGCACACAGGGCTTGTTGTGCCGACAGCAATGGTCCTGCACCCGCCAGTACGCCTGGTGGCTGAGACAGCCGGTCTGGCATATCACAAGATCGGCCTCGACCAGCCGTTCTTCAAGGTCTGAGGGGTCCTCGACATCATCGGTGGCATCCGATCCACCGGCATGAGCGTCACCTGTCGGATGTAACGGCTGCCCCGGCGGCCGCGTTGACGTTCCGGTTTCCGGAACAGCCCCTTGCGATGCCGCAGGCCATGCCCCGGCCAACGATGAGGCCGAAGTGCCGCGAAGCAGCGTCTGCAGGCGCTGCGCCAGCGACTCGATCCGAGCGCTCAGCGTGGCCCTGCCCGCCTGCGCTGCGCCGGCGGCCTCCAGCATGCGTCGCTGCTCCTCACCGGCCATGGCCATGGAAGGCTCCCGCGCGGCCAGCTGGGCGCGTAGCTGCAACACTTCAGCCTCCAGGAGCTGATTGCGGGCATGAAGCCGCTGCACCGTGGCCGTGCAGCGCCGCTGGGCGGCCCCATAAGCCTGTCTCAGTGCCTTCAGTTCGGCCATCACGCCTTCCAGGCTGCGTTCGGACGGTTTCACGGTTCGGACTCCAACGGTTCGGGCAGGAGGGATGGACGGATTGCCGGAATGGCGGGCAACCCAGCCGACAGAAGGTCGGCATGGCGCCTGCACGCAGCGGCGACCATGACGCCAATGACTGATTTTACTTCTCATTCATGCAAGCTGCCTGTCCATCCCCTCACCCTTGACGGGATCGGCATCGGAACAACATCCGTGTCGGATCAGGACGACACTGCATGCACGACGCCATGTGGCCGCCCCACCCCAGGCAGCGCTTCACTCGGTCCGGAACCGCCGGCATGCCCTGCACACAGGCATGAAACAGACTGAAAAGGCCGCCAGAAACCACACTGTTCCGACGATCGTGAACATCCGGCCACCGGGAGAATCCCCGGTCATGCCAGCCGGAGGATCCCGCATGAAAACGATTGCCCTGACCATGATCGTCAAGAACGAGGCACGCAGCCTTGCGCGCTGCCTGGACAGTGTCGCCCCCTGGGTGGACAAGATGATCGTGCTGGACACGGGGTCGACCGACGACACCATCGCCATTGCCCGTGCCCATGGGGCCGAGGTGTACGAGCGGCGCTGGACCAACGACTTCGCCGCTGCCCGCAATGCGGCGCTGGCGCGCTCCGATGCCGACTGGAACCTGGTGCTGGATGCCGACGAATGGCTGACGTCCGGCGGCGAATACCTGCAGGCACTGCGTCACGATTCACGCCGTGCCATCCACAACATCCGCATAGACAGCGACCTGGGCAGCGGCGGCAACACCCTGATCTCCAGCCACCGGATCTCGCGGATCCTGCCGCGGGGCGTGCGCTACAAGGGACGGATCCACGAACAGCCGGCCCACAACCTGCCGATCATTGATGCCGCCGTGACGGCACGGCACGACGGCTACATGCAGGAGCAGCTCGACACCAAGAAGGGCCGCAACATGGCGCTTCTGGAAAAATCGCTGGCCGAAAGGCCCGAAGACCCCTATGTGCACTTCCAGCTGGGCAAGCAGTACGACATCCAGCTGCAGTACGCCGAGGCACTGCCCTTCTATCGCCGCGCCCGGGAACTGGTGCAGCATCGTACCGCCTGGTACCACGACCTGGTGGTGCGGACGATCGAGTGCCTGCGCCATGAGGGCCGTCTGGAAGAGGCGATGATCTTCGCTTCGGACGAGATGCCCTACTGGGAGCAGTCGGCCGACTTCTATTTCGTGGTGGGTTGCCTGCTGCTGGACCAGATGCAGAAGCACCCGGAACAGGGCGAATCGCTGCTGCCGATGATCGAGGAGAGCTGGCTGAAGGCGCTGGCCATCGGCGAGCGGCCGGAACTGGCCGGCAACGTCAGCGGCCGGGGCAGCTTCATGGCAGCCGGTCAGCTGTGGGCGCTGTTCGACGCGCGCAAGGAAGCCGAGAAGGCTGCACGCTACAAGGACATGCAGAAGAAGCTCTACGCCCAGTACAAGGAAGCGGCGGATGCCGGCCTGGTGTCGGCGGCCGCCCTGCCCGAGCAGCAGCCGGCCTGAGCCTGCAGGCATCGGGGGCCACTGTCCGGCTGCGCCTTGGTACAAAGGAAAACGCCCTGCCGTGGCACGCAGACTCCGGCACGACAAGGCGTGTCATTCACCCCGAATCCTGCGCGCCATGGCACTCAGTGCATCATCATCGGCGCGCAGGGCATCATGGGATGACAGATAACCTTCATAACGCTCGAAAAATCTGTCCATCCCTTTCGACTCGATGCGTCTGAAAGAAGACCCGTCACCCGTGCCATGCATGGGAAAGAGCTTGGCGTGCAGATGATCCACGCCATACCCTTCAAAAATCACGCCTGTCCTTCCAACGCCTTCAAGCCGCTGATCAAGCATTCCGGCCACTTTCCTGGCGGCCTTCATGAGTGAACAGACCGTCTCATCATCGTTATCGAATACATAGCTGGGACGATGAGCCTTGGGGATGACAACGGTCACCCCGGGTGTATTCGGATAAATCGACAGAAAGGCAAGATGATTATCATCCTCCCATATGCGATGGGAGGGCGACTCGTTCGCAACGATCCTGCAAAAGATGCAGTCCTGATCGGATGATTTATTTTCAGCCATGCGGAAATCTCCGGCATGCAAATATCGGGGGACAGCGGGCCATGACCCTTCGGTCATGGAAAGTCGCTGCCCGGCTGCACTTGGCCAGAATGGGTGACGTCCTGCCCCCCGCAGCGCCAGCGATGCGCTTGCGGCTTGCGGCTTGCGGCTTGCGGCTTGCAGGTTGCAGCCTGTAACTCAGTCCGGATCGATCATGTCCAGCTCGACGAGGGCACGCCAGACCCCATCCTCATCCTGGCGTGGCGCCAGGTGGTCGGCGTACTTCTTCACCTCCGGGTGCCCATTGGCCATGGCCACCCCGAAGCCCGCTTCCGACAGCATCTCGATGTCGTTGAGCGAATCTCCGAAGGCCATCACGTTGTCCAGCGTCAGCCCCAGCGTGCCGATCACGTCACGGATGCCGCGCATCTTGGACCCTTCGGTGGCCAGCAGGTCCGACGCATCCTCGTGCCAGCGCACCGTGCGGAACCGTCCATGGTCCAGAATGCCCGAGGCCTCGATTCCTGCCAGCTGGCTTTCCCGGAAGCCGACCACCAGCTGGTAGACCGGGCTGCCAGGCTCATGGGGCCGGTCCATGGAATGGTCGCGCATGATCGGCACCAGTGCCGCATGGAAGGCCGGCGTCATCGAGATCACCGACATGTGGGTACGCTCGGCATAGCACACCCCCATGCCCTGGCCCACGAGATAGGCGGTGATGCGCTCCAGATCGGCCTGGGCGAACGGGTAATCGGTGACGACCTCCTGCCCGCGCAGGTTGAGCTGGCCGTTGATGGTGACGAAGTGCTCGACCCCCGTCCGTGCGATGACAGCTTCCAGCGGCGCAGGAAAGATGTAGCGCGCCCGCCCGGTGGCGATGGCCGGAATCACCCCGCGCCGTTTCAGCCCCAGGAAAGCCTTCTCGACACCGGGCGACAACAGGCCCGCATTCTTGCTGTAGAGCGTGTCGTCAATGTCGAAGAAGACGATCCGGATGCGGTCCTTCAGTGCTTTGCTCATGCGTGTGTTTCCTGGCGGCAACCACTCGGGCGACCGCGGACGGCCCCCGACGCAGCGCCCTCGTTGCGTATCCGGCTATTCTAGAGCGAGCCTCCGGCCTTTCGCCTCGGTCCCCGACAGGAGGTCAGTCTGTCCGCAACGCCCAGGATCCCTTCCGAAGAAGTGTCGTGTCCATCGGCCCCCACCCCTGCCCGAAGATCCCGACCGCAACGTGCATCATCGGTGACCCCCTCCCCGCCCCGACGCTATGATCGTCCTGATCGCATCTTGACAGGAGGCCTGATCATGTCCAGCAACCCCAGCATCCTTTCCCACGTTTCGCTCGGCACCAACCAGCTCGACCGTGCCCTCGCCTTCTATGACAAGGCGCTGGGCGCCCTGGGCATCGGCCGCGTCGTGGATCTGAGCCAGGAGCACCATGCGGTAGCTTACGGCCGCGCCTATCCGGAGTTCTGGGTACAGGCGCCGTTCAACGGCCAGCCGGCAGAAGTGGCCAACGGCGTGCACATCGCCTTCTACGCCGAGACGCCGGCCCAGGTGGATGCCTTCTACAAGGCTGCGCTGGAAGGTGGCGCCACCGACGACGGCGCCCCGGGCCCGCGTCCCATCTACGGCAAGCCGTATTACGGCTGCTTCGTGCGTGACCCCGACGGTCACAAGATCGAGGCCATGGCCTGGGTGGAACAGCCCGGCGCCTGACTGCCCAAGGTGATGCCTCAGGGTGAGGGTCACTACCAGGCACCGGTTGACCGTACTGTCGGGTGGCGTGGCGCCCCTCACTCCAGCACGATGCCCCGCTTCTCCATGTCGGCCTGCAGCGCGGCCAGACGCTTGGCTGGATCCAGCAGCGGGTCGCTGATGTGGGCGAGCATGGCGTCCGCCGAGCGGCGTACGTCGTCGTCACTGGCGCTGACGGCGCCGTGAAAGACGTGAGCCGGCAGGAAGCGGGTCTTCAGCAGGAGGGCTGTCTGCTGCAGCGGCTTCAGGAATTCGCTCATTGAGAAGCCGTTGTAGCCGCCCGCTTGATAGGAATCGGCCGGGCCCCCGGTGGAGATGGCCGAGACCCATTCCTTGCCAGCCAGTGCATTGCCCCCCGGACCATAGGCCCAGCCATAGACCAGCACATCGTCCAGCCACTGCTTCATCAGCGGCGGAACCGAGTACCAGTAGAACGGATGCTGGAAGACGAGGCGATCATGGGCCAGCAAGGCCTGCTGCTCGGCTGCGATGTCGATCCTGCCCTCCGGGTAAAGGGCGTAAATGTCGCGCACCGTGATGTCCGGCTGCGCCGCCAGGCGCTGCGCCCAGGCGCGGTTGACCCGGGAGCCGTCCAGGTGCGGATGAAAGAGATTGACCAGTATCTTCATGGTGGCCTCCTAAGCGGGAACATGCGTCCATCGTAGTGGCTACAATGAGCCGCGATAAGCCCGATTCCATTTCATGACCTGATGCATGAGGGCCATCAATCGATCATGCGCCACAGCGATTTCGCCGAGCTGGCCGCCTTTGCCGCCATCGTCGAGGAAGGCAGTTTCCGGGGCGCCGCAGCGCGCCTGGGTCTGCGCCCCTCCACCGTGTCGCACAGCCTGCGTGCGCTGGAAGAGAAGCTCGGCGTGCAGCTCCTGCATCGCACGACGCGCAGCGTGGCGCCGACAGAAGCCGGACAGGCGCTCTTTGCCCGTGTCGGCCCGGCCCTAGCGGGGATGGAAAACGCCATTGAGGCCGTCAATGCCCATCGTGACCATCCGGCCGGCCGCATCCGGCTGAGCATGCCGCGCTGCGTGGCCAGCCAGGTGCTGCTGCCACGGCTGCGCACCTTCATGGAACGGTTCCCCGACATCCAGCTCGACGTCGCGGCAGACAACGGGTTCGTCGACATCGTACGCGACGGCTTCGATGCCGGCATCCGGCTGCGGGAAAGCATTCCGGGCGACATGGTGGCAGTGCCCGTCACGCCGGCGCTGCAGACGATGGTGGTGGCCTCCTCCGATCATCTGGCCCGCCATCCGGCACCCCGCACACCCCACGAACTGCACCGCCACCGTTGCATCGGCTTTCGTCAGATCGGCAGTGGCAATGTCTATCGATGGGAGTTCACGCGGGCCGCCCTGCCCACCCAGCAAGCCGGCGACAAAGGTTCCGCATCATCCGCTGCCCAGGCCCCCAACCTCATGGAACTGAACCTGGACTGCGCGCTGGTGCTGGATGATCCCGAGCTGATGCTGGACGCCGCAGCGCGGGGCCTGGGCCTGGCCTATGCAATGGATGTCATCTGCCGGCCCTGGCTGGAGGACGGCCGGCTAGTGCAGGTACTGGCGGACTGGAGCCCCCGCTACCCGGGGTTCTGTCTGTATTACCCCGACCGACGGATTACGGCCCCGTTGCGTGCCCTGGTGGAGACGCTGAAGGTCAGTTGACCGACGCCTCTCAGGCATCCAGGCCTGGCCCGCCCGAAACCATACAAAAAACAACACCACTGATGGTGAACGGGGTCTTTCCATCCCTTTTGGCAACGACTGCGTTGTTTTCAGGAATCAGATTGTCGTCAACTTTACTTTTTATGGCCTAAGATGAATTCACAGATACACGGCATTCGATGACCGATGGACGGCCGACTTGCCGTGACAGGAGACCCACTCCGGTACGCCGGTGCATCCCCGCGGGATGCCCGCGGCCGGATCCTCTTCGGGGATTTTCTCGTTTGCAGGAGCAGACATCATGATCCTTCGTCCATCTCTCGGCCATGTATCCCGTTCCAGCCCGTCGGCCCAACCAGCCGGCTTCCCGCTGCGACGCACCGCAACCCTGGCAGGTGCTGCCACGCTGATGCTGCTGCTTGCGGCCTGCGGTGGCGGCAGCGGCGGCTCCAGCCGTGACAAGGCGGTATCCAGCAGCCCCACCCCACCAACGAATCAGGCACAGAACGCCGGCACGACGGGCACGGGCTCGTCATCGAACAGCGGAACGGTGAACGGCGGTTCGTCCGGCAGCGGTGCCACGGGCGGCCAGACGCATGCCGGTGGCTCCACAGGCAGCGGGGGCACGGGCCATGCGGGCTCGGGCAACACCAACGCCGGAACGAGTGGAAGCGGCGGTACGTCGGGTGGCCAGGGGGCTGGCAGTTCGTCGAGCGGCACCGCAGGGGGATCGAATCCCCGCCAGGGCCATGGTGCTGCCGGTGGCGGATCCGCTCATCCCGGTGGCCATGCCGGTAGCGGCAACGCGGCGGGCAGCAACTCCGGGGGCAGCAACGCAGGTGCCGGCTCGACCGGCAACATCGGCCGCTGGGGTCCGGCCCCATCCATCTCGGCACGCGGCATCAGTGGTGACGTGCTGGCCACGATGATCAACCAGCCGGGTTCGCTGCATCCGGGCGATGTGCTGCTGAACGACGGCAAGCCGCACCCGAACGAAGCCTACGCCCCCGTGTCCTTCCAGGCCCGGCGCTGGTCAGCACAGCCACCCGCTGGCCAGGCCGTGACGGGCGAGGCGCTGCGCGTGCATCAGGCCGTTCTGGCCGACGCCAAAGCGGGCAGCTATACGTACTACACCAGTCTGGATGCCGCCACGGCCGACCACACCAGCCGCGAGAACACGCACAACCTCTGGGTGGAGGTGAACTTCGGCAGTTCCGTGAAGGGCTTTGCACCGCGTCGGGTCGACAGTCTGGCCTCGATGGCCGGCGTACCGGTGGGCACGCCACTGCTGACGCTGCAGACGCAGGCCCGCGTGCTGGTGGATCAGATTCCCGGGTACGTGACACCCCAGGGTCGGACCTTCACACTGAAGGGATCTCAACCCTTCGTGGTGGAAAAAGGCGCGCTGGTGCCGTTCAACCAGGTGCTGCGCCACTGGAGTGGTCAGGACGGTGCCTTCCTGCAGGTGTTCGTGGCCAACGGCGGCCGCTCCGACGAGGCGCGGCTGTGCCTGAACGTGCATGCACCGCTGATGAAGCGGCTGAGCTGCGTCCGCTACGCGGTGCCGGCCGGCTGGAAACTGGGTCAGCCGCTGGTGCGTCTGGGCCACTACGTGGTGGATGACCAGTCGCCGGTGGCCAGCCGGCGCGACCTGCGCTACTGGAACGCCACGGCTGCCGACCTGCCGAAGCACCCGCTGGGGTACTGAAACAGGAAGGGGGACCGCCCGTCTCCGGGCGCTCCCCCTGCAGTGCAGTCTCAAGGATCCTCCGAGGCCGCCCCGCAGGCTGATGTGCCACGGCGCGGGGTTTCAGAGAATCCCCGGGCCTTTCCGCAACGGCCGCCCTTCCGGGCGGCTGTGCAAAGAGACCCGAGCGATGATCACATGTTGTCGATCATCACCTGGCCGAAGCCCGAGCACGAGACCTGCTCGGCATCCGGCATCAGGCGGGCGAAGTCATAGGTGACCTTCTTGCTGGCGATGGCCTTCTTCATCGACGAGATGATCAGGTCGGCCGCTTCGGTCCAGCCCATGTGGCGCAGCATCATCTCGGCCGAGAGGATCTCGGAACCGGGGTTCACGTAGTCCTTGCCGGCGTACTTGGGCGCGGTGCCGTGAGTGGCCTCGAACATGGCCACCGAGTCGGACAGGTTGGCACCCGGAGCGATGCCGATGCCACCGACCTGAGCGGCCAGGGCGTCGGAGATGTAGTCGCCGTTGAGGTTGAGCGTGGCGATGACCGAGTATTCCGCCGGGCGCAGCAGGATCTGCTGCAGGAAGGCGTCAGCGATCACGTCCTTGACGATGATGTCCTTGCCGGTCTTCGGATTCTTCAGCTTCATCCACGGGCCGCCGTCGAGCAGCTCGGCGCCGAACTCGTTCTTGGCCAGCGCATAGCCCCAATCACGGAAGGCGCCTTCGGTGAACTTCATGATGTTGCCCTTGTGCACCAGGGTGACGGAGGGCTTGTCGTTGTCGATGGCGTACTGGATGGCCTTGCGCACCAGCCGCTCCGTGCCTTCCTTCGAGACCGGCTTGATGCCGATGCCGGAGGTCTCGGGGAAGCGGATCTTGGTGACGCCCAGCTCCTTCTGCAGGAAGTCGATGAGCTTCTTCGCCTTGTCGGTCTGGGCCTCGTACTCGATGCCGGCGTAGATGTCCTCGGAGTTCTCGCGGAAGATCACCATGTCGGTCTTCTGAGGCTCACGCACCGGCGAGGGCACGCCGTCGAAGTACTGGACGGGCCGCAGACAGACATAGAGGTCGAGCTGCTGACGCAGGGCAACGTTGAGCGAGCGGATGCCACCGCCGACCGGCGTGGTGAGCGGGCCCTTGATGGAAACGACGTACTCACGCAGCACGTCCAGCGTCTCGTCGGGCAGCCAGACGTCGGGACCATAGACCTGGGTGGCCTTCTCGCCGGCGTAGATCTCCATCCAGTGGATCTTGCGCTTGCCGCCATAGGCCTTCTGCACGGCGGCATCCACCACCTTCAGCATCACCGGCGTGATGTCGAAGCCGGTGCCATCCCCCTCGATGTAGGGCACGATGGGATTGTCAGGCACGTTGAGGGAGAAATCCTGGTTGACGGTGATCTTCTGGCCCTGATCGGGCACCTTGATGTGTTGGTACATGGATTGTGGACCTGTAGTGCGGATTGACACCGGTCGGGGCACGGACGCAGCGCAGCGACCGCCCGCAGGCGAGGACGACGCCGGACGAAGGTGACCCCGGGGAAAGGGAGATTATGCCAGCCATGCATGGCAGCCACAGACGTGAACGCCTCCTGGGCGCGACGTTCTCAGGGAAAGTCCCGAGATGGAGGGGCGCAGGCTTGCAACGCCGGTAAAGACGCGCAGGCTCGAACCAGGCGGCGCGCTGAGCCGAGGCAGCCGGAATGGAGGCCATGGCTCGGGACCGGGCCTGCGGGCTGCGGGCTGCGGGCTGCGGGCTGCGGGCTGCGGGCTGCGGGCTGCGGGCAGGGTATGATCGGCGCTGACACAGGAACATCAACGGGGAGCCCCCGGATCTGCCATGCCCATTTCCCATTCTGCCCAGCCCGCCACGACGCCAACCTTCACGCGCGCCCCAACGATGGCGGCCCCCGCCCCGGCAGGCCTTGCCGATGGCGGCACGCACCGGGCCAAAGAATGGCGCCGGGCCCAAGGGGCATCCATCCGCATAGCCAGCCTGTTGCTGGTGGCCGGTGCCTCGCTGGCCGGCATCCAGCCGGCGCAGGCCACCCCGCCCTACCGGATGCCGGTGGTGGAACTGGAAGCCGGCGGCCAGCGCATCGACACCGAGCTGGCACGCACCGAGCCGGAACGGGAGCGCGGTCTGATGCACCGGACGGTGATGCCCGAGAACCATGGGATGCTGTTCGTCTTCGAGCAGCCCGCACAGTACTGCTTCTGGATGAAGGACACGCTGATCCCGCTGACGGTGGCCTTCCTGGACGAGGACGGCAAGGTGGCGGATCTGGCCGACATGCAGCCGCGCGATGAGCGCAGTCACTGCCCTTCCCGGCCGGTGCGCCACGCGCTGGAAATGAACCAGGGCTGGTTCGAGGCGCACGGCGTGAAGGTGGGAGATGTGGTGAAGAGGCTTGAAACGGTGCCGAACGGCGAACCGAAGCCGTGAGCGGCTGCCTCTGAAGAGGGCGCGCTCAATGACGGAAAGGCCAGCCTGCCACGCGCTGGCCTTCAAGGACCGGCCACAGGTGATGGCCGGCCCTTTCCTGCATGATCAGCCCTTGTTGGAGAGCTTGCCCACCACGGCCAGCACGACGATGGCGCCGATGACCGAGGCGATCCAGCCGGCCGTCTGGCCCGGCTCGTAGAAGTGCATGGCACCGCCCACGAAGTTGGCCAGGGCGGAACCAACGATACCGAGGATGGCCGTCATGATCCAGCCGAGTTTCTGGGTGCCGGGCATGATGGCGCGGGCGATGAGGCCAATGACCAGGCCGACAACGAACATCTGGATGAGAGCCATACGAGTGTTCCTCTGAAGTGAAAGGAAGGAAACGGACCGGAAGAAGGCCCGGGCGGGATCTGCACACCTGCGGAAAGCAGGCATGACAGGCCACAGGCTGAGCGCCGGACAGGCACCAGCCACGGGTCGAACAGCACCCCAACCTACCGTGGCAAAAGCGCCACGGATACGTAGTTGGGCGCATCTTCCCACACTTCAACCCGACGAATGGTTAGAAATGATCATATCGACGGTCGTCTGCAGGCTGCCATCCTGCAGGCGCACCTCGACCTGCCCGCCGGGGCGGGCCTCGTCGACCGTGGTCAGCAGGTGGCCGTCAGCGTCGCGCACCAGCGCATACCCCCGTCCCAGCACGGCCAGCGGGCTGATGAGTGCCAGACTGTTCTCGGCCATCTCCAGCCGGGCAGCAGCACGCTGCCAGCAGCCACGGGCGGCATGCGCCAGGCGCTGCTCGGCCTGGGCCAGGCGGAATCCGGCGGCAGCCGTCGAGGGTGGCCGCAGGGTGTCGGCCGCACGCTGCCAGCGTCCCTGGCTCTCGGCCAGCCGGCTGGCCATGGCCCGTTGCAAGCGCTCGGCCAGGCGTTCCACGCGCATCTCCTGCCGGGGCAGTTCCTGCAACGGCCAGCGCTGCAGCCGTTCTGCCAGCTGTTCCAGCCGCTGGCAATGGGCCTGCAGCTGCCGTGCCGGTGAACGCAGCAGGCGCTCAGCCATGTCCAGGCGCTGCTCCAGCCGCTCCAGCTGGCGCTGCATGGCCTGCTGCAGCCGCACGCGCTGGTGGCGCAGCCGCTGCAGGCTCTCGCGCCGATCAGTGCTGACCAGCTCGGCCGCCGCCGTGGGCGTCGGAGCCCGCACATCGGCCACGAAATCGCAAATGGTGAAGTCGGACTCATGGCCGACACCGCTGACCACTGGCAGCGTGCAGCAGGCCAGTCGCCGGGCCAGCGTCTCGTCGTTGAAAGCGTCCAGATCCTCGAAGGAGCCCCCGCCGCGCACCAGCAGCAGCACATCGCATTCCAGGCGTGCCTCGGCAGCCTCAACGGCGGCCAGCAGTTCAACCGGCGCCTGCTGCCCCTGCACGCTGGCCGGGTAGACGATGACGCGCAGCTGCGGGGCACGCCGGCGCAGCGTGGTGAGCACGTCCTGCAGCGCTGCAGCCTTCAGCGAGCTGATGACGCCGACGGTGTGGATATGGGGCGGCAGCAGCTGCTTGCGTCCGGGGTCGAACAGCCCTTCGGCCGCCAGCAGCGCCTTCAGCCGCGCAAAGCGCTGCCAGACATCGCCCGCCCCGGCCAGCTGCATGCGCTCGACGCCCAGCTGGAAGTCGCCGCGTGCCTCGTAGAGCGTGACGCGAGCCACCACTTCGACGCGATCGCCCTCACGCGGCACGAAGCCCACACGCTGTGCGGACATGCGGAACATGACGGCGCGCACGGCCGCACCGGTTTCCTTCAGCGTGAAATACCAGTGGCCGCTGGCCGCCCGCGTGAAGTTGGACAGCTCGCCCACCACCCGCACTGTGCCGAACGTGTCCTGCAGCAGACGACCAGCCATCCGGTTGAGCTGGCCGACTGTCAGTGCCTGCTCGCCCGTAAAAGGCTGCGAAGAGGCTGTAAAAGCGCTTTCCTGTTGTTTCATCGGTACTTTTATCCACACAAAAGCCAACGCTTTCTGTAGATGGCAGGGGCTGGTTGAGCACCGGGAGCAGCCCCCTTCCCCATCGCCAACATATTGAATGATAAAGGAATTTCCATATCCAGCCTTGAGCACGCCTGAATCACCTTCCTGCGCCTGCATCTGTAATTACGGGACGAAACGCAGCTGCCCACAGAGTTGTCCACAGGTCTTTGCACAGGCCGTTGCAGGTTGCGTGCCACACTTGCCGACCCCAAACAAAAAAACCGACAATCCCGGCGTTCGCGTCCCGCGAAAGTTCTACCCCTTCCGGAGTGTGTTCCCTTGTTCTCCATCATCCAGGCCGCTGGCTGGCCCATCTGGTTTCTGATCCTCGCCTCGATCGCCACGGTTGCCCTGATCGTCGAACGGGCGATCACGCTGCAACGCCGCAAGATCCTTCCTCCCGGCATGCTGGAAGAAGTGATCAACCTGCACCGCAACCGGCAGCTCAATGCCGAGATGGTGACGCGCGTGGAACGCTCCTCGCCGCTGGGCCGGGTGCTGGCCACCGGGCTGCGACATGAGTTCGAGTCGCGCGACATGATCAAGGACGCCATGGAAGAGACCGGTCGTGCCGTGGCGCATGACCTGGAGCGCTTCCTGCCCACGCTGGGCACGCTGGCCACGGTGGCCCCGCTGCTGGGCCTGTTCGGCACCGTCATCGGCATGATCGAGATCTTCGGCTCGCAGGCCCCCAGCGGCAACGATCCGACCCAGCTGGCTCACGGCATCTCGATCGCCCTCTACAACACCGCCTTCGGTATCGGCGTGGCCATTCCGGCGCTGCTGGCCTACCGGGGCTTCCGCAGCCGGGTCGACGACTTCCTGGTGGAAATGGAACAGCAGTCGCTGCGCCTGGTGGACGTGATCAAAGGAATTGGGGGCCGGCATTGAACTTTCGGCGTTCCATCCGGCGTGAAGAGCCGGAAATCAACTTCATCCCGCTCATCGACCTGCTGCTGGTGATCCTCATCTTCCTGATGGTCACCACCACCTACAACCGCTACCGCGAGCTGGCCGTGGACCTGCCCTCGGCCGCCGGCAAGGAAACGCCGGAAGCGCCGGTGCAGATCATCGTGGCCGTGACGGCCGACGGACAGTACCGGGTCGACAACGAAGTGGTGGGCCATGCCGATGCCAACATGCTGGCCAGCGTGCTGGGCCGTGCAGCCGGTGATCGTCAGAACCCCATCGTGGTCGTGCATGCCGATGCCGCTGCTTCCCACCAGTCGGTGGTGAACGTCATGGAAAGCGCCCGCATCGCCGGTCTGCCGCGCGTGAGCTTCGCCACCAAGACGAAGCAATCGGCCCAGTGACGGGCTGCTGCATCACGGGCGCCCCCATGCAACGGGTGGCGCCTTGAAGACCGAGGGGCTGCGCCGCCGGCTGGAGGCCTGGCTGCTGCGGGTCTGGTTCAATCAAACCCGTGGCGCCGACCGCCGGCTGGCTTGGCTGCTGGCCCCGCTTCTGCTGCCGCTGTCCTGGCTGGTGGCAACCCTGGCCCGCCGACGGGCTGCACGAATCGAACATACCCCCACCGGTCGCCCGACTGTAGTGGTGGTGGGCAACGTGGTGGTGGGTGGCTCAGGCAAGACGCCACTGGTCATCGCCCTGGCCCGTGCCCTGCACGAACGGGGCCTGAAGGTGGGTCTGCTGGCCCGCGGCTACCGGGCCTCGGCCGACACGCCGCTTCTCATCGACCGCAACACGCCCGCTGCGGAGGCCGGCGACGAAGCCCTGCTGCTGGCCGCCGAGACCAGCCTGCCCGTGGGTGTGGGCGCCCGGCGCAAGGCCGCACTGGATCTGCTTGTCTCGCACCATCCCGACCTGGACGTGGTGATCTCGGACGATGGGCTGCAGCACGTGGCCCTGCCCCGCCGGCTGGAGCTGGTGATGATGCATCCACTGGGTCTGGGCAACGGCCGCTGTCTGCCGGCCGGACCGCTGCGTGAGCCGGCCGAGCGCCTGGCTCACGTGGACGCACTGCTGGTGCCGACGACATCGCCTCAGTCAGCGAGCGAAGGGACGTCGCCTGACGCATTCCAACCCGCCACGGTTGCCGTCACACCGCAGGCTGCTGCCCCGCAGGACTGCCAGTATGCCAAGGTCCTGCAACAACAGGCGAGCAAAGGCCCCCGGACATCGGCCCCTCCCCGCTTCGGGATCCGCACCGAACTGGCCGGCATCCGTTCCCTGGATGGCCGCCAGCACTGGGCGCCGTCCGATTTCGTGGCCACCATGGCCGGGCAGCGGCTGGCCGCCGTGGCCGGCATCTCGCGTCCCGAGCGCTTCTTCGATTCGCTGCGCACGCTGGGCCTGGACATCACCGAGTATCCCTTGCCTGACCATGCCCACATCGACCCGGCGTGGCTCGCCACGCTTCCCGAGCCTGGGGTGATCATGACGGCCAAGGATGCCGTGAAGTGCATCGGCTTCCCCCCAGCGCTGCAAGCGCGCTGCCAGGTGCTCGATATCCGGGCCGTGCCCGATCCGGCGCTGCTAGAATGGCTCGATCAGCAGCTGGCCACGACAGCCTGCTGCCCATCGACACCTTCTTCTGCGCATTAACACCATGATGGCTCTCGACATTCTCGTCTGCCCGCTGTGCAAGGGGCCGCTCGCCCACGACCGCCAGCAGCAGACCCTCACCTGCAAGGCAGACCGCCTGGTGTTCCCCATCCGTGACGGCGTGCCGGTCATGATCGTCGAGGAAGCCGGGCAACTGGCGGCCGACGGCAGCGTGACACCGGCGCCTGCCGCCGGCACGGCGGGCTAAGACCGGAGCGGCACCACCATGAGCTCCCGGCCCCCTGCCCAGGCGGCACCGGCCGCCACACCTTCCTTCGTCGTCCTCATCCCGGCCCGGCTGGCCTCCACGCGTCTGCCTGACAAGCCGCTGGCCGACATCGCCGGCATCCCCATGGTGGTGCGCGTGGCCAACCAGGCCCGACGCTCGCAGGCCGTCCGGGTCGCCATCGCGACCGACAGCCCCCGGATTGCCGACGTGGCCCGTGCCCATGGGCACGAGGCCATCATGACCCGTGCCGACCATGCCTCGGGCACCGAGCGGCTGGCCGAGGCCATCACGCTGATGGAACTGGCCGAAGACACCATCGTGGTCAACGTGCAGGGGGACGAGCCCGAGATTCCGCCGGCCCTCATCGATGCCCTGGCCGTCTGCCTGGCCAGCGACCCGGAATGCCCGATGGCCACGGCCGTCCATCCCGTGCAGTCGGTGGCCGACTGGCTCAACCCCAATGTGGTGAAGGTGGTGGCCGACGCCGAGAACCGCGCCCTGCTGTTCTCCCGCGCCCCCCTGCCTTGGTCGCGCAGCCATCTGGCGTGGGGGCTGGATGCCGACACCCCACAGGCCCGGCAGGCCTTCGAGGCGGCCCGGCCGCTGCGGCACATCGGCATGTATGCCTATCGCAGCCGCTTCCTGACGCGCTACGCGCAGCTGGCTCCCTGCGCGCTGGAAGACATCGAGGCGCTGGAACAGCTGCGGGTGCTGCACCACGGCTACCGCATCAAGCTGCTGCACACCGACGACGCGCCCCCCGCCGGCGTGGACACGCCGGCCGACCTGGAACGGGTCCGGGCACGGCTGGGTCACGGCACCCACTGACGCACAGCCTAACAGTTCCGTGCTCCAGCGCCGCACAGGCTGCGCGGCGCTGGAGCGCTACAATGGAAGGAATCGTATCTTTTCAACAGGAACTTCCTCCATGAGACTGATTCTTCTTGGCCCTCCGGGCGCCGGCAAGGGTACCCAGGCCGGCTTCATCACCAGCCAGTTCGGCATTCCCCAGATCTCCACGGGCGACATGCTGCGCGCCGCCATCAAGGCCGGCACCGAGCTGGGCAAGGCTGCCAAGGAAGTGATGGACCAGGGCAAGCTGGTGTCTGACGACATCATCATCGGCCTGGTGAAGGAACGGCTGAAGCAGCCCGACTGTCAGAACGGCTACCTGTTCGACGGTTTCCCGCGCACCATCCCGCAGGCCGAGGCCCTGCGTGAATCCGGCATCCGGCTGGAGCACGTGGTGGAACTGAAGGTGCCGGACGCCGACATCATCGAGCGCATGAGCGGACGGCGCGTCCACCAGCCCAGCGGCCGCAGCTACCACATCCGCTTCAACCCGCCCAAGGTGGAAGGCAAGGACGACGTGACGGGCGAGCCCCTGACCCAGCGTGACGACGACCGCGAGGACGTGGTTCGGAAGCGCCTGGAGGTCTACCAGCAGCAGACCCGTCCGCTGGTCGATTACTACCAGGAATGGGCCCGCACCGGCGACGCCGCAGCCCCCCGCTACCATGCCCTGGAAGGCGTGGGCACGGTGGAAGAGATCCGCGCCCGCGTGCAGGCTGCGCTGGCCAGCTGATCCCCATCGATGGCCCCACGGCTTCCGTGGGGCCATCGATCCTCATCCTTCAGCGCCCGGTCTCGACAGCCGGTGCCTGCGCCAGCTGCGCCTCAACCCAGGCCGCCAGCGCCAGCAGGCTGGCATCAGCGCCCCGGCCGCCCACCAGCTGCAGGCCGAAGGGCATGGCCACCTGGCCACCCTGGCCCTGCGCCGGCCCATCCTTGGGCGAATGCCCCTTCTCCAGCCAGATGCACCCCGCCGGCAGGCTGATGGCCGGGACGCCGGCAAAGGAAAACGGCAGCGTCTGGCCCAGCACCGCCTCGCGGACCATCAGCCGGCCGTGCCGGGTGGGCGCGTCATCCTGGCCACGCAGCGGCGTGACGATGGCCGACGTGGGCAGCACCAGCGCATCCACCCCCGCCAGCACGGCATCCAGCTCGGCCATGTAGGCACTGCGCGCCTGCAGTGCCGCAATATAGTCCTGCGCCGACAGCGCGGCACCCGCCTGCAACGGCGTCAGCACCCCGGCTGAAAATCCCTTGCCCCCCTCGGCCAGCGCCGCATGATGAACCCGTGCCGCCTCGGCCCGCACAATGGGCGTGTAATGGCGCCACGGCAGGTCCATGTCGTGGGGTTCGGCATCCACCAGATCCGCCTGTGTGGCCAGCAGCGCCAGCAGGGCCTCAAAGTGGGCATGCGTGCCCGCATCCAGACGCGCCTCCAGCCAGCGACGGGGCACGCCCAGCCGCGGCCGCCGGGCCACCCGGCCGTGCGCCAGACTGCGCCCGGACAGCACCTGGTGCAGCAGCGCGGCATCCTCCACGCTCCGCGCCAGCGGGCCACCATGGTCGCAGGTCCAGGACAGCGGCAAGGCTCCTGCCAGCGAGACGCTGCCCACCGTGGGCTTGAAGCCCACCACGCCACAGAAGGCCGACGGAATGCGGATGGAGCCTCCCGTGTCGCTGCCGATGGACGCGCTGCCCAGCCCCACCGCCACGGCCACGCCGGAACCGCTGGACGAGCCGCCGGATTGCCGGGCCGGATCATGCGGGTTGCAGACATCCCCGGTCCAGGGATTCTCGCCTGTGGCCCCCAGTGCGATCTCGTGCATGTTGGTCTTGGCAAAGACCAGTGCACCGGCGGCCTGCAGCCGCTGCACCACGGTGCTGGATGCCGCCGGCATCGGTGGCAGCGCCGCCTCGGTACCCGCCTTCATGGGTGCGCCTTCCAGCTGGAACAGATCCTTCACGCTGATCCAGGCGCCCAGCAGCGGCCGCTGCGCGGCACGGTCAGGCTCCCGTCCGATCCAGTCGGTCAGCGCCTGTGCCTCACGGCCGGCGCGACCCCAGTCCACCCAGGCCAGCGGCCTCAGCGCCGCCGTCTCGTCAGCCCTCGCCTTCAGAAGGGCCAGTTCGTCGGTCAGCGAACGCTTTCCAGCCCGCAACGCATCGGCCTGCTGCCGCAACGACATGCTCGCAGCCCCCGAGTTTTCTGAGGCCCGGGCTCCCGAAAAATGCAGATCAGACACCATATGAAGACGAACTCCCGAATTGCGGACAGTGACCAGACAGAAGCGTATTATGAAGACTGTTTGCAAGGATCCCGATCGATGAAGTACCAGCAGCCACACCGCGCCCTGAATACCAGCAAGATACGGTCGGCCGCCTACGACGAGAACCGCCAGACCCTGGAGATCGCCTTCCAGGATGGCATGCTACGCAGCTATCGCAGCCTGCCGGCCGACGTGGCGCGCCGTTTCTTCACCGCCCAGAACCCGGCCACCTTCTGGGAAGATCGCATCGACGAAGAGTATCCGATGACCCAGGTCCGGATGGAAACGCTTCCGCCTCTCATGCAAAGCGACCCGATCGCCGATGCCGCCCGTCAGAAGCTGGAGCAGCTCTTTCAGCAGCCGGACAAGTCCTGAATTCTGGCTGAAGACGCAACGCCGACACCGTCGGGGTGTCACGGCCAACGTCGACCCAAACCCATTCCGACAAGCCCGGGGCATGGTCAGGCCTTGGGCATTCAGACATGCTGCAACTGCCCGACACGTACGACCTCACCCCCTCCCGCGCTGCGCCGGCGGCCATGCTGGCCGATCCCGACGCCATCATCCTGCTGTTCGCCGGCCATGCCCTCATCCAGCGCAGTGACGGCCCACCCGCGCTGACGGCCGGCGACTACGGCTCCCTGCTGGATGCCTGGACCACCTGCGAGACCGTTGGCCGCTACCGGGGACGCCCCTGCCTGGCCGTCTCGCTGCCCAATCCCCCTCCGTCCCTGCCCCCCGGCTGGGAGGCACAGGGCCTGCGCCAGTGGTTCGGCCGCCTGCCGGATGACCTCGCCTCCATCGCCATGCAGGCCAGCCAGCTGCTGGAATGGGTGCGCACCCACCGCTGGTGCGGCGCCTGTGGTGTACCCACGATGCGCGTCCCGGGTGAACGCGCCATGCAGTGCCCCCGCTGCGGCCTGCGCAACTACCCGCGCATCTCGCCCGCCATGATGGTGCTGGTCACGCGCGGCCACGAGCTGCTGCTGGCCAGCAACGTCAACTTCCCGCCCGGACGCTACAGCGCCCTGGCGGGCTTTCTGGAGGCCGGTGAATCGATCGAAGCCGCCATCCGCCGGGAAGTGGCCGAGGAAGTGGGCATCCAGGTGCATCGCCCGCGCTATTTCGGCAGCCAGAGCTGGCCCTTTCCCCATTCGCTGATGATCGCCTTCACCGCCGAATGGCTGGCTGGCGACATCCACGTCGACCCGACCGAGATCCGCGACGCCCGCTGGTTCTCCCCCGACGCCCTGCCCGAACTGCCGCCCGCCAACGTCAGCATCTCGCAGGCACTGGTGGAGCACGTGGCGCATCAGCTTCGGCAAGGCCATTCGCGCTGAACGATCTCGCCGGCCTCCTTCCATCCCCGGCCCCTGTCCTTCCGCACCGACTGCGGCGCCCATGTCGACCTTCTGTGCCATAGCTCCTGTGTGCTGTCGCTTTTCTGACGCATAGTGCCGTGACATCCAAACGGCCATGGCAGGAAAGCTACCGTGCAGTCATCCCGCATCTCCGTCACCTGCATTCCCTCCTCCGCCCTCCCTGAATCGGCAGCCGGTTCATCCGGCGTCAGCGATCGGCGTCATGCCTTCGACGAGTTCTGGTCGGCTACCACACGCGCGCCCCGCTGGACGGAAGGCTCCCGACCGCTGCTGGCACGCAGCCTCATGGCCCTGATGGTCTGCAGCGCCCTCACTGCCTGCGGCGGTGGTGGCGGTGGTGGCGCCGTGAACACCAACCCCGCCCCCCAGGCCGTGACACCCGTCACGCCCTCCGTCGCCCCAGGCACGAACAGTCAAGACGTTCAGGGTGGTAACGGAACTGACGCCCAGAACGGCACCAGCAGCGACAACCGTGGCCAGGGCGGCGTGGCGGGTGGCAACGCGGGGGGTGGTAACGGCTCCGAGGGCAGCGCGGGCAACGGCAACCAGAACGGTGCGGCCGGCGGGAAGAACGGCTCCCAGGGAACCGGGCATGGATCCGGCAACACGGGAAGCGGCGCTTCGGACGCCCCGGTCAGCGTCACGCCGCCCAGCCTGCCCGGCAACGATGCCGATCCGAAGTCTCAGAAGCCCACGGCCGCCATCGTGCGCATCCTGGGTCAGGTGCGCGGCCCGGCTGCAGCCGCCCACCCGGCCAGCCTGCGCCTGCCGCAGGGCTCCACGTCCATCGCCTATGACCGGCAGGACCCGCCGCGCATCTGGGTCATCAACCCCGACCAGGACAGCGTGAGCGTGCTGGACAGCAAGACCCGGACACTGCTGCACGAGATCCCGCTGACCGTCTCCGGACGGGCCGAGACCGCCCCGGAAAAGCCGGCCACCGAACACGGTCCGCGCACGCTGGCCATCGACAACGCCGGCCATGTCTGGGTGGCCAACCGCCACAGTGGCAGCATCAGCATCATCGACCCCGCCACGATGACCGTGGCCACCCGCATTGCGCTGGGCGTGGCCACCCAGCCCTACGGCGTGGTGGCGGCTCCCGATGGCAGCGGCATCTGGGTCAGTACGCTGGGCTCGCAGGAGCTGCTGCAGTTCGACCCCGTCACCCGCCAGCTCAAGCAGCGCATGGCAATGGGCCCCGAGGTCCGGCACCTGGCCATCACCGCCGACAGCAAGCGCCTGCTGGCCAGCCGCTTCATCACGCCTGCCCTGCCGGGCGAAAGCACTCTCACGCCCCGTACCCGCGGTACCGGTTTCCGGGGTGGCGAAGTCCTGCTGATCGACCCAGCCCGTGCCACGCTGCAGCGCACGATCCCGCTGGCGGTCAGCACGCTGGAAGACACGCCCATCCAGGGACGCGGCCTGCCCAACTACCTGGGTGCCGCCGCCATCTCGCCGGATGGCCGCTCGGCCTGGATTCCCTCCAAGCAGGACAACGTCCAGCGTGGCCAGAGCCGCGACGGCCAGCCGCTGGACTTCCAGAGCACCGTGCGCGCCATTGTGTCCAACCTGGACCTGCAGGCTGCCACGCCAGCCGAACGGCCCGCACGACGCTACGACGTGGACAACAGCGGCCAGGCCAGCGCCGCCACCTACACGCCGGACGGCCGATACGTGCTGGTGGCGCTGGAAACCTCGCGCGAGATCAGCATCCTCAATGCCGCCACTGGTACCGAAGTGCGCCGGCTGGACGTGCAGCGCACGCCCCAGGGCATCGCGGTCTCGCCCGATGGCAAGCAGGCAGCCATCAGCAACGTGATGTCGCGTACCGTCAGTTTCTTCGACATCAGCGCACTGGCCAATGACGAGCCCCGGGCCATCCTGCCCGCCACGGCCACCGGCACGCTGAAAAGCGCCGAGCGGATGCCAGCCCAGCTGAAACGCGGCAAGGAGCTCTTCCACGACGCCCGCGACCCGCGTCTGGCACGCGACCGCTACATGAGCTGCGCCAGCTGCCACAGCGAGGGCTACGGCGATGGCCGTGTCTGGGACATGAGCAGCCTAGGTGAAGGCCTGCGCAAGACCCTCTCGCTGCAGGGCCATGGCGGCAAGAAGGCCCGCCTGCACTGGAGCGGCAACTTCGACGAGGTGCAGGACTTCGAGCAGCAGATCCGTGCGCTGGGCGGCGGCAGCGGGCTGATGCCCATCGGCAGCTTCGAGCTGAACGGCCGCAACCTGCCGCTGGGCACCCCCAAGGCGGGCCAGTCAGACGACCTGGACGCCCTGGCCGCCTATGTGAACAGCCTGAACCGCTATGCCCCCAGCCCCTACCGCAACAGCGACCGCAGCCTGACGGCCAGCGCAAAAGCCGGCGAATCACTGTTTGCCGCGAAGGGCTGCACCACCTGCCACGGCAATGCGGATCTGGGCAACGGCGGCACGAAGCTCGACGACATCGGCACACTCAAGCCGGCCAGCGGCACCGTGCAGGGCAAATCGCTGACCGGCATCACCACCCCAAGCCTGCGCGATGCCTGGTACACCTTCCCGTACCTGCACGACGGCTCGGCGGCCACGCTGGAGGCGGCCATCCGGGTGCACAACACGAACGTGCTGACCGACCAGGAGGTCGGCTCGCTGGCGGCTTATATCCGGCAGATCGGTAATGGAGATTGAGCCAAAAGGTAAGGACTCCGCAAGATCAATCCCTCACGGCTGATCCACGGCCCTTGCATAAGAAATTGCGCTATGATCAACCGGCGCTGCCTTCTTGACAGCGTCGCCACCGCCAGTTTTCACTTCTGGGCTCAGAACGTACAGTTCATAGAACTTTGGTCCGTTTACCCAGACAACCTGCCTGATTTTGCGCCCCGCAGAATCATAAAGGGCTGCGGCCCTGGCTGGCTTTCCCTTGATCTCGGTGTTTATATTTGCCGGACTCATGAACAGCCTGCCACGCGTGGCATGCAGGTCTCTCTCGGTCAGTTCGATCAGCGTACCGTCGTTCAACTTGAAGTAACGGGTAATACCGGTCCATCGGCCATCCTTGAAGGTTCCCGATGGAATAGCACCGACCAGTTCTCCTTCGGGGACCTTGGACACAGGTAACGTCAGCGGTAAATCCTTGGCATCAAATACAAGACCTGGGATTTTCTTTTCCTCAGCGACCTTTTTCAGGTCCTTGGTCCTGGCCTGCCGTTTGGCGTCCTGAATTTCCCGAACTGCCTGCTCAAGAGCCTTGACGGTTCCATCGTCACCTCCGGTAAAACTCACGCCATCAATATCCTTCTCTGGAACACCAGCCTGCTTTGTCGAAAGACGCTTGGCCGAAGGCCCCTCTTTGGGCGGCGGAGGAACAGGAAACTTTTCCTTGGGAACAACAGAGATCCTGTCATCCTCTGAGACAGATCCATGTGAAACACCCTGCGCCCATACTGCACATGAACATGAAAAGACAAAAAGCAAAACTGCCACTTTCTTCATATCAACACCTCGTCACCAATACGGAAAAACAACACCCAATGTACAATTCACGGTATTCGTAATCTCCAACAACCTCATATCCCTGCTATCTTCAGGTTGCTGTGGATTGTCTATATTCCCAGAAATGCTTTCATAATGATGGCCAGTAACTTTCCATATCCTCCACCCCACATTCATTCCTTCCCCCCAATGGATGGCAGCAGAACGCCACGTATAACTCCATAAACTATCAACGACGTGCATCTCAAGCGGATCGTTGTAATTCACACCACCCCTCGAATGAGTGGAATAAACGCGCCACCAGTGCTCATTTCTCCATGGATATTCCCATGTAATACTTTCGTTGTTAACACAATTTGCCCGACTAAAATTAATCTCCTTGGAAAACGCATTTCCAGCCGACAAAAGAAGAGTCCCACACAACATCGAAGACAGCAAACACCCAAAAACACGGACCGTCATGACATCACCTCAAAACTCGCATTCCATGATCAAATCAGAAACAACAACATTTGTGCGTTTACAATCTCCATGTTGTTCATCCCATTTTTCCGGCAAATTTTTCATGACCTCCGGCTCGCAAGGCATGCCATCTAACTCAGGATTCTTCTTGCAAGACCAAGCCATCAATTCCTCGGCATTTGGGCTACATCCGATTACAGGCTGTTCGCCCTGACTTGGATCCAACGGTATTATCGTATCGTAATAATATACATTCGATCTCTTGTCTTTTCTGATCTGTGCATCATCTGGAATTTTCACTTTGACCTTTTTAATCTCCTTCAGCAAATCTGGGGAAACAACCTTTCCATTCTCACTGAGACCATCGGGACACGCGGTGTAGCCATTTTTCATAACATATTCTTTTGTCACCCCCCCTTCCTGATTGTGGCTATGCGCCTCGGTTTCGCCCCCTTTTTCGTTGCCGCAACCGACGATCAAAACAGCCACCAGTAGAGCACCGTACTTAAATCCTCTTCCAGAATTGATATTTTTCATTTTCAGTCTCCATGTATGACGAAGCTTCCGTACACATCACAAGCCTATTATTAAACGCAAATTAACAACGTTTTTTTTTTGCAACTTATATTAATAAAATATACATTGTGTCTTGTGGTGTTCGAGCACCAAGATCATGGGGTTCGGAGGGCAACGCCTAACCGCGTACACAACACCAACGTGCGTATCGAGCAGGAATTAAGTTCACTGATGGCTTACATCCAGCAGATCGACAACAGGATGCAGGGAACCAGGAGGCGGGAACGGAAGGGAAGCGGTGGGGCGCGTCTCGCAAGACACACAAAAGACCGGCCCCGTTACTATGTTCGTGTCCTGGACAACCGGGGCTTTGGCCAGCCAGACCCGGCATGATTGCTGCCCCCAGTCATCCATGATCCGGGGGGTGATGTCACCGGGCTCTGGCAGGCGACTGGTTATCGCTGATAGGGGCCAGGCTGGACTCGATCCAAGCCGTCCGTAACGTGGATGCCGAAACTTGTCGCCACACCCCTCCTCCGGCCTGCGCGACGCGTGGTACACCCTCCCGTGCCGCATGACGGCTCAGCGGCCAGACCGGAAGCGGCCGTGAGGGAGTACAACACGAAGAACGTGCTGATCAGCTCGCTTGCGGCCCTATATCCGGCAGGCCGGCAACGGCCAGTAACACGCGGGACGTGTGAGATCGGGCGTCCGGAAACCGGAAGCAGAAATCTGGGGAGTGGAGGCAGGACGCGTATGCCGGACCGCTCACCAGCACGACATACCGGAGACCGGCTGCCGTGGTGTATTCCGGCCCCGTTGACGGGACCGGTGCCATTCAGGGATGCCCGGTCATCCGGGCCATGTCGAGCACGCTGCGGCCGGCCAGTGTGCCACCACCGCGGGTATCTCCCGCATGATTGCTGCCGGACTGCGGGTCCAGCACGGTCAGCTCGTACAACCGCGGGCCGCGCACCCAGATCACGCGGCGCAGCCGGCGGCCCGAACCATCCACGAAGGCCATGGCACAGGCCGGCTTGCCGTTGATGTCCACGTTGACCATGGCCGGCGTGAGGTACAGCATGCCGCGCGAGGCCGCCAGATCCCGTTCGGACAGCTCGATCCAGGTGCCGTCACCCATCCGGAAGTAGCGGGCCAGCCCGGTCCAGCGGTCGTTCTTCCAGCTGCCGGCCGGCGTGACGGCCAGGGCCGTACCGAACGGCGGATGGGCCACCGGGCCCGTCAGTGGCAGATCCTTCACGCTCAGGGCCAGCTGGGGAATCTGGAACTCCCTGCTGGCTGCTTCGGCCCCCACGGCATCGGCACGCTCGCGCGCCCGGCCGATCATCTCGAAGGTGCGGACCATGGCCGCCACTTCCTGGTCGTTGCGGACGAACTGCAGGCCATCGATATCGGTGCCGGCATCCGGGGCGCCCTTGCCCCACGCGGGCACGGCATGACCGTCTGCGACTTCCTTCGCAGGTAAAGCCGTGGCGTGCGCCGGCGATGACGCTGGCCGTGAGGCAACGATACGGACACGATCATCCGTTACGACATGGCCAAAGGGTGGCTTGACCGTTGGCTGCTGTGCAGGCAAGTCTGTCTCGGCACCAACCATGGGGCCTGCAGCATCGACCATGACGGTCGTGGCGAAATGAGGGGTCGACATTGCTCCGGACTCCATGGAAGCCCCAGCCCCACTCAGAACGGCTTGAACGACCGCCCCAGCACCACCACCGAATGGCCTACCGGGGCGTTTTCCGGTGCACCGGCATCGGCCTCCCGGGACTCGGCCGTGATCCAGGCTGCTGCCTCGGGACGCGGATCGACGACGATGATCTCGTAGGCCTTCGGCCCCCACACCCAGAACGCCCGCTGCACGGTGCGGCCCTTGTCGTCGGTGGAAACGATGCCGATGCCCGGATGGCCGTTGAAGTCGGCGTTGATCATGTCGGCCGACAGCAGGGCAACCTCGTTGGTGGCCCGCAGGTCACGCTCGATGAACTCCACGAAACGGCCGTCTTCCAGCGGGTAGAAGCGGCTGACCTCGGTCCAGCCACCGTTTTTCAGCACACCATGGGGCAGTACGGCTGTGGGTGGACGGAACGGCGTGGCAGCCATCCGGTGCGACAGCGACACGCACCGTTCGTTCAGCACCATGCCGGGCACCCCGGCGGCCTCGGCGGCTGCCTTGATCCCGGCATCCGACCCGGCCTTGCCCACCACACGGTCGATGGCCTCGAAGATTTTCAGCAGGCGGGCCGACTGGCCGTCTTCCGGCACGATGAAGCTGATGCTGTCGGCTGCCCGCTTGAAGGCCGGCTTGTCCTGGGTGCCCGAGGCATCGGGGGCGGCCACGACACGGGCCAGGTCACCGCGGATCACCTCCCCGAAGGCCGGCGTGACCTGGGGGGCCTTTGCCGCCTCCGAAGCCGCATCGACGATGCGCACCCCGGGGCATCGCTGTCTCGCCCGATGGCAAGCAGGCAGCCATCAGCAACGTGATGTCGCGTACCGTCAGTTTCTTCGACATCAGCGCACTGGCCAATGACGAGCCCCGGGCCATCCTGCCCGCCACGGCCACCGGCACGCTGAAAAGCGCCGAGCGGATGCCAGCCCAGCTGAAACGCGGCAAGGAGCTCTTCCACGACGCCCGCGACCCGCGTCTGGCACGCGACCGCTACATGAGCTGCGCCAGCTGCCACAGCGAGGGCTACGGCGATGGCCGTGTCTGGGACATGAGCAGCCTAGGTGAAGGCCTGCGCAAGACCCTCTCGCTGCAGGGCCATGGCGGCAAGAAGGCCCGCCTGCACTGGAGCGGCAACTTCGACGAGGTGCAGGACTTCGAGCAGCAGATCCGTGCGCTGGGCGGCGGCAGCGGGCTGATGCCCATCGGCAGCTTCGAGCTGAACGGCCGCAACCTGCCGCTGGGCACCCCCAAGGCGGGCCAGTCAGACGACCTGGACGCCCTGGCCGCCTATGTGAACAGCCTGAACCGCTATGCCCCCAGCCCCTACCGCAACAGCGACCGCAGCCTGACGGCCAGCGCAAAAGCCGGCGAATCTCTGTTTTCCAGCAAGGGCTGCTCCACCTGCCACAGCAATGCCGACCTGGGGGGTGACGGGCTGACCCGTCACGACATCGGCACGCTGAAGCCGGCCAGCGGCAAGGTACAGGGCGAAGCGCTGACCGGCCTGGTCGCCCCCGGCCTGCGCGACGCCTGGTACACCGCCCCCTACCTGCACGACGGCTCCGCCGAGACGCTGGAAGCCGCCATCCAGGCGCATAACACCAACACCTTCACGGCCGCGGAACTGAGCAGCCTGGCCGCCTACATCCGCCAGATCGGCAACGGACAGTAAGGCACAGACCCAACACGGCCCCAAACTGCGGTAGACATGAAAATGGCCCCGACAGGGGCCATTTCCGTTTGGAGCGAATCTGCCGCCAGGGCTGGCGGCAGCTGCCGGAAGAAGATCAGGCCTCGCCTTCGCGGCTGGCGCGACGACGCTCGTGCTCCTTCAGGTGACGCTTGCGCAGGCGGATGCTCTTGGGCGTGATTTCCACCAGCTCGTCCTCGGCGATGAATTCCACGGCCTTCTCCAGCGTCAGCTCGATGGGCGGCGTCAGGTTGATGGCCTCGTCCTTGCCCGAAGCACGCACGTTGGTCAGCTTCTTCTCGCGGATCGGGTTGACCACCAGATCATTGTCACGCGTATGAATGCCGATGATCATGCCCTCGTACAGCGCATCGTTGGGCTTGACGAACATCCGGCCCCGGTCCTGCAGCTTCCAGAGCGCATAGGCCACGGCCGCCCCGTCATCCTGCGAGATCAGCACGCCCTGGCGGCGACCCTCGATCTCGCCCGCCCACGGGCCGTATTCCTCGAAGACGTGACTCATGATGCCGGTACCGCGCGTCATGTTCAGGAACTCGTTCTGGAAGCCGATCAGGCCACGGGCCGGCACCCGGTATTCCAGACGCACCCGGCCCTTGCCGTCCGGCTCCATGTTCTGCAGCTCGCCACGGCGCCGACCCAGCGCCTCCATCACGGCGCCCTGGTGCTCTTCCTCCAGGTCCATCGTCAGCGCCTCGTAGGGCTCCTGACGCTCGCCGTCCACCACCTGCAGACGCGGCTTGGGTCGCGACACCGCCAGCTCGTAGCCCTCACGACGCATGTTCTCCAGCAGGATGGTCAGGTGCAGCTGGCCACGCCCCGACACCACGAAAGTGTCGGCATCTTCGGTGAACTCCACGCGCAGCGCCACGTTGGCCTGCAGCTCGCGCTCCAGACGCTCGCGGATCTGGCGGCTGGTGACGTACTTGCCCTCGCGGCCGGCCAGCGGCGAGGTGTTGACCAGAAACTCCATGGTCAGCGTGGGTTCGTCGATGCGCAGCAGCGGCAGCGGATCGGGGTTGCCGATCTTGCACAGCGTGGAGCCGATGTCGATGTTCTCGATGCCGTTGATGGCCACGATGTCGCCGGCCTGAGCGAAAGGCACCACCTCGCGCTCCAGACCTCGGAAGCGCAGCACCTGGTTCACCTTCACCGTAACCGGTGCCTTCTCGTCACCGTGCATCAGCAGCACCGATTCACCACCGCGCAGCGTGCCACGGTTGATGCGGCCAATGCCGATACGGCCCACATAGCTGGAATAGTCCAGCGCTGAGATCTGGAACTGCAGCGGGCCGTCCGGATCGTCAGCCCGGGCCGGCACGCGGGACAGGATAGCGTCAAAGAGCGGCGCCATGCTGGGGTTCTCGGCCGCGGCGGCAGCCTCGGCCTCTTCCACTTCGTTCACCGCATAGCCCGCCAGCGCCGAGGCGTAGATCACCGGGAAGTCCAGCTGCTCTTCGGTGGCACCCAGCCTGTCGAACAGGTCAAAGGTCTGGTCCACCACCCAGTGCGGCCGGGCACCGGGACGGTCAATCTTGTTGACCACCACGATGGGGCGCAGGCCCAGCGCCAGCGCCTTGCGTGTCACGAAGCGGGTCTGCGGCATCGGGCCGTCCATGGCGTCCACCAGCAGCAGGACACCGTCCACCATCGACAGCGCACGCTCCACCTCGCCACCGAAGTCCGCGTGTCCCGGGGTGTCGACAATGTTGATCCGCGTGCCCTTGTACTCGACCGCGCAGTTCTTGGCCAGAATGGTGATGCCCCGCTCGCGCTCCAGGTCGTTGGAGTCCATCACCCGCTCGTTGACCTGCTGGTTGGCCCGGAACGTGCCGGACTGACGCAGCAGCTGATCCACCAGCGTGGTCTTGCCGTGGTCGACGTGCGCGATGATCGCAATGTTGCGGATCGGCTGGGTTGTAGATGTGTTGGTGTCAGACACGCTCAGTCTCGAATCGAATCAAAAAGGGCAACCGGGGTTGCGTTTCGTAAAGTCCTTGCGGCACGGATATCCCGTCCCTGTCGGGGAGACCCGGCCGGCTCGGCATGTTGTTCAGTCAGTCACGATCAATCAGGCACGATGACCCGCAGCGGTGCCAGACGCACGCTGCCATCGGGCTGGGGGACCTGGCGGGCCAATCCGGTCAGCCGCCCGGCATGCAGCACCGCCACCTGCCCCTCCGGGGCGTCAATGGCGGGCCCGGTGGGCAACGGCGACGAGAGATCGGCATTCGGGTTCGTTGGGGTCTGCCAGGGCACTGCCTGGCCCTGCGCAAAGCGTCTGGCCTGCTCATCCGTCAGCGCGGCCTGCGGCCATCCCGCCACCAGTGCCAGCAGCCCATGCAGATGGGACTGCGCCGCCGTCGGCCCCTCGGCCAGCAAGGCATCCAGCGTCACCGCATCCTGCACGCGGTACTGGCCAACGCGAGTACGCCTCAGACCGCTCAGATGGGCACCGCACCCCAGGGCTGCGCCCAGGTCGCGAGCAATGGAACGGATGTAGGTGCCGCTGCCGCATTCGATGCGCAGACGCGCGCGCTCACCGTCAAAATCCAGCAACTCGATGACATCGACCCGCACCTCGCGGGGCTGGGCCGCCACCGGGGCGCCCTCGCGGGCATGGCGGTACATCGCCTTGCCGCCCACCTTCAGAGCCGAATACACCGGCGGCACCTGCTGGATGACGCCCATGAAGCGCGGCAGCGCTGCCAGCAGCGCCTCACGCGTGGGGCGTGCGTCCGAGCGGGAAATCACCTCGCCTTCCACATCATCGGTGGCCGTGGTGATGCCGAAGCAGACCTCGGCCTCGTAGGCCTTGTCATGCGTGAGTGCTGCGCCTGCCAGCTTGCAGGCCTCGCCGAACATCAGTGGCAGCACCCCGCTGGCCATCGGGTCCAGCGTTCCTCCGTGACCGGCCTTGTCCGCGCCCAGCAGGCGCTTCACCTTCTGCAAGGCCGTGTTGGAAGACAGGCCCAGCGGCTTGTCGAGCAGCAGCAGTCCGTGGACCTTCAAGCGCGGTGCGTCCGGTCAGTCGTCATGGCGCGCAGCGCCAACAGGGGCAGACACCTGGCCTGCCGTTGCAGGGGAGGCACTGGCCAATGCGCCATCGGGCCGCTCGGCCGAGCCTTCCCCGGTGTCCGTCGAAGCGTCACCCGGATCATCGGCAGCCCGCCGCGAGTTGGCCTCGTCGATGAGCCGCCCCATCTCGATGCCGCGCTGGGCGGAAGCATCATGCACGAAGTGCAGCTCGGGCGTGGTATGGATACGCACCCGGCGACCGATGAGCGAGCGCAGAAAGCCCGACGCCGCCCGCAGGCCACGCAGCGTCTCGGCCACCCGTTCATCATCATCGGGCAGCACCGAGAAATGCACGGTGGCATGCGCATAGTCGGGCGTCAGATCCACACCCGTCACCGTCACCAGACCCAGCCGGGGATCCTTCACCTCGGTGCGGATCAGCTCAGCAATTTCCTGGTGCAACAGCTCGGTCACGCGCAACGCCCGCCCGGGCGTTGCTCCTGGTCTACGTTTCATGGTGCCTCAGTCCGCTGCAGAGGCGCCCGCGGCGGAAGCCAGCGTCCGGGCCACTTCCTTGACCTCGAAGACCTCCAGCTGGTCGCCTTCCTGGATGTCGCTGTAGTTGTGCAGCGTGATACCGCACTCGAAGCCAGCCTTGACTTCCTTGGCGTCATCCTTGAAGCGCTTGAGCGACTCGATGCGACCCGTCCAGATGACGGTGGAGTCGCGCAGCAGGCGGACTTCGGAATCGCGACGCACCAGACCTTCGGTGACGTAGCAGCCAGCCACCGTGCCCACCTTCGTGACACGGAAGACCTGCCGGATCTCGACCATGCCCAGCATCGTCTCGCGCTTCTCGGGCGACAGCATGCCTTCCATCGCCGACTTCACATCGTCCACGGCGTCGTAGATGATGTTGTAGTAGCGCAGGTCGATGCCGTTGGTCTCGGCCATGCGCCGTGCCGGCTGGTCTGCCCGCACGTTGAAGCCAATGACCACCGCCTTCGAGGCGATCGCCAGGTTGATGTCGCTCTCGGTGATACCACCGACCTGAGCGTGCACGATCTGCACCTTGATCTCGGCATTGCTGAGCTTGAGCAGCGCGTGCGCCAGTGCTTCCTGCGAACCCTGCACGTCGGCCTTGATGATCAGCGGCAGGGTCTGCACCTCGCCTTCGCCGATCTGGTCGAACATGTTCTCGAGCTTGGCGGCCTGCTGGCGTGCCAGCTTCACGTCGCGGAACTTGCCCTGACGGAACAGCGCGATCTCGCGGGCCTTGCGTTCGTCGGCCAGGGCAATCAGCTCCTCGCCGGCCTGCGGCACATCGTTCAGACCCTGGATCTCGACCGGGATGGACGGCGTGGCCGAAGCGGCATTCTTGCCGGACTCGTCCATCATCGCACGCACCCGGCCCCAGGTGGAACCCACCAGCACCGTGTCACCACGCGACAGCGTACCCGACTGCACCAGCACGGTGGCCACCGGACCACGGCCCTTGTCCAGCCGTGCCTCGATCACCAGACCGCGTGCCGGCGCCTTCTCGGGCGCACGCAGCTCCAGGATCTCGGCCTGCAGCAGCACATTCTCCAGCAGGTCGTCGATGCCCTGGCCGGTCTTGGCCGACACGCCCACGAAGGGCACGTCACCGCCGTACTCCTCGGGCACCACGCTCTGCGCCACCAGCTCCTGGCGAACGCGATCGGGGTTGGCCTCGGGCTTGTCGATCTTGGTGATGGCCACCACTAGCGGCACCTCGGCCGCCCGGGCGTGCGAGATCGCCTCGATCGTCTGCGGCATCACGCCGTCGTCGGCCGCCACCACCAGAATCACGATATCGGTGGCCTTGGCACCCCGCGCACGCATCGCCGTGAAGGCCGCGTGACCCGGGGTATCGAGGAACGTGACCACGCCGCGCGGCGTCTTCACATGATAGGCACCGATGTGCTGGGTAATGCCACCGGCCTCGCCAGACGCCACCTTGGTGCGCCGCAGGTAGTCCAGCAGCGAGGTCTTGCCGTGGTCGACGTGACCCATCACGGTCACGACCGGCGGCCGCGGCACGGCCGGACCCACGTCCTCGGCTGCCACTTCGTCCAGCATCGCCTCCGGATCATCCAGCTTGGCGGCGATGGCGGTGTGGCCCATTTCCTCCACCAGAATCATGGCGGTTTCCTGGTCCAGCACCTGGTTGATGGTCACCATCTGACCCAGCTTCATCAGCTGCTTGATCACCTCGGTGGCCTTCACGGCCATCTTGTGGGCCAGATCGGCCACCGTGATGGTCTCGGGCACATGAACTTCACGCACGATCGGCGTCTCGGGCTGCTGCGCCTGGGCAAAGCCGCCACGGCGATCGCGGTCATTGCCACGACGCGGACCACGCGTGCGCCAGCCCGTGCCGGTACCGCTGCCCGCATTGCTGTCGTTGCGTCCGCCCTTGGTCGGACGGCGCTTGCGGGAAGCGTCATCCTGCCAGGACGACGAAAGCTTCTCGGACTTGACGTGCTTGTTGCGGCCACCACCACCGGCGTTCTCGGCCGGTGCAGGCGCAGCCTGCTGGCCCGACGGACGATGCAGCGTGCCACTACGACGGTCCTTGGCCGCACCGGCAGCAGGTGCCGGCTGCGCAGCCGGAGGAGCCGGCGGCGGCGGGGGCGGCGGCGGACGCCGGCTGGCTTCCAGCAGGCGGTTGATTGCGGCTACCTCGGCCTCGGCGCGGCGACGCGCCGCTGCAGTGGCATCAGCCTCTTCCTTGGCCTTGCGGGCTGCAGCGGCGGCCTCTTCGGCCGCCACGCGGGCAGCTTCCTGCTTGGCCGCGCGCTCGGCCGCCTCGGCAGCAGCTTTCTCCTCGGCCTGCTTGCGTTCCTGGTCGCGTGCAGCAGCCGAAGCGGCTGCGGCGGCCCCCGCTTCCTCGCGCATCTTGCGCTGCATGGCCCGAGCAGCCTCGGCCTCGCGCTCGGCGTCGGCCTGCATCTTCGCCAGACGCTCCTGTTCGGCACGTGCGGCTTCCTCGCGGCGGCTGGCCTCGGCCATCGCTTCGTTCTCGCGCTGGCGATCACGCTCCAGTCGCGCGGTCTTCTCGCGCAGCTCGCGAGCCTGACGCTCCATCAGTTCCTTCTGCCGACGAGCCTCTTCCTCCCGCAGTCGACGCTGTTCCTCGTCGATGACCGAGTTGGCCGATTTCACCGGCGGCGGAGGAGCCACCGGCGTGGCAACCGGTTCCGGCGCTGCCGCTGCCGGGGCATTGCCCGGAGTGCCGTCACGCTTCACGAACGTGCGCTTGCGACGGACCTCCACCTGGATGGTGCGTGCCTTGCCCGTGGAGTCGGCCTGCTTGATCTCGGAGGTCTGCTTGCGCACCACCGTGATCTTCTGACGCCGGGGGGCATTCTCTCCCCCTCCGCCATGCGACGCCCGCAAGGCCGACAGCAACCGCTCCTTGTCCGCTTCGGACAGCGGATCCGAGGGGTTCTTCTTGTCGACACCCGCTGCGCGCAACTGTTCCAGAAGCACCTCTGCAGGTACTCGCAATTCCGCCGCAAATGTCTCAACGTTCGTACTGGCCATGTGTCCTTCCGCTACTACCGATTCAGTGTGTGCGTCACCTGCGATCGTCACCCCCGACCGACGCGGGATCCAGGGGCGACATCGACATCACGCACCGCCTTCCTCGACGAACCAGTGCTCGCGAGCCTTCAGGATCAGTGCCTTGGCCCGCTCCTCGTCGAGTTCGGTGATTTCGATCAATTCGTCCACCGCCAGCTCGGCCAGATCGTCGCGGGTGCGGACATTGGCCTCGGCCAGCTTCACGGCCAGCTCGCGGTCCATGCCCTCCAGCGACAGCAGGTCGTCGGCGGTCTCGTTCAGTTTCTCTTCGGTGGCAATTGCCTGGGTGAGCAGCGCATTGCGAGCCCGCTCGCGCAGCTCGTTGACCGTGTCCTCGTCGAAGGCCTCGATCTCGAGCATCTCGTTGAGCGGCACGTAGGCAATCTCTTCCAGGCTGGTGAAGCCCTCGTCGATCAGGATGTCGGCCACTTCGGCATCCACATCCAGGCGCTCCATGAAGACGCCGCGGATCGCAGCCCGCTCGTCTTCCTGCTTCTTCTCGCTTTCCTCGGCCGACATCAGGTTGATCTGCCAGCCGGTCAGTTCGGACGCCAGGCGCACGTTGCGACCGCCCGTGCCGATGGCCAGCGCCAGATTGTCCTCGTCCACCACCACGTCCATGACGTGACGCTCCTCGTCCACCAGGATGGAGGAGACGTTGGCGGGCGCCAGCGCACCGATCACGAACTGCGCCGGATCCTCGGACCACAGCACGATGTCGACCCGCTCACCGGCCAGTTCCTGCGTCACGGCCTGCACGCGCGAACCCCGCACGCCCACGCAGGTGCCGATCGGATCGACCCGGCTGTCGGTGGCGTGCACGGCGATCTTGGCGCGCACACCTGGATCACGCGCGGCAGCGCGGATCTGCAGCAGCCCCTGCTCGATCTCGGGCACTTCCAGCTCGAAGAGCTTCATGATGAACTCGGGCGCCGTGCGTGACAGGAAGAGCTGCGGCCCACGACCCTCGCGGTTGATGCGGGACACCCAGGCCCGCACGCGGTCACCGTTGCGCAGGTTCTCCTTCGGGATCATCTGGTCACGCGGCAGACGGGCCTCGATGCGACCCGACTCGATGATGGCGCCTTCGCGATCGACACGCTTGATGGTGCCCGACAGCAGCGAATCACCCCGGGAGAGGAAGTCGTTGATGATCTGCTCACGCTCGGCATCACGGATCTTCTGCAGGATGACCTGCTTGGCGGCCTGCGCACCGATGCGACCGAACTCGATCTCTTCCAGCTCTTCCTCGATAAAGTCCTCGAGCTGGATGTCCGGATCCTGCTTGCGGGCCTCGGTCAGGATGATCTGCAGATCGTGGTCGTCCAGCTCGCCGTCGGGCACCACCTGCCAGCGACGGAAGCCACGGTAGCTGCCATCCTCGCGGCTGATCGCCACGCGGATGTCCACCTCGTCCTTGTAACGCTTTTTCATTGCCGACGCGAGCGCACTCTCCAGTGCGGCAAACACGACGTCGCGCGGAACATTCTTCTCGCGCGCCAGCGCATCGACCATCAGCAACAATTCACGTCCCTGCATAACCACTCCCTAGAAAACCGGCTTCGGCACCAGCCGAGCCCGATCCACTTGCTCAAATCCAAACCGCAGCCAGCGCACATCGGCCGTCTGCAACGCGGCTTCCACCGGATCGGCAGGCACGGGCCGCGCCTTCGGCGGCCGACGACCGGGCACCCCCCGGTTGCGCCCCGGACGGGCGTTGTCCGCCGGCTTCTCGCGCCAGGCCAGCAGCCAGTCGCTTTCGGCCGGCGCAGCGCCTCCGGCCTGCACCACCTCGGGCAGCGCAGCATCCGGACCCAGCAGCTCACGCACCCGCGCCAGCGCCGTCTCTGCCGACAGCAGCACACCCTCGAAGATGCGGCGACCGTCCTGCGGCATGCGCAGCCAGAGCTTCACCTCGTCACCCGTGAAACGGGCAAAATCCTGTGGACGACGCAGCCGTCGGTCCAGCCCCGGCGAGGAAATCTCCAGCCGGTCATAATCCACATCTTCCACCAGGAACAGGTGCGAGAGCTGCTCGCTCACCCGTTCGCAGTCATCCAGCGTGATGGGCTGCGCATGATCGACATTCTCGATGGTGATGCGCAGCAGGCCACCGGCGGCGAATTCCACGTCCACCACTTCGTAGCCCATGCCCGACACCACGGGATCGACCATCGATTCGACGTTGCTGACTGTTGCCGGAGTGCTTCCCACCTGTTGACCCTACCCTGCCGCACCTGCGCGACCGATTTTCCAGACTGCCGCCCGTGCATGCCGGTGCACGCACGAACAGCCAGAATTGCTGCGCCCGCC
>ERZ772993.101-NODE-101-length-43908-cov-8.722117_pt1 | contig 43908 bp, 56 predicted proteins | sample MGYA00580670_ERZ772993 | MGnify/ENA primary metagenome ERZ772993 (study PRJEB29015, sample SAMEA2737936) | human oral metagenome | biome: human oral; feature: human-associated habitat; material: dental | place: China | collected 2136 ... | reverse complement strand
TTTTTTAATATATATATGAGTATAGGGTTTTTTTTGTCCACCCTCATCCAAGGATACCCCTTCCACTACAATACGTGTGACACCCCTTGTCGCAATCTACGCATATAATGATAAGAAGGATAGAAACAAGCCTATCCCTTCTTATAGGCTTACCCAGAGGAGCACACCATGCGTGAGTCACAATTCCAAGCACAGCTCATCAAGAAGCTGAACAAGATGCTGCCGGGGATCATCATTCTTAAAAATGACCCCAACTACATTCAAGGTATACCCGATCTGATTCTTCTCTACAAGAATCGATGGGCGGCCCTTGAGGTGAAGCGAGGCGCCACTGCCTCAGTCCGTCCGAATCAAGCACACTATGTTCGGACCATGCATGCGATGTCGTATGCCGCATTCATCTACCCTGAGAACGAGAGCGAGATCCTCAGTGAAGTTCAACAATCACTCACAGCTTAATGGAGCCCACGCATTCCTTTCCGCCAGTAAGTATCACTGGCTCAACTACTCTCCCGACAAACTGATCGAGACCTTCCGAACCGCCCAGGCTGCCGCAAAGGGTACCCGTCTTCACGAGCTCGCCGCTGAGCACATTCGGTTGAAGATGCGTATGCCTCGAAACAAGGTGACATTCAACAACTATGTTAACGATGCTATTGGGTTTCGGATGGAGCCAGAGCAAGTCCTGTTTTACTCGGTCAACTGCTTTGGCACTGCTGACGCTATCTCCTTTGACAAGGGCCTGCTTCGCATCCACGATCTGAAGACTGGCGTTCACCCCGCCAAGATTGATCAGCTCATGATCTACGCGGCGCTCTTCTGCCTCGAGTATGATGAGCGTCCTGGGGCTATCAACTACGAGCTCCGTATCTACCAGAATGATGATATTCAGGTAGCAAACCCGGAGGGCGACGATATCGCCCCGATTATGGACACCATCATCCAATTCGACAAGCTGATCGAGAAGATCAAGGAAGAGGAGGCCTAATGGATCTCGCCCACTATGGTGTTAAGCGCCGTTCCGGGCGCTATCCTTGGGGTTCTGGTCAGGACCCGCACCAGCACTCTGGTGACCTGCTTTCCACCATCAAGGACCTCAAGGCGAAGGGTCTCAGCGAGACTGAGATCGCCAAGGGCCTTGGAATGACCACCACCCAGCTTCGAGCCCAGAAGTCCATTGCTAAGAACGAGAAGCGTAAGGCTGACGTTGCGATGGTGGCCCGGCTCAAGGAGAAGGGGATGTCCAACACGGCCATTGGTCGTCGTATGGGCATCAACGAGTCCTCCGTTCGAGCGCTTTTAGACCCCACCCTCAAAGAAAGGGCGGGGAGTACTGAGGCGCTTGCTAAGGAGCTCAAGAAGCAGGTCGGCAAGGACGGTCTTCTTGACGTCGGACTCGGCGTTGAGGTCAACATGGGTGTTACGAGCACCAAGATGAAGACTGCAACTGCCATGCTCGAGGCTGAGGGCTATCACGTCCACAAGGTGAAGGTCCAGCAGCAGACTACTGGCAAGTTCACCGAAATGAAGGTCCTGGTCCCTCCGGGCATGGACTACAAGACGGTTCTGGCCAAGCGGGGCGAAATTAAAGCCCCCGGTGTCAACATTGAGGACCGGGGTCGTACCGTGTACGGTATTGAGAAGCCCACTGCAGTTTCCAGCAAGCGACTCAAGGTTCGCTATGGAAATGAGGGTGGTACCGATATGGATGGAGTCATCGAACTTCGACGTAATGTTAAGGATCTGTCTCTTGGCGGATCTAACTACGCTCAGGTCCGTATCTCCATCGATGGTACCCACTTCCTTAAGGGCATGGCTATGTATTCGGATGATCTTCCTAAGGGATATGACATCCGATTCAACACCAACAAGAAGCCCACTGGTAACAAGTTGGACGCCCTTAAGCCGATGAAGGATGATCCGGCCAACCCCTTCGGTGCCGTGATTCGTAGACAGATGCACTACGAATCGAACGGTAAGAAGAAGCTTAGCGCCATCAACATCGTCAACGACGAAGGCACTTGGGGTGATTGGTCGAAGACTTTGAGCTCCCAGTTCTTATCAAAGCAGCCGGTGTCTCTTGCTAAGCAGCAGCTTAAGGCAGCCAGAGATAAGCGCAAGGCTGAGTTCGAAGAGATCATGGCGCTTACGAATCCCTCCGTCAAGAAGAAGCTGCTGCAGTCTTTCGCCGACTCAGTTGATTCTGACGCTGTGGATCTGAAGGCTGCCGCTCTTCCTCGACAGGCCAGCCAAGTCATCCTTCCCGTCCCAAAGATGAAGCCCACGGAGGTTTACGCCCCCAACTTCAAACATGGGGAGAAGGTTGTTCTGGTTCGTCACCCTCACGGTGGACGATTCGAGATCCCGGAACTGACAGTCAACAATAAAAACCCCCATGCTAGAAAAACAATAGGGACTAAGGTTAAGGATGCCATCGGTATCCATCCTAAGGTCGCCGAGCGTTTGTCTGGTGCGGACTTTGATGGTGATTCAGTTCTGTGTATTCCGAACAATAGCGGAAAGGTCAAGACCTCACCTGCTCTTAAAGGGCTGAATGGTTTCGATCCCAAAGCTATGTATCCGGAATACCCTGGGATGAAGCTTATGACTTCTAAGCAGACACAGCTGAAGATGGGTGAGGTATCGAATCTGATTACCGACATGACCATCAAAGGCGCCACCCAGTCTGAGATTGCCCGTGCTGTTCGACACTCTATGGTTGTGATTGATGCTGAGAAGCACCATCTCAATTACAAGCAGTCTGAGATTGACAACGGTATCGCAGCACTCAAGAAGAAGTACCAGGGTCGAGCAAATGCTGGAGCATCCACTCTGATCTCTCGTGCTTCTTCTAAGGTCTATGTCCCTGATCGAAAGCCCCGGTCTGCTTCAAAGGGTGGGGGTATCGATAAGAAGACAGGTCGAAAGGTTTGGGAGGAAACCGGAAAGACCTACAAGAAACCCGTCTTCGGTGAAGATGGGGAGACCATTGTAGGATGGAAAACAGAGAAGAGTATTCTCAAATCCAAGAAGCTGGCAGAGACAAATGATGCATTCTCTCTGGTTTCTAAGGATGGGAGTACCATTGAAACAGTGTATGCCAACCATGCTAATGAGCTGAAGGCCATGGCCAATGAAGCTCGGAAGGCTACGCTTTCAATCCCCTCTGTCCGAAAGAACCCCCAGGCCGCTAAGACCTATGCCCCTGAAGTTAAGTCCCTCAAGGCCAAAGTAAACGAGGCCCTCCGGAATAAACCCAGGGAAAGACAGGCACAGGTCCTGGCTGATGCGGTTGTCAGGGCTAAGAAGCAGGCTGATCCAACCTTAGCCAAAGACAAGGAACGCCTCAAAAAGGTACGCCGCCAGGCTTTAGCCGAGGCCCGTTCAAGAACGGGGGCTGGTAAGAAGCCTTTCTCTATCACACCACAAGAGTGGCGAGCTATCCAGGAAGGTGCTGTCTCACAGGCTGCTCTGAACAAGGTTCTTGAGCTTGCTGATGAATCAGTAGTTAGGGAACTAGCTACACCTAGGGCACAGCCTAAGATCTCATCCAGCATGGTGTCCAGGGCCAAGGCTATGAGTAGTAGAGGTAAGACTGCTGCCGAGATTGCTGAAGCTTTGGGAATCTCAACAACTTCTGTACACCGTGCTCTAGAGGAGGGCTGACCACACCATGGTACACACCCTCTCACAGGGCCTCTCTGAGGAGGTCTACTATGGCTAGGATGCTGTCCACAGTGGACAATCCTTACGATCCAAGAACTTCATGGGACGAATGGTTTGCTTTTGACACTGCCCACGGCTACGGCACCTGTGGCCTCCTGGCCAGGCTGTGCACATCAAGCGATTCGTTAAGTGAAGAACTTGAAATCGAAGAAATTGAAAATGCAATTGATCGAATTCTCAATCTTGATGGAACAAATTTCTATCAAACTTTTGAGATCGATGATTGAAAAATAAAAATTTCTTCGTCGACCCGGGGGAGGGGGGTCTCGCATTTAGGCCCCCCACCCTCATCGCCGCCCCCTCCATATTTTCCCCGGAGGGATATTTGGAAAGCCAATTGGGGACTAGGTTCTAGGGCCCACAGGAAGTTTCTCGTGTGCTCCTTTCTTCCTGCTGGTCTCGCTCACAACGGGCCCTAGAATCTAGCCCTCAATTGGCCCCAAACGCCCTCTATCTAAGGAGCAACTATGGGTAAAAGGGCCGCAACACCCTCTAAACCCGCTCGAACTGTGGAACAACGAGAGGCGCAGATGATCAATCTCGCGCTTGAGCTCGCTGAGAAGCAGCTTCGGGAGGGTACAGCACCGGCAACCACGGTGAACCACTACCTCAAGCTCGCCTCCACAAGAGAACAGCTGGAGGTAGAGAAGCTGAGGAATGAAACAGCACTCCTCGAGGCAAAGAAGACGGCGCTCGTCAGCGCTGAGCAAGCCGAGAAGATTGCCAAAGAAGCCATCGAAGCCTTCCGTACATACTCTGGAGCGGGAGATGTTACGAACGTATACTGAACTGGCGCGCCTCGAGACCTTTGAGGAGCGGTTTGACTACCTGGCTCTCACCGGGCAAGTCGGTACAGCCACGTTTGGCTTCGATCGTTACCTGAACCAACGATTCTACACCTCGACGGAGTGGAAGAAGGTCAGGAACTTTGTTCTGGCTCGAGATGAAGCCTGTGACCTCGGGATCGAGGGACTTGACATCAGATACATGCCGCTAATCCACCACATGAATCCGATTCAGCCCAGAGATCTCGAGGAATTCAATCCAGACATCCTCGAGCCAGAGTTTCTCATTACTACAACCAAGAATACCCACAACGCGATACACTTCGGAGACCGATCGAGGTTGACACCACGAGTTGTTGAGCGTCGACCGAATGATCAAGCTCCCTGGAGGATCTAATGGGAACCATTCTTGAAGATACTAAGAAGGCAATCGGCATTATGCCGGGGTATGATGTCTTCGACGACCAGATCCTGATGCACATCAACACTGCGCGGATGGATCTCGCACAATTGGGGCCAAAATGCGATACCCCGATTGAGAAAGATACTGCTTGGACCGTATTCGACCAGATTGACGACGAAGCAGCTATCAAGTCTTACATCGCCATGAAGGTTAAGCTGTTCTTCGATCCACCGGGGAACTCCTTCTTGGTATCGGCCTACCAGAAGCTGATCGAGGAGGCAGCATGGCGACTGATTTATCAGACCGAGGGGAAGCAGAGGTAGAAGACCTCATTCACCACGGCGTAAAAGGCCAGAAATGGGGCGTCATTCGAAAGAAGGCGTCTGCTGGCCGTGCCGCTACGGCAAGAGCCCTTAAGAAGACTGGACGATTCACTGTCGATGCCTCTCGAAAGACGGCATCTGGTGTCCGAAAGGCTAAGCAGGCCCATGACCAGCGAGTTGCCGGAAAGAAGCAGGCAAAGGCCGACGCCAAGGCCCGAAAGAAGTTCGCAAACCGCGGATATAAGAAGATCAGCGACACCGAGCTCCAGTCTCGAATTAAGCGGCTGGAGCAAGAGAAACGCTATCGGGAGCTCAAGGCCGATCGCCACCTGGTTCGAGGTCGTGAGGTCACTCGGTCGATCCTCGAGAACTCTCTGACCAAGGCTGGCACCTACGCCGCTACAAAGGCGATGAAGACCGCCTTTGATAAGTCGTTCGATCCAGGCAAGACTGGTAAGTCCGCTGGCGAAACCCTGAAGAAGGCGGCTGAGAAGGCCAAGGAAGCAGCTGAGGCTGCCTCAGTTGTCGCCGAAGAGGCTAAGGCTGAGTATCGGTCAACTGGTGGTCCCACCAAGGTAAAGTCTCCGACTCTTCCTAAGAGTAAGACACCTAAGCAGATCGAGAAGCCTAAGTCGTACAAGCAGACTAAGCCCTCGCCGAAGAAGAAGCGGTACCCTCGTAACCCGGGGAGCACTGCTAAGTAATGCTCTCGAACACCGCAGTACCAAAATACTACGGGCAGTTCCGAGATGCAGTCGTCCGAGGCGAGATTCCGGTATGCGAAGAGATCTCATGTGAGATGAATCGCATCGATTCTCTGATAGCCAACCCGGAATACTACTACGATGACAAAGCTGTAGAGGGCTTTATCGCGTACTGCGAGAACGAGCTCACGCTGTCCGACGGAGCCGACCTCCACCTGCTAGACAGCTTCAAGCTCTGGGCCGAACAGCTCCTTGGCTGGTACTACTTCGAGGATCGTCAGGTCTTCGTCCCATATGAGGATGGAGTCGGCGGTCGATACGAGACCAAAACAGTAAAGAAGCGCCTCACGATCAAACAGTATCTCATCGTTGCTCGTGGAGCAGCGAAGTCGATGTATATGTCTCTCATCCAGAACTACTTCATGGTGATTGACACTACTACGACACATCAGATCGCTACGGCTCCGACCATGAAGCAGGCCGAAGAGGTGATGGGTCCATTCCGGACTGCCATCACTCGAGCAAGAGGTCCGCTGTACAAGTTCCTTACTGAGGGATCCATTCAAAATACAACTGGTGCGAGGGCTAACCGCCAGAAGCTGGTTGCAACTAAGAAGGGCGTCGAGAACTTCCTGACTGGATCTCTACTAGAGGTCCGACCTATGTCTATCGACAAGCTACAGGGTCTTCGACCTAAGGTTTGTACGGTGGATGAGTGGTTGTCAGGAGACATTCGAGAGGATGTCGTCGGTGCTCTTGAACAGGGTGCCTCAAAGATCGATGATCCGGTCATTCTGGCCGTCTCATCCGAGGGAACCATCCGCAATGCGGTGGGTGACACCATGAAGATGGAGTTGCTCAAAATCCTGAAGGGCGAATATATCGCCCCTCACATCTCAATCTTCTACTACCGCCTTGACGACATCAAGGAAGTAGCAGATCCTGCTATGTGGGTGAAAGCCCAGCCGAACATCGGCATCACTGTCTCTTATGATCGGTACCAGCAGGACGTCGAGCGAATGGAACAAGCTCCAGCTGCTCGAAACGACATCCTCGCTAAGAGGTTCGGAATCCCCATGGAGGGATACACCTACTTCTTCACATACGAGGAGACGATCCCGCACAGGAAGAACACTTTCTGGAACATGCAGTGCGCTATGGGCGCCGACTTGTCCCAGGGAGATGACTTCTGTGCGTTCACCTTCCTATTCCCACTGAGGAATCAGGCTTTTGGGGTAAAGACTCTAGCATACATCTCTGAGCTTACGCTCATGAAGTTACCGGGTGCTTTGCGTCAGAAGTATGATGAGTTCATCCAAGAAGGAAGCCTCCGAGTCATGGAGGGTACCGTCCTGGACATGATGGAGGTCTATGAAGACTTAGACCAATACATCGATGAACAGAAATACGACGTATCGGCGTTCGGGTTTGACCCGTACAACGCCAAGGAGTTTGTAACCAGGTGGGAGCAGGAGAACGGACCGTATGGTATCGAGAAGGTTATTCAGGGAGCCCGGACCGAATCAGTCCCCCTCGGGGAATTGAAGAAGCTGGCCTCGGAGCGCCTTCTCATCTTCGATCAGGAACTCATGTCCTTTACTATGGGGAACTGCGTGACTCTCGAGGATACTAACGGGAACCGGAAGCTACTGAAGAAACGCTCGGAAGAGAAGATCGACTCAGTGGCTGCTCTGATGGATGCCTTCGTGGCATACAAGATCAACAAGGAGGCATTCGAATGAGCGAGGAGGTGAAATGGGTCTTAGTGATCGACTAGCTCACGCATGGAATGCGTTTTCAAAATCCCCGGACAAGAAGAACTTCACACCGGAGTATGGTTCGTGGACATTCGGTAACCCGAACCTGAATTACCGTCCTGTCGTCGGCGACCAGACAATCGTCACGAGCATCTATAACCAGATTGCTATCGATGTATCGAATGTTCCCATTCGGCATGTCAAGACTGACGATAACGGCAACCTCAAGAGCTACTACCGTAGTTACCTTGATGATTGTCTGTCTCTTAGCGCCAACATCGACCAGACCGGTCAGGGATTCTTCCAGGATTTGGTACTCACGCTCTTCGAAGAGGGCGCTGTAGCAATCGTTCCAGTAGACACGGATGTCAGTCCAGACTTGACTCAGGGCTACGACATCAAGTCTATGCGAGTCGGCACAATCCTGAACTGGTATCCTCGCCACGTTCGAGTCGAGGTCTACAACGACCAGACTGGACAGCGAGAACAGCTGACTCTCGAGAAGGAGTTTGTTGCGGTCGTACAGAATCCTCTGTACAGCGTGATGAATGCTCCGAACTCGACACTGCAGCGACTGACGCAGAAGCTCCACCTGTTGGATGCCATCGATAAGCAGTCGGGATCCGGTAAGCTGGACATCATCATTCAGCTTCCATACGTCGTCAAGACTGAGCTGAAGAAGCAGCAGGCAGAAGCCAGACGCAAGGCTATTGAGGAACAGCTCGCTGGGTCTCAGTACGGTATCGCTTACACCGATGGTGCAGAGCGGATCACCCAGCTGAACCGACCTTCCGAGAACAACCTCATGAGTCAGATTCAGTGGCTCACCACCCAGCTGTACAACCAGCTCGGCATGACTGAGGATGTCTTCACCGGTAAGGCTGATGCTCGACAGATGCTGAACTACCAGAACCGAACGGTTCGTCCAGTTCTGAAAGCGATCACGGACGCCATCACCAGGACTTTCCTCACGAAGACTGCCCGCACGCAGCGACAGCGGATCATGGCGATCGAGGATCCGTTCCTCAACGTCCCGCTGGAGGAGATGTCCAAGCTGGTCGACTCCGTCAAGCGCAACGAGATTGGTACCGCCAATGAGCTTCGTCCGAAGTTCGGCTGGGCCCAGTCTGAAGACGAGACGGCAAACCAGTTGGTGAACTCCAACATCAATCCGATGGGCGAGGAACAGCCGCCTGGCGAAGAGCCGGTCGACGACGTCCCTGCATCGGAGGTACCAATTTCCGAACTGATGGAGAGTAGTCAAAATGGCAGTTAAGTGCGATTTCTCTGGCTACGCCACGAAGAACGATGTTCGGTGCTCGGATAACAAGGTAATCCGGCACGGGGCATTCGCGGCGTACGACGGGAAGACTGTACCTCTGGTCTGGCAGCACAAGCACGGCGACGTCGAGAACGTCCTCGGGCATGCCGACCTTGAGGTTCGTGAGGACGGCGTCTACGCCTACGCCCACCTCAACAACACCGACCGTGGCCGGACCGCTCGAGAGATGGTCAAGAACGGCGACATCAAGGCGATGAGTATCTACGCCACCCACGTTCGGGCTCGGGGCAACGACGTTGTCCACGGCGAGCTCGTTGAGGTGAGCCTGGTGCTCCGCGGCGCTAACCCTGGCGCACTCATCGACCAGGTCTCCATCGAGCATGGTGACGACGGCGATGAGATCGAGGCTGTCATCTACACGGATGCACAGCTGGACTTCGTCTCGCACGGTGATGACGTCGAGGACGAGGATGAGGACTTCGAGGCGGAGGAGACGGACGACGTCGAGCACGCTGAGGAGGAGCCGGAGGCCGATGAGGCTGAGGGCGACGAGGACGACCCCACGCTCGGGGAGATCTTCGATGGAATGACCGAGGAGCAGAAGACGGCGGTCTATGCCATCGTCGGGCAGCTCGTCGATTCCGTAGATGAAGAGGCGGAGGAGTCTGAGACCGAAGAGGCCGAGGACACCGCCCATTCCGACACAACTGAGGATACTATGGCTCACAAGAACGTGTTTGAGGGCTCCGCTACCACCGAGGAGCTCCCCGTCCTGACTCACGCCCAGGTCGAGACCATCTTCGAGGACGCTCGCTCCAGCGGCTCCCTGAAGCAGGCCATCCTGGCCCACGCCGACGCTTACGGCATCAAGCAGATCGAGACCCTCTTCCCGGAGGCCAAGGATCTGTGGAACCAGCCGGAGTTCATCAAGCGCAAGACCGATTGGGTTAACTCCGTCGTCGGCGCTGCTAAGCACTCCCCCTTCTCCCGCATTCGCACCCGCTTCGCTGACATCACGGCCGACGAGGCCCGTGCCCGGGGTTACATTAAGGGCAATAAGAAGGAAGACGAGGTCTTCACGTTGCTGCAGCGTGTTACCTCGCCGACCACCATCTATAAGAAGCAGAGGTTGGATAGGGATGACATCCTGGACATCACTGACTTCGATGTCGTCTCCTACATCCGTGGCGAGATGAAGATCATGCTTGAGGAGGAGCTCGGTCGGGCCGTCCTCATTGGCGATGGTCGTCAGGCTTCTTCTAAGGACAAGATCAAGGAGGATTGCATCCGCCCGATCTACAAGGAGGACAGCCTCTACGCTCCTCGCGTCATCCTGGCCAAGGAGACCACCACCGAGGACGTCCTGGACTCCATCGTCCGCGCCATGGATGACTACGACGGCGCTGGCAACCCCACCTGGTTCGCTGAGCCCCACATGGTCACCGAGATCCTGCTTCTCAAGGACAAGATGGGTCACCGTCTGTTCCGAAGCGTCTCCGAGCTGGCCGACTACGTCGGCGTCTCGAAGATCGTCAAGGTTCCGCTCATGAAGGGCCTGCAGCGCAGCTCCGCCAAGAACGGCACCGTCGATGCCCTCGGTATCATCGTCAACATGTCCGATTACACCATTGGTGCGGACAAGGGTGGGCAGCTCTTCGCTGCCGAGGACTTCGACATTTCCTTCAACCAGTACCACTACCTGCTGGAGACCCGCCTCTCCGGTGCGCTGACTCACCCGAAGTCGGCCATTATCGTTGAGCGGAAGACCGAGACTGGTAACGTCGTCGCGGAGCCGTGATAGATGGCCAAATTCTTCGGCGAGATAGGATTTGTAACTCAGGTCCAGACCGAGCCGGGAATTTGGGAAGACAAACCAATCGAGAAGCAGTACTATGGCGATGTGTTTCGTGAAGCACGCCGCTTTGGTGCCAGCGATGAGGTTCTGGGGAGTATCAACCTCAGCAACCAGATCAGTATTATCGCTGACGGGTTCTTAACGGATAACATCCAGAACCTCAAGTACGTACGCTGGATGGGGGGACTTTGGAAGATCTCCTATGTGGAGCTGAAGTTCCCCCGTCTGGTTCTCGAGTTGACGGGGGTGTATAATGGACCGACGGCTAACTCTCCATGAGAAGCTGGTAGAGATCCTCGGGTCGGACAAGGTCTATTACCAACCACTCCCGTCACTGAAGCTCTCGTATCCGTGCATCGTATACGAGCGGCATCCGGGTGATCCGATGTACGCGGACAACATCAAGTATATCAAAGCAAACAGGTTCCAGGTTACTCTGATTGCCCGTCATCCCGAGGACCCGACACGAACGAAGATCGAGGACCTTTTGTTCAGCCGCCATGAGTCTCGACTCGTAGCGGATAACCTCTATCACGACATCTTCGACGTCTACTATTAGGAGTTAACATGGCTGCACTTGTCTGGGACAAGACTGGTGAGCGCCGTATTGAGACTGGTGTCGACCACTGTGCACTCTATGTGTACGACCCGGCCCAGAAGACCTACGGCAAGGGCGTTGCTTGGAACGGTATTACCGCCATCTCCGAGAAGCCCGAGGGCGCTGAGGCTACCGACCTTTACGCCGACAACATTCTGTACCTCTCGATGCTCTCGGCTGAGAAGCTGAAGGCTACCATCGAGGCTTACACCTACCCCGACGAGTTCGAGCAGTGTGACGGTTCCGCCACGCTGACAAAGGGTGTCAAGATTGGTCAGCAGGACCGACTGGCCTTTGGTCTCGTCTACCGCACCAAGATCGGTGACGACGTGGCTGGTCAGGACAAGGGCTACAAGCTCCACATCCTGTACGGCTGCAAGGCCTCTCCTTCTGAGAAGGGCTACAAGACCGTCAACGACTCTCCCGAGGCGATCTCCTTCTCTTGGGAGCTGTCCACCACGCCGGTCAATGTGTCCGGCGCCAAGCCGACCTCGCTGCTGACCATCTCGTCTCTCGACGTCGACGCCGGTAAGCTGAAGACCCTTGAGGCTAAGCTGTTCGGTTCCGACGCTCAGGGTGGAGGCGGGGCTCTCGAGCCTAAGCTTCTTCTGCCTGACGAGATCAAGGCGCACTTCGCAGGCTGATATACCACACCGGGGGCTCAGAGACCTAGACTCCTGGGCCCTCGGTGCCTGCAATGCTTATAGTTTCTATCCCAGATCTCGACGGGTTTGACGAGGAGACAGGTTCGTTTGTCTCCATGCCTGGCGGGATCCTGCACCTGGAGCACAACCTGGTCGCGCTGTCAAAATGGGAGTCGATTACCCATAAACACCTAATTGGTAACGACAAAGTCACCCCTGAGGAGATGGCCCTCTACATCAAGTGTATGATCACAGATGAAGAGTACGACCCGTCGCTCCTGGATAGGATCCCCCCATCTGAGGTCGATCGTATTAGCGCCTATATGGGCGACACGATGACCGCAACCACCATCCGCGAGACGGGTGGGGAGTCTGGATCTGGAGAGTACACCTCGTCCGAGTTGATCTACTACTGGATGATTGCTTGCCAGATCCCATTCGAGTGTGAGACCTGGCACATCAACCGACTACTTACACTCATTCGGGTCTGTAACCAAAAGAACCAGCCCGATAAGAAGATGTCCCAGTCCGAGATTATGGAACGGAACAGGGAACTCAATAGAGCCAGGCGAGCTAAGCTTGGTTCGAAGGGATAACGATGATCAGTCACGAAGACATTCCCGAGGAGGCGCTTGCTCCGCAGGCCCACATCGGAACTGATCCCATGGAGGACAAGGAGATTCACATCTCCCAGACTACTGAGGTGATGAAGTGAGCGCCGCAGACAACGTACTCGCTCGCGCCGCAGCGAGGATTGGTTACTATGCACCAGACGACCCTCAGCCCGGATCCGAAGCTGGCCGATACTGGGCAGCTCGAACTGGTCAGCAGTGGCTTGCTGGACCGTCCGACTCTGTTTGGTGGTGCATGCTCTTCGTCAGCATGTGTCTGGACGAGTGCGGGCAGATTGACGCTATTGGAGGATTCTCCTTTAACACTGACTACACCGTCAACAAGGTCCGCCAGCACCCTGACGCTTACTTCGTATCAGTTTACGACGCCCGACCGGGCGATGTCGTCATCTACAACTGGGACGGCGGCGGCACGGACCACGTGGGATTCGTCGAGAAGAACCTTGGCGGAGGCACGCTCCAGACGATTGAGGGGAACACCTCGTCTGGCAGCTATGGCTCTCAGTCTGCTGGGAACGGTGTTTGGCGGCGTGTCCGCAATCAGTCGATCGCTTATGTGATTCGCCCGGCTTATACCGACTCTCCGAGCAACACTGCTCCCGCTGGCCCTGCTGACATCCGTGCGCTGCAGCGTGCAGTTCGGGCGACCCCCGACAATGTCGCCGGGCCGAACACTAGGTCTCGCTGCTACGCTCTTGCCGCGGCTTCCGAGTGGGGCGGGAAGACCTTCCCCTTCGGCGTGGCCTTCACGCAGTCCGTGGTCGGCACCGAGCAGGATGGAGTCTGGGGTGACGCCTCTGAGGAGGCTCACGACGCGACCGTCGAGGCCGTCCAGGCTGCAGTCGGCGCAGAGGTCGATGGCGTCTACGGCGCCGAGACAAACACCAAGGTGAACGCCCTGCTCGACAGGGCCGAACAGCCGTAGGAGGCTCAAAATGGCAGCGCCATACTGTACTTTAACGGGAACTATTCCCGGAGGAGAGAATGGTCGGGCTACTGTCCGAATCATTCCTGACGTGAAGGGTGCTACGGCTACCGTCGACGGTGCCGCAGTCTCGATGCGCGAGATCGTGGTTCGGACAGACCAAGCTGGTGCTGTTAATGTCGAGGTGCTGGCGCCAGGTGCCGGGGTTAGCCCCTCCGGTTCCTGGACCCACACCGTCTATGTCGACTCCCCTGAGTGCGACCTAGTTAAGCACGTGGTCCTCTCTCAGGGCGATACCATCGACATCATGACCGTCGACCCCACTACCGAGATTTCTCCTCTTCCCTTTGGTGGCGGAGGCGGTGGTGGGGCTGGATCTCCAGGCCCAATCGGTCCCCGAGGCCCCGTTGGTCCTCCCGGACCTAAGGGTGAAGACGGTCAGCCCGGTCCCGCTGGACCTACCGGCCCTCAGGGTCCTCCGGGACCTAAGGGGGATGCTGGCGAACGTGGACCCGCTGGACCTACCGGCCCTCAGGGTCCTCCTGGACCTGCTGGCGGTGGTGCTGGAGGTACCCCTGTTCCCGGGCCCAAGGGTGATGTTGGTCCTCAGGGTCCTCCCGGACCAAAGGGTGATAATGGTCAGACCGGTCCTGCCGGGCCCCCTGGACCAGCTGGCCCCGCAGGTGAACGTGGTCCTGCCGGACAGGATGCGGTCGCTCCTCAGCTCGATCAGTACCTCACCAAGGCTGAGGCGGCTAAGACTTATGGTGAGAAGGCCGATGTCGAAGACGCACTCCGACAGACGAACCCGTTTAAGAATGGTGCCAGGTACTATTCGCCAGTGACCTATTACTGGCCTGACTACTACCAGGACGGAAAGCCTGGGCAGTTCTCCAAGTGGGCTCAGACGCTGAAGTTCCGGGACAACCTCGGATACGTCATCCTTAACCGCAACAGTGGTGACTGGGAGGCGCAGGAAGTCGACTTCCAGAAGCAGGGAGAGCTTGCTCTCGGTGCCGGCGCTAAGAAAGTCCTGTTCTACATCAAGACTCAGTACGGCGCAGCCATCCACCCCGATGATGAGGCGAACCGAGGCATTCCGAATGCTGCCAAGTTCACCAAGGAGTACATCCTCGAGCAGCTTAAGCGCGCCAAGCACTGGTACGGCGACCTGGTTCAGGGAGTCTTCCTTGATGAGGTCATCAACGGCTGGGATGCTCGAAAGGATCGGCTTCCCTGGTACAAGGATCTGATTGACACGATCCGTCGAGAGAATGGTATTGACTTCGTCATTGCCATCAACACCGGATCCAACATCTCTCAGGAAGTTTGCGATCTGGACTTCGACGTTTGTATGATGTTCGAAGGGACAGCTGCAAAGTTCCTCGAGGAGAATCCCACTTCGCCGATCCTCCCGGACCACATGAAGGCCTATCCGTCCACTCGATGGTGGGCTGTGGTTCACTCCGTCACTTCGGAGAACTACCAGAAGGTCTTTGACAAGGCCGATGACCTCGCCATCAGCCATCTATATGTCACCGACGGATTCCTTGTCGAGGATCCTCAAAATGGTGGTCAGTGGCACCCAGTCGGCAACCCTTACGAGAACCCTCCGGGCGCCGAGATCCGTGAGCTGATCATCCCGTGGCTCAAAGGCTACCTGAAGCTTAAGCTGAAGGTCGACAACCTGAAGATCCCTGAGGTCCCGAAGATGATTGTTCTCGGACCTGATGATCCAGTCCCCGCTGGGACTCCGTCTGGGACGGTGATTGTTAGGCGGGCCAAGTAATGGCTAGCGTATTCCCAGTAATTGGTGCTTGGTGGGGAGGTAACGGGGCGCGAATCGGTGACGGGCGTCTGATCCGAAAGGGATCCAGCTCCACACCCTTCGAGAGTGCTGCCTATACCGTCGGTGATCGTAAGTGGACGGTCGAGATAACGTATACGGCGGATAGAGATACCCAGCTCGCCATGAGAGCGAACTGGTTCCAGGCAGGTAAGCAGAAGACCGATAAACAGGACTTCATCACCACCTGGAATATCCGGGGCGGTACTAATGCGGCGATCAAGTTCGACTTCGAACTTCCGAACAACGCCTATCCAATGTGGACTCCGTCCATTGCGGTTCCGGGTACGGCTCAAGACATCACTATCCACAACTTCAACGTCTATGAGACACCGAAGCCAGGATTGCATGTTCATGTAGCTACCGGTAGTGGGTCGGAGGCTAATGGTTTCGGAACTGCTTCGCTACGAAGCCTCCCTGCGGAACTCGGCGATCTTATAGTTGTATTCTACGCCTCACAGTTTGGAAATACTAAGGCGCGTCCACCGGCTGACTGGGATGTCCAGTACACTTCAGATGCTGGAGGACGGTCGGGATATGTAGCGGTAAAGCGAGCTACACAAGCCGATCTTGACGGCACTTTTAAATTCAATAGTGACGTCGCCACCAATGCTAGAGAGAACTTTGTTCTATTCTCGATCGGCGGGGTGTCTAAGTATAAGATACACACCTGGCAACCAGGTATCCCCGCGCTCGATAAGACCAAGAAAAATCTAGTAGCCGTACAATATCACGCGCCATCGTCTCGAGACGAACCAGTATGGTATCCCCCAGATACCAATCCGATCGCTAGAGGCGGTAAGCGTAACCGAGGATCCTCATGGTCGATGACCATCGGGGCATTGGCTTCATCAGTGAAGGACTCGTATGGCGCTAAGGCCTATGCCTGGGTGGAGCTTGAAGAGGAGAACCCCGAACCTCCAGCCGTAGTCGTACCTGGTGTAGAGATTACTAATTCTGGAAATTCCAATCCGGTATTCGTATATTGGAACGGGGAACTACAGCCGTCTACCATGCGTGCTGTTCCAAGAGGATACTCTGATATACACACCATGATGGACACTCGAGGTTTTCTGATCGCGCACCGAGGGGGATCCGTTAGCTGGCCTGAGGCATCCATGCGGGCATACACCAATTCCGTGATGTACGGCGCTGGTGCTCTGGAGGTGTCTTGTCAGAAGACGAAGGATGGAGTCTGGTTCCTGAACCATGACCGAACCCTTAAGCGAGTGGACCCAACCGCTCCAGAGACCCCCGTCACCGAGATGACATGGGCAGATATCCAGAAGTACCACACCATTGGTGAGCCATTCATGACCGTCGAGGAGTACTTCGCTGCCTATGGGTCCAGTCACATCACTGTCCTGGATCCGAAGTACTCGGCCGCTGATTGGCAAGATCTAAAGAAGTTCTTCCCCTCTGATGCCCAAGGTCGAATCATCTGGAAGTTCTCCATCGACGCCGGATGGCTTGCTAATCAGTGGAAGTCCGATGGTTGGAAGTGCTGGGGTTACTCCTATCCGGATCAGGTTACTGACGGTCGGATTAATGAGTGGCACAATCCCTGGGACTACATCGGTATGTCTTGGGAAGCCAGCGATGAGGTTTGGCGACGAACCACCGCCCTCGGTAAACCGGTATGGGGTCACATCTGCCCGACAAGGCAGGCGTACGACGATGCCCTAGCCAAGGGTGCTGTCGGATGCATGGTCTCCGGAGTGGCCAATATTTACTCCGAATCTCTAGTCTAGGAGAATCATGATTACGATCGAGAGCCAGGGAGACTGGAAACTCACCAGGAATTGGTTTGACAGAATGACGAAGTTAGACCTGGCTCTGATCATGAATCAGTTCGGCAAGGAGGGGGTTTCTGCTCTTAAGGCGGCGACCCCCTCCAGGTCGGGTGAGACGGCAGCTAGCTGGAACTATGAAGTCACCAGAACTGGCGAGAACTGGAAGATCACCTGGACCAACTCACACGTAAACAACGGCGTAAACATCGCCGTCATCTTGCAGTATGGTCACGGCACCCGTAATGGCGGGTATGTCGTTGGCCGAGACTACATCAATCCCGCTATCAGGCCCGTATTCGACAAGATAGCGAAGAAGGCCTGGAAGGAGGTCACTAAGTAGTGGCAACTATTGACGAGCGGGTAGTCTCGCTCAAGATGAACAACAAGCAGTTCCTGTCCGCCATCAAAGAATCCGCGTCCGGTATGGACAAGCTTAAGGAATCTTTGAAGCTTCAGGGCGCTGCCGATGGTCTATCTCGAGTAGGAGAGATTGCCAAGAACACCACGCTTGGTGACTTAGCCACCAAAGCCCTCGACATCGGCAAGAACATGACAGTCATGCAGGGGCTTGCCGTCACCGCATTCGGTGGAATTGGTGTCGCGGCTCTTAATGCTGGTCGAAGCGTGGTCTCCGGCTTCATCGGAACCATCAAAGATGGCTTTAATGAGTATGAGCTCAAAATGAGAGCCATTCAGACCATTATGGCCAACACAGTTGAGAAGGGGACCACCCTCAGCGAAGTTAAGACCTCCCTGGCCGAGCTGAACACCTATGCCGATAAGACGGTATACAGTTTCAGCGACATGACTCACGCCATTGGTCTGTTCACCGCGGCTGGTGTCGATCTTCAGACATCCGTGGCATCAATTAAGGGTCTGTCTAACCTCGCAGCGGCCTCAGGTTCAACTGCCCAGCAGACAGCTACGGCATACACTCAGCTTTCTCAGGCTATCGCGGCTGGCGCAGTCCACCTTCAGGACTGGAACTCACTGGTCCAGGCAGGTATGGGTGGAGAGTCATTCAGGAATGCCCTTATCGAGACCTCCCGAATGATGGGTACTGGCTACGATGAGGCTATTGCTAAGGACGGTAACTTCCGAGAGTCTCTCAAGGAAGACTGGCTTACTGCTCAGGTCATGACGACCACCCTTACCGCCTTGACGAACGACCTATCCGAGGCACAGCTTGTCGAGATGGGTTACTCTGAGGAGCAGGCGCATAAACTTAAGCAGTTTGCTCAGGGTGCCTTCGACGCCGCCACCAAGATTCGAACGTTTAGTCAGCTAGTTGACACCACCAAGGAAGCTATTGGCTCCGGGTGGGCCGAGACATTCGAAATTCTATTCGGTGACTTTGAAGAGGCATCAGTTCTATTCACGTCTATTGGCGACTGGCTCGGTGGCGTTATTAAGTCCAGCGCTGACGCGCGAAACGGATTCCTCCAGATGTGGAAGGATCTTGGAGGACGGGCATCCCTTGTCCAGGGTCTGGCCAATATCTTCTGGGCCATTGTCAAAGTTCTCGGACAGATCGGAACTGCCTTCCGACGAGTATTCATGAATGCTAGCGCTGAAGGTCTTGTTCGCATCACCAAGGCCTTTGAGAACTTCACGTCTAAGCTCATCATCACAAATAACTTTGCGGATAAGCTTGAGTGGACATTCACAGGACTGTTCTCAATCTTCCACATCTTCGCCACGATTCTCGGCGAGGTGGCGCAGGTAGTCTTCACGGTTGCTTCGCATATCATTAGCGCGCTGTTCCCAGCGTTCACCGGGATCAACTCTGGAGTATTCCAGATCACCAAGGTGATTGGTAAGGCGATCTACTGGTTTGATCAATGGTTCACTAAACTGGATCTCGGAGGCAAGCTACTCAAACTTCTTCTGCCGCCAATCGACCTCGTCGGTAAGGCTATCAAGTGGGTTGTGGATAAGATCCATGACTTCATTATGTGGATCGACTTTACTGGGAAGGTTCAGAGTGCCGGACAAGGACTCAAGAATCTTGCCTCGAAGTTCGGCCTTATCAAGGATGCGCTGAAGAACTCGGTTGTCGGTCAACAGTTCTCTGCCGCTATGGATTCAATTCACAGCGGCATTGACAAGGCTAAGAATAAACTCCACGAGTTTGGTCAGACGGTCGGCGACAAGCTAAAGGCTAAGCTTACCTCTGGAAAGTCGGCTCTATCCGACTACTTCAAGGGTTTCGACTTCAGCGGAATGACCTCATCTGAGGCTATTGTTGCAAAGCTTGGTGAAAAGTTCGATGAGCTAGGCAACAAACTCAAGATTTCCGAGAAGGTTCAGTGGCTCAAGGAGAAACTTGTTGAGCTGAAAGACGCCTTGGTCGAAACATGGAACACTATTCAAAATAGTGCCGTTTGGGACAAGCTCGGCAAGGCCTTCTCTGACATCGGCGGTAAGGTCAAGGACGTTGCTGTCTCATTCCGAGACTGGGTTAATGGCCACGGCGAGGTAAAGGCTAAGGCTAAGGAGGCAGCCGGTGCCGTATCTGAGGTTGGTACTGCCGCAGCCCAGGCTGCCAAGGAAACCGGCCAAGCGGCTAAGGAGAACTTCCTCAAGAAGTGGTTCGAGGACATCAAACAGGTCGCTCGAGCAGTTCACCTCCCGGAACTCTTTGACACTATCAAGCAGAAGTTCGTCGAGTTCAAGGACTTCGTGGTTAACACCTTCGCTCCTAAGGTGAAGGAAGGCGCTAAGAATGCATTCGGCTCTATCGGCAATGCCATGAGCCAGGCGAACTCCAACCTCAAGTCCTATGACATGGGTAAGATCCTTGTCGGGGCTATTGGTGGTGGAGTACTTATCGCCTTTACTCGATGGATCAACTCCTTCAAGGAGAACTTCGACAAGATCGGGAACGTTGCTGATAAGCTCGGTAATATCTTCGATAAGCTCGGAGGAGTCCTTGAGGCATTCGAGCAGAAGGTCAAGGCCAAGGCGCTTCTTACGATCGCTATCGCTCTTGGTGTTCTTGCTGGGGCGTTGATCCTGATGTCTCTAGTCCCGGCCCCGAAGCTACTAGTCACCCTGGCTGTCCTGAAGTACCTCTTCAAGATGATGGATGACATGCTTGAGTCTATGACCAAGATGGTAGCCTTCAAGAACGACAGCGTTCGTATTGTGGCTATGCTCATCGCTATGGGTGCAGCTATGATCTTGATGGCAACTGCCGTTCGGATTCTTGCTGGTATGGATCTCAAGGGTGCTGTAGTCGGCCTTGCTGCTATGAAGATCCTGATGATGACCATGCAGGAATTCATGACCAAGATGGCTGCCACAAAGGGAGTCGAGAAGGGCGCTGGAATCCTTCTTGCTCTTGCTGCATCCTGTGTCATTCTGTCTTTGGCAGTATACACTCTTGGATCCATGGATACCGGTAAGGCTATCCAGGGAGTCGTAACCCTCGCTGCGGTTGTGGCGATCCTGTCTGGGTTCATGATGGTCGTTAGTAAGGATCCCTTCATGGGCAAGGGTGCTGCGATTCTTCTATCGTTGGCTGTCTCTTGCAACATCCTTGTGGCGGCTATCTGGATGCTCGGAACAATGGACACCGGTAAGCTCCTTCAAGGAGTTATTGCTCTTGGTGTCATCATCCTCGAGCTATCGGTAGCCATGGCTGTCGCAGGACGAGCTAATGCTCGAGGTGCGGCGGCGATTATTGCTATGTCAGCAGCGGTCTTGGTCCTGACAGGGGCAGTGGCAATCCTTGGTAACATGGATATCATGACTCTAGCTAAGGGGCTCATCGCCCTGGCGGCGGGTCTTGCTATCCTCGCCATCTCGATGGCTGCGGCGGACGCCTTCAAGACAGGAGCCATTGCTCTTGGTATTGCCTCAATCGCGTTCCTGGCCCTGGCCTCAGCGATGAAGACCCTATCCGGAATCACCTGGACTCAGCTGGCTATTGGTTTGATCGCTCTCGCTGGTGGTATGCTGATCCTGGTGGCTGCAGCGGCTGGTGCGCAGTACTTCGCAGTAGGTATGATCGTACTTACCGCGGCTCTACTAGCACTGGGGCTGGCTCTACTCCCGATCTCTATCGGTATGGCGGCCTTCGCAGCAGTACTGGGTATCGCGGCTACCACTGGAGCAGCGGCCTTCTTGGTCCTTACTGAGGGACTCAAGCAGCTGGCGGCGATTCTACCCCAGGTAGCTATTGATGTGGCAAACGCCATTGCCAACTTCATCATCACTCTAGGGGCTAAAGCCCCCGAACTTGCGGTGGCTATGGCGCAGCTTCTTGGGGCGATTATCTATGCCATTAATGCTAACATTCCAGGCATCGTGGCTACGTTATTCATCCTTATCCAGGCAATGCTCACCGAACTGGCTAACCACGCCTATGAGTTTGGTGAGAAGGGCGCTACCATCCTGGCGAACTTCCTGAATGGAATTGCTGACAACATTGGCAAGGTCATTGACGCCGCTACGAATGTTATCCTCAACTTCCTCGATGGAATTGCTAGGAATGGTCCGAAGATCATTGACAAGGGTATGTGGACGGTCCTCAAGCTTCTTGAAGGTGTTCGCGATGCTATTAACAAGTACGCTCCTCGTTTCAACAAGGTTGGTCGAGAGATTGCTTGGGCTATTGTCGACGGTATGACCAACGGTCTCGCATCCAAGGCCTGGAGCTTCGGTGAATCTATGCTGAACGTAGCCAAGAAGGGTTACAACAAGGTCAAGAGCTACTTCAAGATCCACTCTCCTTCTCGACTGATGATGGAACTTGGAGGATATGTCGGTGAGGGTCTTGCTATAGGTATCGAGGATACTGGTGATCGTGTTGCTGATGCCGGCGGTAGTATGGCTGGCGCAGCTTACGACGCTATGTCAAAGGCGCTCGACGGAGTAAACGAACTCATCGAGGATGACCCGTCCTTCAAGCCAGAAATCAAGCCTATTCTGGACCTCACCGAGATGCAGAAGCAGGCTAAGGGCATCAACAACTTCATGCCCGCCATCGGAGTCACAGCTCAGGCAGCTAATGCTGCTCGACCTCCTGCTCCGATCGCAGTTGACAATTCTGACAAGAATAGTCAAAATGGTGTTACAAACATCACCTTCAACCAGACCAACAACTCGCCTGAGGCGCTGGATGCGGCTACTATCTACCGCAACACCAACACTCAGCTTGCAATGGCAAAGGACAAGTTGACACTATGATCTCAGAGATCTCGTCCACGACAAAGTCGGGGGATCGTCTAACCATCGACATCACGAACCCCTACGAGTCGGGGGTCGCGGTCAAGGAGATTACTGGTCTGGGGCCAGTAAAGGCGGACATCAGCACTGATGGATTCGCCCTGCTGGACGGAGCGTTCCTTAAGGGGATCAGGGTTGGTACTCGTACTGTGGTACTGACTCTGATCCCCTGGGGGACCGACATTCAGGAACTCCGACTCAAGTGCTACTCATACTTCGGAGTCGGGGAGACCATTACTCTCGGTGTGACAACCGACTGGCTTAACGTGCACTCAGACTTCATAGTCGAGTCCGTCGAGCCGAACATCTTCTCTGAGCGGCAGGAAATCCAGGTTTCCCTTCTCGGGCTGGATCCGTATTGGAAGTCCTCCGCTACTCAGATTCAGAAGGTTGTGGGCTTCAACGACAACACGCCCACCTTCGAGTTCCCGTTCTTCTCACAGGACAACCACAAGCTCAAGTTCGGTGACATGACCAACTCCTCGGGTAAGGATATCCGATACCTTGGTGACTACCCGGCTGGTGTTACTATTACTGTTGAGTTCCTCGGTACGGTCAGTAACCTTATCCTGAGTAATACGACTTTCAACGAGACAATGTCTATCTCTCGAGCTGGAAACTTCTATGCTGGAGAGAGTATTGTCGTTGACACTCGTCCTGGTAAGAAGTCGATCACTCACCAGGCTCGAGGAAGGAAGTCCTACATCACTGGTGTTCTGGCCCCAGGGAGTACCTGGATTCAGATGCACCCAGGAATCAACACGATCGCCCTTCAGTATGCTGGAGGCGTTGATGACGTTAACGTCTCTATGGAATACGATACACTTTATAGGGGGATCTAATGCAGCTGTTCTTCGCGTTCCTTCATAACTACAACTCGTGGATTGAGGTTCCGAATAACTTCTACTCCCTCAATTGGACCGAGCGGGCATATGACTACGGCCAGTTCGAGCTTCAGCTCTACTCGGATCAACCTGGGTATGAGTACAGTCTTGGGAACCTGTTCATTCGAGATGATACATCGACAGCTATGGTCATCGAGACTGCCACGGTTAAGCAGGAGGATGACGGTGTCTACCTCCACAAGTATACCGGACGCTCTCTCGAGTCGATGTTTGAGTGGAGAGTCCTACCTCACAGGCAGTGGATTGAGCCAGACAAGAATGGCCAGTTCAATGCTCAAATGACGGCAGAAAATCTGGCCCATGCGCATCTCGGAAAGGACGCAGAGGCTGCTCGTAGGATCGATAACTTCAACTTCCATCGAGAAACTCGAGTGTCGCAGATGGCCTACGTCAACGACACTGGGCAGAAGATCCAGGATGGTAAGTGGATCATCTACGACCGAGCACCCATTGCTGAGATGTTCAAGAACGTCTTGTCGGCGTGTAAGCCGAACGGATATTCTCTCTTCTACAAGATCAAGCTCGAGAACCAGGGTATTCACTGCTATGTGACTGCGCCGCGACTCATCCAGACCATTACCCTCGCTCAGGAGAATGACAACTTCTCCGACTTCGAGTCAGTGGACTCCATTGTCGATAAGAAGAGTACGATCTATGAGGTCTGGGACTCCGGAGATGTGGATCTGAAGTGGATTGCCGATGGTAGCACGCACACTCGGGCACACACACTTCGATCTGAGAATCCAATTACTCGACGAGAAGTCTTGTGGGATAATACTCAGGTCCACAAGCCCTACTCTATCAAGGACTGGAAAGCACTTACTGATCTTCAGCGGAAGCATATCACATCTCTGAGCGAGGTGTGGTATCCCTTCTGGGTTCTGGACGCCATGTTCCCGAAGTATACCCCGCTCAAGATGATCTCGGGTAAGATTAACAGCTTCTCCAATGTCGAGTACCGTACTGGGTTCGATGTAGGAGATATCTTCTACTACGTCCCCTCGGGCAGCAACGCAGAGCCAATTGAGTGCCAGCTGACTGAGATGACTGAGTCTTGGTCCAGTAGTGGGTTCTCTCGGGTTCCCACTATCTCAATGTCGTCTCGTACCAAGTGGAATGGTGACGGCTTCCGTATCGACTTCACTCGCGGTGGCCCCGGAGAGGTCATTGCTCCTCGAGAAAGGGATTAATGCATGGCCATTTCTAGTGGTTTCTACAACTCGGTGAATGGTGACCGGACATACGATGCGGACCAGTTCGGCTCGCTCTTCGACGGCATTATCGCACCGGGGGTCTTCCCCAACGTGGGAGACAAGTTCCGAGTCCGCCCCACCAATAACGGTATGTCCGTGTATGTCGGCGCGGGCAAGGCTTGGCTGAACAACCGATGGGTCGAGAACTCGGGTGATGAGACGGTCTCTCTCACTGGTTCTCATGCAACTCTGGACCGAATTGACCTGGTCTGTATCGAGGTTGATCGATCCAAGGCTGTCCGTGGCGCCAAGATCAAGGTGGTCCAGGGGACCCCTGCGGTTACCCCGCTGATCCCGAATGTGGGGGACAGCGGTGACCGACAGACCTTCGCTCTTGCCCAAATCAAGGTCATCAAGAACTCTCGACAGATTGTTGCCGAGAACATCGTCAACCTTGTGGGTAGTGCTCGTACTCCTTACGTGCGTGGCCCGCTCGAGACCATCAATCTGGACTCTCTCCAGGCCAAGCTCCAGGGCGAGTTCAATACCTGGTTCGACTCGGTTCGAGACGCCCTGGCTAACGCTGGAGGTAACACCTCGACAGATGTTGCTAATCTCAAGGTGAGCGACAAGAACCAGAACGATCGTATCCAGGCCGTCGAGGGTCGAGTTGCTGGTACCGAGCTCAAGATCACTCAGATCAACGAGAAGTTCACTAACTCGGGGTCAGTCTATGGGATGCTTAACGACTCGAATGTCGGCGTCCACAACTCGATCTACCGAGGAGCGTCTCTTGGTAATTCAGTGACGCCTTATCTCCAGGCGATTCGAAGCGGATCATTCTCGGGGATGTACCTCGGTGACTACTGGACCTATTCCGGTGTCACTTGGCGAATCGTGGCGTTCAACTACTTCATCAATATCGGTGAGCCACCATTCCGCCAGAACCACATCGTCGTAGTCCCAGACAGGTCTCTGTTCCGAGACGCATGGTCCACCACGATCCCAGATCAGCGCTCTTACGTTGATTCGACGCTCAACCAGTCCACTATGACACAGGGCAGTCGTATGGCTGAGTCTCTGTTCGGACGGTCTAACATGGTCGGCGTCTGGACTCGAGTCGCTACTGGGTACGATGGTAACGGCGCAGTCAGGGACTGGCGCTGGTATAACCCGCACATCAACATCATGGACGAGGCCATGCTCTGGGGGACGTCGATCTTCAACGATCCCCTCGCCAAGGGTATGCACCACAACCAGTTCCCCGCTTTCCGACTCAACCCCGCCCTTGTTAACATTGAGGAGGAATACTGGCTTCGTGAGCGCGCTTCGGCACAGACCGCGGTATACATGAAGTCCACGGGCCAGTTCTCCCACGCCCCGATTAACTACTCACTCGGGGTTCGTCCCTATCTAGCGATCGGTTAACATGCAGCACTTCGGATTCAACCCCCTGACCGACATCGTCCTTGCGATATTCTTGTCGGTTCTGGGATCTTCCGGGATGTGGGCTTGGATCATGAAGCGCAGTGAGCGGAAGTCCGCCACGTCAAGGCTTCTGCTCGGAATGGCCCATGACCGGATTGTATATGTCGGGAAGACATATCTTCATCGAGGATTTCTCACCCTCGACGAGTATGAGGACTTCATGAAGTATCTCGTAGAGCCCTATTCCGAGTTCGGGGGAAATGGGCTTGCTGAGAAGATTGTGAATGAGGTCAAGAATCTTCCCGTAGTCCCCACCCCTAGACCCCCGGCAAAGAGGAAAATCAATGGCTAAGCACCTTCAGGAGAGTAAGTTGAACAACAAGTCCTACGACATCCTCAAGTGGGTTGCGCTGGTCGCCCTTCCGGCTACCTCCGCGCTCTATCTCACGCTGGCGGCTCTGTGGCACCTGCCTCACCCGACTGAGGTTGCTGGAACTATCGCGGCGATCGACACCTTCCTGGGTGTTCTTCTCGGCGTTAGCTCCAACAAGTATCAGGGTACTCAGCCCTCCGGCGCTCTCCATGTGTCTGAGGACCAGGGGATCCACGCCACCTTTGACCAGGGCGTCGCCGAGATGCTCCGTAACGGGAAGGTGACGCTGGACGTCAAGCAGGTCTAAGCGAGAAAAACCTGCGGTATAATGAACCCCTAGAAAGGAGCCCATCCATGAAGAACCCTGACCCCATTCAGCAGACAATTGAAGCTGCTCTGAAGGAGGCCGAGCTTCACGATCCTGCTAGTGAGGACTACACCACAATTGCTCGAAATGTCGAGACTCTTGCAAAAGCCAAAGCCCTTGGCGAGAGCAAGAAGCTCAGCAAAGACGCAATTCTCGGTGCAGCCACCTCTCTGGCCGGTATCGTAGCCGTCCTCCAGTACGAGCGACTTGCTGTTGTCAGCTCGAAGGCGTTCGGTTTGATCATGAAGGTTAAACCCTTCTGAGATTCGCCTGGCCCCCTGTGCTATACGCATGGGGGGCTGGGCTTATCTTTTTTTTTCGCGTGGAAAACGGGCTCTATATTGAAACCCGTCATAGAAAGGACGCTCTCATGAACCTCTCTCCCGCCGCTGCACAGGCCGCCCTCGACTACGCCGAGGAGCTTGCTGCTACTGGACTGAGCTCTGAGCAGTACGACCACTACTACCTCTGACACAGTTCTAGATCCCGCCATGGGATCTAGGCTTATCTTTTTTTTGCCTGGTCACTCTAGTCACATGAGTCGCAGGATTAACACACCGTATATTGAAGACCCTTAGAAAGGAAACACAATGACCACCCTCCTCGCTCTTGTCATCGCCCCCTTCGTCGTCATCGGCACCCTGCTGATTGTCGCCGAGATGGTTGGCAAGAAGAAGACCTGGAACTTCTGATCCTACCACCTTCCAGCCAAAGATCCCGCCATGGGATCTAGGCTTATCTTTTTTTTCGCAAGATAAACCAGCCCTATATTGAAGATCCTACGAAAGGAAAGACTATGCTCTACATCGCCCTCTGCCTTGTCACCATCCTCAGCATCTTCTTTGCCGTTGCTCACGAAGAGCAGAAGCACACCTCCTACACTCTTAGGAACCGTGTGTGGAAGCTCGAGAATGAGAACGCAAAGCTGCGCGCTGAGCTGATGACTGATGAGGAATGGGATACGATGGTGGAACAGGCTCTCGCCGTTTCCCGTTGATCCAAGTTCTATACCCCAACATGGGGTATAGGCTTTCCGCGAGAAAAACCATGCCTTATATGAGACCCCTCTGATTTGAAAGGAAACCCTCATGACTGAGACCACCGACACCACCGTTGAGACCAACGAGAAGATTGTCGAGTTCAAGTTCAACAAGGACGCTCTCATCGCCGCTACCAAGCGCAACTCCAAGAAGTTGATTGCTGGTGCCGCTGTTATCGCAGCCGGTGCCGCACTCAGCGTCATGGCGTTCCGCTCGGTTCCGGACGTTGACGAGCCCGAAGAGCTTGAGCACGACGACCTCGATGAGCTCGACGAGATCGAAGCCTCTGAAGAGACCGACTGAGACCTCATCCTATATCCCGACCTGGGATATAGGCTTTTCTAAGGAGTACATATGGAATTCGGACAGTGGCTTGGTATCTATGGCCTACTGCTGCTTATCTGGCTCGAGCTTCGAGAGATTCGAAAGAAGATGAAATAGCCCGCGAGAAAAACCGGTCCTATATTGAAACCCCTCCGTTTGAAAGGACCACCCTCATGACTCGCATCATCGTTTCTGTCATCAAGAGCGCTGTTTTCATCCTCGGAATTGTTCTCGCCTCCTGCTTTATTGGACGCGGGGCCAACTCCCGGATGAAGCACGTTGTTGGTGTTCAGCAGCGCTTCATCGCGCGCCGTGATCGTAAGATCAACCGCTGGTAATTCAGCACTATACCCCGACTTGGGGTATAGGCTTTTCCTCGAGAAAGGAGCACACATGTTCGAGGAACCACCGATCTACTACATCCTCATCAGCCTCATCTTCCTGATCGTCTTCGGCGCAATCAGCTTCGCAACCTGGCTTGTATGGCTAACAAACGTGGCCTTCTTCACCAAGCTTGTCATGACGGCAATCGGGTTCCTTCTCTGCGCATTCACAGTCATCCTCTACACGATCTCGGCGGAGTGATATGTTAGTCGTACTTCTCGGTCCAAGTTGTTCAGGCAAGTCTACGTTCCAGAAGGAGCTGGTTGAGAATGAGGGATACCATGCAGTACGAACTGCCACCACACGCCCTCGACGTATGGGAGAGGACGCTTCTGCCTACTACTTCCTCAAGGATCAAGCATTCGCAGAGTGGGAGACCCGGGGAGACCTCCTTTGCGTCGAAACTTTCCGAGGTTGGCGCTACGGGGTACCACGTGACGAGATTGCCAGGAGGGGAGACCGCTCTAATCGAGTTGTCATCCTCACGCCAGGAGGTGTCATGGAACTCCTATCACGACACCCAGACATTATCACAGCCGATGCGCTGTCCATCCTATACCTTGGCGTCGATGGAGCAACGGGAGAAGCACGAGCCTGCAAGCGAGGAGATTCTCGACGAGAGTACCTTAGACGCATGGCGGCGGACTCTCTCGATTTTCGGCACTTCCCTCGGGAAAATGGCGTCTGGGAGTTCACCCCAGATTATATCCTGGATTGTGTCAACAATCCGCAGAACTACAAACTGAAGCCGCGTCTCAAGCGGGTGGAAAGGAAGCGCAAGTGAGCATCATCTGGTGGACCCTGTATATTCTCGGGGCCGTTACGATCGTAGTCGTCTGGCTCAATCTCATCACCCTCTTCATCCGAGTGTGTACCTATATCTTCAAGTCGGAGTGGTGCAAGGTCAAGGTTATTCAGGGTCCTCCTGGACCTAAGGGAGAACCCGGTGAGCGCGGTCCTCGAGGATACGATGGCGAGCAAGGTCCTAGGGGGGACTTTGTTATCACGTCTGACCTCAGGCGAGAGATTGATCGAACTATCAAGCAGCAGGGCGTTCTGACTCGCAAGGACATTGAGTCTCTCATTCGTATGGAGGTAGCTGCTCACCTTAGCAAGCTCGAGATCTCTCGTACGACATATCCGGCCCTAGGTAAGGAAGAGACCACGATCCAGATGAAGGAGAACAAGTGATCAATGCGAACGGTGTTACGCAATTCTTCAAGGCTAACGCTCCGGCTATTCTCACGGCCTCGGCATGCGTCGGGACCGTTGCTACGGCCGTACTCACGGCGAAGTCTACTACGCTCGCAGTCGAGAAGATCGCAGACTACTGTGAAGCCAATCTTCGCTCACCCGAGGACCTCTCGTGGAAGGAGAAGTTCGCAGTATCATATCGAGTATATATTCCCCCTGCCATCGCAGGCGTATGCACTCTGGTATCGATCATCGCGGCGAATCGTATTCAGTACTCTCGAGGAGCGGCGTTCGCACTGGCTTACACAGGTTCGGAGGCGGCGTTTAAGCGATATCGAGAAGCGGTGGCGGACGTGGTTAAGCCGAAGGACCGCGAGAAGATTAAGGCCCGCGTTGCAGAGAAATCGGTATCGGCAGCTGGTGAACCACATCCCGGAACTATTCTTGTGGCCGGGGGAGGGGACGTTCTCTGCTATGACATCTTCTCGGGGCGGTATTTCAAGTCCGACATCGAATCCATCCGCCGAGTCGAGAACAACATCAATGGACAGCTCAACCTTGAATGCTACGCTTCCCTCAACGAGTTCTACAACGGGCTTGGACTTCCACCCATTGCAGCCGGTGAACTGGTTGGATGGTCCGAGCCGAACTCCCTCTCGGTGGAGTTCGGTTCACAACTGACTGAGAAGGGCGAGCCTGTCCTGACCGTCGACTTCCTTGTGTCTCCCAAGGAAAACTACTTCAAGATCAACTGAAAGGAAACCACCACATGTTCTCTCACATCATCCGTATCAAGGGTATCTTCGACGACGAGCCCACCACCAAGAAGCTCTACTTTCACCTGTCTCGCCGTGAGATGTTTGACTTCATCAAGCGGTATGACAATGTCACCTCGTTCGAGCAGTGGCTCCAGGCCGCTATGGACAACGAAGACCTGTACACCATGATGAAGTTCTTCGACGACCTCATCGGTTCTGCATACGGTGAGCGTCAGGGCGAGAAGTTCGTGAAGTCCGAGCAGATTAAGGAGTCCTTCCTCAACTCGCCTGAGTACGAGGAGCTCTTCGACCAGCTGATGGACAACCCCTCTCTCGTCCGTGAGTTCTACCAGGGAATCCTGCCTGAGAAGATCATGAAGCAGGTTAAGGACGACCCGAAGTACAAGGAGCTCGACTCCAAGCTTAAGGAGACGGAGCTCAACAACCTCTGAGTTATATTTGGGGGCCCTGGAGAAATCTGGGGCCCCCACCTCCTTGAAAGGAGCCACCTTGGCTAACGCACCAATCCGACCGAACCTCCCATCCAACAGCAAGCTCCCTGAGCGCAAGAAGGTTGAGCAGGTCACCACTGCCGCCGTAACCAAGAAGAAGTCTAGCTTCGGAACGAAGGCTGTCTCCGCTTTCGTTGGAGAGGATATCCACAATGTCGGCGAGTATCTACTCTACGATGTTACTATCCCTGCTATCAAGAACACACTCTCGGATCTGGTCAGTCAGGGCATCGAACGTCTCCTCTTCGGAGAGTCTTCTCCTCGAGCTCGCAGCTCGTCCGGGGGGTCCCGTGTCTCATACGGATCATATTCTCGACCAGGCTCAGCACCAGGCAATCGCCGAGACGCTTCTCCTCGTACACGTCGATACCATGATTTCTCAGAGATCGAGCTCGAGTCCCGAGATGAAGCTTATCTCGTTATCGACCGACTCGGAGATATCATCGAGGAGTACGGTCTTGCCACCGTCGCCGATCTCTACGATCTCTGCGGTATCACTACCGAATACACTGACGAGAACTGGGGCTGGACTTCGGCCCGGTACATGTCGGTGATCCGTAGCCGTCGTGGCTACATGCTTCAGCTCCCGAAACCTGACCACATCAATGCACGATGAATCCTCAGCAAGTGCGGCTTGAGCTTATTGCCGCCTATCCATTCTCAGACAAATGGCGTCGCCGTGTTGAACGCATGGAAGACGACCAGGCAATCGCTATCTATCTTCGACTCAAGGAAGCAGGACGCATCAAATGAATCTCGGAATCGTTACCCGTCTCGCCGGACGCGCTGGACTGGTTCTCAGCAAGCACGCCCCCACTATTCTGACTGCCGCTGGTACTGTCGGCTTTATCGGTACCACGGTTCTCGCCTCTAAGGCCACCCTCAAGGTTGAGGAGACCATTGCTGAGGAGGCTGCTCTTCTCGTCAAGGTCCACGAGGCCCACGAGGACGGTAAGCTCACCGACAAGGACGCCACTCGGGACAAGGTTATCCTCTACACCCGAATGACCACCAAGCTTGGTAAGCTTTATGCCCCCGCCCTGATTCTTGGGGCGGCCTCTATCGCTTCTCTGATCACTGGACACGGGATCATGCTGAAGCGTAACGCCTCTCTCGCTGCAGCTTATGCTGCTGTCGACCAGGCCTTCAAGACCTACAAGAAGAAGATCGAGTCCAAGTTCGGTAAGGACGCGGTGCTCGACGCTCTTGTGTCCACTGCTGAGGAGGATCTCACCAAGGATGAGATGACTCTTGAGGCTATCTCCGCTGTTGATGGGGTCTCTCCTTACGGGGTGATCTTCGACGACACCAATGTCAACTGGTCTGCCGACGAGGACCTGGCCATGCTCCACCTCAAGTGCCAGCAGCAGTACGCGAATGATATTCTGCAGACTCGTGGGCACATCTTCCTCAACGAGGTCTACAAGATGCTTGGGTTCCCCCACACTCCCGCTGGTGCTGTGACTGGTTGGGTCAAGGGTAATGGCGACGACTTCGTCGACTTCAACATCTTCGAGGGCACCTTCGAGGGTGAGGACAAGAACGGTCGTACTGTCACCAAGTGGGCGCTGGACTTCAATGTCGACGGCGTGATGTACGACAAGATCTGAGGTGACCATGCTTGACAAGATCGCATATTTCGCAGCCGGGGCTGTCACAGGCGGCCTTGGCGTATATTTCGTTCTTGCTCGCAAGTTCGAGCAGGACTTCCAGGAAGCCACAATCGAGATCAACAAGGAGCTTGCAGAAATTGCTGAAGCGAAGCACAAAGAGCGAGTGGGAGATGGCCCTGATTCAGAGGATCGCGAACCCGATCCTGAGCCGGTGGTACCGAGCGTTGCTGTGGACTACTCTCCGACTCCTGTGGAAGATCCCGACCAGGAGGAAGTAACCAAGCGTACGATGGATCGACAGCACTTCGAGGCCTACCAGATCACTGAAGAGGAGTATCGGGCTAAGGGTCATCAGGAGCATGTCGAGCTCACGTACTATATGGAGGATGATGTCTTTGCTGATAACCGGGGCGTTCCTATGCAGGATACGTCCTGGTTTGACAATATTATCAGCGGGATCTCCGCCTCCGACACCATCATCTATGTCCGAAGCATGAGCCGCCACGCGGACTTCGAGATCACCATTCTCGACGATTCCTACGAGCACTCGGTTCTCGGGGTTGAGTATTACGAGGACGAGTAATGATCGAGGCGGCACCGGATAACTCATATTTCGAGTGGCTTGTGGATCGAACCGGGGATACTCGTCAAGCCGAGTGCCCCGAGGAGTCGTTCATGAGCCTGCTCGAGATCATGCACCAGACGCCGTTCCGAGTGACGATTCCGAACGACATCAACCGTGCACAGGATGGTATTGACCTTCGTAGGGCATTCACTCGGGAGAACCCGGATGTGTCCTATGTCTGGCTTAACGAGCAGTCTTGCTCCATGCTCGAGATGTTCATCGCTTTGGCCGAGCGTATGGACATGATGCTTGAGGATGACGATACACCATATTCTCTGGAATGGTACTTCTGGGAGATGGTGAAGAACTGTGGCCTCTACGACTACAACGATGAGGCCCTGTTCAACCCCCGCCATGAGGAAGAAGTCGACTCTATCCTCGAGCGGATCAACTCTAGGGATTACACGAAGCTGGGACACGGATCTATGTTCCCTCTTCGGGCGATCCCGCTACATGGCGCACGTGATATGCGAAAGGCAGAACTCTGGGCCCAGATGAATGCCTACGCAAACGAACATTACTTGTAAAGGAGACTCATGGATTTCTACCGAATCTGCGAGCGTACCACAAAGAGTGGAAAGGTGGAAATCTACCCTGAGTTCCTCGTCGGACGATCGAGGGATATTCTTATTCAGGGGCGAGACTTCCAGGCAATCTGGGATGAGGAGAAGGGATTATGGTCTACAGACGAGTTTGACGTCGCTACGTTTGTAGACCGATCCCTCTTCGAGCACCAGAAGAACTACAAGGGTCAGATCGAGACCGTTGTAAAAACTATGTCCAACTACAACACTGGACTATGGACCAGCTTCCAGACTTGGAAGTCCAGGCTACCTGACAACGGTCAGGAGCTTAACAGCAAGCTCATATTTGCGGACAGTACTCCTAGAAAGGAAGACTATGCCACTGCAAGGCTGCCATACTCTCTCGAGGAGGGCGAGCCGGTCGCTTGGGGATCTCTCGTTGGAACTCTATATGATGAGGATGCTCGACGAAAGCTTGAGTGGCTCATCGGCTCCATCGTGGCTGGCGACTCTAAGAGGATTCAGAAGTTTGCCGTCCTATATGGTCCCCCGGGTTCGGGAAAGTCAACGATCCTCAATATTCTGGAGCTTCTATTCCAAGGCTATACAACTACATTCGATGCAGGAGCTCTTGGATCCAAGTCAGATCAGTTTGCTACAAGTACCCTCGGTAAGAGTTCGCTCGTGGCCATCGATCAGGATGGAGACCTCTCTCGTATCGAAACTAATGGCCTTCTTAACAGCGTGGTTGCCCATGAGACGATCCTGATCAACGAGAAGGGTGTGAAGCGCTACCCCAAGCGAATCAACGCCCTCCTCTTCATTGGCACGAACAAGCCAGTCAAGATCACAGACTCTAAGTCTGGTATTATCCGTCGATTGATTGACATCTCCCCCACCGGACAAACCGTGGGGGCTGACGAGTATCAGACACTGATGACGCAGATCCGTGACGAGCTTGGTAGGATCGCTAATCACTGTCTTGGGGTTTATAGGAGTCTTGGAAAGCACTACTACGACGCTTATAAGCCACAGGACATGATGATGAAGACCAATGTGCTCTACAACTTTGTTGAGGAGAACTACCTCCTCTTCAAGGAAGAGAAGTACGTTAGTCTCACCATGGCATACAAGCTGTATAAGGAGTACTGTAGTGAGAGTAATATCCCGTACCCGAAGAGCCGATACATCTTCCGCGAAGAGCTCAAAGATTACTTTGACGAGTTTCATTCACGTGTACAGCATGACGGCAATAGACTACGCAGTGTCTATTCCGGCTTCAGGGATTACTTACTGGATCCTGCCGAACTCGAGGCTTCTCCAGAGGAGCCATATTCACTGGCCCTCGACTACTCCGAGTCCCTTCTCGACGACGTTCTGGCGGACTGTCCAGCCCAGAGAGCCGGAGACCATGGGACTCCGCAGTTCCGATGGGCAAACGTTCGAACCACTCTTCGTGAGATAGACACTCATGAAGTCCACTACGTCAAAGTCCCCGAGAACCACATCGTCATCGACTTTGATATCAAGGAGGACGGTCGGAAGGACCTTAATCGAAACCTACAGGCCGCCTCAGAATGGCCCCCTACCTACGCCGAGACCAGTCAAGGTGGTAATGGAGTTCACCTCCACTACATCTACGACGGAGACCCTTCCGAACTGGCGAGGCTCTACGACGAAGACATTGAGATCAAGGTCTTCACGGGTGATTCCTCTCTGAGGAGAAAGGTCACTCACTGCAACAACATCCCGGTGGCTCATATTTCGGAGGGGCTGCCGTTTAAGGAGAAGAAAGTGATCAACAAGACCACCATGGCCAACGAGAAGAAGGTCAGGGAGCTTATTGAGCGCAACCTTCGAAAGGAGATCCATCCCTCAACCAAGCCCTCGGTCGACTTCATCGCCAAGATCCTCCGTGATGCCAAGGAACAGGGGATGGTGTATGATGTCAAGGACATGAAGCCTCGAGTTCTTGCGTTTGCGATGAACTCGACTCACCAGTCTGAGGCAGCCATCAAGGCAGTTATGGAGATGCCGTTCACCAACGAGGATCCTGAGGAGAAGTCTGTCGGGTTCCCTACCGGTGAGCTCGTCTTCTTCGACTGTGAGGTGTTCCCGAACCTATTCCTCGTGAACTGGAAGGTGAAGGGTAATCCGCAGGTACACCGGATGATTAACCCCACCCCCGAAGAGATCGAGGCCCTCTGCGAGATGCGGCTTGTCGGCTTCAACTGCCGTAAGTACGACAACCATATTCTCTACGCTCGTACGCTGGGTTTCAATAACGCCAAGCTGTATGACTTGAGCAAGCGCATCATCGAGAACAGCGTGACTGCTGGGTTCGTTGAGGCGTACAACCTGTCCTACACCGATGTGTACGACTTCGCAGCCACCAAGATGTCCCTCAAGAAGTGGGAGATCGAGCTTGGACTGCATCACCAGGAGCTCGGTATTCCTTGGGATGAGAACGTTCCTGAGGATCGCTGGGAAGAGGTGGCGGAGTACTGTGATAACGATGTTATTGCAACCGAGGAGGTCTTCAACCACCTCCACGCGGACTGGCAGGCCCGCCTTATGCTTGCCGAGCTGTCTGGCTTGACTCCTAATGACACAACAAACAAGCACAGTCAGTTCATCATCTTCGGGAAGAACAGGAACCCCCAGAGTGAGTTCGTATACACCGATCTCAGTGAGCAATTCCCTGGCTATCAGTACGCTTTCGGCAAATCTACCTATCGTGGGGAGGAGGTCGGTGAGGGCGGATACGTCTACGCCGAACCAGGAATCTACGTCGACGTCGCACTTCTCGACGTTGCGAGCATGCATCCCACTTCAATCGAGTGTCTCAACCTCTTCGGAGACCGATACACTAAGCGTTTCAGCGAGATCAAGCAAGCCCGAGTCGCCATCAAGCACCACGACGACAAGCTCGCAGGCTCTCTGCTAGACGGAGCTCTCCAGCCATTCCTCGAGGAGGGTGTGGACTATGAGGCACTGGCCTTTGCTCTTAAGATCGTCATCAACTCGGTGTATGGTCTCACTGCGGCAAAGTTCCCCAACGCCTTCAAGGACCCACGCAATGTGGACAACATTGTCGCCAAGCGTGGCGCTCTGTTCATGGTGGATCTGAAGCACTTCGTACAGGAACAGGGCTTCGACGTTGCACACATCAAGACCGACTCGATCAAGATCCCGAGGGCCACTCCCGAGATCATCGAGAAAGTCATGGAGTTCGGCAAGAAGTACGGATACACCTTCGAGCACGAGGCTACTTACGACCGTATGTGTCTTGTGAACAAGGCCGTCTATATCGACTACGAGGATGGGAAGTGGAGCGCCACCGGTGCCCAGTTCCAGCACCCCTACGTCTTCAAGGAGCTCTTCTCGAAGGAGGAGTTGGATATTCGAGACGTGGCGGAAACCAAGAGCGTCACCACCGCTCTGTACCTGAACAACGGAACAGAAGACAACCCTGAGATGGAGTTCGTCGGAAAGACCGGCGCCTTCGTCCCCGTGAACCGTGGAGGCGGGATCCTTCTCCGCGAGAAAGATGGTGCGTACCATGCCGCATCAGGCAGTACCGGTTACAGGTGGGTACAGTTCGAGTCCTTCAAGGAAGCTCACGCAGAAGACTGGAAGGAATATGTCGAGTGGCGTTACTTCGAAGGTCTTGCTGACGCTGCAAAGACTGCGGTGGGAGAATTCGGCGACTTTGAGGCCTTCACCCTTGGAGCTTGAGCCGTACATCTGGAACGGAGACAATGATGGCTGAGTACGAGAACCAGTGGGGTCCGTATAAAGAGCACTCGATCGAGAAAGATCGAGACCCGGTTCTTGACGATCCGATCATCTACGGGGTCAACGTCAAGCACTTCACGGTGACTGTATATTCTCAGGACGGGCGAGTCAATAAGTATTGGAATGCCCGTATCCTCAAGGATGACCTGGGGTACTGTCGAATCGCTTGTCCCCGAGATGGCAAGATTCTGTGTTTCAACTGGGTACACTGGACTGCGTACATGTTTACCCATGACGGCCTGAACGAGCTGGTATTTATGCCCGGCTCGAGCAGGAAGACTATTTCCCGACTGTACCATGAGGAGGTGAAGTGATATGTGTGGACGTTGGATGTGGATGTGGTCTCGCTGGCATGGTTGGACTCGAATTCACGTGCAGGACGCTAACTGCTTCCGGTACAACTACACCTGAAATAGTCTGACGAAGATCTAGTCACGAAGGAGGTGAAATAATATGGGATGCTGGCGCTGGGTTCTTGTCCGCGGGCCTTTCTGGCAGCGGCACTGGATGTTCGTGCAGGATGCCGGATGCTTCCGTCATAACTACACCTGATGTGTAAAAGCCCCCGGGTCTGTAAAAAGGGCCCGGGGGTCCGCGTCAGAAACCAAGGGTAATATGAGACCCCTCTACTCGAAAGGAAACCCTCATGCTGCCCGTTGCCAAGATTATCATCTCCGGACTCACCTCCATTGGAGCTGGTATGATTGCCAGCAAGCTCACCAAGCCCCTGGTTTCGAACGCAAATGGAATCGCTAAGATTCTGCTTTGGTTCGGATCCGTGGGCACTGGTGTTGCTGCTAGCGCAATCGTTGCCCGCGAAGTCGAGAAGCAGTTCGACGAGACCGTCAAGGCCGTCAAGGAAGCTCGAGACCACATCGAGATCGAAGACTGATCTCGCTTATACCCCGTTAACTTGGGGTATAGGCTTTTCTGAAAGGAACACACATGCCTGGAAAGATTGTCGCCCACGATACCCATCTTCGGATCGACACGGAGTTCATTGAGCTCAAGGACTGCTTCGAGGCATTCCGCCGAGGAGTGGAGTATCGCGAGAAGAATGACGTTGACGATATTCTCGTCATCTGTAACGCCCCCGACATCATTGAGTACCAGCTCAAGAACGGGGACAGCTTCGTCGTCACCTATGATCCCATCCACCGGATCATTGTGATGCGGGTGTTCCTCCACGACGAGGACATCACCATCAAGCCCATCTATATCTACAACAACCGTGAGTACCAGATCGCCTGTGAGTTCCTCAGGCAGATCATGCACGACAAGATCGACCTTAAGGACGAGTGGATCGCATGAGCCAGAAGGCCCCAAGCGTTATTGACTACTTTCACCCAAACGGGTCTCTCTATGAGGAGGCCGGAGAGTTCGAGGGGCTTGATCTGGCACCCTTCGTCGACAAGCGATCCAAGATTGAGCCGGACTTCAACAGCCCTCTTACCGGAGTGATGCAGTTCGACCTCAAGAACGATGCCGAGGTCAGTTTCTATCGCACCCCGGCCGTAGTGTACGGGGAGATCACTTTCCCGAATGGCGTCAAGTCGATTCTGTTCAAGTGTCGACAGCGCAAGAACCTCACCGGGTTCATCCGTAAGGTCCTGGAGATTGCGTCCTGGCCTCTTGACCGTATCCACAACGACTTCCGCACCTCTCTCTAAGGAGTACACAATGGCACGACTCAGCAACCTGACAATCGAGAATGCCCGCATCTTCTTCAAGGACTTCTCAGCTGAGGGTCCTTACGCTGGTGGTACAAAGCGTACCTTCTGTGTTGAGATCCCCGAGGACATGGTCGAGGCCCTCGAGAAGGACGGATGGAACCTGAAGTCCCGGGAGTCTCGAACTGACCCGGATGCCCTCACACACTATCTCAAGGTGGAGGTTTCCTACCGGGCCCGTCCTCCGAAGATCGTCTGCATCCCGAACCTGACTCGTCGGAAGGTGTTTATCACCGAGCAGACGGTGGGCAGCCTGGACTACGTCGAGATCCTGAACGTGGACCTCACGATCAACCCATATGTCTGGGAGGTCAATGGGAACTCCGGCGTGAAGGCATATTTGGGAACCATGTATGTCACGATCGCCGAGGACCCGCTCGACGCCAAGTACGATGAGGAGGTGGCTGCCTGATGCGACGCTACGGACTCTTCAACTTCCTGTTTGACGTCTTCATGGTCTCAGTGACCGGAGGATTCTGGCTCATCTGGATCTTCATCAGGGAGATGCGGCGCGGCTGATTTTTATACCCCGGGGTCTGTAAAAGGGCCCCGGGGTCCCCCACTCATAGAAAGGACACACGTGGCTAGCCGACTTATCGTCAGTGCTGATGATATTCTGAAGGCGGTCAAGGACTCGGAGGAGTTCGAGAAGAAGGCCCTCTCTGAAGCTCGTAAGCGAGACCGGGCTGAGGGCAAGGAACCTCGAGAGACTCTGTATCCTAACCCGGATATTAAGCCTGGTCGAGAGATCGTGCTCGACTACATCAAGAACCCGGAGCGTCGTCGTACGCCACGGTGTTCCGTTCACCTTGAGAAGCGGACTGCGAACAACAGCTATCGTTTTATCGTAGACGTGTCTCAGGTAAGGAATCGAGAGCTTGCGGATGAGATTGAGAAGGATCTCTTTGCATTCATGGACTACCTTCTCGACGAGTACGACATCCCACGACGCATTAAAAGGAGCACAAAATGATCACTCTTATCAAGGTTGACGAGGGTCCAGTTGACATCTACGAGCTTCGCATGCAGTATCTTGCCAAGCTCAAGGAGACGGACGGGGTCATGCTTCCCACGTTTATCTATCGGAACAAGGACCTCTTCATCACTGAGTTCAAGCCCACTTGCGATGACCAGTGGATTATGTATATGACCAACGCCGAGGGTCTCATCACCAAGATGCGGATCAAGAACGGCGACCTGATGAGCAATGGGTCGGTTCTCTTCCTTGCCGAGGAGCGGAAGACCTATACCGCCAAGGAGTACTACGACTACTGGGCTGCTCGTGAGGGTAAGCCTGCTCCGTTCTTCTACGAGTCCCGGCAGTATCACGTCAAGTCCTTCATGCGGGTTCCCGGCTCTACCGATCTGTGGATTACTGCTGAGCGCGAGAGGGACCACTGGTACACCTTCCGCATGTCAGACAACCAGAAGTCCAAGTTCACACGCCACACAATGACGAACGAGAAGGGTCACCAGTCTTACGACTGGGTCCTTGAGAATGTCGAGTGGGCTGCCGACACGATCCGTTATTTCTGAGGAGGACATGATGGAACTCACTGACGGTGGATGGTACAAGACCCCTCGGATTATCAAGGGGAAGGACTTCCTAGCACATATTCATGACACATACGCATCTGGAAATGCTATGTATGTGGAATTCAAGGCGTCCGAGGGAGAGGTACGGATCCTCGAGTATCAGCGACTCTATGAGGTAGATACAGAAAGCGCGGTTCTGTTTACCATCAATACGTACCCTCAAGAGAGCATCCTCCTCAAGAACATTGAGGAGTACGAGTTCATCCAGTACCGACCCCAGAAAGCATGGAAGGCAATTCACATGGGAAGCACCAAGCGATTCAACCTCGAGCAGTTTGATCAGCTCTGGCTCGACCAGACATTCCAGAAGCTGCACCCGGTTATCGTCAACCACGACGGCAAGTTCTGGCACGTGATGGGGCTGAAGCTAGACGTGGACGCAGATGGCTCGTTCTGGGGGCTCTATCTCAAGCGTCAGGACAGCGACTTCATGAAGGAGATTCGCATGCCTCTGACTCAGAAGTTCATCTACAATCCCATCTCGGGTTCCTGGTCTCTTGACGACCCGACTCATGAGATCAAGGACATCGAGGAGATCAAGCAGACTCTCCGAGCCGATGCTATCCTGGACGTGACTGTCTCGGGTGTACCTATGAAACTGATCAGGGTTCAGGAGATCGCGAAGGGTGTCCTGTTCTTTGTCTTCCAGGACGAGGAGAAGAACAAGCGGTACTACTACGCTCGCCGTACGACCAAGCTCCGTATCGTAACGGACTCGAAGACGGGTGAGCAGAAGTACCTCCTGGATCACATCAAGGCTATGCACATTGACTGAGCGCTGGCGAAGTTTACCCCACCCCTACTCAAGGTATGAGGCATCTGATCTCGGTCGGGTGCGGAATATCTCGAGTGGGCGAGTTCTTCGGATCCAGAAGTGCTCAGACGGGGCTCCCGGGTTCTCCTTGTATCGCGATGACTCAGGTAAGCAGACCATGGTTCGCTGTGGGATTGTTATCTGGCGTGCGTTCAACGGAGAGCCCGGGAGTGGGCACTATGTTATACACCTGAATGGTGACATGGCTAACGCCCGTCTTGAGAACCTGGATCTCGTTTCGTACTCGGCGTACCGGCAGGCCTGGTATGACGACTACAATGCTCGGATGGATGAGCTCTTTGAAGAGACCCGGTCTGAGTTCGATGACTACATCTTCGGCTCATGTACTGAGTCGGAGGCAGATAGAAAGGTTCGCTTTGGCGACTGAGAACTGGAAGACGATCCCCGGCCTCAACGACAAGTACGAGGTATCGGATCTTGGGCGGGTTCGAAACAAGAACACCGGTCGTTTCTTGACGCCCCGGTACAAGGACGGGTGCTACATGTACCGTATGGAGAAGCCCAGTGCTCATGGTAGGGAGCGGAAGGTGAACTCTGCTGCAGTTCTTGTGTGGACTGCTTTTGTCGGAGAGATCCCTGAACAGTACTGGGTTCAGTATAAGGATGGGAACCGACGGAACCTTGCTCTGTCCAACCTCTACCTCAAGTCCAACTCGGAGTTCCGCAAGGATGAGTACAAAGACGGTCGGCTTGGGTTCCAGCTCGTGAAGTCTGCATACGACGAGTGGATCTTCGGTGACTGTCTCGAAAGGAGAACTTGGTAGAATGACAGTTACGTATCGCCCTGAGCAGATCCAGGCGGTGCGTCAACTGCAGAACGGCAGCATCTTGGCGGGTGGTGTTGGTTCAGGGAAGACCCTGACCAGTCTGGCGTGGTACCTCACGTCGGTTTGTAACGCCGCCTCGTTCAAGAAAGGGGGGTCCTTGGCTAAGAAGAAGGTCAAGGGCTCCCCTACGCTGTATGTCATCACAACCGCTAAGAAGCGGGACTCCCTTGAATGGGAGGAAGAAGCTGCGCGTCTCGGTCTGAGTACAGATCCTGCATGTAGTTTCACAGGTTCATCCATTGTGGTGGACTCGTGGAACAACATCGGGAAGTACTCGGATCGAGAACACGCGGTATTCTTTTTCGATGAACAGCGTGCTTCCGGCAGTGGGCGCTGGGTCAAGGAGTTCTTGAAGATCACAAAGAAGAACTCCTGGCTTCTGCTCTCAGCCACTCCTGGAGATGTCTGGATGGACTACCTCCCGGTATTCATGGCTCACGGATTCTTCAGGACTCGTACGGAGTTCATGGAGGATCATGTCATATTTGACCGCTTCGCAAAATACCCCAAGGTCAAACGATACATAGGGGAGGCGAAGCTGCAGAGACTTCGTCGGAGTATCCTTGTGGAGATGCCGGTGGAGCGACACACTACTCGTGAGAGGGAGACTGTCTACTGTGACTACGACCGTGACTTGTATAAGTGGGTCGTGAAGAACAGGATGGATCCCTGGACAGAGGAACCCCTTAGAGACGCAGGTGGGGTCTGCAGAATCTTGAGAAAGGTGGTCAGTGATAATGACTGGCGTTCAGCAGAGGCCAAGCGCATACTCTCAAGCAATGAGAGAGTTATCGTATTCTACAACTACAACTATGAACTCGATAGAATCCTTGCAGTTGCGGAGAGCCTTGGAGTGCCTACAGCGCAATGGAATGGACATCGGCACGATGCTATTCCAGGAGGAGACCGATGGATCTATATCTGTCAGTACACCTCGGCAGCAGAGGGATGGAACTGTACTAGTACCGATACGGTTCTCTTCTGGTCCCTCAACTATTCCTGGCGAGTGACGGAGCAGTGTGAGGGCCGGATTGACCGATTGAACACGCCATATTCTCGGTTGAAGTACTACTTTCTTGAGTCTCATTCCTCGATAGATGAGGCTGTTCGGCGGTCGCTGAGCTCGAAGAAGGTATTCAACGAGAGGGCATTTGTCGGTTAGAATACGTGTGACGGTGGGTCGGGAGAGTGGTCACTTTGTATTTGGTGGCCATTTTTCCGTCCCACTGGCCATTTTTGTATGTTACAGAGGTGACAGATGTTACTCATCACACGTATTGTGGACAAAAAAGTGGACACTTAGGTGTCACACGTATTGTGGACTTTTCCTTGGAATTGCAACGAAAAGTCACAATGTGGCCATTTTTAGTAAAATAT
>ERZ772993.99-NODE-99-length-44389-cov-14.487008_pt1 | contig 44389 bp, 31 predicted proteins | sample MGYA00580670_ERZ772993 | MGnify/ENA primary metagenome ERZ772993 (study PRJEB29015, sample SAMEA2737936) | human oral metagenome | biome: human oral; feature: human-associated habitat; material: dental | place: China | collected 2136 ... | reverse complement strand
GGCATCGACACCCTGCCCGTGGGCACCGACCTCCAGCTCGTCGTCCACAACGGACACCGCCGCTGGTACGACAACACCACCGGTCAGGACATCACCGACCAACTCCTGTAGAACACCACACACCCCGCCCCCCGGCACGCACCCCACCAGAACATGACCACCAACATCAAGACTGGCCTGCGGGGCGTCGAACCGGTCGACCCCAACGGCCAGTTCAAGAGCCACTACGCCTTCGAGTCGGACGCCGCCAGGAACCCGGGGAAGTACACCGATATCGACATCAACGTCGAATACGACCCTCACCTGACGGGCACAGACGCCGACAAAGTACCCACGAAACTGACACCATTGACGCCAATGAGGGTGGCTCGGCAATGGACCCGTTGGAATATGAGAACAGATAATGGTGATCCCCGGTGAGTATGCGAATGAGCGCGGACGATGTCCTCGACACCCAGCAGGCGGCCCTGGCCGAGTGGCTCCCGACATCAGGCGGCGTGCGCCTGGACATCACAGCCATCACCGTCGGACACGTTGGACAGACGAGAATGGTTCTTACCATGGCCGATGGGACCACCGCACGCGTGCACCTGCCCCTCAAGGCACGGCTGGATGTCACCAGGCTGCGTCGGGCGACGGCCGAGCCGGGTCGTGGGGCGTGGACGTGGGCCCGCCAGTGGATGAGCGCCGACGAGCCCACCTTGCACACCGACTACGACTGGACGCGCCAGCCACGGTTCACCAACAGCAACGACCCCGACGGCTACAGCCCTCCCAACGACTTCGGCTGCGCCGATGAGCTCAAGCGCTTCCCCCGCGATGCCCGGCACACCCCGTCCTGACTCGCCCAGGGCGCCGAACGCGCCCACCACCAACCCAACACCTGAACCCACCCCACAGTGGCCTCGCAGCAGGATTTTGAACTGCTGGGGCGGGGCGCAGCACGCCAGTGCCCACTCCGAGGGCACGCCCACCACCGGCGGCGGGGGGGTACCCCCCGCCGACATGCGAGCCTCAGGGCAGGCGGAAGGTCGTACCGCCGTCGTCGGTGGCGATGAGCCCATCGGCAAGGAGAGAGGCCAGTGCGCGCCCCGGCTGCTCGCGGTCCGCCGCCCGACCCGCACGGGCCCCGGCACCGGCTCCCGCCGTCAGGAGCGCCTCGGCACTCAGCGTCGCGCCCGTGTCGGCCCCGCGCAGCCGGGCCATGATCAGGCCCCGCGCCTGGCGGTCCGTCCCCCGCCACGCCTGTCGGCGTCGCCGTCGGGCGTGCTCATCCGGGGGCGAGCCCGCTGCCAGCCACGCGCACTCCTCGCGCCACGGGCAGTCGTCGCAACGCGGCTCGCGGGCGGTGCACACCAGTGCCCCCAGCTCCATGACCGCCACCGACCAGGCGGCCGCCTCGTCGTCGGCCTCGGGTAGAAGAGCCTCGGCCCGCTCGCGCTCGGCCCGCACCAGCGCCGGTGGGGGCAGGGCCCGGCCACCGACCGCGCGAGCGAGCACGCGCCGCACGTTGGTGTCCAGCGCGAGGGCCCGGCGCCCGAAGGCGAAGGCCAGGACGGCGCCGGCCGTGTACTCGCCGATCCCCGGCAGAGCCCGCAGCGCCTCGAGGTCGCAGGGCAGTCGGCCGCCGTGGCGCTCGACGACGGCGCGGGCGCACTCAATGAGTCGCAGCGCCCGACGGGGATACCCCAGTGCGCCCCACATCCGCAGAACCTCGGCGGTCCCGGCCTCCGCCAGGGCGGCCGGATCCGGCCAGCGATCCATCCACTGCCGCCACGCGGGCACCACCCGGGCGACCGGGGTCTGCTGGCTCATGACCTCCGAGACCAGCACGCCGTAGGGCGTCGTCCCCGGCGCGCGCCACGGCAGATCCCGGGCGTGCCCGCGGTACCACTCGATGACCGCCCACGGGGGCGGCGCGCCCCGGGCGTCGCACGACGCCATCGCATCCACTCCGCCCGCGGTCCCCGTGGAGACCGCGGGCCCCGCCGAGTCCACGGGACCTCCCATGGTCTCGGGGCTCATGGGTCTGCCCGTGCTCACAGCTCGATGAGCATGCGCGTGTTCCCCAGGGTGTTGGGCTTGACCCGCGCCAGGTCGAGGAACTCGGCGACCCCGTCGTCATGACTGCGCACCATCTCGGCGAAGGTGTCCATGCCCACCGGCGTGCCCCAGATCGGGTGGAAACCGTGGGCGATGAAGAAGTCGACCTCGAAGGTCAGGCAGAAGACGCGTCGCAGGCCCAGGACGCGAGCGCGTTCGAGAAGCTCGCCCAGAATGGCGCCGCCGACCCCCCGATTCAGGCAGTCCTTGCGCACGGCGAGCGTGCGGACCTCGGCGATGTCGTCCCACATGACGTGCAGGGCCCCGCAGCCGATGATGCCGTCGGGCTTCTCCCAAGTGCCGTCGAGCGACCCCGCGCCCTCGGCCACGGTGAACTCCTGGATGTCCTCGAAGTAGGTGATGAGGTCCTTGGCGATGAGGATGCGACGATTGGAATAGGGCCGGACGAGCTCGGCGATGGCGCGGGCGTCCGCGGGGCGAGCGGCGCGCAGGACCGTTCGCCAGGGTCTCGACGACGCAGCGGTGGCCGCGTCCCCGGCGCCGCTCGGGCGGCTCGTATCGCTCATGGGGTCTCCTTCCGCTGATACAGGGCCAGCACCGCACGGGCGGTGGCATCGTCGATGACGAGGTCGGTGGCCACGTGCGCGCGCAGCGCCGCGAGACAGGCCCGGACCTTGCCGGTGCCCGCCACGACGCACAGTCTGCGCGGAATGCGCGCCAGCCGGACAGGCGTGGGACCGGTGGCGCGGGCATTGAGGTCGATGTCACCCCAGGTGCCGTCGGCCCGCAGCAGGACGGTGCACACGTCCCCGACGACGCCCTCGCGCCGGGCGACGGCGAGATCGGCCCGGCTGAGGTGCCCGCCGGCGTAGACCTGACTGGGCAGGGCGCCCGAGCCGGTCTCCAGGGTGCCCACGCCGAAGACGGCGAGGCGCGCGGCGGCCGCCACCGCCAGGACCCGCTTGATCGAACGCTCCGACCACATGGCCCGACGGGTGCCGGCCCGGTCGAAGAAGGCCGGCACCGGGAAGCCGATCGTGCGCGCCCCCAGGGAGGACCCCATCCGCGACAGCATCCGACCGGCCGAGGGCCCCTCGTGCACGGGGTCCGAGGAGCCGTTGAGCTGAACGATGGTCAGCCCCGGGATGCGCCTGGTCGGCAGCGCCGCCGCCACCTCGCTCATGGTCGTCCCCCAGGCCGAGCCGACGACGAGCCCCGCGTCATCGTCCTCATCACGCCCGTCAGGACCGACGGCGCCGTTGGTACTGCCAGGGCCACCAGCACCGTCGGAGTCGCCGGCGCCGTCAGGGCCGCGGGCCTCCGTGAGCCCGCCGGCCAGCTCGACGAAACGGGAGGCGGCGACAGCGGCCACCTGCTGGAGGCGATGGATCTCCGTGGTGCCCTCGCGCACGGGCACGATATGCGCGCGCACTCCGAACTCGGCCTCGAAACGCGCCTCCGGACCGCCCGCTCCCCCGGGATGGACCAGCTCGATGCGCACGATCCCCTTCCGTCGGGCCCGGGCGAGCAGGCGCGAGACCGTCGAGCGCGAGCAGCGCAGATGACGGGCGATGACCTCCATGGTCTCGGCCTGGACGTAGTACATGGAGGCGGCCTCGAAGACCCGCTGATCCTCGGTGGCCGCGCCCGCCCGCGGGGGCTCGGACCCGGACGATCCGCCGGAGGACAACCGCGCTTCGTTGACCGCGCGCGCCCGCGGGGGCTCGCCATCAGGGCCCGCCTGTTCGTGCCGGCGGTCATGGGCCGCGCGCGCCCGCGGGGGCTCGTTCCCGTCCCGCCGCGCGCCCGCGAGGGCGTCGACACGGGCCGCGCCCGCGCGCACGGACTCGTCCGCCGACGTCCCGGCCCTCGGCGGCCGGGGCCGGGCCCCCTGCGACGACTGCGACTCGCCCATCATCTCCCCTCCCCTCGTCGGGGTGTGCACATTCGTGCACCCGCCTTGCTCATCATCTCATCAATCGATGATCCTGAACTCGGGAGTCCGTCGTCGGACGAGTGCAGGCGCATGCAGACGTGACGGACGCAGACGAATGACAGCCGAATACAGACGAAGGAGTCCGCATATGAGCGCGTCCACCGCCCCGGAGACCGCCGCGGAGACCGCCGCCCTCACAGCGCTCACGCGCGAGCAGCGCGCCACCGCCCTGGAGGCCATGAGCGGGCGGGACGGCGGAGACGATCTCGACGTCCTCGTCGTCGGCGGCGGCATCACCGGGGCCGGCATCGCCCTGGACGCCGCGGCGCGCGGTCTGCGCACCGGCGTGGTCGAGATGGGCGACTGGGCCTCGGGAACCTCCGCATGGTCATCCAAGCTCGTTCACGGCGGTCTGCGCTACCTCTACCAGCTCGACGTCGCCCTGGTCCGCGAGGCTCTGGCCGAACGCGGCCGCCTGCTGGAGACCACCGCCCCGCACCTGGTCAAGGCCCAGCCCTTCCTGTGGCCTCTCAAGCACCATTACGAGCGCTCCTACTCGGCGGTGGGCGTGGGCATGTACGACGCCCTGGCCCTCGCCGGCGCCCGGGGTCACCGGAACGTCCCGTTCCAGAGGCACCTGGGACGTCGGGGTGCGCACGCACTCGCCCCGGCCCTCGAGCCCTCGAAGATGGTCGGCGCGATCCGCTTCTACGACGCCCGCGTCGATGACGCGCGCCTCGTCATCGACCTCATCCGCACCGCGGTCGGCCTGGGGGCGCTCGCCGCCTGCCGCACGAAGGTGACCGGTTTCCTCAGGAGCGCCCACGGCGCCGTCACCGGCGCGACCGTCACCGATATCGAGACCGGCACCACCCACGAGATCCGTGCCGCCCGCACGATCAACGCCACCGGCGTGTGGACCGAGGCCACCCAGGACCTGGCCGCCGACGCGGGGGGCCTCGAGGTACTCGCCTCCAAGGGCATCCACATCGTCGTTCCGAAGGACGCCATCGACGCCGAGGCCGGGATCTTCCTGCGCACCGAGAAGTCCGTCCTGTTCATCATCCCGTGGCCGCGCTACTGGGTCATCGGCACCACCGATACCCCGTGGTCCCAGGACTCCGCCAAGCCGGTGGCCACGGCCGCCGACATCGACTACGTCCTGGACCACGCCAACGAGGCGCTGTCCCGACCCCTGAGCCGCGACGACATCATCGGCGTCTACGCGGGCCTGCGCCCCCTGATCCAGCCCCGGCTCAAGCCCGGCGCCGACCGCCGGCAGACCGCCAGCACGAAGGTCTCCCGCGAGCACACGGTCACGCGCGTGGCACCCGGGCTGACGGCGATCGCCGGAGGCAAGCTGACCACCTACCGCGTCATGGCCCGCGACGCCGTCGACCACGCCCTGGGCGAGGCCCTGGCCCACGCCCACCCCTGCGCGACGGACGACCTGCCGCTGGTGGGCGCCGCCGGCTATCGCGCCCTGGCGGCACGAGCGGGCGACATCGCCCGCGAGCGCGGATGGACCCTGGCGCGGGTCACCCACCTGCTGGACCGCTACGGGGACGAGCTCCCGGCGCTGCTGGCCTCCATCGACGCCGATCCCTCCCTGGCCCGGCCCCTGGACGGGGCGCCCGCCTTCCTGCGCGCCGAGGTCGCCTGGGCCGTCACCCACGAGGGCGCGGCCCACCTCGACGACGTCCTGCTGCGACGCGTGCGCCTGGACATCGAGCGCCGGGACCACGGGCTGGCCCCCGCCACCGAGGTCCTGGAGGTGATGGCGCCGCTGCTGGGATGGTCCGACGCCGACGTCGAGGCCGAGCGGGCGGCCTACGCCGAGCGGGTCGCCGAGATCGCGGCGGCCGAGGAGGAAATCGACGACGACGCCGCGGTCTCCCACCTGACCCGTGCGATCTGAAACCGGTTCCTCGTGTCCGGGATGCGGTGGGTGGGGTGTATGCGGCTGCTCGGGCCTTTTCTCGTCGGGGCCGTCGGGGTGCTGGTCGACGGTCCCGGGTCGGGCGCGGGCGCCGGCACCCGCATGAGTCCTGCTGCGTCCCATAGGCCCCGCAGCCCCGTGCCGCGGCCTCGGAGCCCGGAGCGCCGGGGAGCGCGCACCGCTTCGTCGCCCTGCGCCACCGGCCCCGCGCGGTCGTACGCGGTCCCACTCGGTCGTACGCGGTCCGGCGCGGTCGTACGCGGTCCGGCGCGGTCGTATGTAAAGCCGCGTGGTCGTACCTTAGAGGGGCTCTAAGGTACGACCACGCGCCCCCGAGTACGACCGCGCAGGACCTTGAGACGCCGAACCACCGGCACCCGCCCACCCCGACCGCGCCCTCGCACACGAAGAACCCTGAAACTCACCGATACTTGACACGGGTCCACGGGCACGAGGCCGCGACCGCCCCTGCCTCCGCCCCACATCTCACAGCGCCGCTCAGAAAGGGCTCCCCATGACCGAGAAGACCCACGTCCTGGCCATCGACCAGGGCACGACCTCCTCTCGCGCCATCTTGTTCGATCACGACGGCCGGATCGCCGCCGTCGATCAGAAGGAGCACGCCCAGATCCTCCCGCGCGCCGGATGGGTCGAGCACGACGCCACGGAGATCTGGCGCAACGTGCGCTCGGTCGTGGCCGGAGTCCTGTCGAAGGCCGAGATCAATCGTCACGAGATCGCCTCTGTGGGCATCACCAACCAGCGGGAGAGCGTCGTCGTATGGGACAGGGCCACCGGCGAGCCCGTCCACAACGTGATCGTGTGGCAGGACACCCGCACCCGGAGGATCTGCGACCGGCTGGCGGCCGCCGCCCCCGACGCCGCCAGCACCCCCGGATCGTCTGCCCCCTTCCGGGCAGGCCACCGCACCGCCCCCGACGCCGCCAGCACCCCCGGCGCCGCGAGCGCACCGGGCAGCGCCGACTACGACCGCTACAGGGACCGCGTGGGCCTGGGGCTGACCACCTACTTCGCCGGCCCGAAGGTCGTGTGGGTGCTAGAGAACGTCGAGGGCGCCCGCGAGCGCGCCGAGGCCGGAGAGCTCCTCATGGGCACGATGGACACCTGGGTGTTGTGGAACCTGACCGGCGGCGTCGACGGCGGCGTGCACGCCACGGATGTCACCAACGCCTCACGCACCATGCTCATGAACATCGACACCCTGGACTGGAACGAGGGGATCTGCGCCGACATGGGGATCCCCGCCTCCATGCTCCCCGAGATCCGCCCCTCCTCGGGCGTCTTCGGCTACGGCCGCAAGAACGGACTGCTCATCGACACACCGGTCGCCGGGATCCTGGGGGACCAGCAGGCGGCGACCTTCGGGCAGGCCTGCTTCGAGGTGGGCCAGGTCAAGAACACCTACGGCACCGGTTGCTTCATGCTCATGAACACCGGCGCGACCCCGGTGCGGAGCCGCAACGGCCTGCTGACGACCGTGTGCTACCAGATCGAGGGCAGGGCCCCCGTCTACGCCCTGGAGGGCTCGATCGCGGTGGCCGGCTCGCTGGTGCAGTGGCTGCGGGACAACCTCGGCATCATCACCGAGTCCCGGGAGATCGAGACGCTGGCCCGCTCCGTGGACGACAACGGCGGCGCCTACTTCGTGCCCGCCTTCTCCGGGCTCTTCGCCCCGCACTGGCGACCTGACGCGCGCGGCGCCCTGGTGGGGCTGACGCGCTACGTCAACAAGGGCCACATCGCCCGCGCCGTGGAGGAGGCGACGGCCTTCCAGACCCGCGAGGTGCTGGAGGCCATGAACCGGGACGCCGGGCCGTCCGGCGCGCCCCTCCGGGAGCTCAAGGTCGATGGCGGCATGACCCGCGACGAGCTGCTCATGCAGTTCCAGGCCGATCAGATCGGCGTCCCGGTGGTGCGCCCGCGGGTAACTGAGACCACAGCGCTCGGCGCCGCCTATGCCGCCGGCATCGCGGTCGGCTTCTGGTCGGGCACGCACGACGTCGTCGAGAACTGGGCGGAGGGCCGCCGCTGGGAGCCCGCCATGAACGGCGCCGAGCGCGAGCGCCTATTCCGCAACTGGAGGAAGGCCGTAACGCGTACCCTGGAGTGGGTCGACGACGACGTCGTCGAGTAGCCTCTAGTCGTCCCCGCACGACTTGTCACCAGCGAGTCGGCACGATCCGCACTCCGGTGCCGGTCCGCGGGGCGCAAGCTGCCGAAGGCGAGGAGAAACAATGGAGCCGGTACAGATCGTGAGCGCGCTGCGCAAGCACGCACCGCTCGCACTGGCGCACATCATCCTGGGCGCCATCATCGGGCTCACCATCGCGCTGCTCAGCCCACCGGTCTACTCCTCCCAGGCCAAGGCGCTCGTGGCGGCCGAAGGCGGTGACGGGACCCGCTCGGTGTCCTCGGCGTCGTCGGTGATCACGACCATCATGCCCACTCTGGTGGAGATCGGGACGTCCCAGTCGGTCGTGGACCAGGTCGCCGCCTCCACCGGGATCGAGCGGAGCAAGGTGGCCGGCGCGGTCACGCTATCGACCCCGACGAGCAGTCTCATCATCGATGTCACGGCGCGGGCGTCCTCGCCGCAGGAGGCGCAGGCCATCGCCCAGGGGGAGGTCAACGCCCTGCGCGACGCCGTCAGTGAGATGTCGATCCAGAAGGAGGAGGTCACTCTGACGCTGAGCGACCTCGACCGCGCCTCGCTGCCGACCTCGCCGTCGGGCCCCTCGCGCACCCGCTACGCCCTCGTCGGGGCGGTCGCCGGGGCGATTCTCGGTGTGGTGACCGCCCTGCTCATGAGCAAGCTGAATCCGGCCGCCGCGCAGGAGAATGCACGAGGTGTGACCGACGACACCAATGATCTGGGTCTCGCCGTGGTCACCGACATCGGTGGCGTGTCGGGCGCCGCGGGAGTCGGCCGGGCCGGCGTCGTAGGCCCGGCCAGGGCCGGCCGCCGCGCGAGCGGCGCACCACCGACCATGCCGTTGAGCTATCACCCGACCGGATCCGGGGGCTCACCGTCCGCGCCGTTGACGTGAGGGACGGAGTCCCCTTCCCCTCGCCTCCCTCCGAGGGCATCACGGCCGCCGCCGCCGCGTCGGCGATCAGCGCCGCGCCCGCCGCAGGTCCCGCGGATGCCGGCGAGCGCATGGGCGCTGCGGGATCCGCCCCCGCAATGGGCCCGCCCGGTACCGCGGGATCGCCGACCGCCTCCCGGTGGGCCTGGGAGCCGCCGTTGGCCGCGGTCCTGCTCGTACTGGTGGGCTGGCGTACCGAGGTCGCCGGCGGACTGCTCATCAGCGACTGCGTGGCACTGGCGGCCCTGCCCGTGACGTGGTCCGCCGTGCGCCGTTCACGGCGCTTCGCGCTTCTGCTCATGCTCGCCCTGCTGGCAGCCGCTACCGGGTGGGCGCTCTCGCTGGCGGCCTACGAGCACTTCATCGTCGTCTCCTCCATCCAGCGCTCGCAACTGCTCCTGGCCGTGGGCCTGCCCGCCGCCGTCGCGGCCTTCGCCTGGGGACGCGAGCGGCTCGGTCTTGAGGGCGCTGCGATCGCCCTGGGCATCGGCATGATTCTGAGCAACCTCCACTTCCTGCGGTCTTCGGACAACCCGTGGAAGTTCGGACTGGGCGCCCCCGTGAGCATCGTGACGCTGGCCATCGCCTGCCGATTCGGACGCGGCGCGCAGCTCGTCACCGCGGCGGTCCTGGGCGGCCTCTACCTGGTCCACGACTCCCGCGCCGCCACCGGCATGCTCATGCTCATCGTCGCCCTGCTGATTCTGCAGATCGTCTCGGCCAAGCTCACCATCACCGCGCCGTCGCCGGCTCGCATGCGCGCCCGCCAGATCCTGCTGCTGGTCGGCCTGACGTGCGCGGCAACACTGGCGGTCGTCGCCGCCTCCCTCGCGGGATACCTGGGGAAGGAGGTCCAGCAGCGCACCATGCTCCAGTCCCACGGGACCAACAACCTGATTCTCGCGGCGCGCCCCGAGCTGGGCGCCTCGTGGGAGCTGCTGACGCATCGGCCATGGGGGTACGGGGCCGGCGTCCAGCCCCGCTACGAGGACGTGCGCACCGCCATGCAGGGCATGGCCTCCTTGAACTACAACCCCGACAACGGCTATGTCCGCAACTACATGTTCGGGCACGGCTTCGAGCTGCACTCGGGACTCGTGGACGCCTGGATCGCCCTGTCACTGCCCGGAGCCGCGCTCGTCGCGTTCGCGGTCTGGCTGGGGCTGCGCGCCCTGTGGGACAACCTGGGGACCGCGCATCTGAAGTCCTGGTTGCTCTTCGCGATGCTCTTCGTGCTCCTGAACACCGCGGTGGGCCCGCTGTCGGTCCTGCCGGCCTACTTCGTCCTCGGCGCGGGAGCGGCCCTGCACGCGGGCAAGGCCCCGCCCCCTCATCAGCCCTCCCGCCAGCGCATGTCGGCCTAGGTCCGTCCCGGGCTCACCGCAATCGGCCGCCCCGTCTCCTCGCCCGCGCGAGGCGGTCCCCCTCCCGGTACCGGCGTGGCGGCCTTGCGACCCCGTCCCCTCGCCCGCGCGCGCCAGTCCTCCACACCCGGCGGCCCCGAACAGTCCTGCGACCCCGTCCCCTCGCCCGCGCGCGCCGGTCATGAGTCAGTCCGGCCTGCCGTACTCCCGGTGGATCCCGCGCCCGACGGAGGCGGCCGCCATGCCCCGTCCACGAGCCACCAGACGCGCCCCGCGCGCCCGATGCACCAGCGACCCGCCGAGCAGTCCGACGCCCGCGCGCGCCGACCCGGCCACGAGCCGTATGAGACCACCGCCCAGGGCCCGCGCACGGTCGACGGCGTGCAGACCCGGCCCCGCCAGGGCGAGCTCGACGCGCACCGCGGTGGCCGCATGGGTGCGCTGGCGGCGCAGAATCCAGTCCCGCCGCAGGCGGGCGGCCGGCACATGATCGCGTACGCGGGCGTCGTCGCACCACCGGATCTCCCCTCCCGCCGCCACGAGCCGCCGGGTGAACAGGGTGTCCTCCCCGCCCGTGGCGCCGAAGGCCTCGTCGAACCGCAGGTCGTGCCCCCTCACGACGTCGAGGTCGAGCAGGAGGTTGTTGGTCGCGGCGACGGGCCGCACGGTGCCCGTCGGCCAGGTGCGCCGCTCGAAGAAGGCGCCCGCGCGCACCCACGCATCGGGTTCGATGTCATAGGCCGGCACGACGAGCCCGGCCACGGCAGCGGGCGTCGTGGCGTCGAAGACGGCCAGCAGCGCTGCGAGCCAGCCCGGCTCGGGCTCCTCGTCGTCGTCGATGAAGATCAGCAACCTGCGGCCAGCGGCCTCATCCAGAGCCCGGTTGCGCACCGCGGCGACGCCGGGGCGCGTCTCGACCTCGTACCGCAGGCCCACCCCGTCGGGAGCCTCTGCGCACAGCGCGGTCACGACCGAGCGCGCCGAGGCCGAGGGATCGTTGTCGATCACGAGCACCTCGACGGCGTCGAGGGCCTCCGAAGCGATCTCCGCGGTCTGAGCCAGCACCCCGCGCACGGCGCGCGCCACGGCATCGGGCCTGCGGTAGGTCGGAATGGCGATCGTCAGGCCCCCCGAGAGGACCGAGCGACCGGAACCCGGCCCGCCGGATCCGCCGGTGCCACCGGATCCGCCGGTGCCGGGAGACCCGCCGGAGCCGCTGGAACCGTCGTGCGCGTGAGGGATGCCGGAACCGCTCGCCGCGGTCATGAGGCATCCTTCGCGCGGCCGTACTCCAGCACGCGACCCCCGAAGGCGCCCACGACCATGCCCAGACCGCCTCGGCACGACACCTCGTGCACGGCGCGAACGGCGTCATCGCCCCGCCCGCGGGCGACCACCGCGCGCGCACCATCGCGCCCCGCCCGAGCCAGCCCCTTGAGGGCGTAGCCCAGGCGCCGGGGCAGGCGCGCCCCGGTAGCGGTGTCGATCCGCACACGCGCCCATGAGGAGCCCGAGCGGAAGGATCGGCGCAGCACCCAGGCGCGGGTGGCGCGCGTCGGCGGCACCCGCTTATCGACGACGGCGCCGGCCGCGAAGCGAATGGTCGCACCTGCCAGGGTCAGGCTGCGGGTGAACAGGGAGTCCTCGCCCCCGCTCAGCCCGTATCGAGGATCGAATCGCAGCGCCAGATCGCGCACGACGGCCAGATCCAGCAGCAGATTGCCGGTATCCGCGCTGGGCACACGGGCGCCGTCGGCGGCGCGCCAGGAGTCGAAGGCGCCACTGGCCACGACCCACGCATCCGGAGCCTCCTCGTAGACCGGCGGGGTGGGACCGGTCACCGCCGCGCATCCGTACTCGCGCCAGGCGGCCAGCAGCGCGCGCAACCAGCCCTCGCGCGGCAGCTCGTCGTCGTCGAGGAAGACCAGCAGGTCCCGATCGTCGCACTCGGTCAGTGCGCGGTTGCGGCCCGCGACGATGCCCGGCACCGGCTCATGGACGTGACTGAGCCGGGGCGCCCCGCCGGCCGGGGACCCGGCGGCCCCGGCCACGACAGCGGCGGCGCCCGCCAGCGGATCGTTGTCGACGACGAGGACGCGCGCCTCGGCCTCCCGACCGATCTGCTCGACCTGATCCAGCAGCAGCGGCAGAAGCTCGGCGAGATAGTCGTTCCGCCGATATGTGAGAATCGCCACGGTCAAACTCGGGCGGGTCGGCACGTCCCGCCGGGAGCACCCGTCGGGCGCACGACGGCGCGAGGCGCGTGCACCCCTGACCTCCTCGTCTCGAGCGTTCACCGCGCTCCCCTCTCCGCTGCGTGGTCGGCCTCGACGGTACTATTCCAGGGCGCCGCGGTCCCGGCCACCTCACGGACCGCACTTCAGGAAGAGGCCACCATGGGCACCGATCACACGAGCACCGCATCGACGACGGAGGAGACGTCGGAGGAGACGACCTCCCATCTGCTCGCCCGCACCGCCGTCGTCGTCGTCAGCTACGCCGCGCCCGAACTCCTGGAGAGCAATCTGACTCAGGTCTGCCGGGATGTCCCGGAGGCCCGGTTCGTCGTCGTCGACAGCTTCTCGACCCCCGAGGCGCGCGAGGCGACACTCGCGCTGGCGCGCGAGCACGACTGGACCGTCGAGACGCCCGACACCAACACCGGCTTCGGCGGCGGTGTGAACCTCGGCGCGGCTCGCGCCCGCGCCGAGGGCGCCGAGATCCTCCTTCTGCTCAATCCCGATGCGACGATCTCCCGGGAGAACCTCATCCGGCTCGTCAGCCGCGTGCGGGCCGAGCCGCTGACGCTGGTGGCTCCCGTACTGACCAACTCCGAGGGACGGGTCGTGGCGGATCGGACGGTGGTGTGCCTGGCGGACGGATCCATGCGCTCACCGCGCTCGACCAAGCCCATTCCCCCGGGCGGAACCCGCCCGTGGCTCAGCGGAGCCTGCCTGGCGCTGTCCACGCGTCTGTTCGAGGTCACCGGAGGCTTCGACGAGCGCTACTTCCTGTACTGGGAGGACGTCGATTTCTGCGCACGAGTGCTCGACGTCGGCGGCGCCCTCATGCTCGCCCGAGGCGCGGCGGCCGTCCACGACGAGGGCGGCACCCAGGCGGACCAGACCGCTTCCGACGGGAGACGCGCGAAGTCCGACACCTATTACTACTACAACGCGCGCAATCGTCTGCTCTACGCGGCCCTTCAGCTGGACCGTGCCGAGCAGCGCCGTTGGGCCGCCACTTCGGCGGCGGCCGCGCGGGAGATCGTCCTACGGGGAGGGCGGCGCCAGCTGCTCAGCTCACGCTCCTCGCTGCGGGCCGCCTGGGCGGGCACTCGCGACGGACTGCGGCTCCTGCGCCGGATTCAGCGCGGCGAGCCGCCGGCCGAAGGCGTACCGCTCACCCGCTGAGAACCGCCGCACAGCCACCGGCGCGGGGTGGTGCAGCGGCGGCCGCGGGCACGGCTCACCACGAGACGACTACGAGGCCCTACATCCGCGCATCCGCCCGCGCGCGAGAAGGCTTCCCCGCTGTACCTTCGACAACTACGTCATAGCCCCGCATCCGCCCACGCGCGAGAAGGCTTGTTCCCCATCGTGGTGCGGGTCTGCTCCTGGCCCCCCAATCCGCCCGCGCGCGAGAAGGCTGCGAGTCCTTCCCGACGACCGGCGTGGACTCCGCCCGCATCCGCCCGCGCGAGAAAACTGCGCACCCATCCACGGCCCGAGTCCGGACGCCTTCCGGACAGCACCGGTGCGCGCCGAGGGCCCTTGAGGGTCCTCGGCGCGCACCGGGTTACTCATCGTCCCAGCGCGGGACGGAACGCGGAATCAGCGCAGGCGCGTGACCTTCACCGAGTCGACCGCGAGGTTGATCGTCTCGGGGCCGGCAGACCCCGACACGTAGGTTCCGAAGCCGATCGAACCCGGCGCGGCCAGGGCGGCGTCGTCATCGGTCTTGTCCACCTGCCACTGATCGGGCTCGGAGTCGCCGATCCAGGCGCGAGCGCGCACGGCGGTGGACTCGGCGCCGTCGAGAACGAAACGCAGGTGGAGAGGCTGCCCCGCCGTGTACGTTCCCACGTTGGCGGTGCCGATCACCGTATCGGTGTCGCCGACCTTCTTCCCGACCGTCATCGTCACAGCGCCGTCGGCCCCGATGCGGAACTCCGCGTGGTAGCGGCCGGCCTCCGTCTGGCGACCGATGTAGGTGATGTACGTGCCGTTACCGCTCGCCAGAGCGTCCAGGGACATGTCGACCTGCGACTCCGTGGAGGTGGAGTCGATCACCTGGGAGTGGACCGAGGAGGAGGAGCGCGCCCCCTTCATGGCGATCATGCCCTTGGAGTCGGCGGTGGAGTAGCCGCTCCGGCCCCAGTCGATCGTCCAGTCGCCGCCCTTGGCCGCGGAGCCCCAACCGCCCTGGGTGGTCCGGTCGAAGGAGTCCTCGAAGAAGGCCTGGCCGACGCCGACGTCGCCGCCCGGATCCGGCTGGTCGGGCTGATCCGGCCCGTCATCCCCCGGCTGTCCGGCCGCCGTGACGTCCACCCAGTCGGAGTAGGCGGAGGCGCCCCACGGGTCCTCCACGACGACGCGGTAGCGGTGAGAGCTGCCGGGCTTGACGGTGTCGCTGGCGCTGAGCTGGGGCAGGTCCCAGAAGCTGGCCGAGACCGTCTGAGTCGACACCGGCTTGGAGTCGGCGGTGTCGCGGTAGACCTTGTAGGTCAGCTCCTGATCGTCACGATCCCAGTTGGCCGGGAAGGAGAGGTTGACGATACCGGACTCGGTCGAGTCCGCCGTCACCTTGTAGGCGCTGCCCTTGTTCTCCGGCCCCATCTTGTTGGGGGCCAGGTCGCGGCGGGCGAAGCGCACCAGGCCCTGCTGGCCGGTGCCGTTGACGGCGGTGAACTCGCCGCCGTAGACGATGTAGTCCTTGTTGCCCTCGACCGTCCAGGTCGCCTGGCTCAGACCGGTGAAGGAGCCCGTCGTGAACGTGGGGTAGAAGTTGAGGTTGGTGGGCGCCGGCTGGCCGCGGTGATCGGCGTACCACCGCGCCGTGTTCGGCAGGACCTTACCGGTGGCGCGATTCGTGAACGCCACGGCGTGGTGGTACTCCCTGGCGTTGGGCAGCCCGCCGATGTTCGAGCAGTCGTGGGTGTGGCTGGAGGCGTAGACGACGTCGCCCATGGGCTGGACGTCGTAGGTGTCCCCGTGGCAGTCCGCCAGGTACGCCAGCTCACCGGTGGTCCAGTCGGCGCGGAACAGGCCCTCGATGTTGGCCTGGCTGCTGTTCATGGAGTAACCCGTGCCGTAGAGCCCCTGGTCGTCGGCCTTCAGACTCATGATGGCCCCGGAGTCGCCGGCGTTGCTCACGACCGAGTTGAGACTGTTCATGCGCACACTGCCGTCGTTCTCCAGGATCGCCATTCCGTAGCCGGGATCCGCCGAGGAATTGACGGAGGTGAAGCTGCCCCCGATGGCCAGGCCGTTGCCGTCCGGAGCGACTGCGATCGTCATCACCACGCGGTTATCGACCTGAGGGGCGAAGTCCGTCAGCTTGCGCGACCCCAGGTCGAAGGCGGCGACCCGCTGCCGGGTCTGGGAGTTGACATCGGTGAAGGCGCCCCCGATGTAGAGGGTCGAGCCGTCCTTCGAGAGCTCCACGGCCTTGACCGTGGCGTTGGCCGCCAGGCCCAGGTGCCGACGGGAGCCGTCGGCGGCCGAGACCGCGCCGACGCGATAGGTGCCGACGTCGTTGATCTTGGTGAAGCTGCCCCCGAGGTAGAGCGTGGAGCCGTCGGGGGAGGCCTTGATGGAGCGCACCTCGCCGTTGGTCGTCGGCGCCCAGCCCAGCAGCTCGCCGGTGTTGATGTCGTAGGCCATGAGGTTGGAGCGGGACTGCTCGTTCTCACCGACGGCCGAGCCCGCGGGGCGGGCCGAGTCGAACTTCCCGGCGACGTAGACGGTGTTGCCGACGACCTCCTGGTCCCACACCACGCCGTTCCCGATCTGGGCGGTGGGCAGGGCGTCGGCGGAGACGGTCTGGTCCGCCTTCTGGGCGGCGTCCTTCTGATCGGCGGGAGTCTGCTCGCCGTCGGCGGCCCGCTCCCGGTCGGCGCCGTCCTGACCGGCGGCGCCCTTATCGCCGTTGTCGGCGCCGTTCTGGTCGGCGCCCTTCTGATCGCCCGCCTTCTGGGCGGCGTCCTTCTGATCGGCCTGATCGGCGGGCACCTGCTGATCAGCGGGCGTCTGACTCATCGACTCGTCGGCACGGGCGCTCGTCACCGGCAGCAGGCCGGTGACGAGCAGGAGAATACTCAAGGTGAACGCTGGTAGCGAAATTCGCAAGTGGCGAGGCACGAGGCGGCTCCGTCCAAAGATTGGTTCGACGCCCACTGGGGTGCGGCGGGCGCCTTGGCTGTGCTGGGAAGCGCCGCCCTCCGCCAGGCAGGGGGAGCGACGCGGGATTAATGGGAAACGTTACCCCATTGAGACGCGTATGGGGAATAGGTCGGGAGGGGCGACTCGCGAGTCTCCCGCACGGGGCATCGCAGGGCGCCCACGGGCGCCGCTGACTCCCTCGCGCCGTCACGACGTCGGAGCCTCCCCCTGGAAGACGGCCGCGCGCGACTCCGCACCCGAATCGACGACCACGCTGACGGATCCGCGCTCCTCAACGGGGACGACGAACCCGTACTCGACGACGATGCCCTGCCCGGGCGCCAGCGAGGCGGGAACCACGTCGGACGCCCCCTCGACCGCGTCCGCGGGCACGGCATCCGCACCATATGTGACCGTAACCACAAGACCGCTCAGTGATATGTCCTGTCCTGTGGAGTTTCCCACAGTCACGGGAACGATGATGCCCGCGCCGCCGATCTCGCCGGGGGCGGCTGCGATATCGGCCGCCCTCAGAGCGCCGATCTGCACGTTCAGGCCGTTGTCGAGAGCCGCGGCCTGGTCGAGGCCCTGGGCCGGGAGCTCGCCGGGAGCCGAATCGCCGGAGTCGTCGCCGTCGGCGGAGTCAGTCGCGGGCGCGGACTCCGTCGCCGTCGGCGAGGGCGGGGCCGTCGTCGCGACGGTCGGCACGGCAGCCGGATCGGGGGTGCCGGTCGAGGTCTCGGGCGCGTCGGACGGCTCCGCGGAGGCGCTGGCGTCGGCCGCCGGGGAGTCGGAGCGGGAGCAGCCGGTCAGCACGGCGCCCGCCATGGTGAGCGGAAGGAGGACGAGGGCGGTGATGCGCAAGGGTCTGTTCATTGGCGCAGGATAGGCGCATTCTCCCATCACGCGCATCGTCGCCACCCGGCGCGATAGCCTGGCCGTGTCATCCCGCTCCCGCCCCCATGGAAGGCCACCGTGACCGTCTCCTCCCCCCAGAGCCTGAGAATCGCGATGATCGGGACGCGTGGTGTGCCCGCGCGCTACGGCGGCTTCGAGACCGCGATCGAGGAAGTCGGCCGCCGCCTGGCCGACCGGGGCCACCGCGTCCTGGTCTACTCCCGCAACCCCGACTCCTCGGCGCCTCTGCCGCGCACCTACAGGGGCATGCGCGTGATCGAGCTGCCCGCCATGCGACGCCGCAGCCTGGAGACCCTCTCCCACACCGGAGCCTCGATCACGCACCTGCTGCCGCGGGTCCACCCGGACGTCGCCTTCGTCTTCAACGCCGCCAACTCCCCCTTCCTGCCGGCGCTGCGCGCCGCGCGGATCCCCGTGGCCACGCACGTGGACGGCCTGGAGTGGAAGCGCGGCAAGTGGGGACCGACCGGCCGGCGCTACTACCGTGCGGCGGAGACCCTCGCGGTCCGCTACTCCGACGCCCTGATCGCCGACGCCCGGGGCATCGCCGACTACTACGCCCGGGAGTTCTCCGCCCCCACCGAGCTCATCGCCTACGGCGCTCCGCAGGTGCCCACGCGCACCGACCGGCTGCCCGAGCTGGACCTGGAGGCGGGCGAGTACCACCTGGTGGTGGCGCGCTTCGAGGTCGAGAACCACGTCGATGTCGTCGTCGATGGCTACACCCGCTCGTCGGCCCGCCGGCCGCTCGTCGTCGTCGGCTCGGCCCCCTACTCCGACGACTACACCCGCCGGGTGGAGGGACTGGCCGACTCCCGCACGCGGCTCCTGGGCGGCGTGTGGGACCAGGAGCTGCTCGACCAGCTCTACACCGGGGCGCTCGTCTACCACCACGGTCACTCCGTGGGCGGCACCAACCCGTCCCTGCTGCGAGCCATCGGCGCGGGGACCGCCGTGAACGCCTTCGACGTGTCCTTCAACCGCGAGGTCCTGGGCGAGGCCGGGCGGTACTGGTCGGATGCCGACGACGTCGCCGCCCTGATCGCCTCCGCGGAGGCCGATCCCGCCGCCCAGCTGGAGCGCGGCGCCCTGTCCCTGGAGCGCGCCCGCCTCTACGACTGGGACGAGGTCGCGGACCGCTACGAGGCGCTGGCCCGGCGCCTGGCCGCCGCCGGCCCCTCCTCGCACCGCCCCAGCGGCAGGCGCGCGGGGGTGGACGGATGAGCACCGTCCTGGTCGCCCACCCCTCGCCCGACCTCTACGGCTCCGATCGCCAGCTGCTGGAGACGATCCGGGCCCTGACCGACGCGGGTCACCGCGTCAACGCCGCGCTGCCCGACGACGGGCCGCTCCTGGCGGAGCTGGAGGCGCTCGGGGCACGGGCGGCGATCGTGCCCTTCACGGTGCTGCGCAAGTCCCTGCTGAGCCCTCGCGGGCTCCTCGGGCTGGCGGCCCGCTCCGGCGGGGAGATCTCCCGGTTGCGGGCCCTGATCAAGGCGAACGACGCCGATCTCGTCCTGGTCAACACCGTCACCCTGCCATGGTGGGCCCCGGCCGGTCGCGCCGCCGGCGTGCCGGTCCTGGCGCACGTCCACGAGGCGGAGGACACCCAGAACCTGCTGGTGCGCGCCGGGCTCAACGCCCCGTTGCTGGCGGCCTCCCGCGTGGTGGTCAACTCGCAGGCGGCCCACGACACCCTCGTACGGGCGCAACCGCTGCTGGCACGGCGCACGCAGGTGGTCCACAACGGCGTTCCCGCGCCGGAGACCCCTCCGCGCCCGCTGCGCGAGCGCCTGCCGCAGGCGAGCTTCCGGATCGCCATGGTGGCCAGGCTCTCCCCGCGCAAGGGCGTCGATGTCGCCCTGGATGCACTGGGGCACCTGCGCGCCGATGGGCTGAACGCCACCCTGCAGGTGTGCGGATCGGTATTCCCCGGCTATGAGTGGTACGAGGCGGAACTGCGCGAGCGCGCGGCGCAACCCGACCTGGCCGGTCACGTGGAACTACTCGGCTACGTGCATCCGACCTGGCCGGTGCTCTACGACGCCGATGCCGTCATCGTGCCCTCGCGGGTCGAGCCCTTCGGCAACACGGCGGTCGAGGCCATGCACGCCGAGCGACCCCTGGCGGCCTCCCGAGTGCAGGGACTGGCCGAGGTCGTCACGGATGGCGTCACCGGGCTGCTGGTCGAGCCCGGATCGCCGCGAGCGCTCGCGGACGCGCTGCTCAGCCTGGCGGCCGACCCCGGGCGGGCCCGCGCGCTGGCTCGGACCGCCAGGCGGGAGGCCGCCGAGCGCTTCGGGGTCGAGCGCTACCGCAGGGCGATGGCCGAGGTCGTCGACGACCTGCTGGTGGGGAGCGCGAGCACGCCGTCCTGAGGCGCGGAGCGGGAGAGATGGGAGGGCCTCCCCCGCCGTCGGACCGATCTCGACGCGGAACCCGACCGATCTCGACGCGGAACTGGACCGATCTCGACGCGGAACCGAACCGATCTCGCGGGGCGGGACGAGGCGGCCGCTCAGGCGCTGCGGCGCAGCTCGAGGTACCACCTGGGCAGGGCCAGGGCGACGTAGAGCGTGTAGCCGACCAGCATGAGGCCGTACACCCACATGAACACCACGGGCGCGGAGCGCAGCATGAGCACGAAGCACATGAGCCCGTAGTCGGTCGGCGCCGAGAGCACCGCCTTGGTGAGCCCGGGCCTGCCCTCGCCGCTCGCCAGCGGCGTGCCCCCGTGGTAGCGCAGCTGGTAGGTGAGGATGTAGCTGAAGAAGTGGATGTTCTGCACCGCCCCGAAGGCCAGCGGCACGAGCAGCACCGCCGGCCCCGCCAGATCATCCAGGCTGAAGCGGAACAGGCTGATGGCGATCGCCGCATGGATCGTGGACAGCTTGATGACATCGGCCACATGATCGAGCCACTCCCCGGCCCTGGAGCCGCCGTGCCGCAGGCGCGCGAGCTGGCCGTCGGCCGAGTCGAGCGCGTAGCCCACCATGAGCAGCAGGGATGTGAGCACCGCGGCCACCACCGACGGCGCCCAGACGGCGATGAGCACGACGGCCAGGTAGGTGCAGCAGGCCGACAGCAACGTCACCTGGTCGGGCGTCATGCCGACGCGATGGGCGACGGCGGCGAGCACACGGCCCGCCGGACGGTTGATGACGCGCGAGTAGAGCGGGGCACCCGCGTTGGACTTCTGGGCCGCCGACAGCGCGCGGATGGACTCCGAGACGCGGGGTCGGGCGACGGGCGCGGATGTGGTTGCGGACATCATCTCTCCGGTTGGGTCGGGAAGGGTGGATCGGGGCTCTCAGTATCGTCGGAGGCGGCACGCGGATCGGACGCCCTCGGACCGGCGCCGCCCGGACCGACGGCGGGCTCGCCGTCCAGGACGACAGTACGCCCGTTCCCGCCCGCGGGCGTGGAGGTCGGGCCGCCGGCGCCCGTCCGAGCGGCCGCGAGGACGGCCTCTCCGGGATCCTCGTCGAGCGACTCGTGGGACTCGCGGGGGGCGGCCTCGGGGTGCTCGAGACCGTCGCCGGCCTCCTTCGCGCGCCGACGCCGCAGGTCGTGGGCCACCCACAGGGCGTAGGGCACGAGCTGGCACACGATCACCGTGATGACCGAGCCGGCCAGCGGCCCCGCCGCCCCCAGGGGGGCGATGAGCACCCAGGACAGCGCCAGGTTCGCCGGCACCACGATGAGCACGGGCAGCATCTGGGCGCGCAGCCCCCGCGGATCGGTCATGTACATGCCCAGGGGCTGCTTGGCGGCCTCGACGACGACGTTGGCCACGTTGGCCACCAGCAGCGCCGTCGGCAGGACGATCTGCCCCTTGGACAGCAGCGGGGCGGCCCACGGCGCCACCGCCGCCAGGCAGACGCCCAGCGCGCCCCCCGACGCCGCGAAGGCGGCGGCCGCCCCGAAGGGGGACTCGACGCGGCCGTCGGCGCGCGCCTTGGCGAAGTGCGGCCACATGGCCATGCCCGTGGCCGTCACCGTCTGCGTGAGCATGTTGAAGAGCTGGAAGGCGAGGTTGTACTGGGCCAGGGTCTGCCCGCCCCCCAGGTGGGACAGCAGCAGGCGATCGGTCTGGAAGGCGATCGGGATGACGAGGGCCTGGACGAGCGAGGGGCCCGCGGTGTCGATGATCTTCACCCCGCGCACCCGGTGCAGTCGGGGCACGTCGCGCAGCGCCCCCGCCAGCAGGGGCCGGGTGGCCCGCCAGGCCACGACCACGCAGATGATCGACACGAGGGTGTTGGCCACGTAGGACAGCCCCGACACGGCATTGCCCGCGTCGATGCGGGCAATGACGACGACCAGCAGCATGCAGGTCAGGGCCGGGGAGACGACCCCCTGGCTGATCACCTGGGTGGCGGTGCGCCCCATGCCCACGACGACCCGCTGGCCGACGCTCAGCGGCAGGGCCGCGGCGTACACCAGCAGGCAGAAGGAGGCGGTGGCCCCGCCGCCATCCATCAGCTTGGCGCCCAGGAGGGTCGGCCACGCGCCCAGCAGCCCGAGCACGATGCCGGTGGTGGCGATGACGAGCGCGGACCCGAGGAGCACGCGGATCGCGGTGGTCAGAGTCCGTCGCACGATCATGTCGTGACGAAGATCGCTCGACCCGGCCACCGTGTTGAGGATCACCGCGCCGATGCCCAGGTCGGTGAACGGCATGAGGTTCGGGAAGGACGCCAGCAGCCCGTACTGGGCGTAGGCGTCGGCGCCGAAGTGGCTGGTGATGAGCCGGGTGTTGATCAGGCCGAAGATCCCGGCCGCCCCCATGACGACGATCTTGGCCAGCGCGGTGCGGCGCACCGGCCCCCAGGCGCCGGACCGAGGCGCCGAACGAGTCCAAGTCATGGGACGATCTCCTCACCAAAAGCTGGTCAAGGGTGGATAATATGGGAGATGCGCGCGTAGGGTGACTCCTCTCACGCGCGTTCCGCCAGGGGTCGTCGTCACGGTAGCATCATCGGACGACCGCCCCGACGGCGGTCGCGACAATCGGACACGTTCAGACAAGTTCAGAGACAGTAGAGACAGTTCACAGACATCGCCTCGAAGAACTCCAGAGACGTTCTGGAGCCGGAGGCCTCAGAAGACATTCCACACCCGACCCCTGATATCCCGGACCTAACGCCATTCACGGAGACACCTTGCAGCCCACAATCCCGCTCCAGTCCCCACAGCGCTCCGCCTCGAGGCGCTCGCTGCGGGCGGGCGCGCGCGGCTACCTCCCCCCGCTGGACTCGCCCGGCTTCACCTCCTGGCCCGTCATGCGCCGCGACCTGCTCACCTGGCTCCTCCTGGGCGACCTCGCCGCCATCGCGGCGCCCACGCTGCTGCGCGCCCTGCTCAGCTCGACCGACGTCCTCGCGACGCTCATGACCCTCGCCACCGGCACAGCCACGATGCTGCTGGCCTGGGCCCTCGGATCGCTGCGGGTCGATGTCGTCGACCAGGCCCGTTCCGGGTGGGGCCGTCTGCTGACCGCGGCGGCGGTGATCGCGCCGGTCGCCATCATCGTCAACCAGGCCCCCCCGCTGTCGTCCTCCACCATCGTCCTCCTCGTCCTGCTCGCAGTCCAGACCGCACTGGCCATCGTCAACAGGAGCATCGAGAGCGCCTGGCTGCGCCGCTGCCGCATGGACGGCCACGGCCTGCGTCGCACGCTCATCGTCATGGGCACGGGCGCGGAGGTCATCCTGCGTCAGCTGCACCGCCACCCGGGCGACGGCTTCCTGGTCGTCGGCTACCTGTCGGCCACCACCAGCCGCTCCCCCTCGGCCGCTCCCCTGGGCGACGCCGACTCGATCAGGCACACGGTCAACTCCGAGCACATCGACGTCGTCATGACCCTCGGCGGCGTGACGCCGGACTCGCTGGTCTCCATCATGCGGGCCCTGGAGACGACCTCCGCCCGCCTCGTCGTCGCCCCCGGTCTCCAGGACGTCGTTCCCGGACGCATGCGCGGCCTGCCGGTCACGCACGGCTGGAGCGGTCTCATCGACGTGCGCCTGCGCCGGGTGCGGCTGGTGACGAAGGACCTCATCGACCGCCTCGCCGCCATCGCGCTTCTCCTCGTCGCCGGACCGGTCCTCCTCACCGCCGCCGCGGCGATCCGCCTGGACTCCCCCGGTCCCGCCTTCTACACCCAGACCCGCGTGGGGGAACGGGGCCGGCACTTCACCATGTTCAAGCTCCGCTCGATGTACATCGACGCGGACGCGCGCCGTGCGGCCGTCGTCGCCGCCGGCGGAGACGCGGGCAACAAGGTGCTCTTCAAGGACCGCCAGGATCCTCGCATCACCCGAGTGGGGCGCATCCTGCGCCGCACCTCCCTGGACGAGCTGCCCCAGCTCCTCAATGTGCTGCGCGGGGACATGAGCCTGGTCGGTCCCCGGCCGGCGCTGCCCCAGGAGGTCGCCGAGTACGACGCCGAGGCCCGTCGCCGTCTCCTCGTCAAACCGGGGCTGACCGGCCTGTGGCAGGTCTCGGGACGCTCGGATCTGTCCTGGGACTCCACGGTCGCCCTGGATCGGCACTACGTCGAGAATCGCGGCGCACAGCTCGACGTGGAGATCCTGGCCAACACTCTGAAGGCGGTCGTCGGCGGACGGGGAGCCTACTGATGCTCACCGGCTACGTACCCGGTGGCTTCGACATGCTCCACATCGGTCATCTCAACATCCTCACCTCCGCCGCCGCGCGGTGCGACCGCCTTGTCGTGGGGGTGGCCACCGACGACTCCCTGGAGCGCATGAAGGGGCGCCCGCCCATCGTGCCCCAAGCCGAGAGAATGGCCCTGGTCAGCGCCCTGCGAATGGTCGACGCGGTCGTGCCGGACCTCGATCAGGACAAGCGCCTCGCCTGGGAGCGCTCCCCCTTCGATATCCTGTTCAAGGGCACCGACTGGAAGGGAACCGAGAAGGGCGACGCCCTCGAGGCGCAGATCATGGAGGTGGGCGCACGGGTGGTCTATCTGCCCTACACCCCCACCACCTCCTCGACCATGCTGCGTCGTGTGCTCGCTCAGGAGGTTGCTGCGCGCACCCCCGTGCCGGACGGGAGGTGACTACGAGTGCGCATTCACGTGCCGCGACGCCCACGCCTGCGTCGCGGTTCCCCGTTGGTGCGCCGCAGGCTGTCCACCGTGCTCGTGTTCCTGGCGTTCGCCGCGCTGGCGGCCGCGGCCTGGTTCCACAAGGGGGCCTCGCAGGCCGACGTCGAGCTCAACGACGGCGGGGTATGGGTCACCAGCACCACCCAGCACCTCGTGGCGCGGTTGAACTACCCCTCCCGTCAGGTCGATGGCGCCATCCGCACGGCCTCGGACAGCTTCGACGTCACCCAGAGCGCCGACCACGTCCTGGTCCCGGACACGGCCGCCTCCTCCGTCTCCACCGTGGACCCCACGACCGTCTCGCTGTCCGCGGGGACGCCGCTGACCAGTGGCGTCACCGTCTCCCAGGGCGCCGACCGGGTCATCTCCGTCAACTCCGTCGAGGGCACCGTGCGCGCCACCACGGTCAGCACCGTCGGCTCGCTATCGACGTCCCCGGCGCTCATCGAGAACACGCCGGACGTCGTGGCGGTGGCCGGCACCGACGGCTCCGTCCATGCCGTGTCTGCCAAGACCGGCACGATCACGACGGTCCCCGTGCGCTCCACCGGCTGGGACAAGCCCAGGACCGAGTCGGTGTCGCTCACGGCGGGCACGGACGTCGCCGTGACCGCCGTCGGGAAGCAGACCGTCGTCCTGGAGCGAGGCACGGGCGTGCTCCACCTGCCCGACGGCAAGACCATCGACCTGGGCGAGTCGGGGCTGTCCCTTCAGCAGCCGGGCCCCGACTCCGACACCGTCCTGGTCGCCTCCCGCACCTCTCTGCTGAGCGTGCGCATGGACGGCTCGGGCTCCACGACGCTGCCCTCGGCCGACGAGGGGGAGGCCCCCGTCGGCGTGGCCGCCGCTCCGGTGCGCCTGGGCGGCTGCGTCTACGCCGCCTGGTCCGGATCCGGCCAGTTCGTGCGCCGGTGCTCGGGGACCACCGAGACCCGGCACGACGAGAAGCTCGCCTCCTCCACCACCCCCGTCTTCCGCGTCAACAGGGACGCCATCGTCCTCAACGACGTGGCCGAGGGCACCGTGTGGCTCCCGGACGAGGAGCTCGTGCTGGTCGAGAACTGGACGGACGTCACCTCGCAGACGGATGAGGACGCCACCCACAAGGACGACTCGGCCCAGACCAGCGAGTCCCAGTCCCTGCCCGAGCGCACCGAGGAGAACCATGCGCCCGAGGCGGTCGATGACTCCTTCGGCGCGCGTCCGGGCCGCTCCACCATTCTGCCGGTGCTGGCCAACGACTCCGACCAGGACGGCGACGTGCTCACCGCGACCCCCGGTGAGGGCGCGGCCGGCAGCGTGGTGACGCAGGCGCAGGACGGCCTGGCCCTGCGCCTGAACACGGCCGAGGACGCCACGGGCACCCTCACGATCCCCTACACGGCCGACGACGGGAGGGGCCTGTCCGACTCCGCCGTGGCCACCGTCGAGGTGCACCCCTGGGACGTCAACGGAGCCCCCGAGCAGAACACGACGCCGAAGATCGTGGTCTCGGGCACGGCCTCCGCCTCCGCCAGCGTGCTGGGCACCTGGCAGGACCCCGACGGGGACACCCTCTACCTGGTCTCCGCCCAGGGCGAGGGCCTGGACGTGCGCACGACGAACGAGGGCACGGTCACGGTACGGGATCTGACGGGGACTCCGGGCACCCGCCCATTGACGGTGGTCGTCTCCGACGGCCGCGAGACGACCTCGGGGACGGTCGATGTGGACGTGCAGTCCGCCGACGCGGCGGTGCCGATCGCCAACGCCGATCACGTCCACGTCGTCGCCGGCTCCCAGGCTGTCTTCTCACCGCTCGACAACGACTCCTCCCCGACCGGGGAGCCGCTGAGCCTGGCGGGCCTGGAGGAGGCCCCCGCGGGGACCACCGCCGAGATCAACCGGCAGGCGGGCACCGTCACGTTCAAGGCGGAGGCCGCGGGAACCTACTACCTCACCTACGACGTCTCGGCCGGCGCGGCGGTGGCCCAGGGCGTGGTGCGCGTCGATGTCGCGGCCGCCTCCGACTCCTCCGTGCCGCCCGTGCCGGAGAACGACACCGCCCTGCTGCGCGAGGGCGGCGCGGCGACGATCTCCCCCCTGGACAACGACTTCGATCCCTCCGGCGGGATCCTCGTGCTCCAGTCGGCCTCGGCGCCCCCGGAGTCAGGGGTGGCGGTCACCGTGGTCAACCACTCGCTGCTGCAGATCACCGCGGCGGGCGGTGTGCCCGAGCAGGTGGAGCTGGAGTACGTCGTCTCCAACGGCGCCTCGACGGCGACCGGGCACGTGACGGTCGTCCCCATCTCCTCCAGCGAGGCGCAGGTCCCGGTCACGGCCTCCGACACCGCGGTGGTGCGGGTGGGCGACGTCGTCACCGTACCGGTGCTCGACAACGACACCTCGCCGTCGGGGCTGGCCCTGTCGCTATCCGACGAGCTGGGAACCGTCGGGGACTCGCTGGGCAGCGCCTGGGTCTCCGAGGACTCCGTGCGCATGAAGGCCGGCGATATCCCGGGGCGCACGACCCTGACCTACACGGCCACCGACACGCTGGGCCAGACCGCCACCGGCCGGCTGGACATCGAGGTGCGCGACCGCGACGACGCCTCCAACGCCGCCCCCAGCCCGCAGAACCTGGAGGCGAGCACGGTGGCGGGGGCGCCCGTCGATATCACCGTGCCGCTGGACAACATCGACGCCGACGGCGACTCGGTGAGCCTGGTGGGACTGAACCAGCCCCCGACCGGCGGCACGGTCCAGGTCGATAGCACCTGGCTGACCTACACCCCCACCGACGGCACGACGGGCACGGACACCTTCACCTACACCGTTCAGGACCGCTTCGGCGCCCAGGCGAGCGCCACGGTGCGCGTCGGGGTGGCGCCGACCTCGGCGACGAACACGGCGCCGGTCGCCACCGACGACATGGTGATGGCCAAGCCGGGGCGCACCGTGGCCGTGGACGTGGTCGACAACGACCTCGACGCCGACGGCGACAATCTCGTCCTGGAGGGCACGCCCGTTCCGGACGACGACGCCCTGGGCGTGTCCGTGCGCTCCAACCGCATCGTGCTGAACCTCCCGGCCACCGAGGGCGTCCGCACGGTGCACTACACCGTCTCCGACTCCCGAGGCGGCACCGACGTGGGCACCCTGACCGTGCAGGTGGCCGCCGACGCGCCCTCGGCCAGTCCCGTGGGCGTGGACGACTACGTGACCGTGGACAAGGTGGACGCCGACGGCTCGGTGACCGTACCGGTGCTGGACAACGACTCCGACGCGGACGGCTCCCCCTGGGATCTGACCCTGACCACCGACGACCCGACCGCGCAGGTGGTCGACGGCGAGTCGATCCAGGTGACGGTCGGCGACGAACGGCGCTTCGTGCTCTACACGGTCACCGACGTCGACGGCCTCACGGGCAACGCCGTGGTCGTCGTGCCCGCCCGCTCCGAGCTGCGGCCGCGCCTGAACTCCACCGCGGTTCCGGTGCGCATCCCCGCGGGCCGGAGCATGGACGTGAACCTGTCGTCCTACATCGCCTCGCGCGCCGGGACCTCGCCGACGGTCACCGACACCTCCACCCTGCGCACGGGCAACGGCCTGGACTCGGCGACGGTCGGCTCGAGCGGCGGCACCGTGTCGCTGACGCCGACGGCGGGCTTCCTCGGGCAGACCTCGGTAACGATGACGGTGGCCGACGGAACAGGCGAGGACGCCCTGAGCTCGACCCTGACACTGCCGGTCGTCGTGGAATCGACGACGAACTCCGCCCCCGTGCTCACCCCGACGCAGATCGTGGTGGCGCCCGGCGAGGGGGCCACCACCGCGGACCTGGCCGCCATGACCAAGGACCCCGACGGCGACCGCCTCTCCTTCACCGCCGGATCGGCGTCCGACGGCTTCGAGGCGAGCCTGTCCGGCTCGACGCTGTCGGTCAGCGCGGCCGCGAACGCCTCCATCGGCACCACCGGCAGTATCACCATCACGGTGAGCGACGGGACGAATCCGTCGGTGAGCGCCGAACTGCCGCTGAGGATCGTCGAGTCCACCAAGCCCCTCATGACCACGGCGCCGGCCACGCTGACCTCGGACGGCTCGCCGGTGACGGTGGACGTGGCGTCGCTGGTCACCAACCCCTTCCCCGGCAAGCCCATCACGCTCGCGGAGACCCCGGCGGTCACCTCCGGGCAGGGCAGTGTGTCGGCATCCGGAACGACCCTGACCATCAGCCCCGCCGGTGGCTTCACCGGGCGCCTCGTCGTGGGCTACCGGGTGCTGGACGCCACCGGCTCCGCGACGCGCGCGGTCAGCGGAACGGTGACCGTGACGGTCTCGGGCGTCCCGGATCCCCCAACCGGGGTGAGCGCGGAGCCCCGGGGCGCCTCCTCCATGTCGGTGAGCTGGACGCCCGGGGCGGACCACGGATCGACGATCACCTCCTACACCGTCACCGAGGTCGGCGGCGCCGGCACGTGGCGCTGCACGGGCTCGCCCTGCGAGGCCTCCGGCCTGCGGACGGGCGGCACCTACTCCTTCCGGGTCGTGGCCACCAACGCCTCGGGCTCCTCGGAGCCCTCGGCCGCCTCGGCGCCCACGGCGCTGTCGGCCACCCCGGAGCGGCCGACGGGCGTGACCCTCACCGGGGGCCAGGGCGAGGTCACCGCCTCGTGGGTCCCCGTGGACGCGGACGGCTGGGCCGTCTCCTACGAGGTGCAGCTCGACGACGGCCAGACGCAGACGACCAGGGGAACGTCGGCGACCTTCTCCGTGGACTCCGGCAGCTACGTCGCCAAGGTCCGCGCCGTCATCCCCGGCGGCGAGGCCTCGGAGTGGGCGACGTCGAACGTCGCCGGGCCGTGGAGCGCCCCGGGCAAGCCCGAGGTGCGGAAGACGGACGGCGGGGTCAACGTCTCCTGGAAACCCGTGGGACAGGCCGCGGGGGTCACCTACACCGTCAATATCTCGGGCGACGCCTCGTCGTCGGTCAGCGCCGGCAGCAGCACCAGCGCGTACGTCGCCCTGTCCCCCGGCAGCTACAGCGTCACCGTGACCGCCTCCCAGGGCGGCAGCTCCGCGGAGTCGCCGTCCACGGACTTCCAGGTCACGGGCGCTCCGAGCCCGCCATCGGCGCCGGTCATCGAGGCGCGGGGCGACTCGGGCACGCTCAACGTGGTCACCCCCGCCTACGCGAGCGCGGGCAACGGCTGGACCGCCGGCGAGCTCCGCGTGGAGTACTCCGCGGACGGCCGCCGCTGGACGGAGGGCCCGAATATCTCCGGGCTGCAGAACGGCACGGCCTACACCGTGCAGGCCCGCGTCGTCGCCCCCGACGGCTCGGTCTCCTCCTCGACGACCGGCAACTCGGCCACGCCCTACGGCCCCCCCACCTCGCCCACGATGCACTGCGAGGCCGGTGACACCACCGTGACCTGCAGCTGGTCCGGCGGCAGCGACGGCGGCATGGCGACGACCTACGAGCTCTCCGGCCAGAAGTCCGGCACGGTGGCGGCCTCGGGCAGCGAGACGTTCACCGTCGGCCACGGCGCCAAGGCCGAGCTGTGCGTGACCGCGAAGCAGGGCGCGAACCACGGAGCGACCAACTGCGACAGCGCGACCACCGCCGAGGAGTACTCCCGCGACTACGAGGGCGGCGCCGAGTGGGACGCATGGGGCGTCTGGACCAAGAGGCTCACGGTCTCGCTGAGGGGCTGGCCGCCCAACAGCCAGGTCACGTGCCGCGGGACCACGTGGTGGTACTTCGAGGACTCCACGTACTCCACGACGGTCACCACCGACAGCCGCGGGAACTACAGCGACTCCCCGGTGTGGACGGGCGGCGGGTACACCGGCAGGCTCTACACGCGCGACTACAACCCGGGAACCTGGTTCAGATGCGAGTAGTCCCTCCGCCCGCACCGGATCCGCGCCGCGGAGGCGAGCATGACGCGGACGGCGGCGACGGCCCCTCCCCGCCCGCACCGGATCCGCGCGGTCGGGGCCCGCGGTGCGCGACGGTAACCTACTGCGTGCGGCACCGCATCCCCCTCACACGTTCAGCTTTCTAGGAGGCACGCCCGTCCATGGCCCTCTCTCAGGACAATGCGGCATGGTTCGCCGACACCTTCACGCGCATCGTCGACAACGTCGGCCAGGCCCTCCTGGGCAAGGAGGACGTGGTGCGCCTGGCGCTGACGACCATGCTCGCCGAGGGGCACCTCCTGCTGGAGGACGCCCCCGGGACGGGCAAGACCGCCCTGGCCCGAGCGCTGGCGGCCACCGTTCAGGGCACGCACTCGCGCATCCAGTTCACCCCCGACCTGCTGCCGAGCGACATCACGGGCGTGACCATCTTCGACCAGAAGGCCCATGAGTGGGAGTTCCACGCGGGACCCGTCTTCGCCTCCGTGGTCCTGGCAGACGAGATCAACCGCGCCTCGCCCAAGACCCAGTCGGCGCTGCTGGAGGTCATGGAGGAATCCACGGTCACCGTCGACGGCGAGCGCCACGAGACGGGCCGCCCCTTCATGGTCATCGCCACCCAGAACCCCATCGAGCAGGCGGGCACCTACCGCCTGCCCGAAGCCCAGCTCGACCGCTTCCTGGTCAAGACCACCATCGGCTACCCCGATCGGCAGGCCCTGACCCGGATTCTCGCCGACTCCGCCCACCCCGACCGCTCCAGGGCCCTCAATACGGTCATCACCGCCCCGGCGGTGGCCCAGATGGCCGATCTGGCCGCGGGCAATCACGTCGAGGGCTCGGTCCTGGACTACATCGGCGCCCTGGTCGAAGCCACTCGGAACTCCCCCGACACGCGTCTGGGCGTATCCACCCGCGGCGCCATCGCCATGACGCGCGTCGCCCGGGTCTGGGCGGCCTCCCGGGGGCGCGCCTACGTCCTTCCGGACGACATCAAGGAGCTCGCCGACGTCGTCTGGGCCCACCGGCTGGTCATGGACCCCGACGCCGAGTTCTCCGGCGCCACCGCCCGCGGCGTCATCACGCGCGCCCTGGAGGAGACGCCCGCGCCCACGACCCGCCTCTAGTCCCGACGGCTCAGCAGCATGCCCGCACCTCAACCCGCCCCAGCGCAACCGCGGCCCGGACGCGACGGCGCCCGCCGGCGCGGCGCCACGCCTTCAGCACCCGCGTGGCACGAGTCGGTCCCCCTGCGCCGCATCATCGACGGCGTCTCGACCCCCAACTGGGCACTGCGCCTGGTCACCCCCATCGGCTGGGCCTGCCTGCTGCTGCTGATCGTCACCGGCTCGGCCGCATTTCGGCTGGGCTGGCAGGAGGCGTGGAGCGCGGCCGCGGTCCTGGCCGTCGTCGTGAGCACCTCCTGGCTGTGGCTCCTGCCGCACGGCGCGCACCGCGTGTCCCACGAGCTGCTCGAGCCGCGGGTGACGGTCGGCGACGAGGCGATCATCCACCTCACGGTCCTCAACCCCACCGGCCGCCCGCTGCTGCCCGCCCGCATGGAGATGCCCGTGGGCCCGGGCACCGCCGTCTTCGCCGTGCCCACCCTGCGTCCCGCCACCATCCATGAGCGCGGGTTCGTGCTGCCGACCGCGCGACGCGGCGTCGTCACCGTCGGCCCCGTGGTCTCGGTCCAGAGCGATCCCGTCGGGCTGCTGCGCCGCGAGCGCACCCGCACTCAGGCCCAGCTCGTCCATATCCACCCGCGCACCGTCCGCGTGGGATCCTCGCTGCACGGGCTCATGCGCGACGTCGAGGGAGCGGTCACCCAGGAGCTGTCGAGTTCCGACGTCTCCTTCCACGCCCTGCGCGACTACGTTCCAGGCGATGACCGCCGCAATATCCACTGGCGCACGACCGCCCACACCGGGCGCCTCATGGTCCGCCAGTTCGAGGAGACGCACCGCTCCAGCCTGCTGATCCTCCTGGACTGCCTCATCGACGACTACGAGGTGGAGGAGGACTTCGAGACGGCCGTCTCGGTGGCCTGCTCCCTGAGTCTGGACGCGATCAGCGACGGCCGCGAGGTGACGCTGGCGACCCAGGATGAGGAACTGCCCACCGCCACCGGGCTGCGGCTGCTCGACGCCTCCTGCCTGGTGACATCGACCGCGATCCAGGGCTGCGACGACTTGGCCCGCCAAGCCTCCTCCCGCCATCCCGAGGCATCCGTCATCATCCTGGTCACCGGGCAGCGCTGCGAGGAGCAGACGCTGGCACGGGTGCGCACCTTGACGCCCCTGGACGCGGTCGTGCTGGCGCTGCGCTGCGGCTCGAACGCCATGGGACGCCGCTCCGTGGGCGGAGTGACCGCCTACGACCTGGATCGGATCGAATCCCTCCCGCGCATTATGAGGAGGGCATCGTGAGTGCTTCATCGTCAGTCCCGGCTCCGCCGCGCAATGACGGCCTCCGCGCTGCGAGCGGCCTGCGGGGCATACCGCCGTACCGGTGGATCGACCTGGGGCTCGTCATCGTCCTGGCGCTGATCGCCTCCATCCTGTTCGTGCCGCCCTTCGGCTCCCCCGTAGGGGCCCGAGCCGCCGCCATCGGGATCGGGGCGGGGGCGGTCGTCGCCGTCGTGTGCCTCGTGGGCCGTCTGGGACCCGCTCCCACCCTAGCGCTCACCGCGCTCGTCCACGTGGGTGCGGGGCCATGGGTCCTGCCGGACACCGGCAGCGGCTGGAAGGCGGTCCGCGCAGTCCTGGCCGCCACGGTCACGGTGTGGCGCGACGCCCTGACCCTTCCGGTGCCGCTGACCGCCTTCCCGTCCATGACGGTGCTCCCATGGCTGGTGGGCCTGATCGCCGGCGTGATCGCCACGCGGGCGGCCCTGTCGGGCCGCGTGCTCATCGCCGGAATGACCGTCATGGCCCAGGCGGGCCTGGCCATCGCCTGGGGCGTTCGCACCGCGCTGATGCCCACGGAGCTGGGAGTGGTCCTGGTGACGGGCGTGCTCCTGCTGTGGGCGGTGACCGCGCAGCGCGGCAGGCGCGAGCGGGTCGCCGAAGTGCTCGAGTCCAAGGATGCGGGCGTGGGCAGGGGCTCACGGCGCGGATTCCTACGGGTACTCGCCCTGCTGACGGTCACCGGCACGGTGGTGGCGCTGGCCATCCCGGCCGCCCCTCACAACCGCACGGTGCTGCGCGACCTGTTCGAACCGCCGCTGGACCTCACCGAGTACGCCACGCCGCTGTCACTGGTGCGGACCCTGGAGACGGATATGGCCTCCACCTCCCTCATGGCCGTCTCCGGCGCGGATGAGTCCACCCGCATCCGCCTGGCGGCCCTGGACTCCTACGACGGACTGTCGGCCCGGATCAGTGCATCCGCCAACGGCGCGGCCCGCTTCCAGCGCATCGGCCACGACACCCCGCTGACCAGCGACGGGACGACGCAGTCGCAGGACTCCAGCGAGACCACCGTGACCATTGACGACTACTCCTTCCCCTGGGTGCCCACCGTCGCCGACACCCTCGGCCTGGAGGTCTCGGGCCCTCGTGCGGAGGCCGTCTCCCAGAGCCTGTACTACGACGTCTTCTCGACCACCGGTATCGCCACTGCGGGGCTGACCAGCGGCGATACCCTGATCGAGCAGGTCGAGGCGCCCGAGACGGCCACAGACGCCCAACTGACCGACCTCAGCATCGACGACGTCGCCCTGGGGCCGGTCGAGGACGTGCCCCCCTCGGTGCAGACCCTGGCCACAACGCTGGTCGGGTCGACGTCCGAACCGCTGGCCCAGATCCGCATGCTGCAGCAGGCGCTGCGCACCGGCTACTACTCCGACGGCACCAAGAGCCCCTCCCCTCCCGGGCACGGCGCCGCCCGCATCGCCTCCATGGTGGATGCCGGCTCGCTGGTGGGCGACGACGAGCAGTACCCCGTCCTGATGATGCTCATGTGCCGCTCGCTGGGGATTCCGGCGCGCGTCGTCATGGGCTTCAAGCCCACCATGGACGGCAATGCCGCCAATGTCACCGGGGAGGACATCAGCGCCTGGGTGGAGGTCCCCTTCCATTCGGTGGGATGGATCACTATCGACGTGGTCCCCGACCGCGATCAGATTCCGCAGCAGCAGACGACCGAGAAGGTGTCCAACCCCGAGCCGCAGGTGCTCCAGCCGCCTCTGCCCCTGCAGGACCCGGCCCGTCTGCCCCCGTCCTACGAGGACGAGGATCGCGACGACTCCAATGATGACAACAATCACGGCCTGGGCCGGATCGTGGCCATGGTCGCGGGCGGGCTGGGGATCGTGCTGCTCCCGATCACCACCATCCTGGCCGCCAAGTCCCTGCGACGGCGACGACGACGAGGCCGCAGCGGGGTCGAGGGCGTGCTCGGCGCATGGGACGAGGTCGTGGACCGGGCACGTGACTTCGGTCGCAGGACACCTCCGCGATCCACCCGCCGCGAGGCGGCATCATCGCTCGCACCGGCCTTTCCGACGGCCGAGCTGACACGTTTCGCAGCAGCTGTGGATGCCCAAGTCTTCGGCGAGGGTATACCGTCGTCGTACGCTGTGGGCACAATCTGGGAGTCGGCCGACGCCATGGTCCCCGCCATGGGTTCGGATCGCTCCCGGATGCGGCGCCTCGCCGCTCGCCTGTCACCGCGCTCTCTGCGGCGCCCGCACAGGCCGAGTCCCCACATATCCCGGCGATTCACAGATCGTCTCGCACTCAGGAGGAAACGCCAGTGACCTCGACGCCGTCGTACAACCAGGCCACCGCCCAATCCGCCGCGGTGCGCGACCGCGTCATCGCAGGGTTGATCGACCTTGTCGTCGGCGGCGCACTGGTAGCGGGCCTGGGACTGCTCCTCGGCCTGGCGATCCCCCAGGCCTTCATCGCGTGGCCCGTGGCGGTCGCGGCCGTCCTGGTCCCCCGCGAGCTGGTTCTCGCCCTGACCGGCTGGAGCCCCGGCGGACGGGTCATGGGCGTGCGCCTGGTGGATGCGACCACCGGCGGTCCGCCGAGGACGCGCCTGTTCATCCACGCCGACCTGCTGTGCGTGACCGTGGGCCTGGGGGCGATCGTGTTCATGCGCTCGGCGTCCATCGACCCGCGCGGGCAGGGCTGGCACGATCGCATGGCCGGAACGCTGGCGGTGACCATGCGCTCCCGCCCGGCGGGGGCGACCGGCAGCCAGGCGCAGGCGCCCGCTGCTCCCAAGCGGCACGACGCCACGATGCCCCCCAAGCGGCAGGCTCCGAAGCGCCAGTCCATCAGGCATCAGCCGCAGGCGACCGTCCCCCCTCAGCATGCGGCCGCGAGAACGCCTTCGCGGGCCCACGCCCACGTCTTCCCCGACAACGCATTCTTCCTCAACCCCAATGACGCCGACCCCTCGACGGACGTCGGCGCCACCGTCGATACGACCAGCGCAGTGGTCCTGTCTCCGACTTCCGACCGCGCCATCATCGACTCCGTGCCCTGGGCGGCCGTCCCCACACAGCTCGACACCCCGACCGCGGACGACCCGCCACTCGCGCCGGTACCAGACCTGCCAGAGCCGCTGCCCACCTCCTCAGTCGCCTCTGCCGCCTCCGACCCGCTTCCCGCCTCCCCGGCCGCACCGGCTTTCCCCGCATCTCCCTTCTCGACCTCCCCGACATCCCCGACCTCCCCAGCGTTCCCGACGTCTCCCGTATCCCCGGCAGCCCCGGCGTCCCCGGCCACTCTGGACCCGGCTCCCGCATCACCCGTGCAGGCCTCTCTTCCGACGCCCCCGGCCACCCCGGACCCCGCCCCCGCATCTTCCTTCTCGACCTCCCCGACATCCGCAGCGTCCCCAGCAGCTCCCGTATCCCCGGCATCCCCGATAGCTCCTGTATCCCCTGCATCCCCGGCGCCCCCCGCGTCCCCGGAATCCCCGGAGCTCCCGGCTTCTCCGGCGTCCCCGGCCACCCCGGACCCGACACCCGCCTCCCCGGCCATGCGGGATCCTCTTCCCACGTCTCCGGCCATGCCGCCCGGCCCGTATCCCGCCTCCCCGGCCCCATCCGGCCCATTCCCGGCTTCCTCGACCATGCTGGCAGCTTCCGTTCCCGACGGCGTGTCTTCGCCACCCTCACGCGAACCCGTGGTGTTCTCGCCAATGACTGCACCTGAGTCAGCACCACGTTCGTCTTCACCTGAGGAGCCCATCATCGTGCCGCTGCCGTCTGAATCCCTGTTCCCCTCCTCGACGCCGCCCCGGTCGCGCATGGCGTCCCGATCCGCCGCATCGGCCGAGCCGATCATCAGCGCGGACTCGGTCCCCGCGGCTCAGGCGACCCGACCGGCGGTCTCGGCCTCCTCGCCGCCCGCCGCCCGAGGCAGACACCGCCATACCGAGGACCCGCGCGCAAGCCGGCTGGTGCCCCTGACCGGCGGTGACCCCATCAACCTGGAGGCCACCACCGTCGTGGGCCGCGACCCGGACAACATCTCCGAGTACCCCGATGCCACCTGCGTATCCCTGAACGATGTGAACCGCTCGATCTCCAAAACGCATGCGGCTCTCGCACTGGCGCCGGGAGGCCTGTGGATCACCGACCTCCACTCGACCAATGGCACTCGGGTCGAGGAGGAGGACCATGTGACCGTGGTCAAGCCCAATGAGTCGATTCCCGTGCCCACCGGGGCCACAATCGTGCTGGGCAGCGCCGCCTACCGCGTGGAGGACTGACAGGACCGGGGCTACCGGCCAGGGCCGGTAGGACAGCCAGGGCCGGCGGGACTGCTACTGCCAGCACCGCCAGGCCCGCGGCAGGCGCCCATCCCATCAGCCGCTGCGACTGCTGCGACCGCTCCAGCCACACCGGCCGCTCCGTCCACTCCGTCTGCCGGATACCCCGCGATACCGATGCCGGAACGACTGATCAGGGCGTGGGAACGCAGGCGCGGGCGGCCTCGGAGGTCCTGCCGTCCTGTCGTCTGCTGAAGACCGCGATGCACGTCGTCCCCTCCTGGGCGGGCAGGGATGCGCTCGTGCCGTCCGTCCGCTCCTGGGACTCGTTCTCCTGGCCCGCCACGTCGCTGCGGTAGAGGTAGTCGCCGCTCCACTCGTCCTCGGGGGGATCCCAGGTGAAGACGACCTGCCCGTTCGCGCTGACGGCCCCCTGGAGGTTGCGCGGTTCCGGCACGGTGCCCCCCAGCGGATCCGAGCGCCCCGGGGGCAGGGTCGCGAAGGTCGCCAAGGGCTGGGGATCCTCGAAGTGCGAGGCGTAAAGGGCGCCCGCAACGACGGCGACGAGAACCACCACGGCCGCACCGGCGAGGAGCCGGGCGAGAGGTCTGGGACGGGCCGCCTCCTCCGAGTCGACGGCGGCCGGCTGCGGGTCGGCCGGAACGACCACGGGCTCTTCGACACGGGAGAACACGCCCAGACGGGTCGCCTCGGGGTCATCGACATCCAGCAGAGTCCGATCGGGGTTGTCCTGCTCGCCATCGTCGTAGAGATCGACGGCGGTGGTGGACAGTCCGAGCTCGCCCTGGATCTGCTGGAGCGCCCGCGCGAAGGAGAGCATCGTGCGGTAACGGCCGGACGGCTCCTTCGCCAGGGCAACCGTGAGCACCCTCACAAGCGACGCCGGGACATCGGGGCGCCCCAGCGGCGGCACCGCGTCCTTGACAATGCGTCGGGCCAGTTCGTAGACGCCCTCGGAGGATCCCGGCGTCTCGAAGGGGCTGTGGCCGGTGAGCATGGCGTAGATGGTGGCGGCCAGGGAGTAGACGTCGGTGGCGGGCTCGGCATTGCTCGAGCCGACGAGCTGTTCCGGCGGAGCCCAGGGCACGCTCATGCCCCGCAACTCATTGGGGGTGTCCCGCGGCCCGGTCATGGCCGAGATGCCGAAGTCAGCGAGGACGGGTCGGCGATATACGGTGAACAAGATGTTCGCGGGCTTGATATCGCGGTGGATGATGCCCGCACGATGCGCCGTCTCAACAGCCCCGGCAATGCGAATGGCCGTGTCCAGCGTCTCGGGGATCGCCATGACCTTCTGCCTCAGCCGCATTCCCAGCTGCGGAGGGGGGCAGTACTCCATGACGATGAAAGGACGCCCGTCGGCGGACACGCCCGCCCCGAAGACCGACAGGATCGCCGGGTGCGAGGAGACCTTGGCCATGAGGTTGGCCTCGGACTCGAATCGGGAGGCCGAGCTCCCGGCGACGTCGGTGTCCATGACCTTGACCGCGACCTCGCGGCGCGGCATGTGCTGCTCATAGAGGTAGACGCGCGAGTAACCGCCCGCCCCGAGCTCGCGCAGATAGGTGTATCCGGGAATCTCAGGGTGGGCGGCGTGGGGGGAACCTGTCACGGAAGGTCCTCGAGCACGAGCGACTGGCCGTCGCCGAGGTCGAGGACGTCACCGTTGCGCAGCACCAGGGGCTCGGAGTAGGGCAGCTTCTGCGGGGATGCACCGGCGCGATTGAGCACAGTGCCGTTGCCCCCGGAGAAGTTGCGCGCCAGCACGGACCACTCGTCGAGCTCGATGAGAACGTGGTTGCGGGAGATGAGCTGCTCCGGACTGGGCACCGTCACCAGCGTCGGCGACTGGCCCTCCAGCTGGGAGACATCGACTGAGGAGGGCTGACGGCCGACGAGGACCGGACGGTCGAGAGTGACGGCCTGCCCGGAGGACAGGCGCAGGCGACCCAGTGGCGGGCAGGTGATCATGCGCGCGGGCTGCGACAGCTCGGCGCCGCAGGCGCGGCAGCGCACGTAGTTGGTCGGGTTGGCATGGCCCTCCGGGCAGAGCACCGACAGGGCCTGGCGCCCCGCCGCCGGAATCTCGGGCTGTCGAATGGCCACCGCGATGGACACGGGCGTGTCGGTCGAGGGCTCGTCGGCATAGGCGGAGGCGCCCGACCGATCGGGCACCAGGGGACCGAGCTCGTCAACCAGGTCGTCGGGCAGGGAGGCCAGCGTCCAGCCGTCATGATCCCCGGCCTGGTCGTCCTCGGAATCGAAGTCCTCGTCGAGATCGTCTTCTGCGGAGCCCAGGGGATACAACTCGTCGTCCGCCGAGCCGATGGGGAAGCCGGCAGAACCCGCAGAACCGGGAGAAGTAGCACGAATCACATCATCGACGTCAGCGGGCTCAAGCCGATCGGCGTCGGCGAGCTCGACGACCTGCGAGCCGTCCACCGGCACGTCGTCGACGTCGATGCCGAAGGGCCTGGCAGCGGCCGGCAGCTCCTCGGCCTCGGTGAGTTCGACCACCTCCGAGCCGTCCGCCGACGTAGTCCCCTCTGCGGGCGAGTAAGCGGCCGGGGAGGCGGCGGCAGTGTCGGGGGTGCTGGGGGTGTCAGGAGTGCTGGTGGGGCTGCCCGCAGACGGGGCCGCCGGCGAGGCCGGCGAGAAGGCCGCGGGAGAGGCGGCCGTGTCGGGGGTGTCGGGGGTGCTGGGGGTGTCAGGAGTGCTGGTGGGGCTGCCCGCAGACGGCGCTGCCGGCGAGACGGGCGAGAAGGCCGCCGGAGCAGCGGATGCGACAGCGCCGGCGGTACCGGGGCTGCCGGCCGTCGGAGGCGACGCGGCGTCAGGAGGCGTGGATGCGGATGACGTCGATAGCTCGGATAACCCGGATAACGAACCGTTGGACGGCAGCTCGCCTGCAGTGTCAGCACTACCGGCACTGCCGGCACTGCCGGCCCCGTCAGCACCGCCTGGACTGCCGGCACCGCCTGGACTGTCAGCCTCATCTGCGTCGTCCGCACTGCCGGCGTCGCCCGCGTCATCGGCGTCGCCCGCATCGTGCGCAGTGCCGGCAGGCTCCTCGGGGTCGGGAGCATCCGGCATCTGCCCCGGGAACACGGCGGAGGCCGTCAGGACGGCGTCCACCACCGGGCGCAGCACGGGGCCCGTAGGCTCGGGCGCCCGCACGATGATCTTGGGAGAGCCGGGCAGGAAGATCTCTCGCCATGTCGCCACGCTGTGGGCCTCCACGGACTCGCCGTCGATCTCCAGGCCCACCTGACCGCGCGCGGCTATGCGCACGCCGTCGGATGCGGCCACGACCAGAGCGAAGTCCGGGATCTTGGACAGATGACCCCCGGCCCCCATGACCAGGTGATCCAGGATCGCCGTCAGGCTGCCCCGGGAGGAGCGCAGCTCCTCCCACAGGTCGGTGACGAATTCCTCAGAAAGTTTCGGGGGGAGCAGGAGGACGCCGTGCGGGGCGACGGCAGCCGTCCAGGTTCCCTCTGCCCAACGACTCCAGCGAGCGATTCCGTGTTCGGACACTGTCTCCTCCTTGGACTCACCCAGCGGGTGGGGCGCGGGTGGGGTGGTAGCTATAGCGGGGATGGTGGGAACGGGGAAGGGGTGGCAATTGCCGAGCCCGCTCGGGCGCGCTTCCGGCTCCGCCGGTACACGTCACCGAACACGGCACTCAGCTTCGCCGAAGTATATAGCCCCACCCCTGGGCACTGTCTCGGCCAGACCGGGGGCCAATTCGTGACTGCCCTGAGAATCGACCAGGTAGGTGCCGTTGGTCGATCCGAGATCGGTGACTGAAATCCCCTCCGCGGTGGGCTCGAGCAGGGCGTGCGTCTTGGAGACCGTCGTGTCATCGGACGGCACGGATACCAGTCGCACGCCCTCGCGCCCGGGGCTCCGCTCGGGAGCGCGCCCCAGGAGCACCGGGGCGTCCACCAGGACGGAGCGCCCGTCGAGGACCAGGGTGTACATCGTGTGCGAGCGCCTGGAGACCAGCATCGTCCCCGAGATGCGGTCGTACCAGGTGCGCCGCAGGCCGGTCGCGTCCGCGCGCACCACCATGACGACGGGCACGACCCCCAGACTCGCCACGGCGGCCACCGCGATGAGACCGGCGCGCCCCAGGGCCGCCACTCCGGGGCTGTTGCCGCCACGAGCGACCCGGTGCAACCGCATGCCCATCACGGCGCCGCCCGGGCCGACGCCCGTCAGGGACTGAACCACGATGAACACGAGCAGGACGAGTCCCGCGCAGGTCAGCCTCCCCACCAGGGAGATCGGCAGGAAGCCTGAGATCCCCACCACGAGCAGGATGTCGATTCCACCGGCCAGGAGACGCTGCACGGGGGAGGCGGGCACGGGAACTGTTGCTGACACAGCCACAGCATAAGATGGGCAGCGTCCTACGAGCGCTGACCGTCGCATGCACGTGATGCACAAGGAGTCTTCAGGATGCAGATCGCCGTCACCCCGAACGCCTCGACATGGATCGTGGTGCCCGAGTTCCCCCCGCCGGGCTGGGAACGCGCGGAGGCGCGTCGGCGCACGTCGGGAGCCTCCGGCGCGGATCCCCGGCGGCGCGCCAAGCTCGAGGAGCTCTTGGTCACCCTGAGGCGCATCGAGCGCCGGGCCCCGCTGGCTCGGCTCCTGCACGTGGGCGACGGCGGCACGCAGGGCGTCTTCGCCGTCGACCTGAGTCTGGTCATCGCCTACGACAACAGCTCCAAAGAGGGTCGTCACGCCACTCAGCTGGCGCTGCTCAACGAGAACCTGCCGGGCGGCGAGCCTCGCCGCCTGCGCCCCAACCTCACCACCGCGGGCTTCTGGGCGCTCGCCGAGGGAACCGCGATGGGCTCGACCGCGCGCCCTAGCGCCGTGGTCGTCCTGCGCAAGGCGGGCCTGCCGACTGTGCCCGTGGATGTCCTCATGCGTGTGTGGGGCACCACACCGGGCCAGGTCGAGCCGGTGATCAATGAGGTCATCGCCCTGGCCGACCAGGTCGCCCCCGCCGACCTCCACCACAGCCCCATCTCGCCCGGCCCCGTGCAGACCGCGCCATCGCCCTGAGCCGCGCCCGGCTCAGCACGGACTCGCCCCGGGGCGGGCCCGGCTCGGCCCGGAGCGTACCCGGCTCAGGGAGACTCGCCCCGGGGCGGGCCCGGCTCAGCACGGTTCAGTCCAGCTCAGCTGAGGGTAAGGAACATCTTCTCCAGGCGGGCGGCGTCCACGGTTTCACCGGTGGGGTCGGACGCGAAGCAGGCGCGCATGCCCGTGGCGATGACGGCATAGCCGGCCCGGTCGACGGCCTTGGAGACGGCGGCGATCTGGGTGACCGTCCTCTCGCAGTCCTGGCCGTCCTCGAGCATGCGGATGACGGCGTCGAGCTGACCGCGCGCCCGCTTGAGACGGGTGACGACCGGGCGCAGCTCATCGGGGTCGAGGTGGACCGCCATGCTCACCCCTCCCCGGCCGCGGGCGCGGGACCCGGCTCCGGGCCGACCGCGCCGGCGCCGCGCACCGCCGACCAGGTGCGGTAGCCTCCGTCGAGGTTGCGCGCCTCACGGCCGTGCTGGAGGAGCAGGCGGGCGGCGATGTGACCGCGCAGGCCGACCTGGCAGGAGACGACGAGGGGACCGTCGGGAAGCGCGTCGAGGCGGCCGCGCAGCTGATCGACCGGGATGTTGATGGCCCCGGGGATGTGACCGCGCGCGTACTCGGCGGCGCTGCGCACGTCGACCAGACTCGCCCCGGCTGAGCGGGCGGCATCGAGTTCATGCCACTGGAGGGTCGGGGTCAGCCCGCTCAGAACGTTGTCGGCGACGAGGCCGAGCATGGCCACCGGATCCTTGGCGGCGCCGAAGGGCGGAGCGTAGGCGGTCTCCAGATCGGCCAGGTCGGGGGCCCGCAGTCCGCCGCGGATGGCGGTGGAGATCACGTCGATGCGCTTGTCGACGCCGGCGGGCCCCACGCCCTGGGCGCCGAGGATCCTCCCGGTGCCGGCCTCCGCCACGAGCTTGAGGCTCATGGTCCCGGCGCCCGGATAGTAGGCGGCGTGGTCGGCGGGATGGACGTGGACGCAGACGACGTCGAGGCCGGCGGCGCGGGCGCGCGTCTCGCTCCAGCCGGTCATGGCGGCCTGGAGGCCGAGGACGCCGACAATGGCGGTGCCGATGGCGGGCGCGGATGCGGCCCGCCGCCCCATGATCGAGTCGGCGATGACGCGGCCGTGGCGGTTGGCGGTCTGGGCCAGGGCGATGTGGGCCGGCGCCCCGTCGATGGCGCCGGTCTTGACGGCGGCATCGCCGGCCGCCCAGATCGCGGGATCGCTGGTGCGCTGGTCGGGGCCCACGACGATGCCGCCGCGCTCATCGACCTCCAATCCGGCGGCGCGGGCCAGGGCGGTGTCGGGGCGGACTCCGACAGCGGCGACGACGATATCGGCGGCCACGGCGGTCCCGTCGGTGAGGGCCGCCTCGCGCGGCCCCAGCTCGGCGATGGAGACGCCGGTGCGCACCCGGATGCCGGCCTCGCGCAGGCGGGCCGCCACGGGGGCGGCCATCTCGGGGTCGAGCGGGGGCAGCACGTGGTCGGCGAGCTCGACGAGGGTGACGTCCAGACCGCGGCGGTGAAGATTCTCGGCGGTCTCCACGCCGATGAAGCCGCCCCCCAGGACGACGGCGCTGCGAGCCGCGCCGCCGTCGGGCCCGGCAGTGGCGACGGCGCGGGCCAGGGCGTCGGCGTCGGCGACGTCGCGCAGTGTCAGGGCCCGCTCCATACCGGGGATCGGCGGGAGGAGGGGGCGGGCGCCCGGCGCCAGGACCAGGGCGTCGTAGGGCAGCTCCTCCTCGGTGACGGCGCCGTCGGGGCCGGTGGT
>ERZ772993.97-NODE-97-length-44664-cov-43.890045_pt1 | contig 44664 bp, 41 predicted proteins | sample MGYA00580670_ERZ772993 | MGnify/ENA primary metagenome ERZ772993 (study PRJEB29015, sample SAMEA2737936) | human oral metagenome | biome: human oral; feature: human-associated habitat; material: dental | place: China | collected 2136 ... | reverse complement strand
ACCCTGGACACCCTGATTAAGAGTCAGGTGCTCTAACCAACTGAGCTAAGGAGGCATGTCCTCACGCGCATGCGCCCGATGACAGAAGTCGACTCTACGTCCTGGAGGCGAACGAGTCCAATCCCTGAGGTGCGGAATCATCCCGATGTGCGGGAAGTCTCAGGAATGGTTCCGAGATTCCGACCGGATGCGGGACGGGTCCGCCTCCCGAAACCGGCCGTCCCGAGTTCGTCGGCGGCGAAGCGGTCGGTGGCGTCGAGGAGCGCGGACAGCGTCTGCGGCTCGGCGTAGGAGTGCCCCGCCGTCGGCGAGATGCGCAGCTCGGCCTGCGGCCAGGCGCGGTGAAGGGCCCAGGCCGTCCCGATGGGGCAGCACATGTCGTAGCGGCCCTGGACGATGACGCCGGGAATGCCGTACTCGGTCAGCACGTGCGCGCCATCGATGAGTCGGCCGTCCTCCATCCAGCCGCGGTGGAGGAAGAAGTGGTTCTCGATGCGGGCGAAGGCGATGGCGTAGGCGGGGTCCTGGACTTCGTCGACGTGCGCCTGGTCGCGCACGAGCGTGGAGGTCGCCGCCTCCCAGGTCGTCCAGGCGATTCCCGCCGGGCCGTGCACGGCGGGGTCGGGGTCGGTGAGCAGCTCGTGATAGCGCTCGATGAAGCCGCCGGGCTCCACGTTCGTGCCGGCGGTCGCCACGAAACGCTCCCACTCGTCGGGCCATACCATGTCCGCGCCCCCGGCCTCGTAGTACCAGTCGAGCTCGCGTTTGCGCAGAGTGAATACTCCCCGCAGAACGAGGCCGAGGACGCGCTCCGGATGGGTCTGGGCGTAGGCCAGCGCCAGGGCGGACCCCCAGGAGCCGCCGAAGACGAGCCAGCGCTCCACACCCAGGTGTTCGCGCAGCCTCTCCATGTCCGCCACGAGATGCCAGGTTGTGTTCACCCGCAGGTCGGACTCCGGTTCCGAGGCGTGGGGCCGCGAGCGCCCGCATCCGCGCTGATCGAACAGGATGATGCGGTACCGCTCCGGATCGAAGACCCGGCGATGGTCCGGGCTGCAGGCGCCCCCGGGCCCGCCGTGGACGAAGACCGCCGGGATCCCCTCGGGACGGCCGCAGGTCTCCCAGTGCACGCGCTGTCCTTCCCCGACATCGAGCAGGCCCGAGGCCGTCGGTTCGATCGGCGGGTACGGGACGCGCAGCTGCTGGGCGCGGGCGAGCGGCGCCGCGGAGGGCGCTGGGGATGATGTGAAGGATGCAGTCATGGATGCATGATGGCTGATGGCTTCGTCCCTCGGATGCGGTACCGGTGTCAGCACGTCGATGGCCGCGGGGCATCGGCCCCGTTACGGCGCGGACGCGCACGTCAATGGCTCGTGTCGCGGTACGGTGGACACGTGACCAGCCCGATTGTGACGCTCGCGACCTGCGCCGACTACCCCATGCTCGACGATGATGACCGTGGTCTGCCCGACGCCCTGCGCGAGCGGGGCATCGAGCCGCGGGTGGCCGTATGGAACGACCCGAGCGTCAACTGGGATGATGCCGGCGTCGTCGTCCTGCGCTCGGTGCGCGACTACGCCAAGAAGCGCAACTACGCCGACTTCCTGACTTGGTCCCGGCTGATGCCGCGCTTGACCAACCATCCCGACGTCGTGGAGTGGAACTCCGACAAGCACTACCTTTCGCGTCTGGCCGAGCTCGGAGTCCCCATGATCCCGACCATCTGGCTGGAGCCGAGCGCCGGGTACTCCAAGCACCAGGTGCACACGCGTTTCCCCGCCCACGGCGACTTCGTCGTCAAGCCCGCGGTCTCCTCCGGCGGACGCGGGACCGGCCGCTACACCGCCACGGACGCGCGGTCGCGCTCCGAGGCGATCAATGACACCATGCACCATCTCGGGCGGGGCCGGTCGGTTATGGTCCAGCGCTACCTCGAGGAGGTCGACCGCAAGGGCGAGCTCTCTCTGGTCTACTTCAACGGCGTGCTGTCGCATGCGGTGGAGAAGGCTCCTATGCTCCACCCCTCCTTCCGCTCCACCGACGAAGTGCACGAGGAAATCGTCACCGCCCGCGAGCCCAGCGAGCAGGAGTGGTTGTGGGGTGAGAAGGTCCGCAAGGCCATCCACGGCCTGATCAAGGAGCGCTCCGGACGTGATATCCAGCTCCTGTTCAACCGCGTCGACGTCGTCGAAGACGGACAGGGCGGCTTCTACCTCATGGAGGTCTCGCTCATCGACGCCGGCCTCTACCTCGGCTCCGCGCCGGACGCCCTGAACAATTTCGCGGACGCCATCGCCCAGCGCGTGTTCTGGTGAGGCGTCGGCCGTCCTCCTCTCCCGGGATCGCGTGCACGGCCCCCTCCTGCATGCCGCTCGTGCTCCAGCCTCCTCCTGCCAGAGGATGAGAGCTTCGCGCGGCCGGTGATGTACACATGCCCTATGCGCACACTGCTCAACATTATCTGGGTCGTTTTCGGCGGTTTCTGGCTCTTCTTGGGATACGTGTTCTTCGGCGTCCTCGCCTGCATCGTCATCATCACGATTCCGGCGGGGATCGCCTCCTTCCGCATCGCCGGCTATGCCCTGTGGCCCTTCGGACGCGAGGTCGTCGAGACGCCGGAGGCCGGCGTGATGAGCGGCCTGTCCAACATCATCTGGTTCCTCGTGGCGGGCCTGTGGCTCGCCATCGGCCACATCACCACCGCTGCCGCCCAGGCCATCACCATCATCGGCATCCCACTGGCGATCGCCAACCTCAAGATGATCCCGGTGACCTGCTTCCCCTTCGGCAAGAGAATCGTCTCGGGCCGCGGAATCGTGTGATCACGGGCCACCGGCCGGCGGCCCGCTCGCGCTCTCAGGCGGTCAGCGGTGCGAACGCACCGCCCGAGACCGATGCCAGATCCGCCGGGGCGAGCGCGATGCTCATGCCGCGTCGTCCGCCCGAGACCACGACCCGGTCCAGGGCCTTGACGGAATCGTCGATCATCGTCGGCAGACGCCGCCTGTGGCCCAGCGGGGAGATTCCACCGACGACGTATCCCGTGATCCGCTCGGCGGCGGACGGCTCGATCAGAGAGACCTTCTTGAGTCCCAGCGCATGCGCCGCGGCCTTGAGACTCAGCCGGCGATCAACGGGGATGACGCATACGCCGACGTCGCGGTCCTCACCGTCCTCGCCCACCAGCAGCGTCTTGAGAACCGCAGCGGGATCCTCCCCGAGCGCCCGGGCGGCCTCGGGTCCGAAGCCGAGCTCGCAGCGGTCGTCGTGGGTGTAGGTCAGTATTTCGTGGGGCGCATCGGCGTCGTCGAGCGCTCTGATGGCCGGGGTCGCGCCCGCGTGCACGCCCCTGCCTCTGCTCTTCCTGCCCATGGCGCCGACTCTACTCGTGACGGGCGGCGGGGCGTGCGGGGGAGGGGGCGGCGCCCGGTCCGGGCGGGATGGGTGGAGGAGACCCGATGGTTCGGACGCAGAAACCGGTGAAGGACGCGGCCAGTCTTCGATTCGGTTAGCGTGTCGTCATGCGATCCCCTCCGGCTCCGGACGGGCGACGCCCCCGGATCCTCCTGTCCGACCTGATGGCGGCTGGTCCCGTCGTCCTCGACGGCGCCATGGGCACCGAGCTCGGCGCCCGGGGAGTCGACACGACGAGCGGGCTGTGGTCGGCCCTCGCTCTGACCGAGGCGCCCGAGGCGATCGCCGCCGTCCATGCGGACTATCTCACCGCCGGTGCTCGGGTCATCTGCACGAACTCCTACCAGGCCGTCGTCCCCGCGCTCCTGCGCGCCGGTCGTACCGAGGACGAGGCCCGCGCCGTCATCGCGGCCTCCGCGCGCCTGGCGCTGGGCGCCCGTGACCGGTACACGGCCGTCCAGCCGCGCGAGGCCGTGCTCGTGGCGGGCAGCATCGGCCCCTACGGCGCCTGGCTGGCGGACGGGTCGGAGTACACCGGGGCCTACGGGATGCGCGCTCCGGACTTCGCCCGAGTCCACCTGCCGCGCCTGGAGGTTCTGGCCGCTGAGGGGCTGCGGCTCTTCGCCATTGAGACCCAGCCGCGCCTGGACGAGGCTCGATGGCTGACCGAGCGGATCGGGGAGCGCCTGCCCGATGCCGAATGCTGGGTCTCCTTCCAGGTGCGCCCCGACGGCGCGCATCTGGCCGACGGCACCCCGTTGGCGCGGGCGGCCGCATGGGCGCAGCGGGCGCGCAACGTTGTCGCCGTCGGCCTCAACTGCGTGGCGCCTCCGGTCGTCGACCGGGCTCTGCCTGTGCTGCGCGCGGCTGCGGACAAGCCGCTGGTGGCCTACCCCAACTCCGGGGACGTCTACGACCCGGTCACCAGGACCTGGCGGGCCACCGTCGGGCGGGGGCGGTTGACGGCGTCAACTTCCGCATGGCTCGACGCCGGCGTGCGGCTCATCGGCGGCTGCTGCCGCACCACCCCGGCGGACACGGCGGAGCTGCGGGACGCTGTTCGGAGCACCGCCCGCCCACGCTGAGCGCGAGGCGCGTCGGCCGGGACGGGGTCCCGGGCGGCCCGACCGGGGCCCGCGCTGAGCGGGTCGGGACCGGGCTGCGCTCGGACCCGCCTGGGGGACCACCGCGGGTACCGCCTTGACCTTCCCACGGAGTCAAGACGGATAACGGGGCCACGCTGAGATGCGAGTCCGACGGGCCGGCGATCATGTCCGGTTCCGCTGTGCCGCGTCCGCCGCGCCCTCGAAGGAGACACGATGAGAATCGATATGAAGAAGGACCGCAAGGACCTCTACCACCCGCCGTCGACCGACTTCACCGAGGTCGACGTACCGGAGACGACCCACCTGGCGGTTGACGGTCATGGCAACCCCAACACCTCGTCCGCCTACACCACCGCGGTCCAGAGCCTGTACATGAGCGCCTATGCGGTCCGCGCGGCCTTCAGGGCCCGCACCGGGGACGACTTCGTCGTCGGCCCCCTCGAAGGACTGTGGACCAGTGCCGACCGCGACGCCTTCACCGTCCGCGACAAGGACGAGTGGGACTGGACCATGCTGATCCCACTCCCCGACGCCGTTGGCGCGGCGGACATCGCGGAGGGCCTCGCGGCCGCCTCCCGGAAGAAGCCCGACCTTCCCGTCTCGTCGCTTCGCCCGCTCTCTCTGGCCGAAGGGCGCTGTCTTCAGATCCTCCACGTGGGGACCTACGACGAGGAAGGCCCCGTGTTGGCGCGCCTGCATGACGAGATCATGCCCGAACGCGGGCTGACCTGGAACGGGCCCCACCACGAGATCTACCTGTCCGACCCCCGACGCACGGCTCCGGAGCGGATGCGGACCGTCCTGCGCCAGCCCGTGCGGCCGGTCTGAGGATCTCCCGGGTCCGGGAGTCCGCGAGGCGGCCGACCGCTGCGGGGAGGAGGAGATCGATCAGCTCTGTGGCCCGACGCTCAGCAGGTGGATGACGGCGTGCTCCGCCCTGTCGCACTCGGCCGGGTCCACCAGGGCGGTCAGCCGCCAGTCATGGTCGGCCTGCGGGTCGTCGATGATCTGGGTGGCCAGCCAGACCCGCCGGCCCGAGGTCTCCAGGGCCTCCCGTAGTCGCTCCGGGACCCCGGCGGCCGCCAGCGCGGCCCCGTCGGGCGTCTCGTCCAGCGGTGCTAGAGCAGCCGCGCGGGCGGCGTTGTCCGTGCCGATCCAGTCGTACTCGTCCCAGTAGCGAGCCAGCGCCGCGTCCCAGCGTTCTCCGTCCCAGCCGGAGGCCGCATCCAGCTCGGCCAGGCCCTCGACGTCGTCGCGCGCCATGAGCTCGACGCGGCGGAACATCTCGCGGCGCACCGCCACCCGGAAGGCGTGCCGGTTGCGGGTGAAGGCGACCCTCCCGTCGGCATCCGCTCCGAAGGCCCGTTCGACGCCGGCGGAGTCGTCCGCCTCCGAGCGCTCGTCCTTCAGCGCGTCCGCAACCTTCTCGGCCTGGCCGGACTGCGCCGCGCCCAAAGCCTCCCACTCGTCCAGCAGAGAGGAATCGACGGCGCGCACCAGGGCGCCGAGCCAGTCGACGAGCTCGTCGACCTCGTCTGTACGGTGCTCCTCGGGCACCACCTGACGCAGGGCTCGGTAGGCATCGGTGAGGTAGCGCAGGACCACGCCCTCGGAACGGCCGAGCTCGTAGCGGGAGATCAGGTCGGAGAAGGTCATGGCGTTCTCGACCATGTCGCGCACCACACTCTTGGGGTGCAGCTCGTATTCGGCGATCCAGGGGTTGGACTGCTTGTACATCTCCAGGGCGGGGCCCAGAAGGTCGGCCAGCGGCTGGGGCCAGGTGATCTCCTCCAGGGCCGCCATGCGTTCGTCGTAGTCGAGCCCTTCGGCCTTCATCGCGGCGATCGCCTCGCCGCGCGCGGCCCGCTGCTGGGCGTGCAGAAGGGGACGCGGGTCGTCGAGAGTGGCCTCCACCGCGGAGACGACGTCGAGCGTGTGCTCGGGGGAGTCCACGTTCAGCAGGTCCATGGCCGCCAGGGCGAAGGGCGCCAGCGGCTGGTTGAGGGCGAAGTCATCGGGCAGGTCGACGGCCAGGCGCAGCCGGGGGCGCCCGTCGGCTGCCGCCTGCGCACTGGAGGCGTGGGAGAGGACCCCGGCGGTGCGCAGTGAGAGGTAGATCTTGATCGCGCGGCGCACGTGCCGGCGCCGCGCGGCTTCGTTGTCGTGGACGCGGGAGAGCAGCTCGGCCATGGCGGCCACCGGGTCGCCGTTCCGCTCCATAAGGTTCAGGACCATGGTGGTGGTGACCTGGAACTGGCCGGTGAGGGTCTCCGGGGCGGCGTCGCGCAGGCGCGAATACGTCTTGTCCGTCCAGTTGACCCGACCCTCGGGCGCCTTCTTGCGCACGATCCTGCGGCGCTTGCGCTCGTCGTCGCCCGCCCTGGCCAGAGCGCGCGCGTTCTCGATGACGTGCTCGGGGGCCTGGACGCAGACGTACCCGCGGGTGTCGAATCCTGCTCGGCCCGCCCGGCCGGCGATCTGGTGGAATTCGCGGGCGGTGAGGTGACGCTCCTTAGTCCCGTCGAACTTGACCAGGCTGGTGAGCACCACGGAGCGGATGGGGACGTTGATGCCCACCCCGAGGGTGTCAGTGCCGCAGATGACGGCGAGCAGGCCCGCGCGAGCCAGGCGTTCGACGAGCCGTCTGTAGCGCGGCAGCATGCCTGCGTGGTGGATGCCGATGCCGCGGCGCAGCAGGCGCGACACAGTGGCACCGAATCCGCCGCCGAAGCGGAAGTCCCCCAGGGCGGCGGCGATCTCGTTCTTGTGCGCCCGAGCGCCCAGGTCCACGCTCAGCAGCGAGGTCGCCCTGTCGATCGCCTCCCTCTGGGAGAAATGGACCACGTAGATCGGGGCCCTGCCCTGTCCCACCAGCCGTTGAAGTAGCTCGCCGATGGGTTCGACGACGTATTCCATCTCCAGGGGCACGGGCCGCTCGGCCTTGTCCAGGACCGCGACCTCGCGGCCCGTGCGCCTGTCCATGTCGGCGGCCAGGAAGGATACGTCGCCCAGAGTGGCCGACATGAGCACCATCTGCGCCCGGGGGAGCTCCAGGAGCGGGACTTGCCAGGCCCAGCCGCGCTGGGGATCGGCGTAGTAGTGGAACTCGTCCATCACCACCGTGTCGACGTCGAGCTCCTCGCCTTCGCGCAGCGACTGGTTGGCCAGGATCTCCGCGGTGCAGCAGATGATGGGGGCGGCGGCGTTGATGGAGGTGTCGCCGGTGACCATGCCGACGTTGTCGGCGCCGAACAGGCGCACCAGCTCGAAGAATTTCTCGCTGACCAGGGCCTTGAGAGGGGCCGTGTAGTAGGAGCGGCCGCCGCGGGCGAGCGAGGCCGTGTGGGCCGCGAGCGCGATCATGGACTTGCCCGATCCCGTGGGGGTGGCGGCGATGACGTGCCTGCCCTCCAGGATCCGGCTCAGAGCCTCGTCCTGGTGCGGGTAGAGGGGGCGGCCGGTGGACTGGGCCCACTCGTTGAAGGCGAGGTAGACCTCCTCGGGCTCGGGCACCCGCTCGGGGTCGTCGGCCGGAATGAGGGAGTCGAGCATCGCATTGAGCGCCGGAGCCGGGGACGACGAGGTGGTTGGAGGCATGCCGCCATGGTCTCACGGGCCCCGGCGGGTTCTGATGGCGTCCTCTGCGGGTGCGGGGCGCGGCCGCCGCGGGTTCCCGGGGTGAACCGGATCCCGGGCATAGGGTGGCGGTACTCACGCCGATCGCTGCCGTGCCGCGTCGGCGCGGGCGGACACCGTATCTATCCGGCTGCTGACAGGAGGAGACCATGACCAGCACCAAGCGCGTCTACCAGCGGACCTTCCCCGTCTCGCCCGATGGGAACCCCTTCGTCCACAACGATCTGGGCCTGTACACCCACAATCATCCGACTCCTCCGTCCGATGTCGCCGAGCGTAGGGCCTATCTCGTGGGCTCGGGCATCGGCGCCCTGCTCGCCGCGGCGTTCCTTGTCCGTGACGGACGCATGCCCGGGCGCAACATCACCATCCTCGAGCAGCTCCCCGTCCCCGGCGGCTCCTTCGACGGCGCCGGCGACACCGGCAGGGGCTTCATCACTCGCGGCGGACGCGAGATGGGCCAGCACTTCGAGTGCTTCTGGGACATCATGCGCGAAATCCCCGCCCTGGAGATGCCTGCGCCCTACACGGTCCTCGACGAATTCCGGACCGTCAACGAGAACGACCCGAACATCGACCCCTGCCGCATCATCCACCACCGCGGGAAGCGACGGGACGCCTACAGGATGGGAGTGGGCAAGAAAGGTCAGTGCGCCGTCGTCAGGCTCCTCATGGCCAGGGAGGAGGACACGTTCGGTAAGACTATCGAGGATTGGTTCGACGCCGACTTCCTCGCCTCGAACTTCTACACGCTGTTCAAGACGATGTTCGCCTTCCAGCAGTACGAGTCGCTGACGGAGATGAAGCGGTATATGCACCGTTTCCTCCAGTATCTCCCCGGTTTCTCGGATCTGTCCTGCCTGCGCTTCTCCCGCTACAACCAGTTCGAGTCGTTCATCGTGCCGCTGGTCGACTGGCTGAAGGGCAAGGGCGTGGTCCTCCAGTACGACACGTGCGTCGACGATCTCGAGATGACGATCACCTCCGGACGCAAGGTCGTCAACGGAATTCTCTTTCATCACGCCGATGGCGGCCGGGACCGCATCGACGTCGCTGAGAAGGACCTCGTTCTCGCCACGATCGGATCGTGCACCGAGTCCACCGGCTACGGGGACATGGACACCGTTCCGCCCTTCCACACCGACCGTCCGGGTGGTGCCTGGACCCTGTGGCGCAATCTCGCTAGGAAATCCGCGGTCTTCGGCCGCCCGGACGTCTTCTGCTCCGACCCGCACAAGACCGTGTGGGAGTCGGCCTCCTTCAGTTTCATGGGAGCCGATCACCCCTTCCTGGGCAGGATCCGCGAGCTGACCGGCAACGACCCCCTGTCCGGGCGCACCGTCACCGGCGGCATCATCACCGCGGAGGACTCCGGCTGGTGCCTGTCGCTGACCATGAACCGTCAGCCCCAATTCCGCTCTCAGCCGGCCGACTGGGGGGTCGCCTGGGCCTACGGGCTCTATCCGCACGCTCTGGGCAACTGCGTGCGCAAGCCGATGATCGAGTGCACGGGCGAGGAGGTCCTCAAGGAGTACTGCTACCACTTCGGTCTGATCAGTCAGTTCGACCAGATCAGGGAGCGCACTTTGGTGCGCCTGGCCACGATGCCCTACATCACCTCCTTCTTCATGCCTCGTCGTGCCGGCGACCGCCCCGGGGTCATCCCGGACGGGTGCGTCAACCTCGCTCTTCTCGGCCAGTTCGTCGAGACGCCCGACGACTGCGTCTTCACGACCGAGGGCTCTGCGCGCACCGCGATGATGGCCGTCTACGGACTGCTCGATCTGGATCGTGACGTTCCGCCGGTCTGGCCCGCGCAGTACGACATCCGGGCTCTCCTGGCCGCTGCCAAGACGCTCAACGACGGCTCCCTGCCCGGTGAGAAGATGCTCACCAGGTTCCTGCGCGGCACCTACTACGAGGACATCCTGCCCTGAAGCGGCATGACCGGGGTCGATGGCGGTGGGAACATCCCGAGGCGGGCCCTTGCCGAGGCTTGGACGCCGAGTATGAGACGATGCCGGGCGTTGCTGTCCCCTATCCCCTTCTTGAGCGCAAAGGTCCCCTCTCATGGACGCCCTCGCCGCCTCTCTCCAAACCGCCGCTGACTGGATCACGGTCCACATCACCATGTGGGTCCTCATCGCCACGGGCCTGTTCCTCACCGTCATCACCCGCGGCGTTCAGGTGCGCCACCTGCCCGACATGGTTCGGCAGGTCGGCGGCTCACGCTCCGGGGCCGAGGGTGGCATCTCCTCCTTCCAGGCCTTCGCCATCTCCCTGGCCGCCCGGGTCGGGGTCGGCAACGTCTTCGGCGTGGCGGCCGCTCTGCTCATGGGCGGGCCCGGCGCCGTCTTCTGGATGTGGGTGGTCGCCGGCGTCGGCATGGCCACCGCCTTCTTCGAGGCCACCCTCGCCCAGGTTTTCAAGGTCCGCGCCTCCGACGGCTCATTCCGCGGCGGTCCCGCCTTCTACATGGCCCGCGGCGTGGGCAACCGGACTCTCGCCGCGGTCTTCGCCGCGATCACCGTGGTCACCTGCGGTTTCGTCATCACCTCCGTGCAGTCCAACGCCATCGCCGGGACCCTGGTGGCGGCTCTCGGGGGCGGCAGTGAGTCGCCGCTGCCGGGTTTCGGCGGGCTGAGCGCCGCCCAGCTGGTCGTCGCGGGGCTCGTTCTCGTGCTCACCGCCGTCGTCGTCTTCGGCGGCATCCGTGCCGTGGCCCGCGTCACCGAGTGGATGGCTCCCGTCATGGCGCTGGTCTACATCGTCCTGATCCTCATCATCTGCCTGGTGAACCTCGACGAGTTCCTTCGCGTCATCGGCCGGATCCTCTCCTCGGCCTTCGCGCCCGAACCGCTCGTCGGCGGGTTGGGCGGCGGCGTTCTGGCCGCCGTCATCAACGGCACCAAGCGGGGCCTGTTCTCCAACGAGGCGGGCCAGGGCACCGCCCCCAACGCGGCTGCCACCGCCACCGTGTCCCATCCCGTTCAGCAGGGCTTCATCCAATCCCTCGGCGTGTTCATCGACACGATCGTCGTGTGCACTGCCACCGCCTTCGTCATCCTCATCGCCGGTCCCCAGACCTGGACCGCCGAGGGGGCCGGCCCCGCCACGCTCACCACGCTCCCCATCTCCCACGAGTTGGGCGGTTGGACGGTTCTGCCCATGGCGGTGCTCATCTTCGTGCTCGCCTACTCCTCGATCATCGCCGCCTACGTCTACTCCGACGTCAACATGAGCTATCTGACCGGCGGCAAACGCTGGGCGTCCTGGGCGGTCCGCGTCGTCTGCGTCGCCTCCGCCACCGCCGGTGCGGTTCTGGCCCTCGACGTCGTATGGAACGCCGTCGACATCGCCATGGCGGTGATGACGCTGACTAATCTCATCGCCCTGCTGTGGCTGTCCCGGTGGGGCGTCGGCGCTCTGCGAGACTACGAGAACCAGCGAGCCCGCGGCGTCGTCGAGCCGGTCTTCCACGCGCACGGCAACCCGTATCTGCCCGGGGATGTGCCCGGCGACGTCTGGGCCTCCGCCGCTTTCCCGAGCCCCGTTCCCACCACCGAGGACTGATGATCATGACCACCTCCGAGACGACCCCCGGGACGCCCCGGCCCGCCGCTGTGACGGGAGCCGATCGGTGAGCGCCGTTCAAGTCGCGGCGGCTTCGGCGGTCAACGGCGCGCGCGGCATGGTCGCCGCCGCGGGCTGCACCGGCACCCCCGTCGAATGCGCTTTGCAGAAGGTTGACGACGACTTCTACACCTACGTGCTCTCCGCGCTGCTGGTGATTGTCGGCCTGTACTTCACGGTGCGCACCCGCGGAGTCCAGCTGCGCCACTTCGGCACCATGATGCGCACGATCGTCCGTTCCCGTTCCGGGGCCGAGGGCGGCATCTCCTCCTTCCAGGCCTTCGCGGTCGGGCTCGCCGCGCGCGTGGGCATCGGCAACGTCGCCGGGGTGGCCCTGGCCGTCGTCGCCGGGGGGCCGGGCGCCCTGTTCTGGATGTGGGTGGTCGCCGTCATCGGCATGGCCACCGCCTTCGTGGAGTCCACGCTCGCCCAGGTGTTCAAGGAGCGCGGCCGTGACCTGACCTTCCACGGCGGTCCCGCCTACTACATCAAGAACGGACTGGGCTCGAGGGTCTGGAGCGCTGTTTTCGCAGGACTGTGCATCATCAGCGTCGGGGTGACCGTTGTCATGGTGCAGACCAATTCCCTGGCCGGCGTCATCAATGCCACCGTTCCTGAAGTCGCTCCCTGGATGGTCGGCGTCGCTCTGGTCCTGCTGACCGCGCCCATCGTGCTGGGCGGATTGAAATCCGTGGCTCGAGTCACCGAGTGGGTCGCCCCGCTCATGGCACTGGTCTACCTGCTCGTCGCCCTGGTCGTCCTCCTACTCAATCTCGCCGACCTCCCGCGAATCCTGTCCGAGGTCGTTCGCGGGGCTTTCGGGGCCGACCAGGCCCTGTACGGAGTCGCCGGCGGCATGACGGCCGCCGTCATCAACGGTGTGCGCCGCGGGCTGTTCTCCAACGAGGCCGGCCTGGGCACCGTCCCCAACGCCGCCGGCACCGCCACCGTCACCCACCCGGTCAAACAGGGCCTCGTCCAATCCTTCGGTGTGTTCGTCGACACGATTCTCGTATGCACTGCTACGGGCCTGATCATCCTGCTGGCCACCGACGCCTACCGGCCCGGCGACGACAGCCTCATCGGTGCGGTCCTGACCCAGCAGGCCATCGTCGAGCACCTCGGTGGATGGACCACCTGGCCCATGGTCGCGCTCATCTTCGTTCTCGTCTTCTCCACCGTGCTGGGCTGCTATTCCTACTCTCAAGTCAACGTCGACTTCCTGGGAGGCGAGCGCCGCGCCGAGCAGGTTCTGGGCATTGTGCTCACGGCTGCGGCCTTCGCCGGCACCGTCCTGACCCTGCCGGTCGTGTGGGCGCTGACCGACATCGCCCTGGGCCTGCTCGGTGTGCTCAACCTCGTCGTCATCGTGCGGCTGACGCCCTGGGCCCTCGGCGCCCTGAAGGATTTCGAAGCCCAGTGCGCGGCGGGGGAGGACCCGGTCTTCATCGGGCATGCCAATCCGCTCCTGCCCGGCGATGTTCTGGAGGGGGTCTGGCAGGCCTCGCGCAGCGCGAGTCGGGCCCCGCGCAGCGCGAGCCCGGCGGGCGACCGCGGAAAGGCCCCCGGCGGCTCCGAGGCCCCTAGCCGGGGCGACCACGGTGACGACCACCGCCGACTGCCGGACTCCGGGGAGGAGTGAGTGGTGGACGCCGTCGGCTCGATGCTGTCCGCCCTGTCGAACTGGTTGTTCGGCACCGTCCTCATCTGGGTCCTACTCGGCGCCGGCATCTGGTTCACCCTGGGCACGCGCGCCGTCCAGCTGCGACACATGGGTTCCATCGCACGGGCCGTGGCGGGCTCACGGGACGGGGCCGGCGACGGTGTCTCCTCCTTCCAGGCCTTCGCCATGGGGCTGGCCTGCCGCGTGGGCACGGGCAATATCGTCGGCGTCGCCCTCGCCCTGGTCCTGGGCGGGCCGGGCGCCGTCTTCTGGATGTGGGTGGTGGCCCTGGTGGGCACCGCCACCGCCTTCACCGAGGCGACCCTGGGTCAGCTGTTCAAGGTCGATCGCGGCGACGGCACCTACCGCGGGGGCCCGGCCTACTACATCGCCCGCGGTCTGAGTCTGCCGGCGGTCGGCGGGGTCTTCGCGGTCGTCTTCATGATCGCCAACGGCCTGGCCATGCCCATGGTGCAGGCCAACGCCATCACCGCCGCCCTGGGAGGAGCCACCGGGCTGGGCCCGTGGTGGGGCGCAGCGCTCGTCGCGGTACTGGTCGCACCAGTGCTCCTCGGCGGGGTGCGATCCATCGCCCGTGTCACCGAGTGGATGGCGCCCGCCATGGCCGTCGTCTACCTGCTGCTCGTCTGCGTCATCATCGTCCTGCATCCCGTGCGGGCGGCCGAGGCCGTCGGGGGCATTGTCGAGGGCGCGTTCGGGCTGCGAGCCGGCCTGGCCGGTGTCGCCGGAGGAGTCCTCGCCGCTGTCCTCAACGGGGTGCGCCGCGGCTTGTTCTCCAACGAAGCGGGGCTGGGCGGCGCAGCCTGCGCGGCCGGATCAGCCACCGTCGCCCACCCCGTGCAGCAGGGGTTCATCCAGGCCTTCGGCGTCCTGGTCGACACGATCCTGGTGTGCACAGCCACAGCTCTGGCCATCCTCATCGCCGGAGGGGCCGACGCCTCGGTGTACACCCCGGGCGCGACCGGGACCGACGTCTGCGGCACCCTGACCCAGAGCGCCATCGCCTCCACTTTGGGGGGCTGGACCGCCTGGCCCATGACGGTCCTCATCGTGGTGCTGGCCTACTCCACGATCCTGGGCGCCTTCTCCTACGCCGAAGTCTGTCTGGACTACCTTACCCGCCACCCGGCGGCGACCAGAGCACTGCGCGCGGCTGCCGTGGTGTGCGCCTTCATCGGCGGGGGAGCGGCCCTGACCACCGTGTGGACCCTGGCCGACGTCCTTCTCGGCACCGGGGCGCTGATCAACCTGGTCTCCCTAGTGCTGCTCAGCCGGTGGGTCCGCGGGGCCCTGCATGACTGGGAGGAGCAGCGCGCCCGAGCCCGGGCGGGAACGCGCCCAGCCCGGGCGATCCGCTTCGTCGCCTCGGGCAATCCGCATCTTCCCGGCGACCTGCCCGGCGACGTCTGGTCGCGCTGACGCCCGCGGGCGAGCACACCCGCGGGAGGAACCGGTTGGGTGGGGGAGGCGCCCTACCGGGAGCCTGCGGGAGGAGCGACCACCGGATGCCTCTGGCTTGTCGGTCCGATGACATGTCGGCGAAAATGTGTGTCGCCTAAAGTTAGGTGCTCATCTGCTCCGGGCCCCGCCTCCCCGTATGCGGTCCGGCCCCGCGCTCACGGAGGTTCCCCAGTGTTTCCCACGTTCTCGGCGGTCACGAGCTTCTTCGACCGTGCGGCCGACGTCCTCAGCACGGTCTCGGACCACCTGTACGGCGACCTGCTCGCCTGGCTCCTCATCGCCACCGGAGTCTGGTTCACCATTCGCACCCGCGCAGTCCAGCTGCGCCTGTTCCGTCAGATGCTGCGTGCGATCATGGGCTCCCGCGTCGGCGGCGGGGGCATCTCCTCTTTCCAGGCCTTCACCATCGGCCTGGCCTCCCGGGTGGGCACGGGCAATATCGTGGGTGTGGCACTGGCCATCACCCTGGGCGGGCCGGGCGCCGTCTTCTGGATGTGGGTGGTGGCGTTCGTGGGCATGTCCACCGGGTTCGTCGAAGCGGTCCTGGCTCAGCTGTACAAGGTCCGCCACCCCGAGGGCACGTTCCGCGGAGGACCCGCCTATTACATCAGCCGGGGCCTGGGGTCGAGGCTGTGGGCGAGCATCTTCGCCGTCGTCATCACATTCGTCTTCGGCTTCGCCTACGAGGCCACGCAGGCCAACGCCATCTCCGGCGTCATGACGGAGACCTTCGGAGTGGACTCTCGCCTGACCGCGATCGGCCTCGCGCTCGTCACGACGCCCGTCGTCTTCGGGGGCATCACAGCCGTGGCCAGGATCGCCGAGTGGATGGCGCCGCTCATGGCCGGCGTCTACGCCCTGCTGGCGCTCGTCGTCCTCCTGCTCAACGCGCAGGCCATCCCTGGCGCGCTGGCGAGCATCTTCGAGGGGGCCTTCGGCCTCGATCAGGCCTTCGCCGGCGTCGAGGGCGGTATCATTGCGGCGGCCCTCAACGGCATCAAACGGGGTCTGTTCTCCAACGAGGCGGGGGAGGGGTCGGTCCCCAACGCGGCTGCCACCGCCACTGTGTCCCATCCCGTCCAGCAGGGACTCATCCAGTCATTCGGCGTGTTCGTCGACACGATCGTCGTGTGCACGGCCACCGCGCTGATCGTCCTGCTCTCGGGCGTCTACTCCCCGCAGACGGCTCTGGCCGATCCCGCCGTCGCTAAGGCGACCTCCTCCTCCCTCACCTCCGCCTCGGTTGGGGCGACGCTCGGCAGCTGGGCGCAGTACCTTATGGCGGTCGTGATCTTCGTCTTCGCCTACTCCTCGCTGCTGGGAAACTACACCTACGCCCAGGTCAACATGGACTTCCTGCGGGGTATGGGGCACCGGCACTACGGCCTGCGCGTCATGATCGTCGCGGCGACCGCGATCGGCGCCGTCGCCTCGCTGGACTTCGTGTGGAACCTGTCCGACGTCGCCATGGGGCTCATGGCGATCATCAATATCGTGGCGATCCTTCTGCTGGGCGCGTGGGCCTTCGGCGCCCTGGCCGACTGGCAGGCCCAGAAACGGCGTCTGGAGGCCGGCGAGATCGAGGAGATCCGTTTCGTGGCTGAGAGCAACCCCCTTCTGCCGGGGGACCTGCCCGGGGACGTGTGGAGCCGGGCCAACGCCGGCCGTCCGGCCGCCGAAATCGGTTAGCCGGGTCCGTCGGCCCGGGCGCACTACGCTGCGACCATGAAGATCGCACGCTTCTCCACCGGCGACGAGCTCCGCTACGGCATCGTCGAGGGGCTCGACTCCGATGACCCGATGTCGTCGGGCGAGTCCGAGGGCCATCTCGTCGTCCTCAAAGGTGATCCGCTTTACACCGTCCCGGAAGCCACCGGCGAGGTCGTGCCCCTCGGTGAGGCCCGTCTCCTCTCCCCGGTCATACCGCGCTCCAAGGTGGTGGGCGTCAGCGGGAATTACGCCGCGCGCGCCGTCGAGTCGCACGGACGGACCCCTGCTGAGCCCATCGTCTTCCTCAAACCCAATACGGCCGTGATCGGGCCCGACACCCCCATCGTCCTGCCCGCCTGGTCCGACGATGTTCACTACGAGGCCGGGCTGGCCGTCATCATCAGGACGGTGGCCAGGGACCTGTCCCCGACCGGCGCCGCTGGGGCGGTCTTGGGCTACACGGTCGCCAACGACGTCTCCGCCCACGACCGCCAGCGCGAGGACGCCACCTGGGTTCGGGCCAAGGCCTTCGACACCTCCTGCCCCCTCGGCCCGTGGATCGAGGTTTCCGAGCCCGGAGGGGCCGGCGGTTTCGATCCCGGTGCCGCTGCAGTGCGCGCGCGGGTGGACGGCTCCGCCGATCAGGAGGGCGCCACCGTCGACATGATCCGCGGCGTCGCCGAGCTCGTCTCCTTCGTGTCCGGGATCTTCACACTTTTGCCCGGCGACGTCGTGCTGACCGGAACGCCCAACTGCTCCGGGCGGATCCGAGCCGGGCAGCGCGTCGAGGTCGGTATCGAGGGCATCGGCCGCTTCTCCAACCCGGTCGTACGCCGTTGAGTTGAGACGGGCGCCCGGCCCCGTTCCGGGCCCTGCTACCTCAGCCCCGCGGCTCTGCCGCGGCGTCGACCAGACGTTGAGCGATCTGGGCGGCGATGGTGCGGCCGGTGGCCAGGTTGAGACGGCAGAAGGATTCGTACCCCCGTCCAAAGGCCGCTCCCGGATTCATTGCCACGCCCGGCTCTCGGCGGAAAAACCGTACGGGGGACGCGCCCTCCGGCATCGTCAGCCTCGAGCAGTCCAGCCATGCCAGGTAGGAGCCTTCGGGCACGGTCAGCTCCACCGTCTCGATGCCGGCCAGTGCCCCGGCTATGAGGTCGCCGTTGCCGTGGAGGTAGGTCCGGACCGCCCGGTTCCAAGCCAGGCCCTCGGGTGAGAGGGCGGCGGCGACGGCCCGGGCGCCCAGGTACGCCGCCTCGTCGGCCAAATGGGCGCTGAAGGGGTCGGCCTCCCAGGCGGATCGGGCCCCGCCCGAGGCGATGAGTTGGGCGCACATGAGGCCCGGGATATTCCACCCCTTGGACACGGCGGTTACCGTGAAGGTCAGGTCGGGGTCGGCGCCGGGGCGCGACCCGTAGGGCGTGTGGGCCGCCGCCGGGTCGAGCACGAGGGAGGAGTGGATCTCATCGGCGAGAACCGGGATGTGGTAGCGCGATGAGAGTTCCGCCACGGCATCGAGTTCAGCGGGGGAGAGCACCCGTCCCACCGGGTTCCACGGGTTGCACAGGATCAGCAGCCCCGCGCCGGCCGCCATGGCCGCCTCGATGCCGTCCAGGTCGAGCCTCCAGACGGGAGCCCCGGAGGCGTCATGAGTGTGGAGCGCGGGGACCTGCATGCACCGGCGGCCATGGCGGCCGGGTATCGACAGGAACGGCATGTAGGCCGGCGTCGGGACGACGACGGGGGAGCTGGGGGCGGTGTGCTGCGCGATGACGGCTCCCAGCGCGGACAGGACGTTGGGCAGCAGACTCACGTCCCTCCTCGGAACGGCCCAGCCGAAGGAGTGCCGGTGGAAGGCGGCGACCGCTTCGCGCGCCCTCTCGCCCACGCTCATCGGCATGTAGCCCAGCGAGCCGTCATCGACGGCGCGCCTGAGGACCCGCGCGACGGCGGGTGCGGTGCCCAGATCCATCTCCGCCACCCACGCCCCGATGACGTCGCCGTCGTAGGTGCTCCACTTCAACGACCCCCGGGCGCGCATCGTCTCAGGGGTGAGGGCGTCGAAGGAGGCCAGAAGGTCGTGCGCGGACTCATGGGGGCCGGTCGTGTCGTCAACCACGATGCCAGCCTAGGCGTACTTCCTCGGGAGGTCGTGAACGGGTTGGGTAGGTGAAGACCTCCGGCGTCGCGGCGATACATGCCGAGCAGGACGCGGATGGTCGCGGACTTGCCGGCTCCGTTGGGGCCGAGGAAGCCGTGGACGCTGCCGGTGGCCACGTGAAGGTCGAAGCCGTCGAGGGCGCGCAGCCGCCCGAAGCGCTTGGTGAGGCCGGTGACCTCGATGGCGGGGGCTCCGGGGGCGGAGCCGGTCGGTGTGCTCATGGGCCGAGGCTCGCGTGCGACGTCGCGTCACAGGCAAACCGGACTCCTTCACGCCTCACGCCAGCGCTTGACGAGCTCGACCAGGCGGTCGCCGACGGCGGGGGCGATGCGCCGGTAGTGCGGGTCGATGTCGCCGATGAGCCGGTACTAGGGAGGTCACGGCGTCGAGGTCAATGGTGCAGGCGAGCTCACGCAGCCGGTCGGGGTTGAAGCGGCGCTCGCGGCGGCCGGTGATCCACCGGGCCTGGGCGTCGATCTCCTCATCGGTGGCGTCGGCGGAGTCGCGGCCGTAGGTGCTCAGCGAGGCGGCATCCTCCTCGGTCTCGGCGGGGTCGGGGAAGATGTGGACAGCCGCGGGCGGCATGAGGCCGCGGTAGCAGGCGAGGTCGACGACGTCGCGCTCGCGGCGGATCGCGGTGCGAGTGCGCTCGTCGGGGGCGCAAGCCTCCATGCGGTCGAAGAAGGTGGCCATGACCGGGGGCATCGGGGAGACGGTGGAGCCCTCGCGGGCGCGGTCGAGGAGGTTGTGGGGCATGTCGCGCTGGCGGGTGGCCTGCGCCAGGTGCTCCTCGGCGGCGGCCAGGGAGGCCGCAGAGTCGGCGACGACGGCGGTGGGCTCGGTCGGGGCGTCAGGGGTGCCCTTGGCAGTGGGTGCCGAGGCGCCGTCGACAGTAGGGCCAGGGGTGGCGTCCGCACTGGGACCCGGGGCGCCGTTGCCCACGCGGCCTGGAGCGGCCCGGGCAGCAGGCATTCCGGCGGCAGCGCCGCGGCCCTGCGCGGGGGCCGGGGCGGCGTCGTCGGCGTCGAGGATGCGGGCGACCGCCTCGAGGAGGACGCCGGCGTCGACGAGGTAGCGGATGCGGGAGAGGCGGGCGACGTGGCTGAGGTCGTAGTCGCGCCAGCTGCCACGCTCAGCGGGTAATGGGCAGAAGCCCCAGGGAGTGGTAGTAGCGGACGGTGCGCACGGTGGTGCCCGTGAGCTCGGCGATCTCGGCGACGCGCGTGGCCTCAGTGTGCCGTGTGACGCCGCGTCGCACCTGCCGGGCAGTGGATGCCGCCCTCGGTCATGGAGTCGACGGCCCGCCCGGCGTGAGGGCACTGCCACCGGGCTGGGTACCCACTTAGATGGAGGCCGACGGCCCGCCCGGCGTGGGGACACTACTCGCGGAAGGCGCAGCACTCCCCCGGCTCGGGCCGGATCACGACGTAGGGATCCTTCGCCATGACCACCCCGATCCGACGGGAACATCGGCGAGGTCGACCCTGATGCCTGGGACGAGCGCCTTCTTGAGACTGTCAAGCACATCAGGACTTCTTGTCTGCCGCGACGAGGGCCGCGTCATAGTAGGTGGTGAACGACGCGCGCCGCCCGTGGTAGGTATCGGTACTCGAGCGCCGTGAGGTAGACGCCGAAGAGGAGGTAGCACGCCTCGACCGCGGCCGGCAGCGCCTCAGCTCCAGCCTCGATGGCGGCCTGGGACGAGCGCACGAGCGAGTCCGCCCAGGGATGCCAGCACGGCGCCGCGGACCTCGGGCTGCTCGATGACCCAGCGCACGCCCCGGAACTCGTTGCCGGTGACCGCGGCGCGGACGGAGTCGGCCAGGTCCGCCAGGTCCACGCCGTCGGGCAGGGACACCTGGCCGACCCACGGCACCGCGACGAAGAGCCTTTCCTTGGTGCCGAAGAGCCGGTAGAAGGTCGACTCGGAGACCTCGGCGGGCTCGCAGATCTGCGGATGGTGACAGAGGCGTAGCCGCGCTCCTCGCCGCGGCGGCCGCCGTCGCTCTCAGCCCGACGGCAACCGGCGCACACCGCAGCAACCGCAGCACCCGGCCGCTGAGCCACGTTCCCCTACACACAGCACCCGCATACTGGCCGCCTTGACGATGGCCAAGCGAAGCCAGAGCCATGGCCCACACGCGAGCCACCATTAAGTGGTGACGAGCACCGGAATTCCCACGAGACCGTATAGTCAATCTCATGAACCCGACGCTTGTCGCTCCCGTTGCCAGTACAACTGGCGGTGCACTCGTGAGCTTCACTATCACCTACGCCTCAGCATGCAGGTCCGGCTATGGTCGGGTGACGGCGTTGATCCAAGAAGTCAGCAGCGGGGAGGTTGCCCGCGCTCGTCACGCGCTCGGGGTACTGGCGACGGCCAACAAAGACAGCGACGCTGCGGCCAGGCTCCACCTGGCCTTCCCCGACGGAGACGAAGACATCGAGAAGCTCAGGCTGAAAGCCGTGCAGAGCACGTACACGCCCCTGTGGACCCTAGGGAGAGTAGACGCCGCAGCCAGAAGCTTCATCTGTGCTGGGACCGGCGCAGAAAAGCTGTTGGCCGAGACCCTGGGACCTTGGATTAAGTGGTGGTCGAGCGACGGCAGGCTGGAGAAGATCATCTCTTTCTTGAACGACATCCGTCCGGCCGATTCCGTGGCAGGAAAGTTGGATGTCGAGAATGACAAGGCGAGGGTAGACTCACTCACCAAGAGGTGGGCCAACTATCGATGAGTCCTGACCTGCGAGGACAGGTCATCAAGCAGGCCGCAGCACTGCCTGCTCCCACGGCCCGTCTAACGTCGACCTCCTCGACCCAGCGGCGCTGGGCTTGCGTCTCCACGGCGCCGTGCCGATAGACCTGCGCCCCCATAGGTGCGGCCACGCCGCGTCGCGCTGCTCGCGCGCCAGGAGGTAGAACGCGAGCTCCGGCGAGGGCGACGCCGCGCCGCCGGGCGGGCGCCACCTTGACGCGTCGCCCGTCGGGCAGCTCGACGACGTCCTCGCCCGGCTCCCAGGTGCTCACGCCCGTACCGCCCTGGAGCCTCGCCCGCTGATCCGGTCCGCGGCCGCCAGGGCGGCGGCGGTGCCTGCGTGGATGGCGGCCATGACGAGTGGGGTGAAGACCACGAGTGGCCAGGAGATGTGGGCCGTCGGGTCGATGCCGCGGCGGCGCAGGCGGTGTGAGGCCCACAGCCAGTAGGGGATGACGACGGTGGGGGTGGTGCGCGCCCCGGTGGTCCAGCGTCGGGCGGCGGCCGCTTGGGCGAGGTGGCCGAAGCCGTGCAAGCCGAATCCCAGCAGGGCGCTCTGGAAGAGGACGGACTGGCCGCGGCTGCGCACGCCGTCGGCGCTGGCGGCCGCGATGAGCCCGTCCATGGCGACGATGCCGGCGTTGACGTGCCGTTGCGTGAGGCCGTGGGCCCGCAGGTCCTCCGGGAGCGGGAACCACCGCGGCGCCCGGGCCAGGAGGGCGGCGGAGTCCTCGCGGATCGTGAGCAGCTCCTCGACGTCGTTGACCGCCCAGGCGGCCAGGAGCTCGGCACAGACGAGGGCGACGTCGTCGGGCGCGCGGCCCGTGGTCACTGCGCGCACGGTCCGACCTCCTGCATCTCGTGCTCGCCGGTGACGGCCAAGGTAGCGTCGTCGGCGGTGCGAACGGCTGAGGCGTCGAGGTGGCGGCGCGCCTCCGGTTCCCACCGGGGCACATCGAGATCGAAGGGTCGCGCGCGAGATCGCCCTTCGGCGGCGTCGACCTCGGCGACGGTCCTTCGATCTCGGCGCACACGGGCCGGCGGCAGGCTCAGAACGACCCCTCGGACCAGGCCAGGGCAGTGGCCAGCCAAGGCGTCGACAGGATGGCCGCCCTCGGCATCCGCCCCGACGTGATGCTCCACTCCTTCCAGGAGGCACTGAGCAGGGACTGGCTCCCGGCGCCGGTACAGACGCCCGTACGGGGCGAAGGCGGCGGTGCGGATCCCGCCGACTCCCGGCGCCGTCGCCGCTGTCCTCAAGGAGGGTGCCGCGAGCGAAGGCCAGTCGCTCTCGGCCTACGTTGGAGCCCCGCTCACCGCGCCCGTGGAACGCCCGATCAACGCCGAGATCGTCGTCCGCCTCCGGTCCCGCAGCCGCACCCCGGGCGCGGCCCCAGGAGCAGATCGCCGCAGCGCTCAACGAGAACCGACGGCGATCCTCGTCGAGGCCTCGGCGATGATTAAGGCACTCGTCGGCGCCACCCCTGACGAGCAACTCCTCGCCCTGCTCACCGCGGCGCCTGGGCGGGGCCGAGGCGGCCTGGCGCAGGCGACGGCGGGCGTTGTCACGGTTCCAGCCGGTCATCTCGCACACCTGGGTCAGGATCAGCCCCTTCTCCTTCTTGGACGCCTTCGTGTATGCGACGGCGTACTTCCTGGTGACCTCGGCCCGCGCCTGCGTCAACAGCTCACTCCCCGTACCCCACACTGCGCAGACCACCCCGACTTCGCGGGCAGTACCTACGTAAGGCACCGAGCCTCCTCCGCGGGCATACTCCGTGAGTCTCGTCGGCCGGTTGACAGCCTCGTCAGGGTATGTCTATAGTACCGCTGTCCAAGCATCTCACTGACAAGAACTGAGGTACGCCATGGAGACGAAGAACTTGGAGCTGGACGCCGAGGCGGCAGCGTTGATCGCCGAAGCAGAACTGCTTGAGCACGTTGTCAAGCCATCTGGTGGCGAGGACGGCCGCAAGTACGAGATCTACGCCAGCCGCTGCCCGTCCACGTCCAGGTGGTGACGATACGACTCACCACTGATCACTCTGCCACCGCCCACATCGTTCGACCGGGTGGTGGCGGAGTGGTGGTTCCACGTCACGTCGGTGACCTCTTGGCGGCCCAGGTCGCCGAGGACAGTGAGCAGTTCGCCCAGTTGTCGCGTGACTATCCGCAGACCGCTGCCGCCTTGCGACAAGCTGGGTGGTTGGATGAAGAGATCGTTCATCGCAGGGTGCCGGAGGGGCCGCACTTGAAGCGCGTTCAGATTGAGGCTTTGCTTACCTGCAACCTGTCGTGTCATTACTGCTACTCGACCTCCGGTCCCGGCCGTAGGGAGCGGCTGAGTCACGAGGAAGTCATGGACATCATCGATCAAGCGGATGCCATGGCAGTACAGCAGATCGACTTCACCGGCGGGGAGTATTTGATGACCCCGGGATGGCGTGATCAGGTGGCTCACGCTCGGGAACTCGGGATGATCGTGACTGTGCACACCAACGGCACCCTACTCACACCGGCTGCAGTCCAGACTCTGCGTGAACTCTCGGTGGCATACGTGCAGGTTTCCGTGGATTCACATCTCGCCGAGGTACATGACGCGGCAAGAGGTCATCGTCATGCGCTCCGACGCACCCTGACGGGTCTGGACCGGCTCCACGAAGCCGGCGTGGACTGTCGCATTTCTCTAATGGTGCATCGCGGCAACACAACTACTATGGGCGACTCGATCAAGTTCTTCTCTGACCGCTATCCCGATTCCTTGATCAACATCGACCGGGTAATTGGCACGACGCAGGCCGCTAACGATGTTGGCGTGAGCAACGAAACCTTTTGGGATGTCGTATCTCCATATCTCGGCGGCCGCGTGCTTCCATCAAAGACTTGCGGCACCGACGTCTCAACTGAGACCTTTGAGCCGGACTGTGGCGTCTACTACTCCTACCTCTACCTGACCGCTGAAGGCGAGATCGCAGCCTGTCCTACCATGACATCCCGCGAGGAGCCGCAGTTCGCTGGCCCCAGCATCAGAGATACTTCGTTATGGGATGCTTGGTACGAGAACGACATGATGACCAGCCTACGGCACACTAACTGTGAGAACGTCACCAGTTGTCCGGCCGGAGGTTCGTGCGGCGGTGGATGTCGGTCGAATGCCTACAACGACACTGGCCGACTAAGCGGCCCGGACTATATTGCCTGCAACAAGAACAAGAACCCAGGCACCGCCTTCATCGACTTCGCGAGCCTCTATGCACGACTCCGGTGACCGCTGGGCGGTAATTCTGTGTGACGTGGACGCCGCTTCCACTAAGAGTGGACCCAGCAACGTCCGCGATCACTGGTTGTCGGTGCTCGCCGCGCAATGGCCGGATCACCCTTCACCCCTCTTCATCGATCGTCGCCACGGTCAGATCGCCGCGCGGCTGGTCGAGTCCTACTGCTTCGCGGCCCTGACAGCCGGGCGGACCCCACTGGTGCTGGGCGGCGACCACGCCACGACCTACTTCGCCTACTCCGGCGTTCGGCAGGCGGTAAAGGCTACGCCGGACCTGATCCACCTCGACGCCCATCATGACACGTGGCCGACTGAAAACATCACCAACTACTCCTTCGCCTGGCACCTGCGGCGGCAGGGCGTGGTAGTCGATAGCCGTGGCGTGCGCGAGGAGTGGCCAGCGGGGGTGTCATCTCGGCGACCGGAACGGGAGAGCGATCTAGTATATCTAAGCATCGATGTCGATGTCCTCGACCCACGAATTTTGTCTGCCGTCTCATTTCCTATCCCGATCGGTGCTCGCGGACCGATCACCAACATGGAATGGCTGGACAGCGAATTGAACGACGCAGTGGCAGGGCGACGCTTAGTCGCTGCCGATATCGTTGAGTGGGTGCCCAGGGCCACGCCAGACCCTGGTCATGCAGTGGTGGGAGGCGTCCTAAGCAGCGTTCTACGGCTTCCCGTCCCCGATGGCGGGGATGTCACAATCCAGCCGGGGAGGCGTCATGCTCATTGAGACCCCGCTGGGTACGTGGACGTCCAAGGTGGTCTTCGGTGGCCACGACCGAGCTGAGCAGTCGCCTGGCTTGCCGGACGCAGTCACCAAGGTGGTGGCGCATGCCGCGCTACCACCAAGTGAAGACGATGGGTTTCATCCACCTGGTGGTCGGCTGTTCGACCAGCCGGCGCTATATGACAATGTCTTTGGTTGGGATCCTGGTGCAGAGCTTGACTTCATCATGTCTGTGACGGAGGTCGGCCGCCTGGTAGAGTTCGGGTGCGGTTCGGGCCGCTTGCTGATCCCGCTGCTCGAGCATGGTTACCAGGTGGATGGTGTCGATTCCTCTAGCGCCGCCCTGAATCACCTCGCCGCGAAGGTGGGCGGGCTGCGACGAGGGCGTGCAAGGCTGGTCCTCGGCGACCTGGCTGAGGTGGCACTCCTGCCCTGCTATCCGACCGCCGTCGCGGCACTGAACACCATGCGGTACCTGCCCAGCACGGATGCGGTCGCCGCCCACCTTCGACGAGCGGCGATGAGCGTCGAATCCGGTGGCAGGTACCTGGTTCACCTCGATTCCTTCGGCACGGATTTGGTCGAGCGCCCTCATCCCGGCGAGTATGCCGAATGGGAAGGCTTCGGTGACTCAGATAAGAAAGTGATGGTGCGATGGGAGTTGGCCGAGCGACAGCCTCGTAGCGACTACGATCTCGAAATCGAGCGGGTTCGCGTCTGGTGCGATGGCAAGCCCATTGTCGACGAACTTCAGTCCCAGCTCTCATTGGCGATCTCGGGCTGGTGTACGCTCTTCGCCTCCGAGGGACTGTGGTCGGTACACAGTGTAGTCGATGCAGATGAACTCCAGCCGTTGGACGCGCAGCATCAGCGGCGGGCGGCCAGTGGCAACTACTGGTTCGTGCTGGACCGCACGGATATCGCAGCTCCGGCCCTATATGACGCCTAAGAGAGAAACCTGTTGTTTGTATCAGAATCTGCCACCAATTACGCCAACTTCGTGTCGAGCGCCCGGAGCCGATGGGTGACCCATCACCCTTTCTGGGTGGAGGCACTTGATAAGGCGGAAGGCGAGATCGGCTATCTGGTCTGCGAATCCGACCTGGACGGGGTCGTCGCCGCAGCGTCCTACTGCGACGATGGTGAATTCCTCGTCGTTGGAGTGATAGACCCTTCGGGCGTTGTGGTCGCGGACGAGGCAGAACCGCCCGACCTCTATGCAGCCGCACTGCAACTCGCCTCCAGATTGGAGGAGATCGCGGTCCAGCGGTCTAGGCGAGCCGTCTTGGTCAAGGCATCTGCCGTCTGTGCAGATGGTGTACGCGGGCTCGTCACGCCGGTCATCCTGGCCTTTGACGAGGCTGGCTACAGCCAGGTAAGTCGTAGTTTCTACGCCATCGAGGGCGTCGAGCGAGCGCGGGTGCTCGCAGGTGTTTCGTCTCGGGTTCGGACCCAGATTTCCAGTGCTAGTCGAGTCTTCGTAGGCCGCTGCGCCGACTCAGAGCAGGACGTAGCCGCGGTGGTACAAATGTATGTCGCGCACAGCGGACAGCGCGGCGGTCACTGTCCCTTCACGGTCGATTCGCTGACCCACCTATCGGCACCTGCACTCAACCTGGCCTCTGCCCGGCTCTACAGCTCCACGGAGGACACTGCAAGGATGCTGGGCTTCAGCATTAGCGTGCACGATCAGAAGTCCGCAGAGGTGTTTACTTGGGGCAGTCTCAATCCGGCGGCAACGGCGGCGCATCTCACTAAGTTTATCGTCGCTGACACGATCCAGGAACTCGCTGGGCGAGGATATGGCGTGATCGAGTATGGGTGCCGCTTCGACGGTCCGGAGTATGGTGGACTCACCGAATTCTACCGCCGTATGGGTGGGCGAGAAATACCGGGCGTTTGGATGCACAAGGAAATAGTCCTGTGAACGTACGAGCCTTGCTGCGTGGGCCGGTCGCGCGGATCACTGCGGTTTCTCTGGGATCGAACATCGTCGATGGAATCCGGGTCGCAGCCTTCGCCGTGCTCGCCGCCGGATACGCCGACTCGGCTCTGGAGGTCGCACTAGTTGGCACCGTAGCAACGTTGCCCGAAGTGTTTCTCTCCATACCCATCGGCGTAATGCTCGATCGATGGAGCAAGCTACGCACCCTGTATTTGGCTAACCTGGCCCGAGCGCTCCTGTTGATGGGGCTCGCTGTGACGCTCTATCTAGGCGCCGGGTCGACCCTGCTGCTCTGCGCGTTCGCCTTGATCTTCGGCACTTTAGAAGAACTCTACGACTCAGCGTCAGTACTAGTCGTTCCCGACCTCACTGAACCCAACGAATACCTGAAGTCGAGTGCCGCAATCCGGTGGGTGCAGGAGCTTGGCAACGGAGCTATCGGGCCTTCTATGGGCGGCGTCCTGGTGGGGTGGTCTGCCACTACGCCATTCACCTTGAGCGCAGGGATGTTGCTAATCGTTGCGCTCGCACTACGTTCTCTTCATCGTTCGCACGTACTGGTGCCTGATCAGGCTCCGGCCGAGGAACAACAAGATGAGAGTCGGCAGGGGAACGAGTGTGACGAGCGCGCAATGGAAGCCACGACCCAACCGACAGTCACGACTCTTGAGGATCGCATACGCATCTTCATCAAGGAGTTGTGGGACGGTCTTGTCGTGGCTTGGCGGAATCCGTTCGCGTGTAACATTGTAATAGTCTTTGGGCTCTGGAACATCTTCGGCTGGATGCCGGAGTCAATCCTCATTGTTTACGTCCTGGAGGCGCTGGAAGGCGACGGTAGTACCTATGGCCTGCTGCTAGTCATCACCTCCGTCGGTGCATTGCTCGGTGGACTTGCGCTGCTGGCGACTCCTGACACGGTCAGCGTCCGCCGGGTGACCGCCCTGGCTCTCGGCGTCTACGCACTGACGATTGCCGTGCCGGGAATCTGGCCCAATTTCTGGGTCGCTGCGGTGGCGTTCTTCGTTCAGGGCCTCCCGCTGGTGCTGTTGAACGGCACGGTGGCAGCCCAGATGCAGTTGACAATTGATCGACGTTTCCTTGGCAGGGTCTATGCGGTGATCGGTACGGTCGGCAGCCTCAGCATGACGGTCGGTCTGTTTCTGGGGGGTGTGGTTGCAGACCTCACTTCAGCTCCTTTCGTCTTTGTGCTAGCCGGAGTTGGCATTGGCGTTGCGGCATTGGTAGCGTCCTTGACATTTTCCTCGACCACAGCAAGTATCAAAGATGATTGATCCCGATGCCCGGCTCGTCGACCAGGCCGGTGGCACATACCGTCCGACGTCCACCGTGCACATGGTCTCGTCGGACGAGATCGTGTTGTCTACCGGGACCGGGTTCCGTTGCGTCCATCGTGACCCGAGCGGGCGAGTCCCAGTCGAGGTCGCCCAGGAGTTGGTGCTCGACGGATGGCTGGAGCGGATCGTCCGGGAGACGGCGGTCGAGCCCTTGGCGCTAGCCGACATTGTGGCGGATCACTCGACGGCAACTCTGGTCATTCCCGAGTCTTTGGCTCGTGACCCGTTGATCGAGGCGTGGGCGAGCGAACTGCGCAGGCGCGGCTTGTCGGTGGTGCTGGTCTTGCAGGCCGCGGGCCTACGTCCGGACGGTGCAGATCCTCAGGATGACGGGGGCATGGGGCACTATCGGGAGCCGACTCAGCATTGGGAGGCCTTCAGTCTGCCTGGGCTGGCACGGGCCTATCGGAGGAGGTGAACGTGGCCCTGGACCCACCGCCGCAGGTAGTGTTCGTCAACCCCAGTACGATCCCAATCCACCTGTACCACAGCCAGTTGCCTGCACTGCCAGGCACCGAGAAGGCGTGCCTGCTGCTGGCCCGGGAACTGAGTTCACAGCGGCCTGGAGGGGTGCACTACGTGGGGAACGTAGAAGCAGGCCAGTGGGGCGGTGTGCTCCTACACCCGCTCGCGGACCTTCAGCGGGTGCTTGCGCTCACCGCGCCCGGTCCCGTGGTTTGGGTGCGCGCCTATGGTTGGGAGGCTCGATCCCGTCACAAGCATGAGCGCACCCATGTCCTCTGGTCAGGAGATGCTGTCGAAGACTTGCTCGCGCTGGGGTACCGGGACGAGATCATAGGCCGTGTCGACCATCCGGATTCGCTATTCGCCGGGTACCACCGCGCCGTCCTGGTCTCGGACTGGCAACGTCGGCAGTGGCTGCAGGAGCTGGCGACATCACCGCCGTTGACCCGAATCTACAACCTCACCGACGACCCCGACGTCAACGCAACCTGCAATCCAGCAGCCGTCACAACAGTGGTAAACACCTCCCATCCGCGCAAGTCCTTGGGGCTGTTCTGCCAGGTAGCGCGGGCAGTGTGTGCAATGCACGATGGCTTTCGCTTTGTCGCCACATCATCCCCGAGGCTTTACGACGGCGACGAGAGCGAGGCCGTCTATGTTCCAATCGTCCAAGGCAAGTTGGCCAACATTGGCTCATTCGCGCAGGTTCGGGAACGGTACGGCGATGTTGTTGAGTTTCGGGAGCCGCAGCGCAGCGATGACCTCGCATGGATGCTCTCTAGAGCTGATGTATTCTTGCACCCCGATACGTCGGTTGAGACCGGCTCTATGGCGCTAATCGAAGCGATGAAGCACGGTGCTGTCCCAGTCGTGTCACAAGTCGGGGCACTGCCAGAACTCTGCGGTTCCCAGGGGCTGGTCGTGCCAGGCACCCCTGGCGAGCGGCAGTTCCTGGTGAACGTGGTCAATGCGGTCCTGCGGGCCAAGGGTCACGGGATCGACGAGGCCGACGTACTGGCCCGTTTCGGTATGGATGTGATTGTCTCGCAGTGGGTCCAGCTTCTGTGATGTCTCAGGAGTTTGGTGACAGTTCTGCCTCAGTACTTCGGTGACGGTTCTGGGGTGTTTGGGTGGTGACACTTCGGGGCGGATCGGCCCATGAGCCCATCGAACCCTCGTGTTGACCCTCGTCCTCGTGTGCGTCTGGCGAGCGTGAGGTAGCCCGATGACGCCCCACGCGGCGCAATTACAATCTTCTGCGCTGAGCAGTCGATCTCACGCAAGACCTTCTACGCGATCCGTACCCGGGCGCGCATCGAGGGTGAGGCCCCGGCCCTCGAGCCCCGCTCGGCGCGCCCGCGCACGAGCCCCACATCCATCAGCGCCGACCAGCGCGCCCAGGCCCTGGCGGTGCGGGAGGCCCTGGCCTCCTCGGGCTTGCAGGCGGCCCGATCTCAGTGCACGACAAGATGAGGGCCATGGGGCTGACAGCCCCGTCGCCAGCGTCCCTGGCCCGGATCTTCCGCGCCGAGGGCGTCGCACGCGCCGAACCGCGCAAACGCCCCCGCTCGGCGTGGAGGCGGTTCGCCTACCTCACCCCCAACGCCTGCTGGCAGCTGGATGCCACCGAGTACGTGCTCACCGGCGGACGCAAGGCCGTCATCTTCCAGCTCCAGGACGACCACTCCCGCCTGGCGCTCGCCTCCCTGGTCGCTGAGGCCGAGGCCAGCCAGGCGGCCGTCGCCGTGTTCGACAAGAGCGTCACCACCCACGGGCTACCCCAACGCCTGCTCACCGACAACGGGGCCGCCCTGAACTCCACCCGCCGCGGAGCCACCGGCCGCCTGGTAGAGCACGCCCGTTCCCTGAGGGGCGGAGCCGATCACCGGCAAGCCGTACAAGCCCACCACCCAAGGCAAGAACGAGTGCCTGCACCGCACCCTGTTCCGCTACCCCGACGCCCGGCCGATGGCCTCCACCATCGCCGAACTCCAGGCGCAGGTCGACGACTTCGACCACATCTACAACACTGAGCAAGGCAACCAGGCCCTGCCCGGGAGGATGACGCCCCAGCGGTGCAAGACCCCGCCGAAGGGGACCCGACGCACCCGCATCGCGGGCAACGGGACCATCACCCTGGCATCAATCATGTTCCCGGTCTCCCGTTCATGCCGGCACCCAGATCGTCGTCGACTGAGACCCCGACACGATCACCGTCTCCACCACCGACGGCGAGGTTCTTGCCCAGCACACCTAGACCCCGGCGTCCGATACGTCTCGACCTACGCTCCCGACCCCACCAACCACCGAGGCGGAAGAGGACACAAGAGAACCCCCACCACCGTCACCGAAGTCCCGAGACATCACAAGTGGGTCCAGCTTCTCAACGAGTGCAAGGCCGCGCCCGAGTCACACCGACCGCCGCCTGAGGGCATGGTGTGTGTTAGGGTAAGTACCCTAGTTCCGACTCCAAGGCCTGACGTTTGAGGTGCTTGAAAAATGGCAAGGAAACTTGAGAACGTCGGATTTGTCTGCGTGTCGTGCGGGCGTAGCGTGTCGCCGATCCGCCACGGGACAATCCGGGACCACTGCCCCTACTGCCTGTGCTCGTTGCACGTGGATGAGGTGCCTGGTGACCGCAACTGCGATTGCCGTGGCATCCTGCGGCCCACCGGAACGGACTATCGAGGCAATAAGGGCCATATCCTAATTTACCGATGCGATCGGTGTGGTGAAGTGAAGCGCAACCGCACAGCCCCGGATGACGATTTCGACCTCATTCTGAGGATTCAGGCAAATCGGGCCGCGCGACTGTTTATTTAGTTTATCTAAGTCCTCCAATTCAGGGTCTCTAGGTGGTGTCAAGGTGTGGCAACAACATGGGGTCGGCCGGATAGTAGTCGGACTCATTCTAATGTCACGTGTCGTTAATTCCTGAACGGTTGTTTGGGTGGGATGGTAAGGCATTCCTGGTCCGGTGTTGCGTGAGGGTGATCGTGATGCGTTGGAGGGGCTGGTGCGTTCGCGCAGTGCGCGGGCGGGGCTGGTGCGGATTGTATTCCTGGCCGCCGACGGGCTGCCCAACACTGAGATCGCCCGGCGGGTGGGCGCCTCCCGCACTACGGTGATTGCGTGGCGGAACCGCTACCGGCACCTGGGCATGGACGACCTGGTTGACGCTGAGCGTCCGGGGCGGCCCCGCAAGGTGGACTATGCGGCGATCGTGACTGCCACGTTGACACTGCCCCGGAGTTGTTGAGGTCACGCACTGGTCGACTCGGCTGCTGGCCTCTCGGGTAAGGCTGTATTGCTCCGGGTTTGGTGGAGGCAGTGATGCGAGCTGAGGTTCGCTGCGCATGGGATTTAGAGATAGGTCATGCTTGTCGGGTGGGGCGGGAGTCGCAGCGGTGGGTGGTCCTGGCGTGGTGGATGAGCTGGCGGGTGATGGATGATGGTGTTGGCCAGGGTGATGAGGGCGTCGATGACCTGGATGCGCCGTTCAGTGCAGATGGCGAGTTTGCGAAAGCTGCGGTTGTGCCAGGAGTTTGTACGCTCGATCATCCGGCGTCTGCCGGTCTGGAGGTCCGCGGTCTCAGTGTCGTCTACCCCGGCGCCCGTGGTTCAGCGCCGCTCACCGTCGTCGACGACGTCGACCTCACGCTGGATCGCGGCGAGGTCGCCGCGATCCTGGGTGCTTCGGGCTCCGGAAAATCCTCCCTCCTGCGCACCGTCGCGGGTCTTGAGGAGGACGCAGCCGGCACGCTCAGCTGGGACGGTGAGGACGTCATCCGCGTCCCCGTCCACGAGCGCGGCTTCGGCCTCATGTTCCAGGAGGGCCAGCTTTTCCCCTTCCGGGACGTGGCCGGCAACGTCGCCTATGGCCTGGCCGGCTGGCCGCGCGCGGCGCCGAGAGTGCGTCGAGGAGGTCCTCAAGATCGTCGGCCTGCCCGGCTACGGCCTCCGCGACGTGGTCACTCTCTCTGGCGGTCAGGCGCAGCGCGTGGCGCTGGCCCCGCGGCCTCGGCTCCTCCTGCTCGACGAGCCCCTTTCCGCCCTGGACCGGGCCCTGCGTGAGCAGCTCGCCGTCGACCTGCGCCGCATCCTCACCGACCAGGGCACGACCGCCCTCTACGTCACCCACGACCAGGACGAGGCCATGACCGTCGCCACCGCGTCGGCGTCATGAATACCGGCCGTCTCATCCGCATCGACGCCCTGGCCGAGCTCTGGGCGGATCCCGACAGCCGCGAGGTCGCCGAGTTCCTCGGCTTCGGGCCGGTCCTGGCCGCTGAGGACCTCGCGGCGCTGGGCTGGGCCGCTCTGCTGGGACGGGCCGGCGGCGGTGCCGGTGACGGCGGTGCGCCGGGCGCCGGTGCACGTGGCCGCAGTGGTGCCGACGGCTCGCGCCAGCGCCCTGCCGCGGCCTCCATCACGGCCGCCGCCGTCAGCGCCGGCGCACCCCTGCTCACGGCGACCGGCCGCGTCACCGCCTTGCACCTGCGCCGCGGCGAGCGCCAGGCGGAAGTGCTCCTCGACCTTCCTTCGGGGATGACGGCCGTGCGCGCGCTCGCCGAGGGCGCCGGCCTCAGGGTTGGTCGTGAGGTGGCGCTCAGCCTCGACGCGAGTCGGACGGTGCCGGTGCGTAGCGCAGTGAGCACCGGGCCTCGCCCCTGACCCCCGCCTGCTGCGCAGCGCGGCGTGGGACGTCGATCGTGACGGCGACGCCTAGGAAGGAGGGGTCACACGGGGTGATGAGGAGACCGTGCTCCTCGCTGCAGGGCGACACAGCCACGTCGTCGTCATCCGATATCAGGGCGAGGCCCTGCGGCCCCCGGAGCAGCTCCATGACGCGCTCCGAGGCCCGGTGATCCTGCGAGGCCGTGGAAGCGAGGGTGTCCAGGTCAGGACGGTGCTTGTGGCGGGCGGGGTGCCGCGAAGGAGCCGGGTCGCCCAGCCATCCATGGTCCACCCGTCGGTGCTGGGCAGGGGCTGGTCGTCGTCGACGCTGAAGGACACCTCGGCGTGTTCCACTAAGAACGTTGCCGCCCGCGTCAGAGCCGTCTCGAGTGTGAGGGCCATCGACGCCATGGGGAGGGTGTCGCGACCCGGTGGACAGGTCGCCTCGACGCTCACAGTGGCGTGCGAGTGCCCCTGGGACTGGAGGTCCACCTCGAAACCGCCGTGAGCGAACCACGTGTCCTCGGAACGGGGCCACAAGGTCGCGGCGACTCCGAGGATGAGAGAGCGCAGGTCCTCGCCTCCGTGGGCTGTTGTGGCTAAGGGGCCGTGGGGGTTGATGGACAGACGTCCCTGGAATGAGGCTCTCATCGACGCTGCTTCCTCTTCATCGTCGGAGGGGACTCACGAGCAGCACGGCAACATGGCTTCGCGCGTCTTCCAGGTGGGATCGTCGGCCCAACCCACGACATCCACCTCGGCCTTGCGCAACCTCACCCACTACATCGCCCGCGGTCTGCTGGAGCCGGCGGCTTCAGACCACACCTACATCCTCAACTGGGATGAGCCGGCGCTGTGCCTCATGTCAAGTTGCCCGTGAGAGCGCCTTCGGTGCCTCAGTTGTTTTGCCCGCGTGGTGTGGGCTGGTTGGGCGGTCGTCGGTGTCTGTTGCGGCGGGCGTGGTGGCCTGTGTCTTGGCGTGGATGTCTTTGTGGACGTCGGGTAGGGCGGAGGGGGGATCTGGGTGAGGTAGAGGTCGTCGGTGGGGTTGGCCAGGGTGGTCAGGCGGCCCTGGGGCTCGTGGATGTGGCGCATGATGGCTGCGGGGTTGAGGCTGTCACGGTGGGGCGAGGAGCTTGGCCTTGTGGTGTCGGTGAGGGCGTCGGTTGCCAGGAGGCGGTCGAGTGGGGTGGCTGGGGTGTCGTAGAGGCGTTGGCGGCGTCCGGACCTGTCGGTGCCCCATCCGACGGGCTTGCGGGTGGGGGTCAGGTAGTTCATGAGGGTGTTGACCTCGGCCCACAGGTAGTTGAGCAGCTCGCGTTGGGCGTCGGTGTCGTAGCGGTAGTAGAAGGTGTAGCGGTGTACGACGTGGTTGTTCTTGAACTCGATGGTCGCCTGGTCGTTCTTGGCGTAGGGGCGTGATCGGGTGAAGTAGATCTCCAGGTTGGCGGCCCAGCTCACGACGTCGTGGTTGATGAAATCGCTGCCATTGTCGAAGTCGAGGTCGGTGACGGGGAAGGGGCAGGACGTCCGGGCGTGGTCGAGGGTGGTGAGGATGTGGGTCGAGGCGTTGTTGCGGATCGTGACGGTGTGGGTCTAAGGACTGCGGCGCCGGCTCGGGGAGGGCGTCCGCGCGAGCACCTCGCCGGCCATGGCGGCGGGCCGGGTCAGCCATCCATGCCGGTCGGGCTGGCGCCGATGATCGAGACGTCTTTGAGCAGGGCGTCCAGCGCGGTGGCGTCATAGGCCGGTGCGGGGCAGAAGTACGACAACTGGAGGAGCATGGGCGTGCGCATCCGCGTGAAGGCGCGGAACCAGCGCACGCCGGTGTACTGGTTGCCGTCCGCGCCCGTGTAGCTGAGGTCCATGCGGATTGTTTCGACGATGCTCGAGCCGCCCAGGCCGTGGATCGAGGCGACATCCTCGGAGGAGGAGTAGGACAGATCGGTGACGCCCGCCTGCTCGTAAGCCTGCCGTGAGGCCTCGATACGACTCTCCGACTCCTGCCTGTCCCCGCCGGAGGCCGCGGTGTCGACGGGGTTCTGCTGGGACGTGAGCTGGCACCCGTCGGCGCGTGTGAGCTGGTTGACGCCGTCCTGGTCCCGCACGGCGGCGGTCCACCCGGGGGCGCTTGTCGGGAAGTCCCATGAGGCGACATCGGCCGTCGTCCCCGCCGGCGGCGCCGGGGAGCCGTCGTCGGGCCACGACGGCATCGGCGTCGTCGTCGTTCCCGCCGGCGGCGCCGATGTCCGCTCCGACCCGGGGGAGACATCGGGCGTCGCCGGGGAGATAGTGGCGGGAGTGGGCTGCTGCAGCGGGCCGTCGCAGGCCGCCAGGCCCGGGGCGAGCAGGAGGAGGCTGAGGACGGCCGGGATCGTCGCAGCCGTCGGACGGGGGAGACGTGGGGAACGAGTGGTGCGCAGCATCGTCGATCGCAAGGTGTCGTCGAGGGTCGGGCCGGCGCCGCCGGCCTAAGGGTGGGAACACCGTAGACGCTCGGGCCCCCGGTCGCCACAGTCGGGGTCAGAACGGCCGTCTCGGACGCGAGCCCCTGACGCTAGGCTATGCGCCATCATGACTGACATCGCCCCGCCCCGCCCGGATGGAGGACCCTCCTCGATCCGCGTTCGCTTCTGCCCCTCGCCCACGGGCGCCCCGCACGTCGGGATGGTCCGCACCTGCCTGTTCAACTGGGCCTGGGCCCGTCATACCGGCGGCACCTTCGTCTTCCGCATCGAGGACACCGACGCCGCCCGCGACTCCGAGGAGTCTTTCGACGCGATCGTCGACTCCCTGAACTGGCTCGGCCTGGACTGGGACGAGGGCATCGGCAAGGGCGGACCGCACGGACCCTACCGGCAGTCCCAGCGCATGGACCTGTACGGTCGGGTCACCGCCGAGCTGCTCGAGGCCGGCTACCTCTATGAGTCCTTCTCGAGTCCCGAGGAGGTCGAGGCGCGGCATCGGGCCAGAGGCGAGGACCCCAAACTCGGTTACGACGGGTACGACCGCGATCTGACCGACGAGCAGAGGGCCGCCTTCCGCGCCGCCGGCCGTGAACCCGTGCTGCGCATGCGCATGCCCGACGAGGACATCACCTTCACCGATCTGGTCCGCGGCCCCATCACCTTCAAAGCGGGATCCATTCCCGACTACGTCGTCGTGCGCGCCGGCGGTGATCCGCTCTACACTCTGGTCAATCCGGTCGACGACGCGGCCATGGGCATCACCCATGTCCTGCGCGGTGAGGACCTGCTGTCCTCCACGCCCCGCCAGATCGCCCTGTACCGAGCCCTTATCGCCATCGGCCGTGCGCGGGCCGTGCCCGAGTTCGCCCACCTCCCCTACGTCACGGGGGAGGGCAGCAGGAAGCTCTCCAAGCGCGATCCCGAGTCCAACCTCCTCATCCACCGCTACCGCGGCATGATCCCCGAGGGCCTGGTCAACTACCTGGCGCTGCTGGGATGGTCGCTGTCCAAGGACGAGGATGTCTTCAGTCGTGAGGAGATGATCGCCTCCTTCGACGTCCATGACGTCAACCCGAACCCCGCGCGCTTCGATGTGAGGAAGTGCGAGGCCATCAACGCCGAGCACGTGCGTCGGCTGACCCCCGATGACTTCCGCGATCGCCTCGTGCCCTACCTGGCTGATGCCTACCCCGACCCCGCCGACCCCGAACGACCCGCCCGGCCGCTCGTGTCCGCGGGCGCCTTCGATGCCCTGAGCGGACGCGAGCGGGAGATCCTCACGGCCGCCGCCCCGCTCATCCACACGCGCATCCAACTGCTGCGAGAGAGCAGGGACATGCTCGCCTTCCTCTTCGTCTCCGACGAGGGGCTCGCCGTCGACGACGGAGCCGTGACCGCGCTCAAGGATTCCGCCCCCCGGGTACTGGACGCCGCGATCGAGGCGCTGGAGGGGGTCGGCGCCGACCAGTGGTGCGCCGGGGCCCTCCAGGGCGCTCTGCGCACGGCCATCGTCGACGGGCTCGGCATCAAGCCGCGTCTGGCCTTCGGGCCGCTGCGCGTGGCCGTCACGGGCCGCCGAGTCTCACCGCCCCTGTTCGAGTCCATGGAGATCCTGGGCCCCGCCTCCTCGCTGAATCGACTGCGCGCGTTGCGGGCCCGACTGGGCCCGGCCCCGCTGGCGCTGGGCTGAGACGGGGATCCTCTCGACGCACACGGTGTCTCTGCTCCCCGGCCCCGCTGGCGCTGGGCTGAGCCGCCCGCCGGCGCCGCGCATCGGGCGGCCGTCAGCTCATCTTGCCGGCGGTCAGACCCTCGATCCGGATACCGCTGAGGATGGTGCGCCACTGGTCGTAGGAGATGCTCGAGCCCTTCAGGCACATGACCATGACCGAGAAATCGAGCCCGGCATCGTTGACGGTGCGGGCGAACTTATAGCCCTCAACGTCCTCCGGCGCGGCGCCCTGGGCCGTGTAGACCCCCGTCCAGGTGATGGAGTAGCCGTCCATGGTGCCGCTGTCGTCGTGGACGAGGTCGAGGGTCTCCCGGCTTGTCTCGTTGACGTCGGTGATGCTCGTATTGGTGACGTTGACTTTGCTCCCGCTCATGATGTCGTCCGATAGTGAAATATTATGGATCAGTTCGGAGATGTCGCGGGTCACGTACCCCAGGCAGCTGCCGTTGTAGGTGCGGTACCCCTCGATGTTGCCCTGGTCGGTGACGGAGTCCGTGTGGACCACTGAATCATCCTGGTACCACACCGAGTCGTCCTCGCTGTAGAACTTCAACGACGGTGCGGTCCACGGCGTCGGACTGGCGGAGGGCGTAGCGGAGGCGGAGGGGGTGCGTGTCGGGCGGGGCGTAGTCGAGGGGGACGCGGACGCCGTCGCGGAGGAGTCGGCCGTCTTGGCCGACGTAATGGGGATGGGGTCGCCGCCGCAGGCGCTCAGTGCGAAGGCCGTCGTCAGGCACAGGCCCGCGCCGAGGGCTCGGGCCGTGCGACGGGAGAGGTGGAATCCATGGAAGCGGGGAGTGGGGGTCATATGCACCTCGTGTACCTGATTGTCTGTACTCGGGCCGTGCCCGGTGCGTCTCGCCGGTGTCGGAGCGAGCGGGGGTTAGGGGCGGGACTGGTAACAGCCCGGTGGCAGTCTACGGTCTTGGAGCGTTCTCGAAACGGTATTGGCGGACGGTGGTGACGGGGGCGGGCGGGGCGTTCGTCGCGTGCGTTGGCGACGTCGAGACCGACGACGAACGGTGTGGTCGCGCTCACGTCGTGCGGATTTGTCGGTGGGGGAGCGTGCGTGTAGATTACTTTTCACTGCGTCGGGGCCCGTCCCTGATGCGCACCGTCATTGGGGTATGGTGTAATTGGCAACACAGCTGATTCTGGTTCAGCCATTCTAGGTTCGAGTCCTGGTACCCCAGCGGAGAGCGGGGGATCTCCGCCGGCCGTCTGTTCGTGCCGGTGACGGATTTCCCTCATCACAAGTGAAATGCACTGCGCCCCGTTCGTCTAGCGGCCCAGGACACCGCCCTCTCACGGCGGCAGCACCGGTTCAAATCCGGTACGGGGTACGAGTCAGGAGGTCATCCGTCCCGCCTGATCAGCGCCCCGTTCGTCTAGCGGCCCAGGACACCGCCCTCTCACGGCGGCAGCACCGGTTCAAATCCGGTACGGGGTACCGCCCGTTTCACAGCGCCCGACCGTTTCCCCGGTCGGGCGCTTGTTATGAGCCGCCTTCAGTGCGCGCCCCGCTCGATGACGCGGTGACGCGCCGGCACGGAACCGCGGGTGGGCACCGGAACCGGCGCGACCCCAGGCGCATCGTCCTCCGGTTCCACTCATCTAGACTGCCTGCCGTGACGAACTTCCCCACGCTCAAGAATCCAGGCCCGATCCCCGACGGTGCGATGCGCATCGTGCCCTTGGGGGGCCTGGGCGAGGTCGGCCGCAACATGACCGTCTTCGAGGTCGACGGAAAGCTGCTCGTCGTCGACTGCGGCGTTCTGTTCCCCGAGGAGGATCAGCCCGGCGTCGACCTCATCCTGCCCGACTTCAGCTACATCGAGGACCGCCTCGACGACGTCGTCGCCCTGGTCCTGACCCACGGCCACGAGGACCACATCGGCGGCGTCCCCTACCTGCTGCGCCTGCGCGAGGACATCCCCCTGGTCGGCAGCGAACTGACTCTGGCCTTCGTCGAGGCCAAGCTGCGCGAGCACCGCATCCACCCCCTGCTGCGTCAGGTGCGTGAGCATGAGGAGGTATCCTACGGGCCCTTCGGCCTCGAATTCGTTGCCGTCAACCACTCCATTCCCGACGCCATGGCGGCCATGATTCGCACCGATGCCGGCAATGTCCTGATCACCGGCGACTTCAAGATCGACTCCCTGCCCATCGACGGGCGCATCACCGACCTGCGCTCCTTCGCCCGCTTCGGGGACGAGGGCGTGGATCTGTTCTGCGTGGACTCCACCAACGCGGAGGTTCCCGGCATGATCGGTCACGAGAACCAGATCGGTCCGGTGCTCGACAACGTCTTCGCCGAATCCGACCAGCAGATCATCGTCGCCTCCTTCTCCAGCCACGTGCATCGCGTCCAGCAGGTCCTGGACGCGGCCGCGCTCCACGGCCGCCGCGTTGCCCTGGTGGGTCGTTCGATGGTCCGCAATATGGGCATCGCCGCCGAGCGCGGTTACCTCAAGGTCCCCGATGGCGTTCTCATCGACGCCCGAGACGTGACCGCCCTTCCGCCCGACGAGCGTGTCCTCATGGCCACCGGTTCCCAGGGCGAGCCCATGGCGGCCCTGTCGCGCATGGCCCACGGCGAGCACCGGTCCGTCACCCTGGAGCCCGGCGACACCGTCATCTTCGCCTCCTCCCTCATCCCGGGAAACGAGAACTCCGTCAACCGCGTCATCAACCAGCTCATGCGGCTCGGCGCCCGCGTCGTCCACCAGGGCAACGCCAAGGTCCACGTCTCGGGACACGCTTCCTGCGAGGAGCTCCTGCACGTGTACAACATCGTGGGACCGCGCAATGTCATGCCCATCCACGGGGAGATCCGCCACCTCGTGGCCAACGGCGCGCTGGCCGTCAAGACCGGCATCGACCCGGACCGCGTCATGCTGGCCGAGGACGGCGTCGTCGTGGACCTGCGCGCGGGCCGGGCCCGCCTCGCCGGGGCGGTCTCCTGCGGGTACGTCTACGTCGACGGGTCCTCCGTCGGAGAGATCGACGAGACTGAGCTCAAGGACCGCCGTATCCTGGCCGAGGAGGGCTTCGTGTCCGTCTACGCCGTCGTGGAGACCAGAACCGGCACCATCCTGGCGGGTCCGGATATCCAGGCCCGGGGCGTGGCTGAGGACGGCTCCGTCTTCGACGACGTTCTGCCCGACGTCACCACGGCCCTGCAGGAGGCTCTTGACAAGGGCAATGCCGACGCCCACTCCCTTCAGCAGGCGATGCGCCGCACGCTGGGACGGTGGGTCGGGCGCCGTCTACGCCGCCGTCCAATGATCGTGCCTGTCGTCATTGAAGCATGATGAGGAAGCATGATGAGGGTGTGAGCCCGCCGAACATGCGTCGTCCGTCCTGCTTCATCGCCACCGGGAGCGTCCTAATCGACCTTCCGCTCCACGTCGGCCGTGTGCCCGCGCCCGGCGGTGCTGTCACAGCCACCTCCTCCGGTCCCACCGTCGGCGGCGGCTACACGGTCGTCTCGGCGGTCGCCCGCCAGGGCGTGCCCGCCGCCCTGGCCGCCACCCTGGGCACCGGTCCGAATTCCGCCCAGGTGCGCGAGGCCATGATGCTCGACGGCGTCGAGCTCGTCGTCGAGGAGCTCGTCGGTGACATCGGAACGTGCACCACCCTCATCGAGCCCTCCGGACGACGCACCTTCATCACCACCGAGGGGGTCGAGGCCGAGCCGCAGCGCGACGAGCTCGACCGTCTCGAACTCAGGCCGGGCGACTGGGTTCACACCACCGGTTACGACCTGGCGCACCCCACCTCCCGCGAAGCCCTCGCCGAGTGGCTCCTCGCCCTTCCCCCCGGCGTCGGGCTGGTCGCCGATCTCGGCCCCGTCGAGCCGGAGATCCCGGAGTCCATCGTCGAAACGCTCTTGCGCCGCACCGACCTGCTGACCGGCAATCACCTGGAGATCACGCAGCTCTCGGCGCGTCTGGGCAGTCCGGAGGCCATGCGCCGGGCCGCCCCCGAGGCGCTCATCGTGCGGCGCACCGGCGTGCACGGATGCGTCCTGTGGCCCGCTCACGGCGACCGCATCGAAGTGCCCGGGTTCGTCCGGGACGTTCTGGACACGACCGGAGCCGGCGACACCCACACGGGAGTGCTGGTGGCCGGACTCATGGACGGCCTCGACGTCGTCGCCGCCGCTCGCCGTGCCAACGCCGCCGCGGCCGAGGCCGTCAGCCGTCTGGGCCCGGCGCGCTCACCGCGACGCGACGAGATCGACGCCCTGCTCGGCTGCGGATCCTGTCGGGACCGGCCGGACCCGCAGTGACGCACACATGATGATCTCAGCGGCGTGGCGGGCGGCCGGGCCGCCGTCGGCCCGATAACGTCTCAGGCACCATGGCCACTCGTCCCGCTTCGACCCCCGCACGCTCCGGTTCGCGCGGTTCGCGCGCACGCGCCTCGAAGCAGCCCGCCCAACCGCCCGAGTCCTCACCCTCCGCAGGTTCGGCGGGCCGTTACCGGCGCACCGGATGGGCCTTCGTCGTCCTCGCCCTGGCCGTCGTCACCGGCCTGCGCGAGTGGTTCGGCGTCTCCGGCGCCGCCGGCGGACTGCTGCACCACCTGGCCGCCGGCCCCGTTGGCGCCTTGGGCATCGTCGTCCCCCTTCTGCTGGGGGCGCTGGGCATCGCCATGCTGAGGGTTCGCCGCCTGGGGGCGGTCCACGCCCGTATCAGCGTGGGGGCGCTGGGCGTGCTCACGGGTGTGACGGGCATCGTCCAGGTGGGTTCGGGCAACCCCTCCCTGTCCTACGGCGTGGCTCCGCTGGAGGAGGCGGGAGGGCTGCTCGGCTGGGTTGTCGGCTACCCCCTGGTCGTGCTTTTCTCATCGGTGGGCGCCATCATCTTGTTCATCCTGCTCATCGTCTTCTCGGCCCTGGTGATCTCCGGACGCACCATCGCCGACCTGCGCGAGCAGCTCGCCGAGCGCCGCACCGCCTCCGGACGGTCCGGGGGCTCGCCGGAAGACACGCTCGCCACGCGTGTGCTTGGTCGGATGCGCCGTACCGCGTCGGGTGGCGGAACGCAGGACGACGCCTCCGACGATGCGGGTGGCCCGGACGCCTACGACGGCGACGAGCCGTTCCGCTCCGCCCTGGAGACCGAGAAGAAGCGACCGCGGGGAAGCGGACGCCGTAAGCGCTCGATGCGGTCGAGCATGGCGAATGCCGACACGACGATCCAGCCGTCCATTGATGGCACTGATGATACCGCCGTCGCCGCCGGCTCCTTCAACGCCTCGCGCGATGAGATGACAACCTCCGTGCTGGACGATCCGCTGGCCAACCCGACCACTGATTCCCTCGCGCAGGCCGATCGGTCGGCGGCGCCTCCGTCCGTGCCCCCCGACCGCTCCGCCCGCACCGGTGCGGCGGACGCCCGAGGCACGCGCCCCGTCCCTCCCGCCGAGCCAGACGCCGTCACTGAGGAGACCAGGGCGCAGGCGTCCGGGCCGGACCTGGCCGACGAGCTCGGCATGGTGGAGATGACGGCGATGGCCCTGCCCGACGGCACGACCTACTCTCTGCCCGACGAGAGCCTGCTGGAACCGGGGCCCGGTCATGCCACGCGCACCGAGGCCAACGACGCGATCGTCGAGAAGCTTCAGGACGTCTTCACTGAGTTCAGGGTCGACGCCACGGTCACCGGCTACACCCGGGGCCCGCAGGTCACCCGCTATGAGGTCCACCTGGGACGCGGCGTCAACGTCTCCCGCGTGACGGGCCAGGAGAAGAACATCGCCTACGCGGTGGGCAGCGACGAGATCCGGCTGCTGACCCCCATCCCCGGCAAGAGCGCCATCGGCGTGGAGATCCCCAACTCCGACCGCGAGATGGTCAAGCTCGGCGACGTCCTGCGCTCGGGCGCCGCCAAGAAGCAGACGCACCCACTGGTGGTGGGTCTGGGTAAGAACGTCGAAGGGGACTACGTGGTGACCAACCTCGCCAAGACCCCCCACATGCTCGTCGCCGGACAGACCGGATCCGGCAAATCTTCCTTCGTCAACTCCATGATCACCTCCATCATGATGCGAGCCACCCCCGAGGAGGTCCGCATGGTCCTGGTCGACCCCAAGCGCGTGGAGCTGACGATCTACGAGGGTATTCCCCACCTGATCACCCCCATCATCACCAGCCCCAAGAAGGCGGCGGAGGCCCTGGAGTGGGTCGTGCGCGAGATGGACGCCCGCTACGACGACCTGGCCGCTTTCGGGTTCAAGCACATCGATGATTTCAACCGAGCGGTGCGCGCGGGGCGGATCGAGCCTCCGCCCGGCTCGCAGCGCACCATCTCGCCCTACCCCTACTTGCTGATCGTCGTCGATGAGCTCGCCGATCTCATGATGACCGCGCCCAAGGACGTCGAGGCCTCCATCCAGCGCATCACCCAGCTGGCCCGCGCCGCCGGGATCCACCTGG
>ERZ772993.96-NODE-96-length-44735-cov-7.269338_pt1 | contig 44735 bp, 38 predicted proteins | sample MGYA00580670_ERZ772993 | MGnify/ENA primary metagenome ERZ772993 (study PRJEB29015, sample SAMEA2737936) | human oral metagenome | biome: human oral; feature: human-associated habitat; material: dental | place: China | collected 2136 ... | reverse complement strand
CAAGTACGGCGCGCAGGACGTCTCCGTGCACGACAACGGCGCCTACACCGGCGAGATCTCCACCGCGATGCTCAACAAACTGGGCTGCTCCTACGTGGTGGCGGGCCACTCCGAGCGGCGCGAGTACCACTCGGAGTCCGACGAGCTGGTCGGCCAGAAGGCGCGCAAGGCCTTCGACGCGGGCATGACCCCGATCCTGTGCTGCGGCGAGGCCCTGGAGGTCCGCAAGGCCGGCACCTACGTCGACTTCGTGCTCGCCCAGATCCGCGCAGCCCTCAAGGGCTGGGACGGCGCCGACGTGGCGAAGATAGTCATCGCCTACGAGCCCATCTGGGCCATCGGCACCGGTGAGACAGCCTCCGCCGCGGACGCCCAGGAGGTGTGCGGGGCGATCCGCGCCGCACTGCGCGAGGACTACGGCGACTCGGTCGCCGGCGCCACCCGCATCCTCTACGGCGGCTCCGCCAAGCCGGGCAACATCAAGGAGCTCATGGCCCAGCCCGACATCGACGGCGGCCTGGTGGGCGGGGCGTCCCTGAAGGCGGGCTCCTTCGCCCAGATGGCGACCTTCTACGCCTGAGCGGGGCGGGGTCAAGGCTCGACCCCGTCGCGCGGGCGCGGGGGCCTCCGGTGCGCCGGTTGGCCCCCGCGCCGTTCTTCGCTAGACTGAAGCCCGGTTCCTGCAGTCCGCCGAGCGGATCATCGAGAAAACGGAAACATAGTGAGCATCCTCAACAACGTCCTCATCGTGATGATCTTCATCACGAGCGCCCTGCTGACCCTGACCGTCCTCATGCACAAGGGGCAGGGCGGCGGCCTTTCCGACATGTTCGGTGGGGGCATATCGTCCACCGCGGGCTCCTCGGGCGTTGCCGAGCGCAACCTCAACCGCATCACCCTGGGGGTGCTGCTCGTGTGGGTCGTGTGCATCATCGGCTACGCCCTGCTCACGAAGTTCGCCGCATGACCCATTGAGACCGTCCCGGTCCGCGCCGCCCTCGCCCCCGAGGGCGGTTTTTCCATCCACTTAACGAGAGCGAGATCCCCCGATGGACGCCATAGCAGCATGGGTGCCCACCGCCTTCTGGGCGGCCGTCTTCCTGTGGTCCTACCACAGGGAGCCCCGGCAGTTCAGGAACGCGTTCTTCTTCCTCTTCCTGGTGATCACGGCGCTGTTCACGGTGGCGGTCATGTCCCAGGACATGTGGGTCATCCTGCCCATCGGGCTCCTCGTCGTGTTCAGCCCCTTCGCGTTCATCGCGTTCCTCTTCGCGAACGCCTGGGTCGTCGCGCGCCGCGAGGGCGTGAGCCTGGCGACGCTGCTCCCCCTGCTCTTCGGCGTGGCCGTGGCCGGCTGGTTCGCGGCGTTGCCTCTGTCGGTGGGCCTCCACGCCCCCGAGTGGGTCCTCGGCGCCGCGATGCTGCTGACCGCGTGGGGCGCGTGGTTCTTCATGTCCTTCACGGCCCTGCTGCTCTACTCGACCTTCTACCGTTTGCTGCCGCGCAAGCGCGTCTACGACTACATCATCATCCACGGCGCCGGGCTCAACGGCGAGGAGCCGACGCCGCTGCTGCGCGGGCGCATTGAAACGGCGATCAGGCTGTGGGACCAGCAGGGCCGCAGGGCCGTCCTGGTGCCGTCGGGGGGCCAGGGCCCCGACGAGGTGGTGTCCGAGGCGGAGGCCATGCACCGGTTCCTCAGGACCAATGGGGTGGGGGAGGAGTCCATCCTCGACGAGGACCGTTCAACGACCACCATGGAGAACCTGGTGTTCGCGAAGCAGCTCATCGAGGAGAGGCAGCGGGGCTTCCCCTACCGCTGCGCGATGGTGACCAGCGACTACCACGTCTTCCGCACAGCCACTTACGCGCGGGCGGCGGGCATCCGGGGCGACGGCGTGGGCGCGAAGACCGCGTTCTACTACTTCCCGACCGCGTTCATCCGCGAGTTCATCGCCTTCACCCGCAAGCACTGGTGGCCCTACGCCGTCATAGCCGCCCTGATGCTGATCCCGGTCATCCACCGGGGCCTCATCGCCTTCGGGCACGAGATGGGGCTGTTCTAGGGTCCCCCCGTACTCAGGGGTCCGCCCGCGCCGAGCGCGGTTCAGCGCACGAGGCGGGCAGCGGGCCCGTCCAGGTACACGCGCGCGGCGGGGGACAGGACAGCGCCCACCGGGTAGTCCTCAACGGGGGCGCCCCCCAGGGCGGCGGCGATGGCCCCGGCCTTCGCCGCCCCCGGCGCCGCCAGCCAGAGACTGCGGCACGAGCGCATGACGGCCATGGAGACGGTGATGCGCTGCGGCGGGGGCTTGGGGGAATCGGGAACGCGCACAACGGGTCCGGGCGAGTCCAGTGCCCGGTGGTGGGGGAAGAGCGAGCAGATGTGCCCGTCGGGCCCCATCCCGATCAACGCGGTGTCGAAGGAGCGCGCGCCCATGAGGCGCTCCCACGTGCGGGCGAAAGCCGCCGCCGCCTCCTCCAGGCCGTCGGCCCCGTACTGGTCCGCGGTCGGCATGCGCACCAACTCCACCCCAGGGCAGTGCCTGAGGAAACCGGTCCACGCCTCGTCGTCGTTGCGCAGGGGGTCGCCCGCGGCGACGTAGCGCTCGTCCACCATCCACACGCGCACCCGCGACCAGTCGACCGCGCTGGGGCCGACGAGGCCGGGCAGCAGGCGCTGCGTGACGAACCCGCCCGACAGGCCCACGTCGACGCGGCGGCCGGCGGGGGCGCGGAGCACCAGGCGGGACAGGTCCTCGAGGAAACGGGGCCCCAGGACGGAGGCGATGCCCGCCTCGGACGGGGCGACCACCAGTTCGGCGACCTCCCTCATGTCACTGCTCCGCGCCCAAGGGGATGAGGGGGACCTCCTGGGTGAGCAGGCGCCCGTAGTAGGCGTCCGGGTCCAGGCGCCGCAGCTCCTCCATGAGGCAGTCCTGCACGGAGCGGCGCGGCAGGCTCGCGGGCGCGTCGTCGAGGCCGGGGCGCGCCAGGCGCGCCACCGACGAGGACGCGGGCCTCGACAGGGACACCTCGGTGCCGTCGTCGAAGAGGAAACTGACCTGTGTCACGGTCTGCGCCTCCGGGTCGGTCTCGCGGCTCACGGGGACGCCCAACTGGTGGTGCAGCCACGCGGCCACCAGGTAGCTGGAGGGGTGCGTGGCGTGGCCGCGCACCAGAACGGAGGCGGGCAGGCGGTCGAAGTCCTCCGCGATGGCGGCCAGCAGCGCCCTCCACAGGGTCACGCCCGCCCATCCCAGGTCGGTGTCGCCCGGCGTGTAGACGCCGGACAGGGCGCGCAGGGCCGCCATCGGGCACGCTGTGGCGCGCGAGTCCGTGATCCTGCGGGTCGCGATGCGCCCCAGGGGGTGCTCGCCCGGGTTGGCGGGAGGATCCACCGGCCAGTAGGTGACCACGGGCGTGTCCGGCTGCAGCAGCGGCATCACCAGGGAGTCGATGCTCGTGGCGGCCTCGCCGCGCGGCTCCAGGATGATGATGTCGGACAGGCCCGCGGAGTCGCCCACGCGGATCTGCGCGTTGAGCAGCGCTTCGGATCCGGTCGCGGGCGGGTCGACCACGACGATCACCCGGCACGGGTGCTCCCGGGAGACCGCGTCGGATATCTCGATGGCGTTGTCGACATCGATGAGGTCGGGCACGCAGATCAGCAGCGTGAGGACGCGGCCCAGCGCGGCCGATCCGCGCTCCTCGCGCAGCTCCACGATCCGCGAGGCGACCTGCGCCGACGTCGTGTTCTTCAAAGTGATGATCACGGCAGCCTCCACATGCGTCCGTCGTCGGCCAGCATCCGGTGCGCGCTGGGCGGCCCCCACGCGCCCGGCGCGTACTGCTCGGGCTGGCCCTGGCCCGCCCAGTAGTCCAGCACGGGATCGAGGATCCGCCACGACCACTCCACCTCCCGCTGGTGGGGGAAGAGCGGGGCGGAGCCGACCAGCGCGTCCAGGATGAGGCGCTCGTAGGCCTCCGGGGAGTCCTCGGTGAAGGCGTGGCCGTAGGCGAAGTCCATCGTCACGTCGCGCACCTGCATCTCGGCCCCGGGCACCTTCGCGCCGAACTTCAACGTGAGCCCCTCGTCGGGCTGGACGCGGACCACGAGGACGTTCTGCCCCGACTCGGCCAGGTCCGTCGTCGGGAAGGGCACGTGCGCGGAGCGCTTGAAGACCACGGCGATCTCGGTCACCCGTTTGCCGAGGCGCTTGCCGGCCCTGAGGTAGAAGGGGACGCCCGCCCACCGGCGCGTGTCCACGAACAGCTTGATGGCGGCGAAGGTCTCAGTCGTCGAGTCCGCGGGGATGCCGTCCTCCTCCAGGTAGCCGCGCACCCGCTGCCCGCCCTGCCACCCGGCGGCGTACTGGCCGCGCGCCGTCGAGGCGGCCAGGTCCTCGGGCAGGCGCACCGCGGAGAGCACCTTCTCCTTCTCCGTCCTGATCTCCCCGGGCGTGAAGCGCACGGGTTCCTCCATGGCCGTCAGGGCCATGAGCTGGAGCAGGTGGTTCTGGATGACGTCGCGGGCCGCCCCGATGCCGTCGTAGTAGCCCGCCCGCGTGCCGATGCCGATGTCCTCCGCCATTGTGATCTGCACGGAGTCCACGTAGTTGGCCTTCCACAGGGGCTCGAACATCGTGTTCGCGAAACGCATCGCCATGATGTTCTGGACGGTCTCCTTGCCCAGGTAGTGGTCGATGCGGAAGACGTCGGACTCGTCGAAGATCTGGGAGATCACGCCCGACAGTTCGCGCGCCGACGCCAAGTCGTGGCCGAAGGGCTTCTCGATGATGACGCGCCGCCACTCCCGGTCCGTGCGGCGGTTGAGGCCCGTCTCCGCCAAGTGCTGGGCGACGACGGGGAACCAGGACGGCGGGATCGACAGGTAGAAGGCGTGGTTGCCTCCAGTGCCGCGGGACCGGTCCAACTCGGCGACCGTGTCCGCGAGCTTCTGGTAGGCGGCCGGGTCGTCGAAGGTGCCCGACACGAAACGCAGGCCGGAGCGCATCTGGCTCCACGTGCGCTCGTTGAGGCCCGTGCGCGCGTGCTTCTCGATGGAGGCGCGCACGTAGTCCTCGAAGTCCGAGGCCGACCAGTCGCGGCGCGCGAAGCCCGTGAGCGCGAAGGCAGGGTGCAGCAGGCCCCTGTTGGCCAGGTCGTAGACCGCGGGCAGCAGCTTCTTGCGGGCCAGGTCGCCCGTGATCCCGAAGATCACCAGGCCGCACGGGGGCGAGATCCGGGGGAGCCGGCGGTCCGCCGGGTCGTGCAGTGTCGGGGCTCGTCGCTCCATAGGGGTCCTCCCATCGTCCTGTGCGGCACCGGCCCGGGCGGGGGCCCGGGCGATCGCGCGGGGGCCGTGGAGCGCGGACTCCACGGCCCCCGCGGGGCTTGCAGCGCTACGCGCGGGCGCGCTCCAGGGACTTCCTGGCCGCGGCCGCCACGTGGTCCGCATCAATACCGTACTCCTTGAACAGGAGCGCGCCACTGGCGGACGCACCGAAGTGCTCGATGGAAACGGGCACACCCGCGTCGCCCAGCCAGCGGTACCAGGGCAGCGCGATCCCGGCCTCGACGGAGACGCGGGCCCTCACGGCGGGGGGCAGGACGGAGCGCTGGTACTCCTCGTCCTGGGCCTCGAACCAGTCCAGGCAGGGCACCGACACGACGCGGGCGGCGATGCCCTCGGCGGCCAGGAGTCCGCGCGCCTCCAGGGCGACGGGCACCTCGGAGCCCGAGGCCAGGAGGATCACGTCTGGGGTCCCCTCGGTGTCGGCCAGCACGTAGGCGCCGCGCGCCAGGGAGTCGGCCGGCGCCAGGGCGCCCTCGCCGCGGCGGGGGTTGGGCAGGTTCTGGCGGGACAGGACCAGGGCCGCCGGGTGGGATTGCTCGAGCACGGCCTTCCACGCGGCGGCCGTCTCCGCGGCGTCGGCGGGGCGCACGACCGCCAGGTTGGGGATGGCGCGGTAGGCGGCGAGGTGCTCGATCGGCTGGTGGGTGGGGCCGTCCTCGCCCACGCCGATGGAGTCGTGGGTCCACACGTAGGTGACGGGCAGATCCATCAGGGCGGCCAGGCGCACGGCGCCGCGCATGTAGTCGGAGAACACGAAGAACGTGCCGCCGTAGGGCCGGTTGACGCCGTCCGCGGCGATGCCGTTCATGATGCAGCCCATCGCGAACTCGCGGACGCCGAAGTGCAGGTTGCGCCCGAACTCGTTGCCGCTGAACGCCTTCGACGAGGCGGACTCGGGCAGGAAGGACGGCTCGCCCTTCATGAGGGTGTTGTTCGAGCCCGCCAGGTCGGCCGAGCCGCCCCACAGCTCGGGCAGCACCGAGGCGATGGCGCAGAGCACCTGGCCGGACGCGGAGCGCGTGGCCACGGCCTTGCCCTCCTCGAAGACCGGCAGCGCGGCCTCCCAGCCCTCGGGCAGCTTCCCCGCCTGGAGGCGGTCCAGCAGGGCGGCGCCGTCGGGGTTGGCGGCCCTCCACGCCTCGAAGCGCTCGTCCCAGTCGCGGCGGAACGCGGCGGCGCGCTCGGCGGCGCGGGCACGCACGGCGGCGACCGCCTCGTCGTCGACGGCGAACATGGCGTCCGGGTCGGCCCCCAGGGCCTCCTTCAGGCCGGACAGGGCCTCGGCGCCCAGCTTCGCCCCGTGGATGCCGCCGGTGTTCTGCTTGCCGGGGGTGGGCCAGCCGATGATGGTGCGCACCGCGATGATCGACGGCTTGTCGGTGACGGCCCTGGCGGCGTCGATGGCGGCCGACAGGGCCTCCACGTCCTCGCTGTAGGAGCCGTCCGCGCTCAGCCACTCCACGCGCTGCACGTGCCAGCCGTAGGCCTCGTAGCGCGCCAGGACGTCCTCGGAGAAGGCGATGGAGGTGTTGTCCTCGATGGAGATGTGGTTGTCGTCCCACAAGACGGTGAGGTTGCCCAGCTTCTGGGTGCCGGCCAGGGAGGACGCCTCGGCGGACACGCCCTCCTGCAGGCAGCCGTCGCCGGCGATGACGTACACGTCGTGGTCGAACACGGACTCGCCCAGGGGGGTGGTGGGGTCGAGGAGGCCGTGGACGCGGCGGGAGTTCATGGCGAAGCCGACAGCGGAGGCCAGGCCCGAGCCCAGCGGGCCGGTCGTGATCTCCACGCCCTTGGTGTGCCCGAACTCCGGGTGGGCGGGCGTCAGTGACCCCGCGGTGCGCAGCGCCTTGATGTCGTCCAGCTCCAGGCCCGCCCCGGCCAGGTAGAGCTGCACGTACTGGGTGAGCGAGGAGTGCCCGGCCGACAGGATGAAGCGGTCCCTCCCGAGCCAGCGGGGATCGGACGGGTCGAAGCGCATCTGCTTGTGGTAGAGCACGTAGGCGGCCGGCGCCAGTGAGATCGCGGCCCCGGGGTGCCCGGAGCCCGCCTGCTCGACCGCGTCCGCCGCGAGGAGCTTCGCCGTCTTCACCGCGCGGTCGTCGATGTGGTCCCAATTCAATGTCACGTCGGCCTCCAGCCGTATAGGCCCCATCGTCGGGGCGGGTAGTTTTCCGCCTCACAGTCTAGCGGTTATGTGCGCTGGCGCATATCGGTCCGGGCGGCCGTGCGCTTTTGTGGATACTCTGGGGCCGTGGACACCATCGAGGACACCGCCTCCGACTGGCTCGACCACCTGAGGGTCGAGCGCGGGGCGTCGGCGCACACGGTGTCGAACTACCGCCGCGACATCCGCCGCTACGCCCACGACCTGGCGGCCAGGGGGATCACGGACATCGCCGGGGTGCGCGCCGCGGACATCGAGGCCCACCTGGCGTCGCTGGCGTCGGGCGGGCTCACGGGCGCCCCGGCCGCCCCCGCCTCGGTGGCCCGCGCCAGCGCCGCCATCCGTGGGCTGCACGCCTACGCGCTGCGCCAGGGGCGCGTGGGCGCCGACGCCGCCGCCGAGGTGCGCGCGCCCAAACAGGGCTCCCACCTGCCCAAGGCGCTCAGCGTCGACCAGGTCTCCCGCCTCCTCGACGCGGCCCACTCCGCCCCGGGCGCGGCGGGGCTCAGGGACGCGGCCCTGCTCGAGCTGCTCTACGCCACGGGCGCCCGCGTCAGCGAGGCCGTGGGACTGGCCGTCGACGACATCGACCTGGACGACGAGGCGCCCGTCGTGAGGCTCTTCGGCAAGGGCCGCAAGGAGCGCCTGGTGCCCCTGGGCTCCTACGCGAAGGACGCCCTGGGCGCCTACCTGGTGCGCGGCCGCCCGGAACTGGCGGCGCGGGGGCGGGGCTCCCACGCGGTCTTCCTCAACAAGCGGGGGGCGGCCATGAGCCGGCAGAGCGCGTGGGAGGCGATCCGCAGGGCCGCCTCCGCGGCGGGGCTGGAGGCCGGGGTCTCCCCGCACACCCTGCGCCACTCCTTCGCCACCCACCTGCTGGAGGGCGGGGCGTCGGTGCGCGACGTGCAGGAGCTGCTGGGACACGCCTCGGTGCAGACCACGCAGATCTACACGAGGGTCACGGTCGCCGCGCTGCGCGAGGTCTACTGGACGGCGCACCCCCGTGCGCGGGGGAGGGCTCCGGGTGAAGGCGCAGGGGAGGGGTGGTGGCGCCCGGGTGAGGGCGTGGGGGGAGGGAGCGGTGGGCCTGGCGCGTGGCAACGGGGCATCCGCCGGCCGATGGCCTAGAATCGGAGCGTGACGATGTATGAGCCGCCAGCCGAGCAGGAGCTCCAACCAGACTATCCCGTGCCCGAGCCCCTCAGCGGCCACGGCCCAGCCCGCATTATCGCCATGTGCAACCAGAAGGGCGGGGTCGGCAAGACGACGACGACCATCAACCTGGGCGCCGCCCTGGCCGAGTACGGGCGCAGGGTCCTGGTCGTGGACTTCGACCCCCAGGGCGCGGCGTCGGTGGGCCTGGGCATCAACACCCTCGACATGGACCAGACCATCTACACGCTGCTCATGGACCCGAGGGCGGACGCGGCGGCCGCCATCTGCACCACCCGCACCCCGAACCTCGACATCATCCCCGCGAACATCGACCTGTCCGCCGCCGAGGTGCAGCTGGTCAACGAGGTGGCGCGCGAGAGCGCCCTGGCGCGGGTGCTGCGCCGCGTCGAGGCCGACTACGACGTGATCCTGGTCGACTGCCAGCCCTCCCTGGGGCTCCTGGCCGTCAACGCCCTCACCGCCGCGCACGGCGTGATCGTGCCCGTCGAGGCGGAGTTCTTCGCGCTGCGCGGCGTGGCGCTGCTGGTCGAGACCATCGAGACCGTGCGCGACCGCATCAACCCGCGCCTCAAGATCGACGGCATCGTGGCGACCATGGTCGACCTGCGCACACTGCACGCGCGGGAGGTCCTCGAGCGCCTCCACGAGGCCTTCGGCGACCTGGTGTTCACCACCCGTATCGGCAGGACCATCAAATTCCCCGACGCCTCCGTGGCCACCGAGCCGATCACCTCCTACGCGCCGGGCCACCCGGGGGCGGAGGCGTACCGGCGCCTCGCCCGCGAGGTGGTCGCCCGTGGCGACACCGCCTGAGGCGGACGGGACCGCGCCCGAGGGGGACCGTGACGACCGCTTCCAGGTGCGCCTCGACGTCTTCGAGGGGCCCTTCGACCTGCTCCTGCAGCTCATCGCGCGCAAGCGCCTGGACATCTCCGAGGTCGCGCTGGCGCGCGTGACGGACGAGTTCATCGCCCACATGCGCGCCTTCCCCGACCTGTCACGGGCCACGGAGTTCCTGGTGGTCGCCGCCACCCTGCTCGACATGAAGGCCGCCCACCTGCTGCCCCGCCTTGACGACGGCCCGGACGCGGCCGCGGAGGACCTCGAGGCCAGGGATCTCCTCTTCTCCCGGCTGCTGCAGTACAGGGCCTTCAAGACGGCCGCCGCCCAGGTGGCCGCCCGCCTGGAGCGCTTCGGGGCGTACACGCCGCGCGCGGCCGCGCTCGAGGCCCGTTTCGCCGCGCTGCTGCCCGAACTCGTGTGGACGACCACTCCCGGGGAGCTGGCCCGCATGGCGGCCGACGCCCTCACGCGGACCGAGCCCTCCGTCGAGGTGGCGCACCTGCACGACCCCGTGGTGCCCGTGGCCGAACAGGCGCGCATCGTCGCCGAGCGCCTGGCCGCGCAGGGCTCCGCCACCTTCGAGTCCCTCGTGGCCGACGCCTGCGCGCGGGCAGTGGTGGTCGCCCGGTTCCTCGCGCTGCTGGAGCTGTACAGGCGGGGCGCCGTGGACTTCGCGCAGGACCAGCCCCTGGGCGAGCTCACGATGGTGTGGACCGGGGGAGCGGAGGCCTGCGCGGGCATCGACGACACCTACGAGGGCGGTGCCGGGTGGGGGGACGGCGACGGAGGCACTGCTGCGGTGCCGGGTGGGGAGACGACGGCGGGAGACGCGGCCATGGCGAGTGGGGAGACGGCGCCGCCCACGGAGGCGGCGTCGGACGAGGAGGACGGCGGAAGGCGCAGCAGTGGAGGATGAGCAGACGATGACGGGAGGCGCAGCGGTGGGGGATGAGCGGACCGCAGTGGGAGACGGAATGACGGCGGACGGCCGGGCGCTGGCGGGGAACGGGGTGCCGCGCAGCGGCGGGGGCACAGCGGACGGCCGGGCGCCCTCGGGTGGCGACGCGCCGGCCCCTGGTGATGCCACGGCCCCCGATGGCGCTCCGGCGCGCGCCGAGCCCGCGGCAGGGGGCGGCGACGGCCTGCGGGCGCCGATCGAAGCGGTCATGATGGTGGCCGCCGAACCGGTGCCCGCCTCGGACATCGCCGACGCGCTCGGCGTGGACCAGGAGGAGGCCGACGGGGCGCTGCGCGCACTGGCGCGCTCCTACAGGGAGGAGGGGCGCGGCTTCGAACTGCGGGAGGCCGCGGGCGGCTGGCGCGTCTACTCCTCCCCGCGCTTCGCCGACGTGGTCGGCCGATTCGTGGTGGGCACGGCGCAGGCCCGCCTGTCCCAGGCGGCGCTGGAGACGCTCGCGATCATCGCCTACCGCCAGCCCATCACGCGCTCCCGCGTCTCCAGGGTGCGCGGGGTCGGCGTCGACGCCGTTGTTCGGACGCTCATGGCCCGCGGCCTGATCGCCGAAGTGGGGGAAACGGAATCCGGTGCGCGCCTGTATGGTACTACCAGCGAGTTTCTTGAGAAGATGGGTTTGGGATCGTTGGAGGACCTGGTGCCCCTGGCGCCCTACCTACCAGCCGCTGAGGAGCTGGACGACCTGGAGGACCAATTATGAGAAAAGACCTTTACACCGCCGGGGGCGTCCGCCTGCAGAAGGTGCTGGCCCAGGCGGGGGTCGCCTCGCGCCGCGCCGCCGAGCAGATGATCGCCGACGGGCGCGTCAGCGTCGACGGGCAGGTGGTGCGCGGCCAGGGCATGCGCGTGGACCCCACGGCGCAGGTCATCCACGTCGACGGCGAAAGGCTCATCCTCGACGAGACCAAGCACGTGGTGCTCGCCATCAACAAGCCCGTCGGCGTGGTCTCCACGATGAGCGACCCGGAGGGCAGGCCCACCGTGGCCGACATCGTCGCGGGCTACCCCGAGCGCCTCTACCACGTGGGGCGCCTCGACATCGACACCTCCGGGCTGCTGCTGCTCACCAACGACGGCGAGCTGGCCAACCGCCTCACGCACCCCTCCTACGAGATCAGCAAGACCTACGTGGCGCGCCTGCACGGCGAGGTGCGCCCCGGCGTGAAGCGCCGCCTCATGGCGGGCATCGAGTTGGAGGACGGTCCCATCGCGGTCGACGGCTTCCGCGTGGTCGACACCTACGGCGACATCACGACCGTGGAGATCGTCGTCCACGAGGGGCGCAACCGCCTGGTGCGCCGCATGATGGACGCCGTCGGCTTCCCGGTGCGCGAACTCGTGCGCACGGGCTTCGGCCCCATCCGCCTCGACCACCTGCAGCCGGGGACCAGCCGCCGCGTGAAGGGCAACGCGCTGACCGCCCTGTACGGGGCAGTCGGACTGTGAGTAGCGCGGAGGCCCCCGCCCAGGGCCCGCGCGCCATGGCGACGCGCGGACCCGTCCTGGTGATCGGATCGGGGCTTCTGGGCGCCTCACTGGGCCTCGCCCTGCGCGCCGGGGGCGTGGAGGTCCTCCTGGAGGACGCCTCGCCCACGTCCCTGCGCCTCGCCCAGGACATCGGCGCGGGCCGCCCGCTGTCGGACTGGGCCGCGGACACGGGGGGGCAGAGGGAGGCCGGCCCCCACCTCGTGGTCGTCGCGACGCCGCCGGACGTGGCGGACCGCTGCGTCGTGCACGCCCTGCGCACCTACCCGCGCGCCTTCGTCACCGACGTCGCCTCCGTGAAGGACGCCGTCATGTCCGACGCGCTGGCCGAGCTCGGGCGCCAGGGGATGGCGGAGGCGGGGGCCCGCTACGTCGGATCGCACCCCATGGCGGGCCGGGAGCGCTCGGGCGCGGGCGCCGCGGACGCCGACCTGTTCTACGGGCGGCCCTGGGTGGTGGTCGCCCACGAGGGATCCAGCCCCGAGGCGGTGCTCGCGGTGCGGGCCCTCGCCTCCGACGTGGGCGGAGTCCCCATGGAGATGACGGCGCCCATGCACGACCGCTCCGTGGCGCTGGTGTCCCACGTCCCGCAACTCGTGTCGTCGATGCTGGCGGCGCGCCTGGGGGACGCCCCGCCCGAGGCCCTGTCGCTGGCGGGCCAGGGGCTGCGGGACACGGCGCGCATCGCCGCCTCCGACCCCAGGCTGTGGACCGCGATCCTGGCGGGCAACGCCGGCCCCGTGGCCGAGGTGCTGCGCGGGATCCAGCGCGACCTCGACGACCTGGTGACCCACTTGGACGCGGCGGCCAGGCTGGGGCCCCTGCGCGGGGGCAGCGTGGGCGCCATCAACCGCGTCATGGAGGCGGGCAACAGGGGAGTGGCCCGCATCCCCGGCAAGCACGGCGGGGCGCCCCGCCGCTACGCCGAGCTGGAGGTCCTCATCCCCGACTCGCCCGGCGAGATGGGCCGCCTGTTCTCCGAGCTCGGCGAGGCGGGGGTCAGCATCGAGGACTTCGTCCTGGAGCACTCCTCCGGGCAGCAGGTCGGCGTGGGCAGGGTCATGATCGACCCGTCCGCCATGGAGCGGGCGGTGGCGGTCCTCGAGGCGCACTCGTGGCGCCTCATCCCGCACTGAGCGGGGGCTGCGGGTGGGCCTGGGCCGTCGGCGCCCTGCCGCGCGCGCCGATGGGCGCTGTCCGTGTCCGGCCCGGCCCGCGTGAGCGCATGCGTCCTCCCGGCCAGCGTGAGCGCACGTCCACCTGGCCCGCTTGAGCGCACGTCCACCTGGCCAGCGTGAGCGCACGCATCCTCCCCTTCCCTCTTGCACGGTACGCCCCGACGGGCGCCGCCCGCGTCCGCCCCGGTCGGCGCTTACGGCGTAGGATCGACGTGTGCGCGTACTGGTCGTGGGAGCGGGAACCATGGGGATCACCCACGGCTGGCTGCTGTCGCGGCACCACGACGTGTCATGGCTGGTCCGCGGGGACAGGGCGGACTTCTACGGGGAGCCCTTCGAGCTCCGCGTCCACGATCTCCGCCCCGGCCGCCGGGACACGACGGCGACCGTTGCCCTCAAGCTCGTCACCAGTATCGCGCCTGACCTGTACGACGCCGTCCTCGTCATGGTGCCGGGCGGGAGCCTCCCCGACGTGCTGCCCGTGCTCGACGGCGCCGGCACCGACGTTCCGGTCGTCCTCATGCTCAACCACTGGAACCTGGCCGGGGCCCTGGGCGGCTTTTCGGAGGAGCCGCGCGCGAACCGCCTGCTCGGCTTCCCGTCCCAGGTCGGAGGCGGAAGGCAGGGCCACCGGATCTCAGTGACCGTCTTCCCCCGCGGCACGGTCCTGGAAGCCGGCACTGCCAACAAGAAAGCGGCGTTGGACAAGGCCGAGGCGCTGTTGGCCTCGGGCGGACTCACCATTCGCCGCCAGCGCCGTATGCCCGACTGGCTCGCCGTGCACAGCATGCAGCAGGCCCTCACCGCCGCCCCGCTCATCGAGGCGGGGAGCTATCGCGCGTTCGCCGCGGATCGGGAGGCCATAGCCCGCATGGTCGTCGCGTTCCGGGAGGGCCTCGACGTGTGCCGCGCCCGCGGCATCCGCACGTGGCGCCTCTGGCCAGCCCCATTGTTCACGCTCCCCAAGCCCCTGGTCGCGCGGCTGATGCAAGGGATGTTCCAGCGGGCCGAAACAGAAGCGATGGTGGTGGGACACATGGGCCACGGCCTGGACGAGTGGATCGAGGGGCTGGAGTCCATACGCGCCGACGCGCAGCGCCTCGGCGTTCCGGCTCCTGAGATCGACCGGCAGTGGGCCGTCATCCGCTCCCGCCGGTCAGGGGCCTGAATCCCCGGCCCCTCCCGCGGTGGTGTGCGGTGGCCGTTCCGCCTGCCCGAGGGGGCCTGATCCCCCGGCTCCCCGCCACGGCGGCAGTGGTCCTCCCGCCGCTACAATGGGGGCGTCCCGCCGCGCAGCCGACCGGTCCCGGCCAACTGTCGCGCGCCGGGCGGCTCACCAATACCCACGAAACCCCTGAAGCGCACGGAGCGGGAACAGTCCCGCGCTGGCTGGACGCAGCCGCGTTCCGTTGCGGAGCACGAGGACAACTGGAGGAACCCATGAACGACGACGCCCGCAGGGCCGCCATCGGCCGCCTCGGCATCACGGTAGCGATCGACGGGCCCGCGGGCTCGGGCAAGTCCACGGTCTCCAAAGCCGTCGCCTCCCGCGCCGGCATCGGGTACCTGGACACGGGGGCCATGTACCGGGCGCTCACGTGGTTCGCCCTGGAGTCCGGCGTGGACTTCGGGGCCGAGGGCTCTGCCGAACTCGTCGCCTCCCTGGCCGACCGGATGCGCCTGCGCCTCGACTCGGACCCCCACGACCCCCACGTGTGGGTGGGGGAGGCCGAGGTGACCGCCGCGATCCGCGAGCCGCGCATCGCCCTGGCCATCAGGCACGTCTCCACGAACCTGCGGGTGCGCGCGTGGATGGCGCAGGAGCAGCGGCGCCGCATGATGGAGGCGCGCGCCCAGGGGTCGGGCATGATCGCCGAGGGCAGGGACATCACGACCGTCGTCTGCCCGGACGCCGACGTGCGGGTCCTGCTGCTGGCCGACGAGGAGGCGCGCCTGCGCAGGCGCACCCTGGAGCTGTACGGCGACTGCGCCCCCGAGCACCTCGAGGCCGTGCGGGAGCAGGTGCAGGGGCGCGACCGCGCGGACTCCGCCGTCACCGAGTTCATGAAGCCCGCGCCCGGAGTGCGGGTGGTGGACTCCACGGGCCTGGATGTCGAGGGCGTCACCGGGGCCGTGCTCGCCCTGGTGGACGAGGACCTGCGGGCGCGGGGCGCCTGAGCGGCTGCGCGCAGGCAGTGCTGCCCGCCCTTGCCGCCCCGGGCGCATCCGCCTTTTACGCACACAAGGGCCCCGAATTAGACAACACGCACCGCACACATCGGCTTGATTCCGCCCTTGTGCGCGCAGACGTGTTGCGTAATTCCGGCCGTTGTGTGCGTAACCCGAGAGAGCGGTGGGGAGCGGCCTGGATACGGTCGCCAATGAGTCCGGAGTGTCCGCCCCTTTCCGGCCGTATGGCGTCACCTCCGGGTGTATAATTATCGAACATCTGAGTCAATGATGAAAATGAAGGGGTAGTCGTGGGGAACGCGCAGGAGAGACCCGTAGGCCCGAGCGGCGCTGTGCTACGCACCGTCAACCAGAACTCTGTGAACCTGGGATCCGCCAACTACGGTTCCGAACAACGGGGAGAAGGCATCGTAGCAACGGCGCACGGTGCTTTCCGTTGAAATCTTCAAGTTTGTGTTGACCGCGACAACTCCGGATTTGCTCAACTTCGTACTTCCACGCATTACTGTCTCCCAGAAAGAGGTCTCCATGAGTCTAAAACGCCATCTAAACGACAAGCAATCACCGTTTCGTAGTCTTCTGGAAAATTGCGCTCCGTCCCTTGCGGCATCCGCCGGGCATTCTTCGGCGAGCCGAAAGTTCGCCAAGCAACTCGGCTTTTACGATCTCGTCAACGCACCTCTAGTAGTTCCGCTACCAGAGGAGGTGCGTGACAAAAGACGACACTCGCCAACGGTCGGCACTGCGTTTGATATTCGCACCAGGATGCAACTGGGTGAATTCGAGCCGCGACGAACGGCATCCGCTCTGGGGGTCAAAGCAGCCGATCTCATGTACCCGAGACTTGTGGCGGATGGTGAACGAATAGCAAAAGTGCTGACGCTCAGCTTTCTTGAGGCTGAGCGTCTCACTAGTGAAGGAACTGATGAAGACAAGGATCTGGCAAGCATCATATTCAGCTGGTGCGAGGCGTTCCATCGGGCGGGTGCTCAAGTGCTACATAGCTCACTGTGGAAGCTTTTGCAGACTAGTAAAACCGTAGAAAGCCTGTTCGATTCGATTCCATCAGGATTGCTGACCGACGTGTCAAACCTTCGCGTCGCGAATCAATCGCAGATTGAACAATGGCGCAAAGTGATTCGCAGTGGTGCGGTCTATATTGGAAACCCGCATTTCGCTGGTGCCTACTTGGTAAACGGAGCAGACGGCGACTGGTTCATCGAAGACACTCTCTTCGATTGCAAAGTCGTTGATATGATCAGTGCCCCATGGGTGCGGAAAAGCATCATGCAACTCTTGGGATACCTCATCCTCGACCTTGACGACGAGTACAAGACTGCGCGCATCGGAATCTGGCTGCCGCGCCAAGCGATGATGAAGACGTGGAAACTAGAGGAGATTATCGGCAACGATGCCGCAGATGTGCTCTTGGAAGCGCGAGTAGCTGTTCCGGGTCTGCTGGAATAGAGGATGAATATGGCATAACGGCGCACAGCGGGAGCGCAAGAGGATACTGAATACTAACTAATTAGTGTTGAGTCAAAGCACAGAGTGACGAGGAAATAACGATGCGGATCGCACGAATTCAACATATTAACGACTTTCGGATCTATCAGAACTGGTGCCAGCCGAAAAATACAGATTTTCACCGCTTCAATGTGATCTACGGTGAGAACGGCAGCGGGAAATCAACGCTCGTGTCTCTTCTGTCTGCGCTAGCCAGCGGGGACTGGGGTAGTGGCGCAAAGCTGAAAATCGAGTCTGATGACCGTCAAGGTCGCCGATCCATCAGTGGTCCAGACGGGGCCCTCGCATCAAGACTGTGTGTGTTCAATGCCGATTACGTAAGAGAAAATCTCCGGTTTGATAGTAGCCGCCCCAAGTCGCTGCTGTTTCTCGGAAAGGATAGTATTGAGGCCCAAAGTCAGCGCGATGAACTCGAGGCCGCCATATCCGAAGCGAATGACACGACGATTCCCGAACTCAAAAGTCAGCTCGAAGAGGTGGAAAAACAGAGGGACAAAATTGGGACGCAGGGTGCAAGAAGTGTTTCTAGCAAACTGCAGGGGATAGACGACAAGTATGATGGTCGTCGATATACGCGTCGACAGTTTTCTAGCGCGCTAGATAGGGCGCTGCAACAGCCGCCAGAGGATATGTCAGAATTCGATGTGGTTCAACAAGTCAGACGCGTAGATTCTCCACCAGGAGACAAAGTCAATATGTTTCCTCGCCTGGGCGTCCCATTGAATGACTTAACTACTCATGTCAGGGCGATTCTCGCGCGAACGGTGACGTCGGAAGCTATTGAATTGCTCAGAAGTAATCATGAGGGGGCAAAATGGGTTCAGGAGGGAATGCGACTCCATCAGGCGGGTGATCGGTGCCTATTCTGCGAAGGCGTCTATACGGAACAACGTGTTGACCGGCTGAACCGGCACTTTGATGAATCGTTGAAACAAGCGCAGCGGGAGATCGAAGCGCTTGATGCCCGGATCGTCGAGTACGAGGAGAAGTGTAATCATTATGAGCAGTCCTTAGTTCCACCGGGAGCGCTCGACGAGGGGCGGACGAAACTCTGGTCCGACCTGGTAGGCTCCATACATGACAACATTGTTGCTGTGAAAGACTACCTCGACTTCCTGCATCAAGAACTCGACCGCAAACGGGAGCGGTTATTCCAGTCGCTGGCGCTCAACAGCTCAGGGGTGGACAGTGTGCCCTCTGACGAAGTGAGTATCGAAGTTCTAAACAAAATTATCTGTGACCACAACAACGATATCGACAACTACGACAACCTTAAAAAGCAGATCTGTGATGACGTTGTTCAGTACTACGTTTGGAGTTCGCTTGAGGACTACAGATCCTCCTTCGAGCGCAGTCGCATAATTAATGAGGAGCTTCGTGTCGTGGAACAGAGACGTGATGATGCCCAGATGGCATTGCAACGTCTGAATAGTGGTCGTGAGGATCGGGCGCACTTCGCCTCACTGCTGACGGAAGACATGCGAAGGTACTTTGGCCGGGATGAACTCACATTTGAACTGTACGACGGAGATGCGTATTCGATACTACGTAACGGTCAGAAGGCGGAGAACTTAAGCGAGGGTGAGCAGCGTTCTATTGCTCTCCTCTACTTTCTGCGCGACATCGAATCAAATGGCGCCACGTTAAGGGAGCGCATCGTTATCTTCGACGATCCGGTGTCAAGCGTTGATGACGGTGCGGCAACCGGAGCGTTCGCATACATCTGGGAAAAATGCGTCGGGAAGAAGCAGGATGGCGTGGGACAGCTGTTCGTTTTCACTCATAATTTTAACTTTTTCCGATTCTGGCTAAATCGTCTTAATGGTCTCAAACAGATGTCTAGGGACGGGGATAACTTGGTCAGTTACTCGGCTTTTGAGTTGCGGACCATGGTTTGCGAGTCGCGCAAGGGGGACTCCATCCGCGTCCCGCACTTGGTTCGTTGGCCGAAGGCGTGGATGTATACACTGCTGCGATCGGAGTATCATTATTTGTTTTGGCGCGCGGCAAAGGAGCTGATGAGGTCGAATCAGTCCTCCGGTAGTAGTTCGGGAATGCCGGCCGATATTTTTTCGGAATATGATGCGGCCATTATGCCTAATGTGTGCCGTAGGTTATTAGAGGGTTTTTTGAGTTTTAGGTGCCCTAAGAATATTGGGAACTTCGAGGCCCAGATGAAGGAGATCTTCGACCAATCAAAGGGGGGTGCTGAACGCGGCCATATTGTGAGGTTTGTTCACGATTATTCACACAATGAACAATGTGACACGTCTAAGCCTCTCCAGTTGTCAGAGACTCGCACGGTTCTCCATGCTATATTTTCTCTCATTAAGGACGTTGACGATCGTCACTACAGTGCTATGTGTGACGCTCTTAATGTATCGCCTCTTGGTGGTTAGTAGGCTGTGATGCAGGAGGTGATATTCTTGCGGGGAGTGCTCAGCATATGGAACTAACCGCCTTATCTGTTTTTGTGCTTGCTTCCCGACAGCAGTGCTAGGAGTAGTCTTCGCGTCGCTGCTCCCGGGGCGGCCTGCACTCTTTTGAAGGCGGACAACCCGGCTCGCGCCCGCGGCGCCCCTGTTGGAGCGCCGCGGGGGACGCTAGCCGACCGGGGCCTCCTCGGCCACTGCCCCGGCCGCCGCCCACGCGAGCGGGTGGTGGCAGGCCACGCGGTGCCCGCCGCCGGAAAGCGGCGGCTGGGCCAGGCACTCGTCGGTGGCGAAGGGGCAGCGGGGCCGGAACCGGCAGCCCTCGGGCGGGTTGATGGCGCTGGGCGGCTCGCCCGTGAGCTTGATGGCGTCGTCGGCGTGCTCGAAGGCCGGGTCGGGCACGGGGATGGAGTCGATGAGCGCCTTCGTGTACGGGTGCCTCGGGTTCGCCACGACCTCCTCGGCGGGCCCCTCCTCCACGATCCTGCCCAGGTACATGACGCCGATCCGGTCGGCCATGTACTGCACGACGGCCAGGTCGTGGCTGATGAACAGGTAGGACAGGCCCAGCTCCTCCTGCAGGTCCTTCATGAGGTTGAGGACCTGCGCCTGGACGGACACGTCCAGAGCGGACACGGGCTCGTCGGCGACGATGAGGTCGGGCGCCAGGGTGAGCGAGCGGGCGAAGCCGATGCGCTGGAGCTGGCCGCCCGAGAACTCGTGCGGGTAGCGGTCCAGGATCTCCTCGGTCAGGCCCACCTGCTCCAGGATCTCCATGATGCGCTCGGCGATCTGCTGGGCGTCGCCCGTCCTCTGGATGCTCATGGGCTCGGCCAGGATCTGGTCGATGCGCATGCGCGGGTCCATGGCGGCGTAGGAGTCCTGGAACATCATCTGGACATCCTGGTGGATCCTGACGGCGTCGCGGCCCTTCAGCGTGGCCAGGTCGCGCCCGTCCAGTTCGATGGCCCCGCCCGAGGGCGGCTCGAGGCCCGCGATGAGGCGGCCCACGGTGGACTTGCCGCAGCCCGACTCACCCACGAGGCCGTAGGTCTCGCTCTTGCGGACCGTGATGGAGACGCGGTCGACGGCGGAGACGACGCCCTTGTCGCGCTTGAAGAAGCCCGACCCCGCTGACTCGTACTCGCGGGAGGCCTCTTTGACATCGAGCAGGGGCCCACGGGGCGCGGGCCCCGTCGGCGGGGCGGCTGGGCCCTTCGCGCCGTTGGCTCCGACCGGGGAGGCGTTCCCGGCGCTCACGCCCTGCGCGCCGCCCACTCCCGCCCGGTCGGCGGAGCTGGCCCCAGTGCCTTCCGCGGCGCCCGCTTCCGCCCCGTCGGCGGTGCCAGCCCCGGTGCCTTCCGCGACGCCCACTCCCGCCCGGTCGGCGGAGCTGGCCCCCGCCTCGTCGGCCGCGCGCTCGGCGTCGAGCCTGGCCTGGAGGGCAGCGGGGGACTCGTCGTCGTTGAGGACGGGGTGGAAGCACGCGTAGGTGTGCGCGCCCTCGCCGCCGAGGCCGGGGTAGGCCGCGCGGCACTGGTCCGTGGCCCACAGGCAGCGCGCCGCGAAACGGCAGCCGATCGGCAGGTCCGTCAGCGAGGGCGGGGCCCCGGGGATCGAGAACAGCCTGGTGCGCTCGGCCAGGGCCCGCTCGGGCAGGGCCGCCATCAGCGAGCTCGTGTACCGGTGGCGGGGCTCGGTGAACAGGGTCCTCGTGGGGGCCGTCTCCACGATACGCCCCGCGTACATGACGGAGACGCGGTCGGTGTGCCCGGCGACGACGCCCAGGTCGTGGGTGATGAGGATGACGCCCATCTGGTACTCGTCGCGCAGCTCGTCGATGAGGTCGAGGATCTGCATCTGCGTCGTCACGTCCAGGGCCGTGGTCGGCTCGTCGGCGATGAGGATGCGCGGCTGGCACACCAGCGCCATGGCGATCATGACGCGCTGGCGCATGCCGCCCGACAGCTGGTGCGGGTAGGAGCTGATGACCGACTCGGGGCGGGGCATCCCCACGCGCTTGAGGATCTCGACGGCGCGGGCCAGCGCCTCCTTCTTCGGCATCTTCTCGTGCACGCGCAACGGCTCGCACACCTGCAGCCCGATCTTCATGGTCGGGTTGAGGCTGGTGAGCGGGTCCTGGAAGATCATGCCGACCTTCGTGCCGCGCAGTTTGCGCACCGACGCGGGGGGCATCGAGGTGAGATCCTCGCCCTCCAGGAGCATCGACCCCGAGGACACGCGCCCGCCCTGGGGGAGCAGGCCCATCAGGGACAGGGCCGTCATGGTCTTGCCGGAGCCGGACTCGCCCACGACGCCCAGTGTCTCGCCGGCGTTGACGACCAGGTCGACGCCCGACAGGGCCCGGACCACGCCGGAGCGGATCTCGATGTCGGTGTGGAGGTCCTTGATTTCTAGGAGCGGAGTTGGAGTGGACATGGTCACCTCTTGCGCAGGCGGACTTCGAAGGCGTCGCGAAGGCCGTCCCCGATGAAATTGAACGACAGGACCAGCAGGATGATCGCGATGCCGGGCGGGAAGATCAGCCACCAGTTGCCCGAGTACACGTCGGACTGGCCGTTGGAGAGCATCGCGCCCCAGTCCGTGGCCGGCGGGGGAGCGCCCAGGCCCAGGAACGACAGGTAGGCCACGTAGAGGATGGCGTCGGCGACCTGGAAAGTGGCGTTGACGATGACTGTGCCGATCGTGTTGCGCACGATGTGGGTGCGGATCGCGCGGGGCATCGACCCGCCCATCCCCCGCATCGCCATCACGTACTCGCGGGTGCGCAGGGACAGCGCCTCGCCGCGGATCAGGCGGGACGTGCCCAGCCAGGACAGGGCCGCCATGATCGCGATGAGGACGGGGACCGTCGGGGGGATCATCGTGGCGATGAGCATGAACAGGAAGAGGACGGGGATCGACATCATCGAGTCCACGATGCGCATCATGAGCGCGTCGACCCAGCCGCCCACGAACCCGGCGATCGCGCCGTAGGCGGTGCCGATGGCCGTGGCGAAGGTGCCGGCGAAGATGCCGACGACGATCGAGGTCTTGCCGCCCTCCATGAGGCGCCCCAGCTGGTCGTAGCCGACCTTGTCGGTGCCCAGGGGGTGCTCGGCGGACGGGGGGAGCACCGAGTTCATCAGGTCCGTGTGGATCTGGTCGGTGCGCCACAGCAGGGGGCCCGCGAAGGAGAAGAGGACGAGCAGCGCCAGGAGGACCACTCCGAAGACGGCCAGCCTGTTCTCCATGAACACCTGGAGGCCCTGGAGCTTCGTGGACGCGCGCTTGGCGCGCTGCCGGGGGACCGCCCCCGCGGGGGCCTGTGCGGGTACTGCGCTCATTTGCTGCGACCTGCCAATCGGATACGTGGGTCGGCTGCGGCGTAGAGGAAGTCCGCCAGCAGGGCGCCGACGACCGTGGCGAGGGCGACGATCAGGGTGACGCCCAGCAGGATCGGGTAGTCGCGCCGGCCGGTGGCCTGCCAGTAGAGGTAGCCCATGCCGTTGAAGTTGAAGAGGGTCTCGATGACCAGGGCGCCGCAGAACATCGCGGGTATGTACAGGCCGATCATCGTGATGACGGGGAACATCGCGTTGCGCAGCGTGTGGACGAAGACGACGCGCACCTCGGACAGGCCCTTGGCGCGGGCGGTACGCACGTACTGCTCGTTGAGGTTGTCCACCATGGAGGAGCGCACGTAGCGGGCGTAGGCGGCGATGGTGCCGATCGACAGGGCGCACACGGGCAGGACCAGGTGGTCCCACTGCTCCCACATGACGGCGAGGTCCTGGCCCTGGGGGGCCTCGCCCGGCAGGATCGGCCACACCTGGGAGAAGAGGACGATGAGGAGCAGGCCCGCGAAGAAGATCGGCGTCGAGTAGGCCAGCAGGCAGCCGATGGTGATGACGTAGTCGGGGGCCTTGTTGCGCTTGACCGCTTGGAACACGCCGAGCGGCACGGCGATGAGCAGGGCGAGGACGGTGGAGAGCAGGGAGAGGAAGATCGTGCGGGGCAGTCGCACGGCCAGCAGTGTCTTGACGGATTGGTTGTGCTGGTACGAGTAGCCGAAGTCGCCGTGCGCGATCTTGCCGATGTAGGTGACGTACTGCTCGACGATGGGCCGGTCGTAGCCGTTCTCGTGGTCGAAGGCGTCGAGCTGCTCCTGGGTGGCGTCCTTGCCCAGCGCCGCCCGGGCCGCGCCGCCGGGCTGCGACTGGAGGAGTGCGAAGGTGACGATGGTGACCAGGAAGACGACGACGACCGCCTGGCCCAACCGTTTGAGGAGGTATTTCAGCATTGCGGGCTCCGAGGTGTGGGCTGGGCGGGCCCGTCAGGGGCAGTGGGTCCCCGGCGGGCCCGCCCTTCCTTGGTGATCCGGGGTGGTGGGAGGATTACTGCTGCTTCCAGGACCAGTCCTCGGGCCAGGTGTCGCCCGTGGCGTCGATGTCCCCGAGGTCGAGGCCGCTCTTGACGGCCGTGATCTGGTAGTAGGGGTTGGGCATCCACAGGACCGGCAGGTCCTCAGCCAGGTAGTCGTTGTACTCGGCCAGGGCGTTCGCCTCGGACGACTTCGTCGAGGCGGTGATCAGCTCGTCGGCCTTCTCGGAGGAGTACTGGCCCAGGTTGACGGGCGCCTTGGTGGCGAAGAGGCGCTCGCCGGAGGCGTAGATCGGGTAGCCCCACGAGGTCTGGGATCCGAAGAACGACAGGTCCCACGTGCAGGGGGTCTCGTCGTCGCACACCTGCGAGGCGCCCACGGAGTCGGGCAGCTCCTGCATGTCGATGCCGATGCCGAGCTTGCGGAACTGGGAGATGATCTCCTCGAACATCTGGTGGGTCGAGGCGAAACCGGACTGGGAGTTGAGCTTGAAGGTCATGGAGTCCCCGGCCTCGATGCCCTCGCCGCACTGGTTGTCCCCGGTGCCCGGGTTCTCGCAGGTGGAGGAGCCGTCGGGGACGATCTTCCAGCCGTGGTCCTCCAAGAGCTTCTGGGCGGCCGCGGGGTCGAACTGGTAGGCGCAGCCCTCCATCGTGCCGACCTTCTCAGGGGACATGGGGACGGGCCCGCAGGTGGGGGAGGCTGTGCCGTTCCAGACCTTGTCGGACAGGGTCTTCTGGTCGATGAGCTGCTGCATGGCCTGGCGGATGTACTTCTGGTTGATGAACTTCGAGCCGGATGCCTGGGGGGCGAAGTTCAGGGCGAGGTAGGTGATGGAGTTGCCGGGCCACAGGAAGACCGTGTACCCCTTGGCCTCGACGGCGCTCTTCTGGCCGTACTGGGCGGCGGGGATGTAGCCGAAGTCGATGCCGCCCGAGCGCACCGTGTTGAACTCGGCGTCGTCACCGGTGAACGCCTTGTAGATGAGTTTGTCGATCTTGGGCTTGTCCTCGCCCCAGTAGTTCTCGTTGGGGACCAGCTCCAGGCCCTGGTCGGGCGTGAAGGTGGAGAGCTTCCACGGGCCGTTCACGGTCTGCCACAGGGGGTTGGTGGCGTAGGTGGACAGGTTCTTGGCCTCGGCCGTGAGGAAGGCGAAGACCTTCTGGGCGCCCTCGGGGGTGCGGTCCATGTCGCTCACGGCGGCGTCGGCCGAGTCCTTGTCCCAGGCGTGCTGGGGCAGCAGCGCCACCTTGTTGATCTGGTTGTCGATGAACCAGTCGGGGGCGAACTTCTCCTCGGTGGTGATGGAGAAGGTGTGCTCGTCCTTGATGTCCAGGGTGGCGCCGTCGGGGAAGAAGTCCTTCTTGTAGGAGGCCCACTCCTCCTTGTTGTTGGTGACCAGGTTCCACCAGAACTCGATGTCGCGCGTGGTCACGGGCGTCCCGTCGGACCACTTGGCGTCCTGGCGCAGGGCGATGGTGTAGGTGAGGCCGTCCTCGGACACCTCGGGCACGGTGCCCAGGGACTTGGGGAGGTTGATCTTGTAGGGGGTGTCGGAGGTCGACTTGTAGGCGAAGAGGGGGCGGTACATCGCTTGGATGAAGTTCCCGTTCTCGCCCTGCGTGTAGCCCTTGGCGGAGACGGGGAAGATCCAGTTCGGGGTGCGCGAGGCCATGGTGACCTCGTTCTTCCCGGTTTCCGAGGTGGCGGCCCGGTTCCCGCCGCCGCAGGCGGTCAAGCCGAGCGCGGCGGTCATCGCGAGGGCGAGGACCCCGCTGACCAGCCGCTTCTTTCTGAGGTTCATGACTACTCCACATCAACATTGATCGGGTGGGCTCCGAGGGGGAGACCCCTCAGACGGTCCAATATTAGGGCATCTCGTGTCCAGTTCGTGCAGAAATAGCGAAAGATCGAGAATATTACGGTCGTGTAACGTTGAGTTTGGCGAAACAAGCCCCAAATTCTGGATGATGCGTAATAATGGTTCCGCGTTCATAGGTGAATGCCGTATGTTGAAGAGGTCCAAGAACCCAGGTGAGGAGGGGCCATGGCCGCTCAAAGCGTCGAGGATGCGATCATCGCGCTCATAGGCTCGGGCCAGGCGCGCACCCGCGCCGACATCGTCAAGCGCACCGGACTGGCGGCCTCCACCATCTCCGCGGCCGTCTCCCGCCTCGTCGACTCCGGCGCCATCAACGAGACCGAGGAGTCCGTTTCCACCGGGGGCCGCCGCGCCCGCATGCTCGCCCCCGCCGACGCCGGGGGAGTGGGCGCCCTCATCGAACTCGGCGCCCACCACGCGCTCCTGGCGCTCACCGACCCGGACACCGGGATCACCGAGCCCACCAGCGCCCCCATCAACATCGCCGACGGGCCGCGCCGCGTCCTGACCGCCCTGCGCGCCGCCATCACCCGGCAGGAGGAGGCCCACGGCCGCACCGCCACCCGCATCGCCGTCGCCGTGCCCGGCCCCGTCGACGCCCCCCGCTCACGGGTCATCAGGCCCGCGCGCATGCCCGGCTGGGACGGCGTCGACTTCGCCGCGCTCATCCGCCAGGAGACGGGCATGGCGGCCTCCATCGAGAACGACGCCCGGGCGGGGGCCATGGGCGAACTCGTCTACCGCAGGAGGGAGGGCGCCGGGGCAGACGGCGCCAACCCCCTCATCTACGTCAAAGCCGGAAGCGCCATCGGGGGCGCCCTCCTCATCGACGGCTCCCCAGTGGAGGGCGCCGACGGGCTGGCCGGCGACATCTCCCACATCCCCGTCCCCGCCGCCGCCTCGAGGCCCTGCAAATGCGGCAACGTCGGATGCCTGGAGACCATCGCCTCCGCAGACGCCATCCGCGCCGACCTGGCCGCCTCCGGCGTCTCCTTCGACTCCAACGCCTCCCTGCTCAACGCCGCCCGCGACGGCATACCCGAAGTGGCCACGGCCATACGCTCCGCCGGCATCCTCCTGGGCGAGTCCCTCGCCCACATCGTGTCCTTCCTCAACCCCCGCGCCGTCATCATCGGCGGCGCGCTCTCCGCCGTGGACGCCCACGTCGCCGGAGTGCGCCAGGCCCTCCACCAATCGTGCCTCCCCTCGATCATGGACTCCCTGGTGATCGAGTCCTCCCGGACGGGGCGCGCCGCGGCGCTGTGGGGGCTCACAACATCAACACCCACGCTCCCGAAGGAGAATCGCCCATGACCAGACCCCGCGTCGCCGTGGCCGGCATCCACATCGAGTCCTCGACCTTCACCCCCTACACCTCCACCGCCGACGACTTCATCGTCACCCGGGGGGCCGACCTGCTCGACCGCTTCTACTGGATCGACGAGGACTGGGCCCGCCAGATCGAATGGATCCCCGTCCTCCACGCCCGCGCACTGCCCGGCGGCGTCGTCCAGCGCGGCGCCTACGACGCCTGGAAGGAGGAGATCCTCCAGGGCCTGGCGGATGCGGGCCCCCTCGACGGCCTCTTCTTCGACATCCACGGCGCCATGAGCGTGCAGGGCATGGACGACGCCGAAGGCGACCTCATCACCGCCATCCGGGGGGTCATCGGCCCCGACCCCATGGTGAGCGCCTCCATGGACCTGCACGGCAACGTCTCCCAGGACCTCTTCGACGGCTGCGACCTGCTCACGTGCTACCGCCTGGCCCCCCACGAGGACGCCCTCGAATCGCGCCGCCGCGCCGCCCACAACCTGGGCCGGCGCCTGCTGGACGGCGCCCCCAAGCCCGTCAAGGCCCTGGTGCACGTCCCCATCCTGCTCCCCGGGGAGAAGACCTCCACCCGCATCGAGCCCGCCAAGTCCCTCTACAAGATGATCGACCCCGTCGAGGCGATGGACGGGATCGTCGACGCGGCCATCTGGATCGGATTCGCCTGGGCCGACCAGCCCCGCTGCAAGGGAGCGGTCGTCGTCACCGGCGACGACGCCGCCCTCGTGAAGGAGCAGGCCGAGCGCATCGGCCGCTACTTCTGGGACGTGCGCGAGCGCTTCGAGTTCGTCGCCCCCGTCGCCACCATGGAGGAGTGCCTGGCGGCCGCCGAGGCTGGGCCCAAGCCCTTCTTCATCTCCGACTCCGGCGACAACCCGGGCGCGGGGGGAGCCGACGACGTGACCGTCGCGCTCGCCGCCCTCCTCGCCTGGAAGCCCGTCCAAGAGGCGAGCCTGGACGTCGTCCACGCCTCGATCATCGACCCCGTCGCGGCCGGCGTCGCGTGGGAGGCCGGTGTGGGCGCCGAGGTCGACACCCAGGTGGGTGGCCGCATCGACACGCGCGACCCCGGCCCCATCCGCGTCCACGCCACCGTCGAGGCGCTCGCCGACGACCCCGTGGGCGGGCGCACGGCCCTGCTGCGCACGGGTGGCCTGCGCCTCATCGTCACGACGAAGCGCAACCAGTACACGATGTTCAGCCAGTTCGCCCTCCTCGGCGTCGACATCACCACAGCGGATGTCGTCGTCGTCAAGATCGGATACCTGGAGCCCGACCTGTACAACACGCAGAAGGGCTGGCTCATGGCCCTCACCCCCGGCGGCGTCGACCAGGACCTGGTGAGGCTGGGCCACCACCGGATCGACCGCCCGATGTTCCCCTTCGACCCGGACATGGCCGACCCCGGTCTGCGGGCACAGGTCGTGGAGCCGTGAGCGGCGGCGACGGCTCGCCCGGACCCGTTTTCGCGGGCATCGACATCGGGGGGACCTCCATCAAATGGATGGTCGTGGACGAGGCCGGAGACGTCCTCGACGAGGGCGCCGAGCCCACGGACCGGGAGGCCGTCGCCTCCCAGGTGGGGGGCATCGGCCAGCGCCTCGCCCGCAGCCGCCCGGGACTGGCCGGCTTCGGCCTGATCTGCCCCGGCCTCGTGGACGAGAAGACCGGGACCGTCGTCTACGCCGCCAACCTCGAGCTGCGCGGGGCGCGGCTGGCGCGCGCAGTCGAGGAGGCCACGGGCGTGCCCGCCGCCCTCATGCACGATGGGCGCGCCGCCGGCCTGGCCGAGGGGCTCCTCGGCGCGGGGCGGGGGGCCTCCTCCTTCCTCATGATGCCGATCGGCACGGGCATCTCCGTGGCGCTCATGCTCGGAGACGTCCTGTGGAGCGGAGCGGCCTTCAGCGCCGGGGAGGTCGGGCACGCCCCCGTCTTCCCCGGCGGGGAGCCCTGCCGCTGCGGCTCGCGGGGGTGCCTGGAGGTCTACGCCTCAGCCAAGGGCATCGCGCGCCGCTACGAGCAGGCCACCGGGGAGGACATCGGCGCCAAGGCCGTCGAGGCGGGGATCGGCTCCGACCCGGTGGCGAGTGAGGTGTGGGGGACCGCCGTGAGGGCCCTCGCCCTCTCGCTCACCCACATGACGCTCACCGTCGACGTCGAGCGCATCATCATCGGCGGAGGGCTGTCCCACGCCGGAGAGCACCTGCTGGCGCCCCTGCGCCAGGAGTTCGCGTCGATGCTGACCTTCCGCGACGCCCCCGAGATCGTGCGGGCCCGCCTGGGCGGGGCGGGCGGGCGCTGGGGCGCGGCGATCCTGGCCGCCAGGGTGGGCGGCTCGACCAGCTACGAGAGGTGGCAGCCGTGACCGTCGTCGAGATCTGCGTCGAGGACGCACTGAGCGCCCGCCGGGCCCACGACGGGGGCGCCGACCGCATCGAGATCTGCCGGGACCTGTCCTGCGGTGGCCTGACCCCCGCCTTCGATGAGGTGGCGGCCGCCCTTGAGGTGGCGCCCACCGGTGGCGTCCAGGTGCTCGTGCGCCCACGCCCCGGGGACTTCGTCCACACGCGCGCGGAAGTTGATCGTATCGCCTCCGACATCGTGGCCCTGTCGGCGCTTGGTCGGGGAGCGCCCGTGCGCCTCGGCTTCGTCGTTGGTGTTCTCACCCGCGACGGGCAGATCGACGTGGACGCGGCCGCGCGCCTGCGCGACGAGGCGGGGGGAGCGCCCCTGACCTTCCACCGCGGTTTCGACCAGGTGGAGGACCAGGACCGCGGACTCGACGTCCTCATGGAGCTGGGCTACGACCGGGTTCTCACCACGGGGGGAGACCCCGCGGTGGCCAGGCCCGGGGCCCTGGCCCGCCTCGTGGCCCGGGCGGGGGAGGACATCATCATCCTGGTCTCCGGCGGCCTGCGCGCCCACAACGTCGCCGGGGTCGTGGTGGCCTCGGGCGCGCGCGAAGTCCACATGCGCGCCCCCGGATCCGATGGGACGGACGAGGCGGAGGTGCGCCGGATCACCACGGCGCTGCGCGGGACCGGAGGGACCGGCCGATGAGGGCGGGGCCGCGCCCGTGAGCCCCGGGCGCGGCGTCCCTTGTGAACCCTTGGAGAGGCGCCCCCCGCGCCGACCCGGCCCCTCAGGCGCGCCGACACGGCCCCTCAGGCGCCCTTGCGGGTGCCGAGCACCCACTGCGCGTGCTCGGCGGGCATCGGCGGCGCCTGACCGCCGAAGACGGGGCACAGGGAGCGCACCCCGCACCAGTTGCACAGGGGGTTCTTGCGGGGCGCGAAGCCGTCGCCGCGCACATCCGCCTCGATGCGGCCCCACAGCTCCTCCACGCGCTCCTCGAAGCGCTCGATGTCGCCGGGGAAGGGATCCAGGGTGAGGACCCGCCCGGACTTGAGGTACACCAACTGCATGCGGGCGGGCAGGACCGCGGTGCGCATGAGCAGGAGGGCGTAGAAGCGCATCTGGAAGAGCGCCTCCTCCGTGAAGCGCGGAGAGGGGGCCTTCCCGGTCTTGTAGTCGACGACACGCAGCCTCCCGTCGGGGGCGCGGTCGATGCGGTCGATGAAACCGCGCAGGCGCACGCCCGCCCGCGTCGACGCCTCGACGTTCTTCTCGCGCGCCCACGGGGCGATCCACTTCGGGTCCTCGATGGCGAAGTACTGGCCGAGCACGGCCCGGACCTCGCCCAGCCACCGCTGGCGGTCCCCGTCGTCGTCGAAGAGGGCGCCCACGGTGGGATCCCGGCGGAGCAGCGCCTCGAAACGGTCCCCGACCATCTCCTGGGCGGCCTCCTCCGTGCGCCCCGGGGCCTCCAGCCCGTACAGGTCCTCCAGGACGGCGTGGATGAGCGTGCCCATCGCCGTGGCGCGCGTCGCCGGCTCGCGGTACCCGTCGATGACGTGGAGGCGGTACTGCAGGGGGCAGCGCTCGTACTCCTTGGCGCGCGAGGCGGACAGGGCGGGCTCCCACGAGCGGGGCCCGGGGCGGGGGGCGATCACTTCCGTCATGGGTGACACGCTACCGCGCCGCACGCGCGTGTGCGGCGCCATCAGTGGAGCCATCGCCGCGAATACTGCGCCCCACGGGCGTGTGCGGCGCCGCAATGGCGGCCCGGCCCCCACGCGATAGACTTCACCCGATGGACACTCAACGAAATACGGGAGGGGCCCGGGCACCCCTCGGCCAGTCCGGCCGCAGAGGGGCGCTCGCGCACGGCGACCGCGTCCAAGTGCGCGACCCCAAGGGCCGCTACCACCAGGTCGTCCTGGTCGAGGGCGGGCGGTTCCAGTCGAACCGCGGGGGATTCGACCACGACGACGTCATCGGGCGCCCCGACGGGCAGGTCGTCACCACCGAGGAGGGCCGCCAGTTCCAGATCCTGCGGCCCCTGCGGGCCGACTACGTGATGGCGATGCCGCGCGGCGCCGCCGTCGTCTACCCCAAGGACGCGGGCGTCATCACCCACATGGGGGACGTGTTCCCCGGCGCCACAGTGGTCGAGGCGGGGGCCGGGTCCGGCGCCCTGTCGATGGCGCTGCTCGACGCCGTCGGCGAGGGCGGGCGCCTGGTCTCCGTGGAGAGGCGGGAGGACTTCGCCCAGATCGCCGCGGCGAACGTGGACCTGTGGTTCGGGCGGCGCCACCCCGCGTGGGACCTCCGCGTCGGCGACGTGGCCGATGTCCTCGACTCCCTCGAGGAGGCCAGCGTGGACCGGGTGGTCCTGGACATGCTGGCCCCGTGGGAGAACATCGGCCCCCTCACCCGCGCCCTCGTCCCCGGCGGCGTGCTCACCTGCTACGTCGCCACAGTCACGCAGATGTCGCGCCTGGTCGAGGACCTGCGCGCCTCCGGGCGCTTCACCGACCCCGTCGCCTGGGAGGACATGCGCCGCGAGTGGCACCTGGACGGGCTGGCGGTGCGCCCCGCGCACCGCATGGTCGCCCACACGGGCTTCCTGGTGGTGGCGCGCCTCCTGGCGCCCGGGGTCCTCCCGCAGGAGCGCGCCAAGCGCCCGGCGAAGGCCGCCGAGGGCAAGGGCGGCGCCTGGGACCAGGAGGAGGGCTGGACGCCGGAGGGAGTCGGGCAGCGCGTGAACTCCGACAAGAAAGTCCGCAAGGTCCGCCGCGGCCTCGCCGCCCAAGCGGCCACGTGGGTGGACGGCGGATCCCGCGACGGGGAAGGGGCCCGCGATGACTGACGGCGCCGACACCGCGCGCCTGCAGCGCCAGGTCGTGTCCCTGACGGAGAAGAACGCCCGCCTCACCGAGGCCCTGACCCGCACGCGCTCCGAACTGGTGCGCATCAAGGCGGAACTGGCGGACGTGAACCGCCCGCCCCAGTCGCTGGCCACCTTCCTGCGCGCCGACGAGCGCGAGCGCCAGATCGAGGTGTTCACGGGCGGCAGGGTCATGCGGGTCGCGGCCTCCCCCCGCCTCGACGTCGCGGGCCTGTCCCACGGGCAGAGGGTGCGCCTGGACGACCAGATGGTCGCCGTGGCCGCCTCGGACTACCCGCGCTCTGGCACGGTCGTGTCCGTCCTGGAAATGGTCGGCGACGACAGGGTCCTGGTCTCCTCCGAGGGCGGCGCCGAGCAGATGCTGGTCCTGGCGGGCCCGCTGCGCCATGGGAACCTGCGCCCCGGCGACTCCCTGGTGGCCGATACCCGCACGGGCACCGCCCTGGAGCGGATCGTGCGCGAGGACGTCGAGCAGCTGCTCGCCCCGGAGGTGCCCGACACCTCCTACGACGACATCGGCGGCCTCGACGCCCAGATCCAGCAGGTGCGCGACGCGGTGGAACTGCCCTTCACGCACCCCGAGCTCTTCCGCGACTACGGGCTGCGCCCGCCCAAGGGCATCCTGCTGTACGGGCCCCCCGGCTCGGGCAAGACCCTGATCGCCAAGGCCGTCGCGAACTCCCTGTCGCGCGGGCGCGACGGGACTCAGACGTACTTCCTGTCCATCAAGGGGCCGGAGCTGCTCAACAAGTTCGTGGGCGAGACGGAGCGCCAGATCCGCGCGATCTTCGCCAGGGCGCGCGCCCTGGCCGCCTCCGACACGCCGGTCGTGGTCTTCTTCGACGAGATGGAGGCGCTGTTCCGCACGCGGGGCACGGGCGTGTCCAGCGATGTCGAGACGATGATCGTGCCGCAGCTGCTGGCCGAGATGGACGGGGTGGAGTCCCTGGACAACGTCGTCATCATCGGCGCGTCGAACCGCGCCGACATGATCGACCCGGCGGTGCTGCGGCCCGGGCGCCTCGACGTGCGCATCCGCGTGGACCGGCCCGACCGCGCCGGGGCCCTCGACATCTTCTCCAAGTACCTCACCCCCTCCGTCCCGATCAGGCGCGACGAGGTCGAGCGCCACGGGGGAGTGGGGGCCGCCGTCGAGAGGATGCGGGAGGCCGCCGTCGAGCGCCTCTACGTCGACGACGAGACGACCGCGCTGTTCGTCGCCACTCTGGCCTCGGGCGGTACGAGGCGCATCTACCTGTCCGACCTGGTCTCCGGCGCCCTGATCGCCGGTGTCGTCGAACGGGCGAAGAAGCACGCGATCAAGGACGCGCTGGGCGGCGGCGCCCCCGGGCTGGGCATGGACCACCTCATGGAGGGCCTGGCCGAGGAGATGCGCGAGTCCCTGGAGCTGGCGGCCACCGCCTCCCCGCAGGACTGGGCGCGCACGTCGGGCCTGGGGGCGGAGATCGTGGGCGTCAAACCGATAGGGGCGAGGGAATGAGCGGCGGGCGCGTCATCGGAACGGAGACCGAGTACGGGGTGTACCGGCCCGGCGACCCGTGGGCGAACCCGATCGCCCTGTCGGCCGCCGTGGTCGACGCCTACGCCCAGGTGTCGCGGGAGCGCACGCCCGCGCGGGGGGCGCCGCCCGTGCGGTGGGACTACACGGGGGAGGACCCCCTCAACGACTTGCGGGGCATGCGCATGTCGCGGGCGGCGGCCGACCCGTCGTTGCTCACCGACGACCCGTACCACCTGGCGCCCTCGGGCGGCCACGAGCGGGTCGCCCGCCCCACCCCCGAGGAGCTGGCGCTGCCCGCCGCGACGACGGCGGTGCTGGCCAACGGCGCCCGCCTCTACGTGGACCACGCCCACCCCGAGTACTCGGCCCCGGAGGCCCTGGGCCCCGTGGACGCCGTGCTGTGGGACCGCGCCGGCGAGGTCGTGGCCCGCCGCGCCATGGAGGCGGTCGAGGCGTCGGGCCGGGGCCCCGTCGTGCTGGTGAAGAACAACACCGACGGCAAGGGCGCCGCCTACGGCGCCCACGAGAACTACCAGGTCCCCCGGGCCACGGACTTCGACGCCCTCGTGCGCGCCCTCACGCCCTTCATGGTGACCCGCCCCGTCGTGTGCGGGGCGGGGCGCGTCGGCATCGGGCAGCGCAGTGAGGCGCCCGGCTTCCAGATGTCCCAGCGCGCCGACTTCGTGGAGAACGAGGTGGGCCTGGAGACCACCTTCAACAGGCCGATCATCAACACCCGCGACGAGCCCCACGCCGACCCGGCGCGGTGGCGCCGCCTCCACGTCATCGGGGGCGACGCGAACATGTTCGACTACTCCGCGCTCCTGCGCCTGGGGACGACCTCCCTGGTGCTGTGGGCCATCGAGCAGGGCACGGACCTGAGGTGGGACTCGCTCGTCCTCGACGACCCGGTCCAGGAGACATGGAACGTCTCACACCACCCGGACCTCGACTACCGGATCTCCACCGCGGGGGGCGGGTCCTACACGGCCGCCGAGCTCCAACAGGTCTACCTCGACCTCGTCCTCGACGCCTTCGACGAGGCGGGGGCACAGCCGAGCGGGGACGATAGGCTGGTCCTGGAGCAGTGGCAGTCGGTGCTCGACCGGATGCGCGCGGACCTGTTCTCAGTGGCCGCGGAAGTCGAATGGGTCTGCAAGTACCAGCTGCTGCTCCGCCAGCGCGAGCGCGCGGGCCTCCAATGGTCCGACCCCCGCCTGGCGGCCATCGACTTGCAGTGGGCGGACCTGCGGCCCAGCCACGGCCTCGTCCACCGCCTCGACCGGGCGGGAGCGGTCAAACGCCTCTTCGCCCCCGAGCGGGTGGAGGCCGCCGCGGACGAACCGCCGCCCAACACCCGGGCACGGGCGCGCGGCGAGGCGGTGGCGAACCGCGCGGACCTGGTCAAGGCGTCGTGGACCTCGCTGGTCTTCGACCCAGGCCAGGGGGACCTGCTGCGGTACCCGATCGCCGACGCCCGCGGCGCCTGACGCCGAAAGAAGGAAGGAAACCATGTCCCAATCCCAGATCCACGCCGGATCCCCCGCCCCCGAGGGCGGCGAGGAAGAGGCCGGCCAGGTGCGGGCCCGCACGCAGTCGGTGGACGAGCTGCTCGACCAGATCGACTCGGTGCTCGAGACCAACGCCGAGGCCTTCGTCCAGGGCTTCGTCCAGAAGGGCGGCCAATAACGTGAGGCGCCGCGTCGTCGGGATCGAAACGGAGCACGGGCTGCTCGCCGCCCCCGCCTCGGGGGACGGGCCGTGCATGGACGCGGAGCACGCCGCCCGCCAGCTCTTCGAGCCGCTGCTGCGGCGGGGGCGCTCCTCGAACCTCTTCCTGCGCAACGGGGGGCGGCTCTACCTCGACGTCGGCTCCCACCCCGAGTACGCGACGGCCGAGTGCGACCGCCTGGAGGACCTGCTCGAGCAGGACCGGGCCGGGTCCCTCATGCTGGCGGACCTGGCGTCCCAGGCGGACGAGGCGATGGCGGCCCTGGGCGAGGACCTGCGGGTGCACCTCTTCCGCAACAACCTCGACTCGCAGGGCAACTCCTACGGCTGCCACGAGAACTACATGCTGCACCGCAGGCGCGACTTCCGGCAGGTCGCCGACGCGCTGGTGTCCTTCTTCATCACCCGCCTGGTCCTGGTGGGCAACGGGTGGATCAACCTGTCGGGCGCCCGGCCCCGCCTGGAGTTCTCCCAGCGCGCCAACCAGATGTGGGACGCGGTCTCCTCCGCCACCACGCGCTCGCGCCCCATCATCAACACGCGCGACGAGCCGCTGGCCGACTCCGGCTCCTACAGGCGCATGCACGTCATAGTCGGCGACACCAACGTCGCCGAGCCCACGACCGCGCTCAAGGTCGGGATGACGTGGATGCTGCTCGACGCCGTCGAGGACGGCCTGCGCATCGAGGACCTCGCCCTGGCCGATCCGATGCGCGCGATCCGCCAGATCAACGCGGACCTGTCGGGGGCCGCCCCCATCGAACTCGCGTCGGGGGCGCGCACCACCCCCGTCGCCCTCCAGAGGGAGATCCGCTCCCGGGTCCTGGGCGCCATCGGCCCCGACTCCCTCGACGAGGCGCACCGCTACGTCGCGGACCTGTGGGGCCGCGGCCTCGACGCCATCGAGTCGGGGGACTGGAGCGGGGTCGACACGGAACTGGACATCGCGATCAAACGCAGGCTCCTCGACTCCTACACGGCCCGGACCGGGGCCGACTACGCCGATCCGCGCGTCGCCCGCCTGGAACTGGGCTACCACGACATCACCGCCCAGGGGCTGCGCGACCGGATGGAGGCCGCGGGGCTCATGAAGCGCCTCACCAGCCCCGGGGGCGCCTCGCGGGCCCTCACAGCCCCGCCGGCCACGACGCGCGCCCGGCTGCGCGGCGCGATCATCGCCGCGGCCGAGGACGCGCGCGCCGACGTCACGGTCGACTGGGTGCACGTCCGCCTCGACGACCAGTCGTCCGGGCCGCTGTCCCTGCAGGACCCGCTGTCCTCCTCCGACCCCCGAGTCGACGCCCTCGTCTCCCGGATCGGGGCCTCGGCCCCCGTGCTGCCGGCATGAGCGGGCACCGCGACTGGACGCGCGGCTCCGCCAGGGCGCGCAGGGGGGCCTCGGCGCGGGCCCGCAGGCTGGGGGAGAGGAGCCAGGGGGGCTCGCGCGCCTCCCTGTACGCGTGGATCGCCCTGGCGCTCGTCCTGGTGGTCGCGGGCGCCGCCTGCGCGTGGTGGGCGCTGTCCCCCCGGCCCTCCGACCCCCCCGCGGCGCAGTCCGCCTCGATGCCGCGCGTCACGGACCAGGTCACCGTGTCGGGGCGCGTGGGGGCCACGCCGACGATCACGATCGCGGGGGAGCTGTCCGTGACGGGCATTCAGGCGACCGTGGTCTCCCAGGGCACGGGCCGCACCATCACCGAGGGCTCGCCCGTGCTCGTGTCGATCACCGCCTTCGACGGGCACAGCGGGGAGATGCTGTCCGTGTCGGGCCGCCCCCAGCTGACGCTGGGACTGGTCGGCTCCGATACGATCCCTGATGAACTGGGCAGGATCGTCGTCGGCAAGAACGAGGGCTCGCGCCTCGTGGTCGTGCGCAAGCTCGGCGAGCAGAACAAGGCCGCCAACGCGGTCTCGGACGTGGAGGTGGACATCATCGACGTCCTGCCCTCCATCGCGCAGGGCACCGCCATCGACGCGTCCTCCGGCCCCCTCAGCGTGGAGATGCACCCCGAGGGCCCGGTCATCAGGCACGCCGAGGCCCCGTCGGGGACCATCACCACGCAGACCCTGGTCAAGGGCGACGGCGTGCAGGTCCACGCCGGCGACCGCGTCGTCGCGCAGTTCACCGTGGTCGGCTGGACCGACGGGGTCGTGCGCGCCTCGACGTGGGAGACCGGCATCCCCGAGGTCGTCAACCTCAAGACCGCCATGAAGGGCCTGTCCGAGACCCTCGTCGACCAGAAGGTCGGGTCCCGCCTGGCGATCACCGTGCCCCCCGACCTCGCGGAGGGGGACGACACGCTGTGCATCGTCATCGACGTCCTGGGCACCGAGCCGCCCGTGGACGAGCCCCAGTCGCAGCCGCAGTCCGGCCCTGTCCAGTAGGGGGCCGTTCCCGCGCGGGGCGCGCCGCCTGTGGGAGACTGGGCCCATGCTCGAATGGATGACGGCGGGGGAGTCCCACGGCCCCGCACTGGTCGCGACGATCCAGGGCGTCCCCCAGGGGATCCGCCTCACGACGGCGGTGCTGCGCGCCGCACTGGCCCGCAGGCGCCTCGGCCACGGCAGGGGCGCGCGCCAGCGCTTCGAGGAGGACGAGGCCACGATCCTGGCCGGGGTGCGCCACGGCCTGACCACGGGGGCGCCCATAGCCGTCCAGATCGCGAACACCGAATGGCCCAAGTGGCGCGTCGTCATGTCCGCCGACCCCGTCGACCCCGCCGAGCTCCTCAAGGACGCGGGCACGGGCGACGAGCGCGAGATCGCCCGCAACCGGCCCCTCACCAGGCCCCGGCCCGGCCACGCGGACCTGCCGGGCATGGTCTCCTACGACCTCGACGACGCCCGCGCGGTCCTCGAGCGCGCCAGCGCCCGCGAGACGGCCGCCCGCGTCGCCCTGGGCGCCATCGCCGAGCAGCTGCTCGAACAGGTGGCCAGGGTGCGCCTGGTGTCCCACGTGGTCGCCGTCGGCGCCGAGGCCGCGGTCCCCGGCCCCCTGCCGGTCCCGGAGGACGCGGCCAGCCTCGACGCCTCGCCCATGCGCACGCTCGACGAGGAGGCGGGCGCGCGCTTCGTGGGCGCCGTCGACGCGGCGAAACGCGCCGGCGACACCATCGGCGGAGTCGTCGAGGTCGTCGCGTGGGGGGTCCCCATCGGACTGGGCTCCCACGTCAGCGCCCACAGGCGCCTGGACGCGCGCATCGCCGGGGCGCTCATGTCGATCCAGTCCGTCAAGGGCGTGGAGATAGGGGACGGCTTCGCGCAGGCCGCGCTGCCGGGCTCGGCGGCCCACGACGAGATCGTGCGCGACGAGCTGGGGCGGCCCACCCGCGCCTCGAACCACGCCGGCGGCATCGAGGGGGGCACGTCGAACGGGCAACCGGTCGTCGCCCGCGCCGCCTTCAAACCGATCTCCACAGTGCCGCGGGCGCTGCGCAGCATCGACCTGGCGACGGGGGAGGAGGCGGTGGCCCTCCACCAGCGCTCCGACGCCTGCCAGGTGGTCCCCGGCGCCGTGATCGCGCAGGCGGAGGTCGCCCTGGTCCTGGCCGACGCGCTCTTCGAGCACGCGGGCGGGAACTCGGCCGACGAGATGCGCCGGAACCTGGAGTCCTATCTGAACCGCGTGGAGGAGAGACTGTGTCCCAACGATTGACGCTCCCCGTCGTCCTGGTCGGCATGCCGGGCGCGGGCAAATCCCACGTGGGGCGCGGGCTCGCCGGGGCCCTCGGCGTCCCGCACGTCGACACCGACGCCCTCATCGAAGAGGAGGAGGGTGCCGCCGTCTCCGCGATCTTCGCCGAGCAGGGGGAGGTGGCCTTCCGGGAGAAGGAGGCCCGCGCCGTCGAGCGGGCGCTCGGCATGCGCGCCGTCGTCTCCTTGGGCGGCGGGGCCGTCGTGACCGCCCGTGTGCGCGAGCTCCTGCGCGGCGTGAGCGTCGTCCACATCGACGTGGACCACGAGGAGCTGGTGCGGCGCACCGCTGGCAAGGGCCACCGCCCGCTGCTGCGGGTGGACCCCGAGGGGACCCTCGCGCTCCTGCGCCACCAGCGGGCCCGCCTGTACGAGGAGGTCGCCTCGGTGCGCGTCCACTCCGACGCCCGCCCCGTCCAGCGCGTCATCGACCAGATCGCGGCGATGATCGACACGGGCGCCGCCCCCCGCGTCGTCGAGGTGGGCGGAGCGGCCCCCTCGCGGGTCGTCATCGGACGGGACCTGGCCAGCGGGCACGTGGCCGCGGGTTTCGACACCCTCACCCAGAAGGTCCTGCTGGTCCACGCCCGACCCGTCGCCGGACGCGCGCAGCAACTGGCCGAGGACCTGCGCAAGCGGGGCTACGAGGTGGAGACCGCCTCCCACCCCGACGCGGAGGAGGGCAAGCGCCTGGAGGTCGTGGCCTCCCTGTGGGACACGGCCGGCAGGATGCGCCTGGGCCGCAAGGACGCCGTCGTCGCCATGGGCGGCGGCGCCACGACCGACATGGCGGGCTTCGCCGCCGCGACGTGGCTGCGGGGCGTTCGCCTGGTGAACGTGCCGACCACGCTGCTGGCGATGGTGGACGCCGCCGTGGGCGGCAAGACGGGCATCAACACCCCCCAGGGCAAGAACCTCGTCGGCGCCTTCCACTCCGCCTCACGGGTCGTGTGCGACCTGGCGGCCCTGGACACGCTGGGCGCCCGCGACCTGGCCGCCGGGATGGCCGAGGTCGTCAAGTGCGGCTTCATCCGCGACACGCAGATCCTGCGCCTCGTCTCCGAGGCTCCCGCCCAGGAGCTGGCCGACCCGGCCTCCCCGCTGCTGGCCGAGCTCGTGCGGCGCTCCATCGCGGTCAAGGCCGGGGTGGTGGGCGCCGACCCGCACGAGTCCGGTCTGCGCGAGATCCTCAACTACGGGCACACCCTGGCCCACGCGATCGAGAGGACGCAGGGGTACACGTGGCGCCACGGGGACGCCGTGGCCGTGGGGTGCGTCTTCGCGGCGCACCTTGCCCGCGCCCGGGGCATGCTGGACGAGGCGGAGACAGCCGAGCACGAGGAGCTGTTCGGCAAGGCCGGACTGCCCACCCGCTTCGACGGGGCGCCCCTGGACCAGCTGGTCGCCGCCATGCGCTCCGACAAGAAGGTCCGCCGGGGGGTGCTGCGCTTCGTGCTGCTCGACGGGATCGGCAACCCGCAGGTGCACGTCGTGGAGCCCGGGGAGCTCGAGGCGGCCGCGCGCAGCACGGGGGTCCCCCTGTGAGGCACGTGGGGCCGGAGCCCGGGGACGCCCGAGCCGGCCGCCCCCGCCTCGTGCTCATCGGGCCCTCCGGGTCGGGCAAGTCCACCGTGGGCGCCCTGCTGGCCGCCCGCCTCGGCGTCGCACTGCACGAGACCGACGACGAGGCCGCCGCCTCCCTGGGCTCGACGATGGCGGCCCTGGTGGTGCGGCGGGACCCGAGGCTGGCCGGCGCCAGACGGGATAGGGCAGTCGCCGCTCTCGCCGGGCCCGAGGGGGTCACCGTGCTCGGCCCGTCGATGCCCGCCGACCCCGGAGTCGCCGCCGCGCTCGCCCGTGCGCGCGAAGAGGGCGCCACGGTGGTGTGGCTGGAGGCCGGCATCTCCGCGGTCTCGCGCCGCATGGGGCTGGGCGCGCCCCGCTCCGTCGGCCTCGGGGCGCCCCGCGCCGCGCTCCGGGCGATGATGGAGGAGGCCCGCGCCCACTACGCCGCCGTGGCCGATTCCTCAGTGGAGACGGACTCCCTGACGCCCGCGCAGGTCGCGGATTCGGTGCTCCGGGCGTGTAAACTGGCCGACGGTTAACGATTCCTTCAAAAGTGAGGTACCCCTGTGGCAACGACGAATGATCTGAAGAACGGCCTCGTCATGGTGATCGACGGCCAGCTCTGGCAGGTTGTCGAGTTCCAGCACGTCAAGCCCGGCAAGGGCCCCGCCTTCGTGCGCACGAAGATCAGGAACGTCATGTCGGGCAAGACGGTCGATAAGACCTTCAACGCGGGCATCAAGATCGAGACCGCGACGGTGGACCGCCGCGACATGACGTACCTCTACCAGGACGGCACCGACTACGTCTTCATGGACCAGTCCACCTACGACCAGATCACCGTCCCCGGCGAGGTCGTGGGCGACGCCCGCAACTTCATGGTGGAGAACCAGGACGTCATCGTCTCCCAGCACGACGGCACCGTCCTCTTCGTGGAGCTGCCGGCCACGGTGGTCCTCACCATCACCCACACGGAGCCCGGCCTGCAGGGCGACCGCTCCTCGGCGGGCACGAAGCCCGCGACGCTGGAGACCGGCTACGAGATCCAGGTCCCCCTCTTCATGGAGGAGGGCACCCGCGTCAAGGTCGACACCCGCGACGGCTCGTACTCGGGTCGCGTGACCGACTGATGTCGCGCCAGCACCGTTTCACCTCGCGCACGAAGGCCCGCAAACGCGCCGCCGACGTGGTCTTCGAGGCGGACCAGCGGGGGATGGGCCGCGACCCCGAGGCCCTGCGCGACCTGCTGCGCGAGCGGCGCGTCATCACCGCCGCGCAGACGCCCCTGCCGGAGTACTCGATCCAGATCATCGCGGGCGTGGCCGACAGCCTGCGCCGCATCGACGACCTGATCGAGGCCCACGCGCGCGTCCCCGGGCTGGACAGGGTGGCCGCCGTGGACTTGGCGGTCATGCGTGTGGCGGTGTGGGAGATGCTGGCCAATTCGGACGACGTGTCGCCGATCGTGGCGATCGACGAGGCGATCTCCATCGTCCGTTCGATCTCCACCGACGCCTCGCCCCGTTTCGTCAACGCGGTGCTCGACGCGATCCGCAAGGACATCGCCTCCTCGTGGGCGCGGCGCGGCGGGGACTTCGACGAGGCGGGCGCCGGGCGGGCCGAGGGTGTGGCTGACGTCGGGGAGGCCGCTGGTACGGCAGACGCTGATCGGCCCAGTGATGGCGCTGCGGGCCGTTCTGGCGGCGGGGAAGTCCCCGTCGGCGGGGACGGTGGTGCCGATACTGCCGGAGTCGGCGGGCAGGGGAGTGCCGACCGGACCGGTGGCGCCGACATCGGCACTGATCCCGATTGGGCCAGCGGCGGCCCGAGCGGCGGCGGCATTGCCCACGTGGACGGAGGCGTCGGCACTGATGGCGGTGCCACAGGCTTGGACGCCGCCGAGGGCAGCGGTCCCCACAGCGCCGATCCGGGCGCACTGGGGGCGGACCGCCTCGAGGAACTGCCCGTCCCGACCCGTGCCCTGCCCGAGGGCGCCGAGCCCGTCGAGTCCGCGGAGTTGGTCGACGACGAGCTGGACGAACTGCTCGAGGAGTACTGACCGCTCGGCGACCAGTGCTGTGACTGCATGCCCGCCCTTGTTGATCGTTGATCATAAGGCGTAGCCGCCGCACTGGTCGGCGAACGCGCGCGAAGATATACTCGCAGCGGAAGGCCCGGCCGCCGGAGTTCCGCATGGTTCTCGACACGCGGTGCCAGGTATTCGTCAACTCGACTCGCGCTGGTCTTCGATCGCGAAAAAAGGCGTCCGAAGAGCGTTAGCATAGTCGGTGGAATCGGAATACGTGTCGTGCTGGTGCGCCGCGTCACGGATCGCTGATTGACTTCTGGAGGAATCATGAGTGCCCGCTTTCCTGCCATCCGTGGCGCCCTCAACGTCCTGGCATCCAGTCACTTCGTCTACAGGAGATCGCCCCTGAGGTGGCTGGTCCGTGTCGAGCCGGAGGTGCCGGGCGAGGACTCGGGGTGGAGGCTCTACTCGGCGTCCGACACTCCGGAGTTCATTGAGGGTGAGGGCAACTTCGTCATTATCTCCTTCAACGAGGCCGGGGTGATCGAGCCCATGATCATGCCCATGTACTTCCAGCCCGTGGGAACCGAACTGCGTTTGCTGAGCAACCTCGAGGGCACCCACAAGGCCTGGTTCGACGAGAACAACCGCGACGAGGACGACCTGCCCACCGAAGTCGCACTCGACGACGCCTTCTGGGACCAGTTCAACCGGGACTACGACGCCTGGTACGCCGAGCACCCCCTGCCCGGTGTGCCTGGACGCCCCCAGCCATGAGATGACGGGCGCCGAGAACCTCACCCACAACGCCGTGCAACTCACCCACCGCACCAAAACCACGGCGTAAACGCCGATTAGTTCCAACAGAAACATGAGAAGATGTCAATGCTGGATATAGGACGTACATAAGTGAAAATGCAGAACGCGTACAATGTGGATGAACGGGCATTCGCATGTCGAGGCGCATAAACATGCTACAATGCGCCAACTGGCCACCCCTGAGGAGAGAGATGCCGAAAAGAGCTGCCGCGCCCCCAGGAATTCCGTTCGCGCTCGCATGCGTGGCGTCAGTGAAGATCCTTCGGCGCGAGTCCTCCGTTAAATGGGCGATGCGCGAGGAGTCGGAGAATGTTAACGACTCGGGCTGGCGCCTCTATTCAGAGGATGACACCCCCGAGTTCCTCGAGTCGCCCTCAAGCATGCGGATCGTGAACTTCAACACCGTTGGGGATCTGTTCCCCATCATTGATTTACTTTACTTCCAGCCAGTCGGCTCGGAATATATGTTGGTGAAAGACGCCAAGGATGATTCGCTCCATTGGTACGACTACAACACCCTTGAGGGCGGGAAGCTGTCCCCCCTGGTCGTTGACGACGCCTTCTGGGGCCGGTACTGGGAACAATGGGAGGCTGAGAGCAAACGGGTTCACCAGCTGTTCTACTCCGATGAGCGCCCATAGTAGTGACCGGCCCGCATGGCGGCGCGCCAACCCGGGATTATGCTCGCTCATATGACTGAGGGCGGCAGGCGGTGGAGCGACTCGAACAGCGGAAGCGGACTAGTTTTCTAATGTACGCCGCCCTGGTCAGGGTCGACGCACGGTTTCATTCTGACCCACTCGCTTCACGAGTCGCCCTTCGGGTATCTAGAAAATGGTACGATAATCGAGATCACCAGCACTCAAGTCCACCATGTCGAAAGGCAGGAGTAATGAGCAGATATGTGCTGCGGACGGTAGACGTTGATGCGGGTGCTATGGACAGTTATCGACGGCCGCAGGACGCTGAGTCCTTTGCTGAACGAGTTGCGGCGTGCTTGACCGCTCCGCGCTACTTGGACGGGTTCCAACGTTTCTGCATTGTGGTGTGGCCGCTGCCGGACGGGGTGAGCGACCCGACGAACATGCCGCGCCGGTCCCAGGGGCTGACCGACTACATCCAATGCGGCGGATCCACACGGGCCATGTCCGTGGAGATCCGCGTCAGCGGTGAGGACGGCTCCTACCAGCACT